>JAABUX010002277.1_pt1 | contig 27423 bp, 21 predicted proteins | sample 5561851 | NCBI WGS metagenome assembly JAABUX01 (sample SAMN10711883, study PRJNA513361) | rock metagenome | isolation source: Antarctica rocks | place: Antarctica: Victoria Land, Richard Nunatak red sandstone | collected 2016-01-03 | reverse complement strand
TCGGCTCTTCCATGCTAGACTGTCCTCTCTCTTCTTGCCTTTTTGCTTTCGCGCATGGTCTTCTTCGTTCGGAGTCAAGGGCTTAGTTGCTCATCCTCTGTGTATACTATCACACAGCTCAATCTTTGTGAACACCGCTCTAGTTGATGACAATGCCTCAAAGGATACCTATATGTCGCCGCGACTCACTGATTGGAGTATTGCGCTCGCCACTTTTCTTGCCTTCATACTCGGTCTCGTAAGCCTGATAAGCGGCCTTCCACAAGAATGGATTATCTTTGCACTGCATGGTATCGCAGGTCTCTGGCTTTTGCTGCTCCTATGGGGTAAGCTACGGCGTGTTTTGCCTCGCTTGCTTCACCCTAAAAACTGGAATCGCCGTATTGTTTTTGGACTGCTAGCACTGTTATTTGTCTCATTGGCACTCGGTTCGGGCGTCTGGTGGGTGGGCGGAGGTGAATGGTATGTGGCGGGCTTCAATCTGCTGAATTGGCATATTGTCTTAGGTTTCGTATTGACAATCGCTATCATGTCTCATATGTTCGCTCGCTTCAAATGGTTACGCAAACGCGATATTGTTGGTAGACGCCGTATCCTACATTTCAGCACACTGCTCCTCGGTGGGAGTATTCTCTGGCCTACACAACAACTTGCTGACCGCACTCTTCGTCTATCCGGCGCGGAACGTCGCTTCACAGGTTCGCGTGAAAGCGGCAGCTACGCAGCAAATGCCTTCCCTACCTCAAGCTGGGTAGCCGACCAACCCCATCCCATTGATGTGCAAACATGGAAACTAGCAGTAAAAGGTGCCGTGAGCAAGCCCCACAACTTCTCTTACAATGAACTAGCAGCAGGTGATACGTTGGAGGCAACGTTGGATTGTACTGGTGGCTTCTACAGCACACAGCACTGGTATGGCATCTCTATGAGTCGTCTGCTCGATACTGTTGGTGTCAACAAAGACGCACAGTACATCAGCTTTGTCTCTGTAACTGGCTACCGATGGAGTCTTCCACTGGATGAGGCACGTCATGCACTGTTAGCTACTCATGCTGGCGATGAACCGCTTTCGCATGAACACGGTTTTCCCTTGCGTTTAGTCGCCCCTGGTCGGCGTGGCTTTGAATGGGTCAAATGGATTACACATGTAGAGGTGCTTACGGAACCCGACCCCACTCAAGTTGTCAGTATTTTTACAAGCAGCTTCACGGATGCTGGACGTGGAAGATGAAAGCTGGCATTAATCAGAAGAATCCCCTATAGCATCCTACCCCCGAATAAGGTAAAATAGGGAAAGGTACAAGAGAACACAATGAGGTGTGACACGAAGGCTTCATCGCATACGACGCGGTATGTCAGGGAAGAGCAACGCACAAGCGTACATACGATGCACAACAATATTTGTTTGATACAAGATAAGGGGGGCTTATGGCGATCAGTAACGCGACGCTAGCTGGCTTGACTCGCACCCAACTCCTGGAAACGCACTACAAAATGGCTCTCTTACGCCGCTTTGAGGAGAAAAGCGCGGAAGAATATACACGCGGCAAAATTGGTGGTTTCATGCACCTGTACATCGGGCAGGAGGCTATTGGCGTCGGTAGCATTGGCACGCTACGGCCCGACGACAAAATTCTCTGTAGTTACCGCGAACACGGACACGCCATCGTCAAAGGCATGGACCCACGTGCGGTTATGGCGGAACTGTTTGGCAAGATTACCGGATGCAGCAAGGGCAAGGGTGGCTCTATGCATATGTGGAGTAATGACCTGGGCATCTATGGCGGTAATGGTATTGTCGCCGCACAAATGCCAATCGCGGCTGGCGTTGCATTCGCGGCACAATATCAAGGACAGGATACTGTCGCGCTCTGCTTCTTTGGCGATGGGGCCGTTGACGAGGGTGCCTTCCATGAATCACTTAACCTTGCAGCACTGTGGAAACTACCTGTTGTCTACGTCTGTGAAAACAATCAATATTCGATGGGTATGGCTGTCGAGAAAGCATGGTCGATCAGCAACCTGCTACCACGAGCCGCCGCCTATGGTATCCCTGGCGAGCAGGTTGACGGCATGAATGTTCTCGCGGTACGTGAAGCAACGGCAAAAGCCGTCGAGCATGCACGTAGCGGTCAAGGTCCGTCGCTGCTCGAAGTAAAAACCTATCGCTTCCGTGGACATTCCATGACCGATCCAGCCTATTACCGTACACGCGAAGAGGAACACAACTGGCGTACCACACGCGACCCAATTGGCGTCTTCGAGAAATTGCTGCTCGACAATGGCCTCGCCACACAAGCAGAGTTCGACGCCAACGACGAAAAAGCCACACAAGTTGCGGAAGACGCCGCAGAGTTCGCTGAAAATAGTGCCGACCCTTCACTCGAAGAACTTTACGCCGACGTTTTGGTCGATAATTCCACCGCCATCGTGCATCGCAACAAATAAGCTGGATAACATTCGTTCAGGGCAACTTACTTGCCTGAACAGAAGAAAGAAATAATTATCATGCGTACAATAACGTATCGCGATGCGCTCCGCGAAGCTATTCGTGAGGAAATGCGGCGCGACGAGCGTGTGTTTATCCTCGGTGAAGATATTGCTGGCTATGGTGGCACCTATGCTGTCACCAAAGGTCTCATTGAAGAATTTGGCGGCAAGCGAGTACGTGATACTCCACTTGCGGAAGAGGTCATCACGGGTGCCGCAATTGGTGCTGCCCTCGGTGGTCTTCGTCCTATCCTTGAAATCATGACCATCAATTTTAGCTTGCTTGCCAGCGATATGCTCATCAATAATGCGGCAAAGTTCCGCTATATGTTCGGCGGTCAACCCGCCCTACCCTTTGTCGTGCGTATGCCCGGCGGTGGTGGCGCACAACGTGGAGCGCAGCACTCGCAAATGTTCGAGTCGCTCTATGCACACGTTCCTGGCCTGAAAGTTGTCATGCCAGCAACTCCTTATGACGCCAAAGGCATGCTCAAATCCGCTGTGCGCGATCCCGATCCTGTCCTGTTCATCGAACACGAACTGCTCTACAACGTCAAGGGCGAAGTGCCCGACGAGGATGTAGAATATACGGTTCCTCTCAACGAAGCCGATATCAAACGCGCCGGACGCGATGTCACCATTATCACCTTCTCGCGCATGCTCCACGTCACTCTGCAGGCGGCGGAAGACCTGGCGAAAGAAGGCATCGAGGCCGAGGTAATCGACCTGCGTAGCATCCGCCCCATCGACATCGACCTGATTGTTGACTCTGTGAAGAAGACCAATCGCGTCGTCATCGCGGAAGAAGGTTGGAAATACTACGGTACCGGACAGGGCCTTGCCGCGCTTATCTACGAACACGCCTTCGACTACATGGACGCACCCATTCAACATGTCACGGGTGCCGACGTGCCCATGCCTTACTCAAAGGTGTTGGAACGCGCCGCCCTTCCTAAAAAAGCCGACGTTATCACGGCGGTACAAGCTATCGTGCCAGCAGCAGTTACACACAGGTAGAAAAATGAAGACAGTAGAAATGCCCAAAATGGGCGATACAATGGAAGAGGGAAAAATTCTGCGCTGGATCAAACAGGTAGGCGATTCAGTCAAGAAGGGCGAACCCCTCGCGGAAATAGAGACCGATAAGGTCAACATCGAAGTTGAAGCATTCGCAAGTGGTGTGCTACGTAAGATTTTGGTGCCAGAAGGCGAGTCTGCCGCGATTGGCGCGGGCATTGCCCTTGTGGGTGCCGCCGATGAAGCACTTCCTGGTGAGAGCAACACGCCAGCACCGGTTGGCAATGTCGGTGTCGAAAAAGCTACCGACGCCCAAAAATCGGTGCCAACGAATGGTAACTACGCGGTCAAAGAAGCCTCGACACCAGGTGTTGGTGAGGCGGAGCAGGGCGTGATAAATCAGTCCCCTACAGGACGTGTCTTTATCTCGCCGCTCGCACGTCGCTTTGCGGAAGAACACAACCTGAACTATACGAAAATTCAGGGTAGTGGCCCCAATGGACGCATCATCAAGATGGACGTGGAAGCCGCTCTTGCTAGTCCTGCTATTTCGGCACCCGTACAGCAAGCGGCGAGCGCACCAACACTGTCATATGCTGAAACATATGTCGAGCCGCAAGCAGAACTAGAGATTGCGATACCTGCTCCTGTCGCTACCAGCACTGGAGATATTGTCGAAATACCGTTAACGGCTATGCGCCGCACCATCGCTAAACGGCTCTCACAGAGTATGCAGACGGCACCACACTTCTATGTTACAAGTGAGATTGATACAAGCAAACTGGCAGAGCTACGCAAGCAGATTAACGAGTTCGCGGCGAAAGATACGACGCCAATCAAGGTCAGCTTCAACGACCTGATCGTTAAGGCTGTCGCTCGCACACTTGTACGTATGCCAGAAGTGAATGTCTCCTTTGCAGAAGATCGCTTGCTACAAAAGAAACAGGTCAACGTCGGTGTCGCGGTTGCATTGGAACAGGGCTTGATTGTGCCGGTTGTGCGTAACGCCGATCAGCGTAGTATGCTTGATCTCGCACGCGAAACGCGCCGCTTAGCAGAGGCGGCACGACAGGGTAAACTGCGACCAGAAGATTTCAGCGGTGGCACCTTCACCGTCAGCAATCTGGGCATGTTCGACGTTGATAGCTTCACCGCCGTTATTAATCCGCCTGAATCGGCTATCCTTGCCATTGGCTCGATCACGCCGACACCCGTTGTCGTCGCTGGACAGGTTGTTGTGCGCGACCGTATGAAGGTCACGCTCTCCTCCGATCATCGCGCTATTGATGGTGCCATCGCTGCTCGCTTCTTACAAGAGGTGAAACGCCTATTAGAGGAGCCATTCGGCTTATTGGTATAGGAAAAAGTTTATGGAAGACTTCATGTCAACTCAGGTTATTCATGGTATAACGCTTGTACTGCTACGTGGCAACATTGTAGAGGTACAGGCGGACGCCATTGTCAACGCGGCAAACTCGGCTCTCGCAGGCGGCGGTGGCGTCGATGGTGCCATTCATCGTGCAGGTGGACCAAGCATCATGGCAGAGTGCAATACGTATGATGGTTGCCCCACTGGTAGCGCGGTGGCAACTACTGCGGGCCGTCTCAAGGCACAATACGTTTTTCACGCCGTTGGACCGATCTATCATGGACGCACAGAAGACGCTCGCCTGCTTGCCAGTGCATATCAAGCGTGTCTAAAGTTAGCGGAGGAGCGGCAACTGCAGAGTACTGCCTTCCCTTCGCTGAGTACAGGTGTCTACGGCTATCCCGTCAATGAAGCTGCCCCCATCGCATTGAGAACAGTGATCGAACACATCCAACAGCCAACGAGCCTGCAACAGGTAACATTCGTTCTCTTCGATCGCAATACCTATACAGTGTATAAAAATACGCTTGCACAACTAGTTCCATAGGAACAAGAGCATATATGTCTTCCATTCGCCTTCTCATTCTTGGTGTCTTATCAAGAAAACAACCAATACATGGGTATGATATTCGGCGTGAACTAGAGTTGCTGCATGCCGACCGTTGGGCCAATATTGCCTATGGCTCAATTTATTCCGCCCTGAGCAAGATGGCGGACGAGGGACTTGTTGCTCAGACAAACAAGGGTGAAAAGCAGACAGCGAAAACGGAATACGTCATTACAGCGCAAGGCAAAGCTGAATTTGATCGCTTGCTCCATGAGTACTGGTGGGAGATGAAACCGACCGTTGACCCGTTCCAGATAGCCCTTGCCTTCATGGACAACCTTCCTCCACACGAGTTACAAAAGGCATTACGCCACCGTGCTGATGCTCTACAAGACTCGTTAGACGACTTGAACTCCCCGCACAATGATCGAAATCCTCCTATCAGCATGCGGCTTATGAAGGCTCATATCGAAGCAGAGCTACGCTGGATTGAAGAGACATTACGAAGTGTATAGTACTATACACCATCATAGCCATTCTGGTTTTGACTGTTGACAAACATACAAATTTGAATAATAATGTCAGCACTATACAAATTTGAATAGTAAGGAATAGATGGTATGAAGAACGATATCAAATCGGCAGAAGAGATCGCTTTAATGCGGCAGGCTGGTCTGCTCGTGTGGGGAGCGCATCAGGTCGCTGCAGAGCTAGTAGAACCCGGGATTACGACGGGCGAAATCAACGAAGCAGTCGAAAAGTTTATCGCGGATCATCACGCCGAGGCACTCTTCAAAGGCGTTCCTGGACCAAAGACACCATTTCCAGCCGCCGCATGTATCTCCATCAATGAGCAGATTGTGCATGGCATTCCAGGCGCACGTCGCCTTATGGAGGGAGATATCGTAAGCATCGACATTGGCTGCCGCTTGAATGGCTGGTGTGGTGATGCCGCCGTGACGCGCTCTGTGGGCAAGATCGATGCAAAAAAACAAAAATTGCTCGATGTGACTGAAGAGTCGCTTCATCGTGCGATAGAACTCATTCCACAGCGTCGTAAATGGAGCCAGATTGCCAGAGAGATCGAGGCATACGTCAAACGCTCAGGCTTCTCCGTTGTCGAAGGTCTGGTGGGGCACAGCATCGGTCGCGAACTCTGGGGGCCTGTGCAGGTACCCAACTACTATACGAGGCAATACGAGGTCTATGGCGACTTCGAGCTTGTGCCTGGGGTAGTAATCGCCGTCGAGCCTATGGTCAACATGGGCGTCAAGAATTTCAAAATGCTCGATGATGGCTGGACCATTGTCACACAGGACAAACAACCCAGTGCCCACTTTGAGCATACCATCGCTATCACTCCCGCAGGTCCGCAACTTCTAACCGCAGGACCCGATGGCAAAGCTTGGGCAGCATAAATAGAGAATAGAATGGAGATGACCTGATGCTAAATGGCATCAGGTCATCTCCATTCTATTCTCTATTTGGTAATTGTGTAGCCTGCGTCGTCGAGAACCTCCTCGATTTTCGTCATCGAGAGTTGGTTGGCATCGTAGCGCAAATGCACCTTTTTCGTTGGAATATCGGTCGCAACAGCCTCAACTCCAGGTAGCACACCGAGTGTTCCATTGACAGTTTTCACACAATGCTCACAGCTTATATCAGGAACCAAAAGCACAACGTCTTGTACGTTTGCCATGATTATACTCCTCGTAAAGTCAATTAACGATTTCCAGCCAGATTGTAGAGTTGAACAAGTTCGTCGATAATCTCTTCGCCTCTCCCATTGGCGATGCCATCGGGCACACAGGTATGCAGATGGCTCTCGACCAACAATCCCTCTAACTTCTCAATTGCCTTGCGTACCGCATAGGTTTGACGCAAGATATCGACACAATATTTGTCCTCTTCAATCATTTTACGTATTCCACCCAAATGTCCCTCAATGTAATTAAGTCGCTTGAGGACATCCTGTTTATCCGCGTGCACTGTATATTCCTTTCTTTCCTACCCACCAGGGAGGGGTTTACCACTAATATAACACAAGCTGATTTTGAGTGCAAATTTGACACTCTTAACACAAGGGGCTATACTTTCCATATACCCCCTAGCAGGGGGTATGGGTTTTACAAAGGCCAAAAAAGGGAAACTTCCATGATGATAGAAACACAAAATGCAAAAATTCCTATACAAAAGAATGTTCAGCGGCAGGACAGTCCTACGAGCCTTGCGACGTTTGCCATCGAGGGTATGACGTGTGCATCGTGTGCTATGCGTGTGGAGAAGGGACTTAAAAAGGTTCCAGGCGTCGCCGATGCTCAGGTCAACCTCGCCACTGAAAAAGCTACCGTGACTTACAACCCTACTCTAACAGGCGTCGAACAGATGGAGCAAAAGGTAGAGGCTGTTGGCTACAAAGCTATACCTCTTATTGTTCCAAATCCAGTAACCTCCGTCGCTGAGCAAACAGTGTCTCAAGCACTAGATACTAATACAGTAGCTACTAGTTCCATTAGCGAGCAGCAGGAAGGCGAGCACGGGGAGCGCAAAGCTGCTGAACTTATTCGTAAACGCAACCTTCTCATTTTTAGTATCCTACTTTCGCTGCCTATCGTCATTCTCAGCATGTTCTTCATGGGTCGTTTTCCTGGCGAGAATGTGCTTCTGCTCATCCTCACTACTCCTGTGTGGGCACTCGTCGGTTGGGAATTTCATCGAGGCGCCATCAACGGTGTACGGCACGGCGGCGCGAACATGGATACGCTGGTATCATTAGGTTCGACTGCATCGTACCTGTTGAGCGTAGTGGCGACCTTCTTGCCAACCCTGGTAGGTGGTACAACATTTTATGATACAACGGCACTGATCATCACGCTGATCTTTCTTGGTAAATATCTTGAGGCACGCGCCACCGGACAGACCAACGATGCGATAAAAAAATTGGTTGGTCTACAGGCACGAACGGCTCATGTTATCCGCAACGGGAACGAGATTGAGCTGCTCCTTGAACAGGTGCGCGTCGGTGACGAACTTCTTGTACGCCCCGGTGAGAAACTGCCTGTTGATGGCGAGGTTATTGTTGGCAATTCTTCCGTTGACGAGTCGATGATTACAGGAGAGAGCATCCCTGTAGAAAAAAGTGTAGGCGATATCGTCATCGGTGCCACAATCAATCAACATGGCTTATTGCGTCTACGCGCTACGAAAGTTGGCGCAGACACCGTGCTTGCCAACATCATTCGCATGGTCGAACAGGCGCAAGGATCAAAGGCACCTATTCAGCGTATCGCCGATACTGTGTCGAGCATCTTTGTACCCGTTGTGCTAGTGATTGCAACCCTTACTTTCATCACATGGGCAATCCTTGGGACTGTAGCAGGTTTTCACAGTGCAAATACAATGGGAGCGAGTAGCAATCCCTGGATTGTCGCGCTTGTCGCGGCTGTCGCGGTACTTGTCGTCGCCTGCCCCTGTGCGCTTGGCCTTGCAACGCCAACCGCGATTATGGTGGGCACAGGCAAGGGAGCCGAGCAGGGCATTCTCATCAAAGGCGGTGAGAGCTTGGAACGGATTCAAGCCGTGCGTGCCATCCTCCTCGACAAAACAGGCACAATCACCAAAGGCAAGCCAGAACTCACCAACGTAGTAACCCTTCCTAACATAACAGCAGACGAACTGCTATGTCTTACCGCTCAGACAGAACAGGGGTCGGAACATCCGATTGCAGCCGCTATTGTCGCTGGCGCAAAGGCACGCGGTCTCGTCCTAGCTACGTACCCAGAACAATTTGCAGCACTCCCTGGACGTGGTGTAGCCGCAACTCTTGCGGGAAAATACATAGTCATTGGCACACGCACCTTGCTACGTGAACACTCCATCCTCTTCGATGCGTTAGAAGCACAACTAAGCGCGTTAGAGGCACAGGGCAAAACTGCCATGCTTGTCGCGCTCGATGGAAAGCCAGCAGGTATAGTGGCAGTAGCCGATACTCTCAAAACGGGTTCGGTAGAAGCAATTCAACAACTACACGCGCAAGGCTTAGCGGTATGGATGATTACAGGTGACAATCGACAAACAGCACAGGCTATCGCGGCACAGGTAGGTATTCCATCCAACCGTGTGCTTGCCGAAGTCTTGCCCGAAGAGAAAGCGAACCAGGTAAAACGGCTACAAGAGCAGGGGCTAGTGGTAGCCTTTGCAGGTGACGGCATCAACGATGCTCCTGCGCTGGTACAGGCGGATGCAGGCATCGCGATGGGAACAGGGACCGAAGTAGCAATCGAGGCATCAGATATCACACTGGTAAAGGGCAATCTCAGGAGTATCGCAACAGCACTGGCACTCTCAAGAGCAACGATGCGTACCATACGGCAGAATCTCTTCTGGGCATTCGCATATAACGTCGTCCTGATTCCGTTGGCGATTCTCTCACCGCTGATTCCATTCTTGAAGGAGCAGGCCCCGATCTTCGCGGCTGCGGCCATGGCTCTTTCGTCGGTGACAGTTGTGAGCAATTCCTTACGGCTCCAGCGTTTTGAACGCTCTCCCCAACGGTAAAGCAAGACAAGATGGAGAGAAGCAATGCTCGTCTTCATCTCGTCTAATGACGCATTTCTTTCCCATAGGAGGAACTTTGATATGCAGATTTTCCAAAGTCTCGGACAGGCATTGTTTATGGCATTCAGTATGGCGTGGGAAATTCTCTGGCCGCTCATTCTTGGCTTTGCGCTCTCAGGAGTCGTCCAGGCGGTGGTGTCACATCAAGCACTGGCAAAAACGCTGGGAGGCAATGGGCCAAAGAGCCTCACCCTTGCCACGCTCTTTGGCATTGCCTCAAGTTCGTGTTCCTATGCCGCCGTTGCACTTGCACGGTCTATTTTCCAGAAAGGGGCGAGCTTCACCGCGTCAATGGCCTTTGAACTGGCCTCCACCAACCTCGTCATTGAGCTAGGCATTATCCTCATTGTGCTGATGGGATGGCAGTTTACCGCCGCTGAGTTTGTGGGTGGCATTCTAATGGTCATCTTCATCGCGCTGATCTTCCGGCTGACACTCACCCCGAAGCTAGTGCAGATGGCAAAGAACCAGGCGGAAAAAGGTCTGGCTGGCAGAATGGAGGGCCATGCGGCAATGGATATGAGTGTAGAAGGTGGCTCCTTCTTTTCAAAACTGTTCAGCGGCAAAGGCTTTACCTCTGTCAGTCAGTACTTTGTCATGGATTGGGCCTCGGTCTGGGTAGATATCGTGGTTGGGTTACTGATTGCAGGAGCAATCGCAGCATGGATCCCCGACTCATTCTGGCGCGTATTTTTCTTCGCAAATAATCCCACCCTTGCCAAAATTGAGGGTCCTCTTGTCGGACCATTGGTTGCCATGGTCAGTTTTGTCTGCTCTGTGGGCAATGTGCCGCTCGCAGCGGTACTCTGGCGTGGAGGCATAAGCTTTGGTGGCGTGGTCAGTTTCATCTTTGCCGACCTGATCATCCTGCCCATTCTGGACATCTACCGCAAATACTACGGCTGGAAGGTCATGGGCTTCATTCTGGTCACGTTCTACATCACGATGGCTGCTGCTGGCTACGTCGTCGAGTTTCTGTTCGAGGCTCTCGGCATCATCCCGCAGAACCGCAATATCGTTGCGATCACAGAAGGCATTCAGTGGAATTACACCACAGTCCTCAATATCCTGTTTCTTGTCCTGGCTACAATCCTGGTCATCCGCTTTCTCCGCACAGGCGGTGCGGCGATGCTACGGATGATGGGAACACCAGCGCAGGACATGCACCATGAACATGCCGCACAGCATGATATGGCTAACTAACGGCAAGGGCACCCGCAAGGGGCACCCTGGTCCCTGCCGAATAACGTTTGATGATGTACTACTCATCGCGTAAGGCTTTCCTCAGTTCACGCACAAAGCCGAACGCACCCTGCATCCACGTCATTTTCGGCTGCTCAGCCTTCTTGCGCTTCGCCGCCTCTTGCTGCCGCCGTATCGCGTCGGCAATTACAGCGGCTCTCTGCTCGTCGGCGCGAAGATTATCATAAGCGGCGCGGCGTGGCATACTACTCAATACAGCATAGGCTTCGTTGAGCTTCTTCATATGCGTGTCTTTGCTCTGCTTATTTAGGTCGGGATGATGCAAGCGCACCAGACGGCGATACGCTGCTTTAATCTGCTCACGAGTCGCATCTGGTGAAACTTCTAACCGAGCATAATAATCTGGTACAAGCATACTCTCTGTACCCAGTCCTCTCTCAATTTCCTGTACTACCGAAGCCGCCGCGTCCCTTGCCAATGGAATCGACCTCGTTCCATACGACGTGTAACACGGGCACAAACATTCCTTGCGCGATACGCTCGCCCCGATGCACCGTGACCGCTTCATCTCGAAAGTTGTACACCTGTATCATTAACTCGTCACCCTCGCCACAATAATCCTGGTCGATTACACCCATGCCGTGCGGAATCAGCAAACCTTTACGACGTGGTGTACTACTACGCATAGTAAGCAACAACATATATCCAGGTGGCGTCTGCACAATCACGTTTCCTGGAACATAGCCCAGTTTGCGCGGCGCAACCTCCGTCTCTTCACGGCACACAAGATCAAACCCCACAGCACCTGCTGTAGCATACGTTGGTAGAGGTAAACTTGTATCGATACGTTTAATTGCCACCTGTAGGCGTTGTGCGTCTATACTCATAGCCATTATTCTACCACAGCATAGCCTGAGATGCGCCCTCATTTCCTACTACGCACAACCTATCTCATCAGATCATAGGATTTGATAAAATCTTGAGCTTTTCTTTTGGTCTAGCATATAATATGCTGTTATGATAAAGAACATATAAACGATTATAGAGAGGTAGACTTTTGAGATCACGTACAACAACTATTATTATCATGAGTATATTACTATGTGTGGCATTAGTCGCCGTTGTCTTTACTACATTAGGTACGGTTCGCGCCATACAAAGCTTGCAGCAACAACATATGTTGGCAAAGGCAGGTGATGTAAGCACGATTCGCCCCTGGATGACCATTCCATATATCGCCCATACCTATCACGTTCCCGAAAGCTACCTCTACAACTCACTGCACATTTCTAACACACATACATCTAAACATATGCCACTACATGCACTTGCTGCCCATTATCAGCGTCCTATTTCCTCTATTGTTCATGACGTGCAAAAGGCAGTAATACTCTATCGCAAGCAACATCCATATTCTTATACCAGCATGCCTCCACACGAAGAAACGCCCACGACCATGAGTTGGCATGGTACAGCAGGAGGGCAATAGCGTTGAGTACATTTCTTCCCACCTTGCTCACCTGGTTACAACAATATAGTTATCCGGTGTTATGGATTCTTGTCTGTATCGCGGCTGCTGGTGTTCCACTACCGATGATGCTTGTCCTGTTGGCGGCAGGAGCCTTTGCAGCACTAGGCGATTTCAACATTGTTATCCTTGCACTCGTCGCAGTGACCGCTTCGTGTTCTGGTGACTCGCTAGGCTATTTGCTGGGGAGACGTGTCGGTCCTCCTCTTTTCGACTGGCTCGCACACCAGAAACGCATCCCTTTTCTTTCAGCACAACGCCTGGCGCAATCGCAAGACTACTTTAAAAAACATGGTGCCTGGGCAATATTTCTCACTCGCTTCCTCTTTTCTGGCTTCGGTGGCCCTATCGATTGGCTAGCGGGGGCGGAACGCTATCCCTATCGCCGTTTCCTGTGGATTGATATATGTGGTCAGATACTGAGTGCGCTGATCTCGCTGAGCCTGGGTTATATCTTCGGTGCAAGTTGGGAGGCGGTCGGTGATATTCTGGGCGCAATTTCCGGTGTCGCCATCGCGCTACTTATTGTGATAGTACTAACCGTGCGACTAGTTAAAACCATACATAGCACACAGAATGCTAAAAAGCCCGAAATTGCCCAAAATACGGTTTCTCTGAAAGATATTACAACACGGATATCATTTTTACCGCAGCAAAAACTTCTACAGGGTGATACCCCTTCTGAACCGTTGCACCCATGAAATATACAGGTGTTCCTATAAAGCACATCAATATACGTCTAAATGCCACTCTTAGGTCACTTCAAACGTATTAAAAGGAAGAAGAAATTCGTCTATCCTGAAAATTGGGGGTAAATGGGCCTCCAGAGGACTAGAATGATAGGCCAATATAGGTTATAATGAGGGCATGGAATATTTTCCAGTCTCATGCTGTTTTATTATGTGTATTTGGAACACGATAAAACAGCTACGTGTCCTTGATTCTTCCCGATTAAACACTTGGTCAGGGCGATCCGCGTAAACGGCGTGTTTTTTCCGAGTGCAGGACCGGACAGACTGATGAACGACGTATCTTGCTGCTTAGGATACTACTTTTCATGGAGGGCGCACGATGATTGACTTAGAGCGTGCCATGACGGGAACAACGCTTACCTTGAATACTACAGAAGCCGCGACTGGTCTTGAGAAGCCGTTCGACGTTGTTGAACAGATGCTGAACAAAGACCTCGATTATACTCCAGACGACGTAGAGGAGGAGAAGGAAGAACCAGAACTTGAAGAAGACTTGACCAGTTTAGAACCCGCTTCCCTTGAGATTGACGACCTACCTGATATACAGGAAGATAATTTACCGGAAACACCCGAACTGGAAAAGAAACCTCTCCTCGCACCCGTTCCTGCCGCTTCAGCACCAGAGACGGAATCACCCGCACGCCGCACAATGATGCGCCGTCGTCGCTCGGAAGAGCAGGATGAAAACTCCGTCAATTCGACCGACGCAGGGGAATCTGACGCGGTAATGACATACTTACGCGAAATTGGTCGCGTCCCGATGATTACTCATGATCGAGAAATCGATCTTGCGAAACGCATCGAGAGCGGAGATCGTGACGCAAGAAAACAGTTTGTACTGGCAAATTTGCGTCTCGTGGTGAGCATCGCGAAACGGTATGTTGGACGTGGCCTCTCGCTCCTGGACTTGATTCAGGAAGGAAACATTGGGCTTATCCGTGCTGTTCAACGCTACGATTGGCGGCGTGGTCATCGCTTCTCTACTCACGCAACGTGGTGGATTCGCCAGGCCATCAGCCGTGCAGTCGCCGACAAAGGCCGCACCATTCGTCTCCCTGTCTATGTGAACACCGCTCTCAATCGCATTCGCCGTGAACGGCAACGCCTCCTACAAGAACTTGGTCGTGAACCAACTGAGATCGAGTTGGCAGAAGCGACCGGACTAGACCCCATTCGCATGGTTGAGCTACAGGCCGCCCCCGGTGCCCCCGTCTCGCTAGAACTTCCCGTCGGCGAGGACGAAGAGCAAGAATTGGGCGATGTCTTGGCAGACACCGAGTCAGCATCACCAGAGGATATAGCAACAACCCAAACGTTGAAAGACGAGGTGCAACGCGTACTTGAGTCCGTTCTAACCCCACGCGAACAGCTTGTTTTGCAACTCCGTTTTGGTTTGGGCAATGGTCAAGCACATCCGCTCGAACAGGTTGGACGCGAACTAGGCATCACGCGTGAGCGTGTACGCCAGATTGAGGCAGGCGCGTTGGCAAAACTGCGCCAACCCCCTGTACTAGATCGCTTGCGTGGCTAAACCTAAGAGTCTTATGTGAGGCAAGAATATGGGCAACCGACTTTCTCGGTTGCCCATATTCTTGCCTCACATATTCTTCACTAGACAACCTTCACGTCGTCTTGGTAGATTGGCTGAAACTTCGGACGCAAATCCTGGGCTGAGCCCCCCTTGGTCGAACTTTCAGCCAAAAACTGTTTGGGTGAAAGTTCGACCTCATTTCGGAGAGGGATTCTCTGGTTCGCCGTCAGAGGGCTGTTTTTGAGGATCTTTGACTTTCTTGCCTTTTGGCTTTGGCTTTTCTTGCTCTTCTTCTGGCTCCTGTTTCTTCTGTTCTTCTTTGAAGCGGTTGTTTTCGGCGTCAATGATCTGGACTTTGTCCCGACGAAAGGTGAGGAGTTCCGCTGCGGCTTTGAGGTGTGCGGAAGTGACATCGGCCTCGTGTTGCACATATGACCATTTGAGAGCTGTCGTCACCAGCTTCATTAAAGGGTCCATGAGGACGCGCCCGCTTTTTTGGGGATCAAGCAACGGATGGGTCAGCCATTTGTAGATGCTTCCAGCCCACTGCTGCAAATTCAAGGCAGGGAAAGAGGGGCGATAAATCTGCTCCAGAGCAAGCAGAATATCACGCACTTCTCCCTCGGTATGACTGACGACGCGGCAATATGGTTGGCCGCAATCCAGGCGTCGCCGGAACTGCATCCACATCGTTTCTGGCTGATCGAAGACATCTTTCAGAGGGATGGATGCCCCTCGCCCGGCAGTCACTAAGCAGAGTCCGAGGGGATGCGAAGGATATGTCAGAAAGAGGTGATCGGTCAATTCTTTCAGGAAAATCAGATGCGGCATGGAGAGATCATGAGCATCATCACAGATCAGGCACTCGACGCCATATTGGCCCAATAGATCATAGAGCAAATATTTGCGTTCGCTCCAGCGTCCTCGCGCCCCAACTCCCAAGGCCCCCAAAAGCAGGTTTCCCAGTGCTGCTTCTCTCGGGTCATTTTTCGGAGCCGTCACCGCCAGCACCGGGTACCGCCGTCCTCCAACCATTCCAGCCTGGCGTGCTGCCTCATCTCTGAGATCGCCAATGCCCCTCGTCTTACCCGAACCCGGCTCGGCCACAATGACATGCCATGATCGATGGAACCATGCCTGACGTAAGAGACCCTGAAACCTGATCTCAAAGGGAGTCTCAATGAAGCCATCAAAGAGTGGAAGTGTGCGAGCCGCCATTAGTCTTCCTCCTTGTCCCGATACCGAATGGCCAGGGGTTCCCAGGAAAACACTTGCTCCGGGTCAGGGATGGCTTCGGCGAGCTGGAGGCTTTCTCGGGCAGTCGGAGCCAGACTATCCAGCACTGGACCCACATACGAAGGATGGATATCCTCGCGTTGTCGATCGAACTGACGAGCCTTTTCGAGCTTTCGGAGAGCTTTCCCCCGCTGCTTTTTGGTGGTTTCGATATCTTCCTGGATCTGTGCGCGGACGTTCGCCACTTCCGCTCCAGCGGCTTTTGCGGCTTTCGTATCGGACTGGCGCATGGCTTTGGCCTCCCACTCGCTAACTCGTTGCCCCATAAAGGCGGGGCAGTAAGCTTCTCCCACATAACTGCCGTCTACAAAGAGATAGATCACGCTGACATCTCGACGATCGTAATAGATCTCGAATTCCCGGCCAGCCAGTCGATTGAGCAAGCCTGGGCTCACATACCAGTTCCCTTGAAAGGAAAGGCGTGAGCGATCATGAACCCGATAGGCGCGGCTGCTGAGCTTGCGATTTTGCGCCTTCATGAGCAGGAGTTTGAGATCATCCGGGGCACCCAGATACTGGGGAACTCCCGTCTGGCGCACGGCTTCTTCCCAGAGAATATTCCGCTTTTGCCGACGCAATCCATCCCAGTTTTGTTGGTAATCATCGACAATCGAGCGGATGAAGTAGCATTCGAGTTCTTCTAACGTCATTCCCCCAGCCTCTGCTGCTTTTTGCGCATCGTGGATACCAAAACTGGTGTTGGGTAAACGTCGCTCAAAACACTGGGTCATCCAGCGAAAGAGACTTTCCACCGTTCCCTTCGCGCTTGGGCAATACGGAGGTGCTTGCTCGGTGATGATACCCAGACGGTCTACCAGTACCTGGCGTGCCCGCTCAGAAGTGAAGATCTTTCCCCGGTCGTGGAAAATGGTTGCGGGCTTGCCTGAGATCGGCCAGTCGTGTTGACACCCAGCTGCAAGCACGAGACGATCTTTCGGCTCTAACATACCTTTCACCAAACGCATGTAGTCCTCCTCAGCGAGTGGACCAAGGGCGATGACGGCACTCATGATGGCAGCGGTCTTCACACACACCAAGACGGCGGCGTGGATACGGCTGGCAACAGGGATGCCGTCTTTCGTGACCACATAAAGTTCCATGGTATGCTCATCGACCTGGGCCAGTTGGGCTGGTGCAGGAATGGAAAGGGCAAAGGAAAGAGGTGATTGCCGGGAACGTAGGGAACCTTTTTCCTGGCCGCGCTCCTTTTGCACGGCTGGCTCTTGCTTGAGAGTAAGAACATAATCCCAGACCTGCCCGTAGGAAGGAAGCAGAAGAGCCGCGCCATTCTCAGCTCGTAAACGAGTGGTGATCTGCTTGAGTTCCACATGCTCAGTGATAGCCTGAATCGAGAGTTTGGTGGGACGGCTGTAGAGGAGGCGAATCGCTTGCTGAAAGGCTGGATGGAGCTGCCTCTCTCGATGGTAGGTCGCATGAGGAACACAAGCAATCTGTCCAAACGTGACCGTGCGTTGGACCAGTCTACTCAAGGTCGAGCGCCCCATTCCTACAGCCTCTGCGGCTTCCTGCTGAGTTGCTCCGTTCAGAACGGCTTCGACCGCGTGCAGATTGCGCAGAAAGACTTCTCTTTGCTTCTCATTGAGGTGCGAATCATCAAAGGTGGAGAGCTGATCGAGTGGCTTTCTGTCGTTTGCTTCTGGAACATCAGCGACGGGAGAGTGAAAGGCCTCGGAATGATCAAGTCCTTCCAGGTGGGAGGGCAGAGAATCTGGAAGAATCGGGGAGGAGTCGGGAGGAAGACAGATCAGCGGCGTGAAGCGAGTCAGTTGAGCATTTGCCAGATCAACGAGTAGATGCCCACAGGCTGCCGCATCAGCGCACATTTTCCAGACCGCAGCTTCTTTTTCGGCTGGCGACCAACGTTCTCCCAGGCGCTCGACGACTTCCTGGATCGTGGCTGCCTCGCTCCAGGGCCACACAACCTGTAATGCCTCGGCCAGTTCAGGAAAAGACGGAAAGGGCTGCCGCCGGGCATGTAAAAAGACCAGATTGGCATGGCGCTTTTGGAGGAGCGCGGTTTCTGTCGCAATCCAGTAGACTCCGCCTTGGACACTGGCGACTTTGCGCGCCGCTTCAGCTTTCGCTTGATTGCGATCCCTGCGCTTTTCCTGCTCCATCCCGGCCTCCGCAATGAACAGTGAACCGTCCTGAAGCTGGCCGATGGCATCAGGCAGGTACACATGAGCATTGCCGTCAAACAGGTAGGTGATCGCATAAGGTGTTGGAAGTACCGTGGGGATGTTGTACGTTGAAGCAAAAGTCGGACTGATATCACCACGTCCATACCAGACCACCTGGGGGTGGTACTCGAGGTAGATCAACAAGCGTTCTTCCATGAGACTACAAAAAGGCTGTCGCGTGGGTTTTTGACCTCCTAATTTCCAACTGGGAATCCAGCCAGAAATGCTCTCGCTAGCGATTTTGAACAGATCGATGCCGCGAATTCCGCTCTGAGACATGAGAAGCTCCTTGCATCCTTGAATTTCCATCTCTACAGAACAGTGTACTCACGCTACAAGCACAGCAAGGGGATGTTCGTGGGCTGGTCCAATCATTGAGCCAAATTGTCGATCATTCGGTTTGATTTGTCCGAGGATTGAGCCAATTTACCACGTCTTTAAGCTTTTCTTGGTAAATGACTTACGAAGTGGGGAGGTTTTGCCCTCAAAGGTTGACATTTGCCCTGAAGGTTGAGCAGTTCAGCCATTGATAGCGGATCAAGCCGCGCCACAAGCCAACATGTGTGGAGCGTTTTTGTAAATTCGAGCAGCAGGAGCACCCCCCTAATTCGGCCTGCTCTCGCTCCGGGGGCAGCACGCTGCCCTGACTAAAGGGGGAATCAGGGCAAATGAAAACCACCAGTGACCAGGCCGAGGCCTCGACGATCACCCCGACCAGCTCTGGCAACTTGGGGGACACCACCCCACCCCGCCAGCTCCCCCGCGTGCGTGGCTACGCGACGCGAGCCGTTAGAACTGGTAGCGGGTTTGACCGAGGCCTATGGCGAATGCGAAGACCTTGGTGGGTTTGACGGAGAACACGAGGTTCGAATCTGTGAGAACTCGTTGTTCGTCTTCATCGTAGAGGTAAAAATACCCGTTGCGTACCTGGTATGGCCAGCTTCCATCCCACTTGGTCGCCCACACCGAGGCTAAGCGTTCGAGCGCGTCCTGCTCGGTGATCCGCACGGCGTCTCCCTCAACCACCACGTTGAGTCCTTCTTTCTGGTTGCAGCCGGTCGTCAGAATGACGTGCGGGTTTCCACGCAGGTTGACAGTCTTCTGTGCAGTGTCGGTAGCGGTAAAGTGGATGGCCCCGTCGTGCCACACGGCCACGAGCGGCGTGACGTGAGGGCGACCGTCGGCCCGCACTGTTGAGAGCCAGAACAGTTCGGCTGTTTCCAATACCCGACGCGTCTCCTCCCATGGCGTGACTCCTCTGCGTGGTACGCCGTGTCGGGTGTCGAGTGTTGTGATAGGTTCGTTCATCCTAAGAACTCCTTTCAATCGTTCTGTTTCTCTCGCAGGAAGCGAGAAGATATCAGTCCATTCTCTTTGCGCGAAGGAAAACCGGAAAGGCCAAAGTGGCGCGGCTTGATCCGCTATCAATGGCTGAACTGCTCAACCTTCAGGGCAAATGTCAACCTTTGAGGGCAAAACCTGCTCACTTCGTAAGTCATTTACCATTTCTCGCGCAGAGTATAGCACGAAGAAGGCCAAAGCCACAAACAGCAGTACCCATGTTGCAATCATTCCAGTCTGGTTAGGCAAGAAAAAAGAGGGAAAGAGACCAGTAAAATGATGCCCAAAGAGTTGCAGATAGATTAAGGTGTGGTTACATCCCGTCTCACCATTACAATGATTTCAAGAACATCGAACTACTTTCTTTGATTACCTTATGGCGACCGCTTACCCAGGTCTCGTTCGACGTGGCTCACATCCTTGACTTTTTCCAGGCGCGTGAACAGGCGTTGCATCTGCTCCATATCGTTGACCTCTAAGGTTGCGTTGACCACCACGAGTTCGCGGTTTCCCCCTCTGCTCGCGGCACTACTGCGTGAGCTTACTGAGGTCATATTGACACCGACATCGGAAACAGTGGTGGCGATATCGCGAATAAGGCCGGAGCGATCACGGGCATGAATAACAACCGGAACCAGATAGCGAGTCTGACTTATACCTGACCAATTGACGTTGATAAGGCGTTCCTGTTCACGTTCACGGTAGCGTTTGAGGTTGCGACAATCGGCACGATGCACGATCACGCCTTTACCACGACTGATAAAACCAACAATCTCGTCATCGGGCAAGGGACAACAACAGTTCGCCAGCTTTGTCAGCAGACCACTAACACCCTCCACTTCAAGGCTTGCCGATCCCTCTTTTTTGGGTGTTGTCGCGAGCAGACCGAGCATCTCCTCTTGCTCTTTTGTCTCTTTCCCTTCACGCAGTTGCCAGCGTTCAATTACCCTGACCGCAGCCTGATGTGGTCGTATGTCGTCGGCACCAATAGCCGCCAGCAGGTCCTCGAACTCAGCCATGCGATATTCTTCACACAGCCATTTCGTGGCCTCTTCGGTCATACTCTCGCTGCCACGTGTACCCAGCACTTTGAGTTCGCGGTCCAGTCGTTCTCGTCCAATCTGTATATTGATGTGACGCTCATGAATTTTGAGATAGCGGCGTATTTTGCTTCTGGCGGCGGCTGTACGCGCGAAATTGAGCCAGTCACGCGTCGGGTGTGCGGTTCGATTGGTGACGATATCGACAACCTCACCGCTCTTGAGTTCATAGTCGAGCGGCACCATACGCGTAACGAGCCGATCACCATCACCATTTTCAGAGTTGGTGATGATACGCGCTCCTGCACAACTATCGCCGATTTTCGAGTGAACGCGATAGGCGAAGTCAAGCGGAGTTGAGCCTACGGGCAGGTCTTTGACCTCGCCACGCGGCGTGAAGATGAAAATCTGCTCTTGAAAGATATCGTCCTTGACGGCCTCGACAAAATCGGTGTCGCTTGTATTGGCCGAATGCATTTCACGCTGCCACTCAGTCAGTTGACGGAGCCACGACAACAGTTCTTTGGCCGATGCTGAGGCATTATCGCCCACATTTTTATAGTGCCAGTGCATCGCCACACCATACTCTGCCATCTCGTGCATCTCATGTGTGCGTATCTGCACTTCCACCAGATGATCGCCCTGACAAAAGACCGTTGTATGCAGAGCGCGGTAGCCATTAGGCTTAGGGTTAGCAATGAAATCCTTGATGCGTCCCTCTTTGGGCTTCCACAGACTATGGACATGTCCAAGCGCAATATAACAGTCTTGTGTTGTATCGACCAGGATACGGAAGGCAATGAGATCATGTATTTGCGTGATGTCAACGGCTTTTTTGAGGTCGTCCAGGCTCTTGACATTGCCTGCACTATTGTAGAGTTTTTTGTAGAAACTATAGAGATGCTTCACACGGCCTGATACCTCAGCTTTGACGCCGATAATCTTCATCTCATTACGCAAAGTGTTGCAAAGCGTCTCAACATAGGAACTCCATTGTTTGCTCTCTTCCTCGACTTCGTCGCGTACCCACGCATACCGCTCCGGCTCCAGGACGCTAAAAGCTAGGTCCTCTAGCTCGCTCTCGACGCGCGACATACCGAGGCGACCTGCCAGCGGCGCATAAATCTCGCGTGTCTCGGAGGCCATTGTCAACAATTCTTGATGGTCTCCTTTATAAAGGGATATAGCAATAAGACGCATTGCATGCAGGCGATAGGCCAGCTTCATCAGCACAACTCTGGGGTCGTCCGCCATTGCGATAAACATTTTTCGCACAGTCTCGGCCTGTTGGTGGCGCATAGCTTCGCGCACACGACGTTTTTTGTTTTCTGCAGGCGTGGTTTGTGAAGTCTCTTCGCGCTCCTCACCCACCTTCAATGTGCTGGTAGTGCCGACGACGCTTTGCTTCTTGCGCTCAAGAATATTGAGACGCGACATACTACTAACAATGCGTGCAGTCGGCGCACCAAGCACACGCTCGACCTCTTCAAGTGCGAGCAGTTCGGCATCTACCGCCTCGAAGATGAGACCAGCCGCGATACCAACGGCATCAACGCGCATGAGTTGTGCAAGAATAGTAGCGATGGCGAGGGCATGTTCCAAAGGCGGAATAGGACGTGTCCCAACAATACCTTTACATGTCCTCTGTGCAAGGTGTAAAGCTTCGATCACGCTATTAACCTCGGCTTGACTCATATAACGCCGTACTAGAGTCAGGAGCCGCTCAATTGCTTCCAGGGATTTGGGTTGTATCGCCTGTTGTGCTACAAATCTATCAACCATACATATCTATATTCTCGTTATTGGTGCGTCTATGCTCGTCTATGCTCGTCTATGCTGTCTATTTCGCTTGCGCTGCTCGCTCTACGCTGACCACATTCTTGACCTGACGTAGACGACGGAAGATACGCTCGATCTGGTTTAACACACCGTTCGCGGCAGCTATTTCTAGTGTAGCCGTAATGACAGCCTTCTGCAACGTAGTGTTTGTCGAAGATGTAACCATCGTCATGTTTACGCCTGCGTCTGCAACCACTGCCGCGACATCTCGCAATAGGCCAGAGCGATCATGAGCAACGATGGTAACGGGCGTCAGATAGGAATCCGGTTCGATTTGTAGCCAGTTCACATCGACTAGCCCATTCTTACTACTCCGCTTCCGCTTCAGCATTCGACAATCGTTGCGATGTATCTGCATCCCGTTTGTAGGATTCACAGCACCAACAATTGTATCTCCGGGTAATGGACAACAACACGAGGCGAGACTTACGGCATAGACATGCGAAGCCATTTCACCCTCTTTATAACGTTCGTCTTTCCCTGTACGTACACTCGCACCATCGAACAAAGGTAGATCATATTGCTGCAAAAACGGTTGCAGATGCACCATAACCTGCTCTATCAATAGGTCCTCACGTCCCAGAGCCACGTACATGTCGTCGAGAGTCACATACTGCTTCAAAGTATCATTCGACGCAATATCATCAGTATGTATACGTTGTAAAAGGGCCTCGGTTTCAGCATTCAAGCCAGGAGTACGAACAGCTTTCAGGGCTATATCCAGGCGTTCCTGTCCGAGTTGCAAATTGATCTCGCGTTCGTATGTTTTCAGATAGCGACGAATCTTGGTGCGAGCAGCAGCAGTGCGAGCGAATGAGAGCCAATCGCGTGTCGGATGAACGGTACGATTCACAATAATATCAACGATTTCGCCACCCTTCAGCTCGTAGTCGAGGGGAACGAGACGCGTGACAAGACGACCCGTATCATCCATGTTGGTAATAATGCGTGCGCCAGCACAATGATCGCCTAGATCGGTATGAATTCTGTATGCCATATCAAGCGGAGTTGAACCACGCGGCAGGTCCTTGACCTCGCCTTTGGGGGTGAACACAAAAATCTGCTCTTGAAAGATGTCACCCTTGACCGCCTCAACAAACTCATCTGCACCTTGCGGTAGAGAACGCTGCCATTCGCGTAACTGCTCGATCCACGTTACCATCTCATGATACGAGAGCCGCCAGTTCGTCAAGGAGTCACCAGAATTGTCAGAAACACGTTCGCGCAAATACCAGTAACTGGCAATACCATAGTCGGCGGTACGCTGCATGTCATAAGTGCGAATTTGAATCTCCGCAAGCTGGTTGTTCAAACAAAACACGGTGGTATGCAGCGATTGGTAGCCATTGAGCTTAGGTGTGGCTATATAATCTTTGATGCGCCCATCTTTTGGACGCCAGAGGGCGTGAATGTGTCCAAGCGCGAGATAGCAGTCGTGATCGCTATCAACCAGAATGCGAAAGGAGACGATATCATGGACCTCGCTGATGGCACTATGCGGCTCACGTTCCGCATCAACCTGTTGACGTGGCATATCTTCCAGTTTACGATTGATACTAGCCAGGTTCTTCCAACGCGCCGTCACCTCGGCATGAATACCTGCATGTGCCATCTCGTCGCGCAACGTCTGACATACCTCATCAAGGTACGGCTGACGACGTATCATCTCCACCTCTACCTCGTGCGCCAACCATGCGTACTTTTCGGGGTCGAGAAAGCTCAAAACAAGGTCCTCTAACTCGCCCTGCACAATCGCCATACCCAGACGACGCGCAAGGGGAGCAAAAATCTCGCTTGTCTCACGAGCCGTGCGCTCCTGCTGTATGGAATTCATGGCACCCAACGTTCGCATATTATGTAAACGGTCGGCAAGTTTGAGAACAACAACACGCGGGTCTTCCGCCATTGCCAGCAACATTTTACGGACAGTCTCAGTCCGTTGACGACGTTTGTCTATGGGCAAAGGAAGCGTACTATCAGCGGCGTGTTCTTTGCTCTGCTTTTCCGCGATAGCGTCGAACTTGGTCAAGCCATCGACAATGTTTGCAACAGCGGGACCGAATAGCTCGCTCAACTCTTCAAGCGAGTAGTGAGTATCTTCCACCACATCATGTAGCAGGGCTGCAATAATACCATCAGCGTCGATACGCATGCGTGCGACGAGGAGCGCGACTTCAAGGGGATGCTGAATATATGGTTCACCAGAGCGGCGGATCGCTCCTCCATGTGCCTTATTTGCAAGGTCGTAGGCACGTTGAATCCCCTCCAGGTCTTGCGGTGCTAAATACAGCCGAGCCTCCGCAAACAAGGTTTCAAGCGTGAGCTGAGATGGGATCAATTTCGTCTCCCGCGACACTGTTTTCATAGTAAAAATCCAATTGTATAATACATAATGAAAAAGATAAAATAAATGCTCATACAATGAGTGACAAATGTTGTTACCTCTATTATAAAGGGGAATGAACGTCTGTCAAGCAATATGTATTATGTCCTAGTATAAAGAGACGTAAAGCGATCAAATTGGATAGAGTAAAGCAACTTAATCTCTTTACTATAAGAAACAGCGGATTCGCGAAGACTTATTCCAGCCAGGGATAGAGGAGAATAGCAATAAAAATGAGGCACCGCCAGGAACACCCCCTGACTTTGCCTCTTCGTTTTGAAGAGTTTCTACACACATCCTCGTTGCAAAGGATTGTGTCGGCACTCTACATAACAAAGCTATAGCCATAGCGTATTTTTTAGTTACGGGCTACGCGAACCTTGTCGTAGCAAGGGCTACAGTAGACAGGGCGATCATTCTTAGGCAAGAATGGGACCTGTGTCTCAGAACCGCACTCAGCGCAAATAACTGTGTGCATCTCGCGTGGAGCGCGTTTCGCTCTTCCACCTGCACCACTCGACGAATTGCGACGGGCTGTGCGACAGGAAGAACAACGGCTGGGCTGATTCATCAGTCCTTTTTGCTGGTAAAACTCTTGTTCACCGGCAGTGAACAAGAAATCGTTTTCGCACTCACGGCATTTTAGGGTTTTGTCTGCTAAGTTCAACTAGGGACCTCCTTGTGATATGTTGGTAGTCCTCCGGGTCCATATCCTTGCAGAGTTCACCAGTTGTTCTGTCCCCCTACCAGCGTGAGGAGGAATACTTGGACGACCACTGTCTTGCGAGACCGAGACGGGATACCGAGAAAAAGCATACACTATTCATGCTCATTTTACAAGACATTTTGGGCACGTTGTCAGCTAGCTAACAATTTCTTTATGAGATTTTTATGTGCTTACGTATGGTTAACGAATATCTCGATGTTGCTCTTTGTTATATTGCTCAAACCACACCTTCATCTTCGCAAACACCTCCTCACGAATCGCGCTGGATTGTGGATAACACGTATTATTGGAAATATATGTTCGAGAATATTTAATATATTTATTATTGAGAGATAATTGATTGACTTGGGTAAATACAGCAACAGGTGTCTGATAGTTGAGTAATTAATGCAGTTGTTGCACATAGTCAGATGTAAAGTACTTTTGAGATTGGCTAAAATCATTGGCATGATATCATAGTCCTTGAGGTAGACCTCTTAGTACTTCACATGCATCAGAGCCGCTCTACAAAAATAGCGTCAAAGGCTCGTTATCGTTCATTCCAACTAATACGAATGTTGACAGCAAACTTGCCGCCGAGTATGAAGTTCATCCCACCCAATTGAAGGAGTGGCGAGTACGAGCAGTCGAAGGTCTGCCCAGTCTGTTTGAAAAGCATGAGAGTACCGCAGAGCTACAAGCGACTCATGAAGAGCAACTGACGGAACTCTACGCCGAAATTGGAAAACTCACCACTCAAGTCACATGGCTGAAAAAAAGTGACCACTCTGACGCGAGAAGAACGGCTCGCTTTCGTCGAACGAGCAGAAAGTGACCTTCCGCTCACCATGCAAACCGAGTTGCTCAGCCTCAACCGTTCGAGCTAGTATTATCAACCGCGTCCTGCTCGTGCGGAGGAAGTGCAGCTCAAACATCGCATTGATGAGGTGTACACACAATCCCCTTTTTATGGTGCTCGCAAAATTGCAGCGCAGAGACACGCGAGAAGGCATGAGCATCAATCGGAAAACGGTGGGTCGTTACATGCAAGAAATGAGGATCGCGGCGATCTCTCCTGGACCCAGCTCTCTCGTAAGCGGAACCAAAAGGAAGGAGTGTATCCGTACTTATTACGGCACATCACGAGTGCGTATCCCAATCATATTTGGGGCATAGATATTACGTATATCCGCTTGTCAGGCGGCTGGATGTACCTGGTCGCTATCCTGGATTGGTATTCACGGTATATGGTGAGTTGGGAACTGGAGCAGACACTGGAACTGCCGTTTGTCTTGTCTACGGTCGAACACGCGTTAGAGCAAGCCGTTCCGCTCATCTGCAACAGTGATCAAGGAAGCCATTTTACGAGTCCGCAGTATCTCGCCGTGTTGCAAGCTGCCAAGGTTCAAATCAGTATGGATGGAAAAGGAAGGGCTTTAGACAACATTTTTACCGAACGGTTGTGGCGCACCGTGAAATATGAGGAAATCTCTCTTCATGAGTACCTCTCGCCACGTGAGGCACGTCAAGCGTTGACACGTTACATCATGTTTTATAATCACG
>JAABUX010002276.1_pt1 | contig 27423 bp, 21 predicted proteins | sample 5561851 | NCBI WGS metagenome assembly JAABUX01 (sample SAMN10711883, study PRJNA513361) | rock metagenome | isolation source: Antarctica rocks | place: Antarctica: Victoria Land, Richard Nunatak red sandstone | collected 2016-01-03 | reverse complement strand
GAAGTGGTGCCCGATGGCAACCCGAGCATGTCGGACCGTTCGTCGAACTCGCCGCCGTCTCCGACGGCCCGGAATGGGAAGACTACTGGAAAACCACAGCCAACCGCCCAAATTAAAAGTTACACCCATTCGTAACCCGCGGTTGACTCGACCGGCGGGGTCCGGTATTATTCAGGTGCGCCATGGAGCAGCGGTTAGCTCGCCAGGCTCATAACCTGGAGGTCGAAGGTTCGATTCCTTCTGGCGTAACTCTCTCGAATTTCCCACCCGCTTCCACGCTCGCCGTGGCCCAACGACCTTTTCGGTCCTCGCTCTTGCCGGGTCTCCCATGACCCGGTCTTCAACTCGGTCAGGCTTGGTGACGGGTCATCTTGATCGCAGTCGCTCGTCCGCCGACCCGACGATTTCGGGCCGGGCCGGTCTCTCCTGGAAAAAATCCACGAATTCTCCGAAATTCTGTTTATGTTCTTGGGATGTTCTGCTAGCATCAACGCGGACGGTCTGACGACCGGGTAGCACCGCTGGGTTTCTTGATCCGGTCCCTGCTCCCCAACTTCGCCTTTCCTGCCCGTTTGGGTTTCACCTGAAACCCCTTTCACTCGACCCGGAAAGTCCGTCGCGGGTCGTTTTGCCTTTCGTCGGGAGTTTGATCGTGGCCAAGAAGCTGTATGTGGGCAACCTGACTTATGCCGTGAACGAGTCCGACTTGGAAGCCCTGTTTTCCGAGTTTGGCACCGTGCAAAGCGCGCAGATCATCGTCGACCGTGACACGAACCGCTCGAAAGGTTTCGGGTTCGTGGAAATGGGTTCCGATGCCGAGGCGCAAGCCGCGATCGACGGCCTGCACGATCAAGAGCACAACGGCCGTCGCTTGACGGTCAACGAAGCCAAGCCGCGTGAAGACCGCGGCGGTGGCGGTGGTGGCGGCCGAGGCGGCTACGGCGGCGGCGGCGGTAGCCGAGGCGGCTACGGCGGCGGCAGTAGCGGTGGCGGCGGCTACGGTGGCGGTGGCGGTGGCGGCTACGGTGGCGGCAGCGGCGGCTACGGTGGCGGCAGCAGCGGTGGCTACGGCGGTGGCGGAGGCAAGCGCTATTGATCCACCCGCTCGGGACGAGGACACGCCGGTCGTGGCCTTCGTTCCGAGTATTGTATTTCCGCCGTTTCAAGCCGTTTACCGGCGACCGCGCCCGATCCTCGAGCCTTCGATGTGGCGACCCTTGCCGCCTCGAAGGCTCATCGCGTTTCCGCCCTCGAAAATTCATTGCGAATGGCAGATAGCAAATCGCAAAGCAATTAGGGTTCGGCTTTTGCGATTGGGGATTGATGGCGATGGCTGCTTAGATCCATCGAATTGAGCCACGGATGGAGCGCGGATCTGACACGGACAACACAATTGATCCGTGATTCGTCCGTGTTCAATCTGTGGCTCAAGGATTAAAGCCGCACGATTATGGCGGATTTCGCCGAGGTTGGACCACCGGAGCGTTGTCCCCTCGGGTTGAGTCGATACACTGGGACCAGTCGAGGCGTCGGCTTGCCGATCCTCGCTCCTATCTTGGTTTGATCGACCCACCCGGACTTCCGACGATGACCATCCGACCCTTCTTGGTGGCCTCGGCGACCCTCGCCGCGGTTTTTTCGACGACCTTGGCCGCCCTGGCCTGGCAAAAGCCGCCGCGGATTGGTTTCCAGGACACGCCGCTCTTGCCGGGCGGCAAGTGGCACGTCCACGACGGGACCCGGCCGCAGCCGCCGGTCGTCACCCCCGGGACGCCGAGCACCCGGGATGCCCCCGGCAAGCCGCCCTCCGACGCGATCGTCCTGTTCGACGGCCGCGACGTCTCGCGGTGGCGGGCCGAGGACGGCTCCCCCTCGGGGTGGCTGGTCGAAGGCGGGTCGATGATCGTCCCGCCCAGGGGGACCAAGGGGGGCGGGCCGACGTTCACCAAGCAAAGCTTCGGCGACTGCCAGATCCACGCCGAGTTCGCGTCGCCCACCCCGGCCAAGGGGACCGGCCAGGGGCGAGGCAACAGCGGGATCATCATCATGGGCCGCTATGAGATCCAGGTCCTCGACAACTACGACAACCTCACCTACCCCGACGGCCAGGCCACGGCGGTCTACGGCCAGACGCCCCCCTTGGTCAACGCCTCGAAGCCGCCGGGCGAGTGGCAAACTTATGACATCGCCTTCACCGCCCCCCGGTTCAACGAAGACGGTTCGGTCGAGTCGCCCGCTTACGTGACGATCTTCCACAACGGCGTCCTGACCCAGAACCACGTCGCGTCGCTCGGCTCGGTCGTCTGGCGGGCCGTCGCCAAGTACGAGAAGCACGGGGCCAAAGAGCCCCTGATGCTCCAGGACCACGGCGACCCCGTCCGGTTCCGGAATATCTGGGTCCGCGAGATCAAGAACATCGAGCAGCCCTGACCGGGTTGTTCGACGCTGAACCTCTTTGGATTCGCTTCCCACACCCTTCGAGGAGACTCTCCCTTGCATCGCCCGACCGCTCCGAGCTTCCCGCTCTCGACCGCGACGCTTGCATTCGCCCTGGGCGCCGCCCTGCTTGGTGTCACCGCATTGGCCGAACCGCCCAAGGGGACCGTCACGAAGTACACCTTCGAGAACAGCAAGATCTTCCCCGGGACCGTCCGCGAATACTCGGTCTACGTCCCCCGGCAGTATGACCCGAGCAAGCCCGCCTGCGTCCACGTCAACCAGGACGGCGTCCAGTTCAAGGCCCCCGAGGTGTTCGACCGCCTGATCGACGCCAAGGAGATGCCCGTCGTCATCGGCGTGTTCGTCGCCCCCGGCCAGCTCAAGGTGGCGGGCGGCGAGGCCCCCTCGGCCCGGGTCAACCGGAGCTTCGAGTACGACGGCCTGGGCGACGCCTACGCCCGGTTCCTCCTCGACGAGATCCTCCCCGACGTCGAAACCAAGACCACCGCCGACGGCAAGCCGATCCGGCTCTCGAAGGACGGCAACGACCGATCGATCGGCGGGTCGAGCAGCGGAGCCATCGCCGCGTTCACCGCCGCCTGGGAGCGGCCCGACGCCTTCCGCCGCGTGTTCAGCTCGATCGGGACCTACGTCGGCCTCCGAGGGGGCAACATCTACCCGACCCTGATCCGCAAGACCGAGCCGAAGCCGATCCGGGTCTTCCTCCAGGACGGTTCGGGCGACCTGAACAACCCGTTCGGCGACTGGTGGATGGCCAACCAGGAGATGGAGCGGGCCTTGAAGTTCTCCGGCTACGAGGTCGACCACATCTGGGGCGAAGGGGGCCACAACGGCCAGCAAGCCACCCAAATTTTCCCCGACGCCATGAAGTTCCTGTGGAAAGGCTACCCCGAACCCGTCAAGGCCGGGCGAGGCTCCGACGCGATCCGGGCGATCCTCGTCGAAGGCGAAGATTGGAAGCTCGTCGGCCAAGGGTACACCTTCACCGAGGGGCCGACGGTCAACAAGAAGGGGGAGATGTTCTTCTCCGACATCCCCGAGAGCAAGATTTACAAGGTGGATCTCGACGGCAAGGTTTCAATCTTCGTGAGCGACTCGAAGCGGGCCAACGGGTTGCAGTGGGGTCCCGACGGCCGGCTGTACTCGCTCGCCACCGGGACCGAGGAGTTGATCTCCTACAACGCCGAGGGGTCCGACGCCAAGGTCGTCGCCGGCGGTTTCCGGGGGAACGACCTGGTCGTCCGCCGCGACGGCTCGATCTACGCTACCAACCCCAACGTCACCGGCCCCGACCGGAGCCGGGTCTACCACATCAGCCCCTCGGGCGAGAAGAAGGTCGTCGACACCGGGATCAACTACACCAACGGCGTGGCCATGACCCCCGACCAGAACTTCCTCCTCGTCACCGATATGAGGAGCCACTGGATCTACAGCTACCAAATCCAAGCCGACGGGTCGCTGACGAATAAACAAAAGTATGACCACGTCCACGTCCCCGACACCGCCGACGACAGCAGCGCCGATGGCCTGCGGGTCGACCGCGAGGGCCGGCAGTACATCGCCACCCGGATGGGCGTCCAGGTTTCCGACCAGCTTGGCCGGATCAGCGCGATCATCCCCACGCCCAACGGCCGGTGCTCGAACATCGGCTTCGGCGGCGAAGACATGTCGACCCTCTACGCCGCGGCGGGCGACAAGGTCTACAAGCGGAAGCTGAAGACCGTCGGTGTCCGCTCCGAGGAAGGCCCGGTCAAGCCCCCCAAACCCCAGCTTTGATCCTGCGCGAAATGACCGGTTCGGAGCGGTGCCGCCGGGCGCCGCTCCGGACTCGGTTTGATGGTGGATGATCGTCTCATCCGGCCGCTTCGTTTTCGGCGGCAATCTCTTGAAAGACCCGCGCGAATGGGACGTCGCCCCAGGTCCCATAGCGGGAATCTCGGGTGAGCTTGGCCCGGGTCGTGGCGGGGGAGGCCAGGCCGCACCAGAACCGCGCGGCCTGGCGAGGGGTGGCCAAGGCTCGGTGGTTTTCGAGGCGAAGCTCGGCGATCATCGCCCGCTCGGTGGGTCCGAACGGTCGAATCGCGGTTTGAGCTTTGAGCTTGGCGGGCGCTTCCCCGAGGCAGAAGCCGCAATGGCCGCACCGTCCCGGGGGCGGGAGCGCCTCGCCGAAGTGCTCGACCAGGCGAGCGGTCAAGCAACCCGGCTCGGTGGCGAAGGCGAACATCCGCGCGACCCGGGCCACGTCGCGCGCCTCGCGCCGTTCGAAGCGGTCGGCGAGCGATTCGACCAGCCCGGCGCGGTCGGCGTCGGGCTGGAGGGTCCGATACCCCAGCCTCGGCCCGGCCGCCTGGACGATCAGGTCGCCTCGCTCTTCGAGGTAGCCCAGGGCGGCGACGATCCGCCCGCGAGGTTCGCCCAGGGCTTTGGCGGCCTCGGCAACGTCGAGGGTCGACCAGATCCTCGCCTTCTTGGCTCGATCGAAGACCCGGGCCAAGAACTCGGCCCGACGGTCGTCGAAACCGGCCAGGATCTCTCCGAGCGGGCGGACCATCTGGAACTGGTAAGAGGCGAAGAAAGGGCCGGTCGCCGCGATCACCCCTTCGAGTTCGAGGTAGGTCAACGCGGTGCTCAGGACGCCGGGCCGGATGTCATGCTTTTGCGAAAGGTCGTAGGTAGATACGTCGAACTCGACCGGATTCTTGAGGAGGTCGTCGACCAACGACGCGATCGCCTCGGGGGTCGGCGTGTCGCCGTAGGCGAAGTTTTCGAGGGTGATCACGTCTTGCTCCGCGGCGAACAGGTCGCACCGCGCGAGGGCACCGTCGCGCCCGGCCCGACCGATCTCTTGGGCGTAGCTTTCCAGCCCTTTGGGCAGGTTGAAGTGGATGACCGAGCGGATATCCGCCTTGTCGATCCCCATCCCGAAGGCGATCGTCGCGACCACGACCCCGCCCCTCGACCGCATGAACCGGTCCTGGACCTCCGATCGGACGTCCGAGCCCAGCCCGGCGTGGTACGCCTCGGCCTCGATCCCCTCTCCGGACAGGAACCGGGCCACCTCCTCGGCGGTCTTCTGGAGCGTCACATAGACAATCGCCGGTCCGACCGGCCGGGAGCGCATCCGGTCGAGGAGCAACCCCATCCGGTCGCGGTCCGAGCAGGCGGTCGCGTGGATTTCGAGGTTGGCGCGGTGGAAGCTCGCCGACGCCACGTCCCCCGCCTTGATCCCGAACGCCCGGGTGATCGACTCGGCGACCTCGGGCGTGGCCGTCGCGGTGAGCGCCAGGACCCGCCCGACCTGGAGCTTCTCGGCCAATTGGGCGAGCTTGAGATACTCGGGGCGGAAGTTGTGACCCCACTCGCTGATGCAGTGGGCCTCGTCGACGGCGAGGACGGCGATCGACCGACCTTTGAGCGAAGCGACAAACCGTTCGCTCGCCAGACGCTCGGGGGCGACGTACAAGATCTTGAGCCGACCCGAGGCCAGGTCCGCCCGGACTTGTCGGGCCTGCGACGGGTCGAGGCTGGAGTCGAGCCGGGCGGCGGCGACCCCTCGGCGGGTCAGGTCGTCGACCTGGTCTTTCATCAGGGCGATCAAGGGGGACACGACCACGGTCAGGCCGTCGAGCAGGAGCGCCGGGAGCTGGTAGCAGAGACTTTTGCCGCCTCCGGTCGGGAAGATGGCCAGGCTCGATCGCCCTTCGAGGAGCGCGGCGATGGCGGTCTCTTGGCCGGGCCGGAACGAGCGGAAGCCGAACACGTCGTGGAGGGTGCGTCGGGCGTCGTCGAGGGTGGGCATGGCGGGTGAGGACTCGAGGACCGGGGGGCGGAACGATGCTTTCGACCGCGACCACCGGCGATCGTCATCGGCGGATCGACCATGATCCTACTCCCGAAGGAACCGAAGGGTGACGCCTCGCTTTGGATTTTGAGGTGTTTCTTGTGGCGACGCCGTGTTTTGTCGACTCCAATAGTCCCTTCGACCTGGGTTGTGGTCCATCCCGCCTTCCCGTCCGCCCCGAACCTTCGCTTGGGATAACCGCGCCATGTCACGAAGAGGTTTCATCGTCGTCAGCTTGAGCGTCTGGCTCGGGGCGATCGCTCATGGCGAGGGGCAACCCGCTTCGGCGGCGGACGAGGCGTCGAAGGCGGTCGTGATCCGCCCCGACCGGGTTTTCGACGGGGTGACTCCCGAGGCCCACGCCGGCTGGGTGGTCGTGGTCCGGGGCGGGCTAATCGAAGGGGTGGGCCTCCCGGGCGAGCTGTCGATCCCCGACGGCCCCGAGGTGGTCGACCTGCCGGGCACGACCTTGCTGCCCGGCCTGATCGACGCGCACTCGCACATCTTGCTCCACTCGTATGATGAAGCGAACTGGGAAGATCAGGTGCTCAAGGAACCCTTGGCGCTCCGGGTCTGCCGGGCGACGAACCACTTGAGGCTCGACCTCGCCTCGGGGTTCACGACCTTGCGCGACCTCGGGACCGAGGGGGCGGGCTATGCCGACGTGGGGATCAAGCGGGCCGTCGAGCAAGGGATCGTCCCGGGGCCTCGGCTCCTGGTGGCGACCCGGGCGATCGTCGCCACCCGGACCTACGCCCCCGCCGGGTTCGCCCCGGAGTGGGACATCCCCCAGGGAGCCGAGGAGGCCGACGGCGAGGCGCTCCGCAAGGTCGTCCGCGACCAGATCGGTCGGAGGGCCGACGTCGTGAAAATTTACGCCGACGACGCCCGGGGGCCGACCTTCTCCGAGGGAGAGATCCGCCTGGTGGTCGAGACCGCCAAGACCTTGGGTCGACCGGTGTCCGCCCACGCATCGACGCTCGAAGGGATGCGACGGGCCGCCTCGGCGGGCGTGAGCACGATCGAGCACGGCAACGGCGGCGACCTGGAGGTTTTCAAGCTGATGGCCGCCAAAGGGGTGGCCTGGTGCCCGACCTTGACGGTCTTCGAATTCAGCGCCAGGCGGGGCGGCGAAAAGGCCGCTTCCGAATCTCCACGGCTCCGCCAGGCCCGAGGCGCGTTCCGCGCCGCGATCGAGGCCAAGGTGACCATCATCAACGGGAGCGACGTCGGCGCCTTCGCCCACGGCGAGGCCGGTCGGGAACTCGAACTGATGGTCGACTTCGGCCTCACCCCGACGCAAAGCCTGATGGCCGCGACGTCGGTCGCCGCGCAGGCCATCGGCCTGGGCGACAAGGTCGGCCAAGTCAAACCCAAATTCGCCGCCGACCTGATCGCCGTCGAAGGCGACCCGACCGGGGACATCCACGCCGTCCGAAAGGTCCGGATGGTCATGAAGGGCGGCGAGGTTTTCCGGGGGAAGTGAGATCCCGTCGCAACTCTTCAATCATGACATCGCCGCGACGAACATCCTTTCAAGCCTCCCGCCCCGGCCGATCGGACGCGCGTCCCGCCCAATCCTTCGGGTTTCCATCGGCGGGCAGGGAGAACTTTGGAGATCCATCGCCCCAAGGGCGGCGGAGAGATGACCTTGATGCACGCGATGATCCTGGCCTGGGCGTTGATCGCCTCGACGTCGGCCCCAAGTTCTGCTCAGGCCGATCAGGCCGAGACGCCGAGCCTCGTGGGGACCTGGGAAGGGTTCCTCAAGCCAACGCCCCTCCTCGAGTTCCGGTTGATTTTCCGAGTCGAATCGAAAGACGGGTTGATCCGGGCGGCCGCCGAAACCCCCGACCTCAAGCCCAACCCTCTCGTCGAGTTCGACTCCGTGTCGCTCGATGATGGGGTCGCGGTGTTCGTTTGCAAAGCGATCGGTCGGGAGTTCCGAGGCAAGTATGACCCGAAGGCGCGTCGGATCGTCGGCGACTGGAAGAAAGGGGCCACGACGACCCCGCTGACCATCGACAAGCTCGACGGCCCCGCCGTCCCGTCCGAGGTCTGGGAAGGAAAGATCGAGTTGCCCGGCGGGGTCGGCCTCAGCGTCAACTTCCACCTCGGCAAGCTCAGGGACGGCACCCCCCGCGGGACGATGGACAGCCCCAGCCAAGGTGCGATCGGCCTCAAGCTCGACACGATCGCCCGCGACAAGGAGACGCTCAACCTCGCGGTCAAGGCGATCGGCGGCGACTTTTCGGGCAAGTTCGACCCGGACGGGACCACGGTCGTCGGCAAGTGGTCGCAAGGGGGGATGGCGATGCCCCTGACGCTCAAGAAGGTCGACAAGTTGACCGAGGCGAAGCGGACCCAGGTCCCGAAGCCCCCGTTCCCTTATTCGACCGAGGAGGTCGCCTACGACTCGAAGGCGCCGGGGGTCCGGATCGCCGGGACTCTGACGATCCCGCCCGGCCCCGGCCCGTTCCCGGGGGTCCTCCTGATCACCGGCTCGGGCCCCCAGGATCGCGACGAGTCGCTGCTCGGCCACAAGCCGTTCCTGGTCCTGGCCGACGCCTTGACCAGGCGAGGCGCCGCCGTCCTCCGGGTCGACGACCGAGGGACCGCCCGATCCACCGGAGACTTCGCCTCCGGCACGACGTTCGACTTCGCCGACGACGCCCAGGCCGGGTTCAATTACCTCAAGGGCCGCAAAGAGATCGCCCCGGGCAAAGTCGGCCTCGTCGGTCACAGCGAAGGGGGCCTGATCGCGCCCATCGTCGCGGCGAGGACGCCCGAGGTCGGGTTTATCGTCCTGCTCGCCGGCCCCGGTCTGCCCGGCGGCGATATCTTGCTCGCCCAGCAAGAGCTGATCCTCAAGGCGTCGGGCGTACCCGAGGACAAGATCAAGGAATCGACGGCGATCTTGACCCGGATGATCGCGATCCTCAAGGACACCCCCGACCCCAAGGCCGCCGAGGCGAAGCTCAAGGCCGCCAACGTCGAGGCGATGGCCCGGCTCCCCGAAGCCGAACGCAAGGCGATGGCCGAGAGCGACCCCAACGGGACCGCCATCGCGCGCCTGACGACGCCCTGGTTCCGGACCTTCATCACTTACGACCCCCGGCCAACCCTGGGCAAGGTCCGCTGTCCGGTCCTGGCCCTGAACGGCGAGCTTGACCTCCAAGTCCCCTGCAAGGACAACCTCGAAGCGATCCGCCAGGCGATCATCTCGGGGGGGAATGCCCGGCTCACCGCCCGAGCCTTGCCCAAGCTCAACCACCTATTTCAATATTGCAAGACCGGGGCGCCGTCGGAGTACGCCGAGATCGAGGAAACCTTCACCCCCGAAGCCCTCAAGATCATCGGCGACTGGGTCATCGATCAGGCGGGGCAACGCTGATAGGTGGCTAAAAGTCCCTCAAAAACCAATTGAGCCACGGATGAAACACGGATGGGAGACAAATAAAAAGTCTGATCCGTGTTCCATCCGTGTTTCATCCGTGGCCAAAAATTGACCGCGTCATTTTTCCGGGTTGAGGCTGGTCGTCCCCGGCGCGCCTGGGCCACCGGCGTTGACCTTCTTATCCGAGATCGACCCCGACCCGCCGGGTCCGCTCTCGTTGGGGGTCAAGCCTTTGGTCTTGGTCAAGCCGGTCGCGGTGTCGTGCTTGTCGATGTCGCACCCGCCGATCAGGGGGGTCGCGACCAGGGCCGCCAGGAGCGTGAGCCGGGCTGATTGTCGAGTCGTCATGAAAAGTTCATCCGGGAGATTGCCGAGCGAGGCGGAAAAGGAGACGATGGTCGGGACGGTTGTGCAAATCCGACGCCGACTTCCCCGACCGTCTGTCGGCCAAGGCTTTTCCGGACCTCAAGGGAAATCACTCCGGACCATTCCCTTGACCGGGTTGCCTTGGTAATTTGAATAGATTAGAAAAGATGGAACGGAACAAAGTCTCCGCCCGATTTGTTCCCCCTCGCCCGCTCTTTGCTTTGAGGAGTTTTCATGTTGCGGAGCATCCTGGCAGCCCTGATGAGCTTGACCCTGGTGGTCGGCGGTTCGCTCGCAAACTACCCCGGCCCCGCCTGGGCCGACGACAAGAAGCCCGACGACAAGAAGCCCGACGACAAGAAACCCGAGGACAAAAAGCCGGACGATAAAAAGCCCGAGGACAAGAAGCCCGAGGACAAGAAGCCCGAGGATAAGAAGCCCGAGGACAAGCCGAAGGATAAGCCGGAAGACAAGAAACCCGAGGACAAGAAACCGGAAGAGAAGAAGGCCGAGGAGAAGAAAGCGGAGCCCGCGGTTCGACCGGCGACGAAGAAGACGGCCAAGGAGTCGAAGATCAAGCCTTATGACGAGATCGTCACGGCCGAGGCCAAGAGCGACGCCGGGTTGTTCATGGTCCACCGGATCGACGAGAAGATCCTCTACGAAATCCCGACCGACGCCTTGACCAAGGATTTCTTGTGGGTCACCCAGATCGAGAAGACCGGCGCTGGGAGCGGCTACGGTGGTTCGCCGGTCGGTGATCGCGTGGTCCGTTGGGAACAACGCAACGACGACATCCTCCTCCGCGACGTCAACTACGACATCCGGGCCGACACCAAGGACCCGATCCACGACGCCGTGCAGTCGAGTTCGGTCGAGCCGATCATCGCCGTGTTGCCGGTCCGGGCTTATGGCAAGGACAAGGCCCCGGTCATCGACGTGACCGAGTTGTTCACCAGCGACATGCCCGAGTTCAGCGTGTCGCGTCGCCTGGGCGGGGGTGGCGCCGACCCGAGGAAGACGTTCATCGAGGCGGTCAAGTCGTTCCCCGACAACATCGAGACCAAGATCCTCATGACCTACCGCCGAGGGGGCGGGGGCGGGATGTTCGGCCCCGGGGGACCCCAGCCGAACCGGGCCATGCAGCCGGGTTCGGGGAGCGGTTCGGTGACCGTCCTGGTCCACCACAGCATGATCAAGCTCCCCGAAGAGCCGATGAAGCCCCGGAAGTTCGACGACCGCGTCGGCTTCTTCACCGAGCAGTTCCAGGACTACGGCGACGTCTCGAACCACCAGGTCGAGGACGTCCGCTACATCACCCGATGGCGGCTCGAAAAGAAGGAACCTTCGGCCGAGCTTTCCGAGCCCAAGAAGCCGATCGTCTTCTACGTCGGTCGAGAGGTCCCCGACAAGTTCCGACCGGCGATCAAGAAGGGGATCGAAGCCTGGCAAGGGGCGTTCGAGAAGGCGGGGTTCAAGAAGGCGATCATCGCTAAGGATGCGCCGACGTTCCGAGAAGACCCGGACTGGGACGCCGAGGACGCCCGGTACTCGACCATTCGATGGCTCCCCTCGACGATCGAGAACGCGATGGGGCCGCACGTCCACGACCCCCGGTCGGGCGAGATCCTCGAAGCCGATATCCTGCTCTATCACAACGTCCTGAAGCTCACCCGAGACTGGTACTTCATCCAGGCGTCGCCCAACGACCCCAAGGCGCAGCAACTCCCGCTCTCGGACGACCTGATCTGCGAGCTGATGACCTACGTCGTCGCGCACGAGGTCGGCCACTCGCTCGGCTTCCCGCACAACATGAAGGCCAGTTCGAGCTTCACCATCGCGCAGCTCCGCGACCCCAAGTTCACCGCCGAGAACGGGACCGAAGCCTCGATCATGGACTACGGCCGGTTCAACTACGTCGCCCAGCCCGGCGACGGTGCCCGATTGATCCCGATGATCGGCCCCTACGACAAGTTCGCCGTCGAGTGGGGCTACAAGTCGTTCCCCGAGGCGGCCAACTATCAGGCCGAGAAGGTCAAGCTCGACGAGATCGTCGCCCGACAGGTCAAGGACCCGACCCTCCGGTTCGGCGACCCCAACGGCGTCGACCCGTCGTCGCAGACCGAAGACCTCGGCTCCGACGCCGTCGCCGCCACCGAGCTTGGGCTCAAAAACCTCGACCGGGTGGCGTCGTATCTCGTCAAGGCGACCTCGAACAAGGGGGAAGACTACGAGCTCCTCCGCAACATGTACCAGCAACTCCTGGCCCAGCGGAACCGCGAGTTGAACCACGTCGCCGCCCTGGTCGGCGGCTCGGTGGAGACCAACCTCTGGTTCGGCGACGCCGAGCGCCGGTTCGACCCGGTCCCGGCCGAGAAGCAAAAAGAGGCCGTCGCCTTCCTGCTCAAGCAAGGGTTCCAGGTCCCGACGGTGCTCATCGACCCGGCGATCACCGACCGGCTCGAAGCCAACGGCGCGGTGCAGCGGATCGGCAACGCCCAATCGGCGTTGCTCGGCCAACTGGTCAACGACTCCCGGATCAGGCGGATGGCCGAGCAGACCTCGCGCGACCCGAAGGCCGCCTACAGCCCCAGGGTCTTCCTGAACGACCTCCGGGCCGGGATCTGGTCGGAACTCAAGGGCGAGAACGTCAACATCGACCTCTACCGCCGGAACCTCCAGCGGTCGTTCCTGGAGATGATGACCAACCAGGTCAACCGCGACTCCGCGTCGTCGGACCTCCCCGCGCTGGCCCGGTCCGAGCTTCGAAGCCTCCTGGCGGAAGTCTCCGGGGTGGACACGTCCAAGGTCGGCGATCTGACCCGGACGTACCTCGACGACATCAAGGCCAGGATCACCCAGGCGCTCGAACCGAAGGCGGTCGTCCAGTCGGCCCCGTCCCCGAATCCCTTCCGCGTGATCTTCGGCGGCGGTGACGGCGACGGCGACGACGACGCCCCGGTCGACCCTCTCTAAGCCTAAACCCGACCCATACCGATCCCAAAAATCCATTGTGTATCGCAGATTGCAGATTGCAAAGTAAGGTTCATAAAGACACTGCTTTGCGATTTGCAATCCTGCAATCTGTAGTGCACGGGCTTCCGGGGAACCGCATTAGGCGCGATCGAACCCGACCGCTTCGGCCCTCGAACGACCCTCTCCTTGAGGGTCGCTTCGGGGGCCAGCTTGCTTCGCAAAGAATTTCCGATCGCGGCGTGTCATAACCTGAAGAATCGTCAGAATCGCGACGATATCAACAGCATGACACGCCTTAACCACCCCACCCCCCAGCGGGGGACGATCCGAACCCGCCAAAAACCGGGTGGCCTCCGATGGTTCGGGGCCGTGCTGGTCTGGTCGGGCCTGACGGCAAACCTGCTGGCTCAAGACCCGAGCCAGCGCAGCGGCCCATCGGCGACGCCACCCCCGATGCCGATCCCGCCTTCGGGGACTCGCGGGACCTTGGGGGGATTGGCCCCCCGGTCGCCGATGTCGCGATCGACCCAATCGGCGACCCCATCGACCTTGGTCCAGATCAAGGTCGGTCAGGGGCTGTTTTTACCACTTCCCAATAACGAGGCAGAGTCGCGACCTGGCGGAAACGTCACACCATTCGTGGCGGTGGGAGACCCGTCGGTGACCGACTTCTTCATTGTCCCCGATGCCAAGCTTCGCTTGATCCGCCTGATCGGCAAGCGGCTGGGAACAACCGATCTTACGATCATCACTGAGCAAGGGGTGGTTACAAACTACGAAGTACAGGTCATCGCCGACCTCGACCTCCTGAGCGTTCAGATTCGCCAGTTGTTCCCAGACGCGACGCTCAAGCTGTCGCAGATCCGCGAGAGGTTGGTCGTCGAAGGTCAGGCGCGAGACGCCGGGCAAGTGTCGCGGATCATTTCGACGCTCGAAGCGGCGATCCGGTCGGTCCAGCAGGTCCAGATCACCGGGCAGATCCAGGACGCCCAGAACGTCGGTCGGGCCGCCGCCCCCGATCCGGCTTCGCCTCCCGGTACGACTCCGGGAGGGTCCAACCCGGTAACGCCACCCCCCCCGGCGGTCAACACGGCGCCGATTCCCGGAGGCTTTGGCGGCGGAGCGTTCGGAGGCTTCCAAGCCGGAGGGGCGGGCGGCGGGAGCGTCGGCCCCACGTCGCCCGGCGGGATCGCGGCCAACCAGATCGCCACGAACCAGTCCCAGGTCATCAACCTGATCCGGGTCCCCACGTCGCAGCAGGTGATGCTCAAGGTCCGGGTCGCCGAGCTGAACCGGACGGCATTCCGCCAGATCGGGGCCGACTTCCTCGCCGAGATCCCCGGGGCGCAGACCTTGTTCGGCTCGCAGATCGCGGGCAACGGATTCAACGGCATCCTGGGGGCCGCGGCTTTCCCATCGCCAACGAGTAGCTTTGTCCCAAACAACCCGAATTACACCCTGACGAGCATCCGCCCCAACGCGGCGACCCTGGGCCTCGGTTCGCAGGCGACGGCGTTCGGGACGTTCGGCCAGGGGGCGTTCAACGCGGTCTTGAACGCGCTCCGGCGGAACAACCTGGTGAAGATCCTCGCCGAGCCGAACCTGATCGCCCTCAACGGCCACCAGGCCCACTTCCTGGCCGGCGGCGAGTACCCCGTGCCTTCGTTCTCGGGCGTCGGGTCGGGAGGGCCGGGCGGGAGCGGCGGGGTTTCGGGCACCCAGTTCAAGGAGTTCGGCGTCCGCGTCTCGTTCCTGCCGATCCTCCTCGACAACGACGTGGTCCGCTTGACGGTCGACCCCGAGGTCAGCACGGTCGACTTCTCGGTGGCCACGACCTTGGTCCCCGGCGGTTCGCCGGTCCCGGGACTGAACAAGCGAAGCGCGCACACCACGGTCGAACTCAAGCAGGGCGAGACCCTGGCCATCGCCGGGCTGCTCCAGCTCGAAATCGACGGGGCGACCCAGCGGCTCCCCGGCCTGGGCGACCTCCCGTTCATCGGCGAGTTCTTCAGCAACACGACGAGCAACCGGGTCGAAAAAGAGCTGGTCGTCACCGTGACCCCGTACATCGTCGAGCCGATGGCCCCCGGCCAGGTCCCGCCGGGGCCGGGCGACGAGGTGGTCCAGCCCAACGACCTCGAATTCTTCCTGCTCAACCGGATCGAAGGCCGGACCGCGATCGACAACCGGGCGACCACCCGCTTCGACGACCCGTTCGGCCTGATCCGCCGCCAACTCGTCGAGAAGAAGTACCTGATCGGCCCCTCGGGGTACAGCCGATGAGCGCCGAGGACCGCGTCTTTTCTGGAAAATCAAACCGCACGGTTCCCGGGGAATTCCTCGATGGCAGATTGCAGGATTGCAGATTGCAAAGAAACTAGGGATTACGCAGTTCAATCAAATTGAGCCACGGATGGAACACGAATTTGACACGGACGAGAGCTTGAAAGAAAGAGATTGGTCCGTGGTCCGTTCGTGGCTAAAGAATTAACTGCGTAACTTCCAAAAATATCAGGAATCTCTTTGCAATCTGCAATCTGCAATCATTCTCCGGGGTTGATAAAAAGGGGGCATGGATGCTTCGGAAAAGTCGACGAACCCGGCTGGCGGGGCTGGTCGCCGGGGTTGGGTTCAGCGTCGTGGCGATCGGCCCGGCCCGGGGACAAGCCCCCCTGCCCGACGCGCTCCCGCCGCTGCCCGCGCCAATGCTCGAAGCCCCTTCAGGCGCGGTGGGCGGTCCGGGGATGGTGATCCCGAACGTGCCCGAGGTCCGCCCGACTCCGGCCGTCGTCCAGGTCCCGCCCGATGGGTTCAGGCCGACCTGGTCCCGCGAGGCCGACGACCCGGTGGCCACCGCCCGACGAGGCCCGAAGCACGTCGAATTCAAGAAGCGGTCGACCTTCTGGCGGAGGCTCCAGGGGAGGTTCTACGGCTACCCCGAGGAGTTCGTCCCCCGACCGCTCGGCGCCGCGGTCTACGACCACGCCCTGGCCATGACCGCCAACGGCGCCGCGGCTCGCCTGACCTTGTACGATTACGACTTCATCCAAGGGTCGAACGAACTGAGTTCCCGGGGCGTCGAGCAACTGTCGAAGCTCGCCCCGCAGATGCTCGCCGGCCCGTACCCGCTGATCGTCGAGCGGACCCCCGAGAACCCGGGCCTGGCGTCGAGTCGTCGCGAGATGGTCGCGGCCCGGCTGGCGGGCGGACCTTGCCCGATCCCGCCCGACCGCGTCCTGGTCGGGACGCCGATCGCCAACGGGCTTTCCGGGATCAACGGCCAGATCATCTCGGGCAACGCCTTGGGCCGGGTCCAGCAATATGGCCCGCCGATCCCGATCAACAGCAACGGCATCAACAGCCCCGGCGGCGTCACCATCAACGCGGGTAACGTTTCTCAATGATCCCGCCGAAAGATCAATCAAATTGAGCCACGGATGAACACGGATCGGTCACGGATGGGAATCCGATCGGGAGATGATCCGTGTTCATCCGTGGCTAAATAATCAAAAATCTTGTGGTTGGGATGAAAGGGGTAAGCGGACCATGACCGGGCGACAACGAATCGGTTTCTGCTTGGGGTTGATGGCGATGGGTGTGGTCGGCGGCTGCGGGTCGTTTCCGGGCCGAAAACCGGCGCCCCACGCCTCGTCGGCCTTGCTCGACTCGGGGCCTTCGGCTCGGGTAACTTCCAAGCAGACCGCCGACATGCGGCTCGCCATCGGTCGGACCCACGAGGAGTCCGGCAAGCTCGACGAAGCCGAGGCCGCTTACCGATCGGCCTTGACCAAGGACCCCAAGCGCGCCGAGATCGAAGGGAGGTTGGCGATTGTGCTCGACCGGAAGGGGGCCGCGTCCGAAGCCGATGCCCACTTCGCCAGGGCTTTGAAGCTCGACCCGAAGAACCCGGACCTCCTCTGCGACCGAGGTTACAGCCAATACCTCCGGGGCCGATCCGACGACGCCGAGAAGTCGTTCCGGGCCGCGTTGGCCCTGGCCCCCAACCACCCGAGGAGCCACACCAACCTCGGCCTCGTCCTGGCCGCCCGGGGGGAATCCGACAAGGCGATGGCCGAATTCAGCCGAGCCGGGACCGACCCCGCCGACTCCCGGTCCAACCTGGCCCTGGCCCTCGCCCTCGGCGGCAAGGTCGACGCCGCCCGCGACCAGTACGCCCAGGCCCTCAAGGACAAGCCGAAATCCCAGGCCGCCTCGGAAGGGTTGCGGGTGGCGTCGTCGGTCCTCAAGGCGGGAGCGGCCAAACCCGGCAACTGGCCCCGACTCCCCGGCGAACCCGCCCCCGCCTCCGCCCTCGTCGCCACCACCTCGACCCCGGGCACAAGCCTCCGGGTCGACCCCGCCGTGGTCCCGACCTCGATGCCTCGCTGATCGTCGGGCCGGGGGCGCAGGCTCATACTCATCCGGGAAGAATCGCAGATTGCAGATTGCAGAGGAAATTCGATCCGATCGCACATCGCGGAGGAAATCTGATCCGATTAATGCTTTGCGATCTGCAATTTGAAATGTGCGATATATTTCTGGGATCGGTATCTTTTCCAAGATCGAAGCGGAGCGGCCCCCGGATCAAGGCCCGTTGCCCGCGCCCAATGTGGCCATCACCTGGAAGGCCGCCGGCGCCAGGAGGATGATGAAGATCGCCGGGAAGATGAACAGGAGCGTGGGGGCGAGGATCATCGTCGAGGCTTTCTGCGCCTTCTCCTCGGCCTTTTGCTTCCGCTTGACGCGGAGGGCGTCGGAGTGGGTCCGCAGGCTCTTGACCAAGCTGGCGCCGAACCGCTCGGACTGGGTGACGACCGACGCCAGGCTCAACGCTTCTTCGAGGTCGGTCCGGCGGGCGAAGTGATTCAGGGCCTCGCCGGGGCCTCGACCGAGCTGGATCTCGCGGTCGACGATCTTGAGTTCGCCGCCGAGGATCGGATGCGCCGCGGACAACTCGTCGGCCACCCGCTTGATCCCCGCCTGCAACCCGACGCCCCCTTCCAGGCAGATGATCAGGACGTCCAAGGCGTCGGGCAAGCCTTGCCGCAGGCTCGATTGCCGCTTCTTCTTCCGCTTGTCGAGCCAGAAGCTCGGGCCGATCATCCCGGCGAAGAACAGGATCATCGCGGCGGGCAGGGCCTGGGTCGGAGGGAGGACATGGGTGATCGTCAGGCCGACGCCGACGATCGTCGCCATCATCAGGAGCGAGAGCTTGACGCCGAGGAACAGGTGCATCGCCTGGCGATGGTACAACCCGGCATGCACCAGCCTGGCCCTGAGCTTGGTCCGCTCGTCCTCGTCGGAAGGGACGATGATCTGCCCCACCTTCGGCAACGCGGCTCGGGCCATCTGCGTGACGGTTTCCGCCTTCGCCTCCGGCCGAGCCTGCCCGGTCAGCTCGCCGATCCGGGCGTCGAGCTTCGACCCCCGACCCGAGAACAAGAGGCCCACCCCGACCGCGATCGAGGTCACCATGAGAAAGGCGACCCCCATGAACACCACGTCATTATCCATGTCGCCCCCTTTCGCCGAGTGATAACAACCCTAGAGTCGCGGATCATTTCTTAGCCACGGATGGAACACGGATCAGAGCCGGAAAACAGAGATTTATCCGTGTTTCATCCGTGGCTCAATTGGATTGAATTTCCGTCAGTAGTCGAAGTTGACGATCTTCCTGATCCAGAGCAGGCCGACGCCTTCGATCGCGAAGGTGACCAGCAACACGTCGAGATGTTGGAGGTGGGAGGAGGCATAAGTCGGGTTGATCACGGCCAGGATCATGAGCAGGCCGGGCGGGAGCGCCGCCAGGACCCAGCCTTGCATCCGCCCTTCGGCGGTGAGGGTGTTGATGGTCCCCCGGATCTGGTACCGCTCTCGGACGATCCCGGCGAGTTTGCCCAGGAGTTCGGCCAGGTTGCCGCCCGACTGCTGCTGGATCAGGACGGCCAGGACGAAGATTTTCAGCTCGATCACGCCGGTCCGCCGGTTCAGGTCGCGGAAGGTCGCCTCGGGGGAAAGGCCGAGGTTTTGCTGCTCGTAGCACTGGGCGAACTCGGCGGCGATCGGCGGAGGGAACTCGTCGGCCACCGCCAGGAGCGACTGCCCCAGGGTTTGCCCGGCCCGGATCACCCGGGCCATCAGCTCGAAGGCGTCGCCCAGTTGCGACCGGAGCTTCTCGATCCGCTTGTCGCGCGTCTTCTTGATCCGGTGGATCGGCAAGTACCCGGCGACGACCGCCACGATCAGCGACTCGACCCCGTTGCGGCGGATTCCGAAGTCGAGCACCGCCGCGACGAGAGCGACGACCGCCGCCGTGGTCAGGACCTTCCGGGGCGTCGTGTCGAGCCCCGACTGCTCGATCATCGATTCGAACCGCTGGCGGATCGTCGGCGATGCGTCGGGGTCGGAGAGCTGCGCGGCGACCTGCCCCAGATTCTTGAAGAGCGGCATCTTGCGGGTCTGCTCGGCGCGTTTCTTGGAGAACTCGGCGTCGACCCGGTCGTTGAGCTTCGACCGATCGCGGAGCAGGAGGTCGGACACCAGTTGGGCCGCGGCGAGCAACCCGGCGGTCGCGGTGACGAACACCAGGAGCGGGATCATCGACGGGTTCATCGCGCCGCCTCCCTCGGGCCGCCGGCCAGCATCCGTCGCTCGAAGGTCGAAGCGGGGAGGGTTTGGCCGGCCGCTTCGAGGTTTTCCAGGCACTTGGGGCGAATCCCCGTGCAATAGAAATAGCCTTGGGCGTTGTGGTCCTCGTCGACCCCGGTTTGCTTGAACACGAAGATGTCTTGCATGCTCACGACGTCTTCTTCCATCCCGACGATCTCGGAAATCTTGATGATCTTCCTGACCCCGCCGGTCAGGCGCGACGCCTGGACGATCAGGCCGACGGCCGAGGCGATCTGGCGGCGGATGATCCAGATCGGCAGGTCGAAGCCGGCCATCCCGACCATCATCTCCATCCGGCCGATGGCGTCTCGGGTATCGTTGGCGTGGATCGTCGTCATCGAGCCGTCGTGGCCGGTGTTCATGGCTTGGAGCATGTCCAAGGTCTCGCCGCCGCGGCACTCGCCGACGATGATCCGGTCGGGCCGCATCCGCAGCGCGTTCTTGACCAAGTCCCGGGTGAGGATCTCGCCGTTGCCCTCGACGTTCGCGGGTCGGGTTTCCATTCGGACGATGTGCGGCTGCTGCAACTTGAGCTCGGCGGCGTCTTCGATCGTCGCCACCCGCTCGTCGTGCGGGATGAACGACGACAGGGCATTCATCAGCGTGGTTTTCCCCGAGCCGGTGCCGCCGGAGACGACCATGTTGATCCGCCCTCGCATGGCGGCGGCCAGGAAGTCGACCATCTCCCAGGTGATCGCCTTCTTCTCGACCAGGTCGGAGAACTGGAGCGGGTTCTTCGACGCGCGGCGGATCGAGAGCAACGTCCCGTCGAGCGCCAAAGGGGGGATCACCGCGTTGACTCGGGAACCGTCGGGCAGTCGGGCATCGCACAACGGCGAGGTTTCGTCGACCCGGCGGCCAACCCGGCTGACGATCCGCCGGACGATCTCGATCAGGTGCTTCTCGTCGTTGAACACGACCTCCGACCGGGTCAAACGCCCCCGGCGCTCGACGTAGACGCACTTCGGGCCGTTGACCAGGATGTCCGACACCGTCGGGTCGCGCATCAGGACTTCCAGCGGGCCGATCCCGAACGTCTCGTCGATGATCTCGCCCACCAGCCGCTCGCGCTCCGAGAGGCTGAGCAGGTCGTCGCTCTGGCGGCAAAGCTGCTCGGCCCCCTTGCGGACCTCGGCGCGGAGTTCTTCCTCGCCCAGAGAACCCATCGCCGACAGGTCCATCTCGCCGATCAACTTCTGGTGCAGGTTTTTCTTGATCCGAAGCATCCGCTCATCATTCGATTGCGACGGCGGAGCGAGCGTGGCGGACGAGCCGTTCGAGAATTGAGCCATCGGCGGAACACCCTGGTTCGAGAGGATTGGAGCGGGGAAAATCATCGAAGCGGCCACGGATGAAACACGGATGGGACACGGATAAGACAGATCATAAAATTCTTATCCGTGTCCCGTCCGTGTCCATCCGTGGCCAGTTTGTCTTGAGCTCGCCCGGTCGAGGGGCCGGGACGAACCGTCGGGCCATCGACGCGATCGGCTCGCCGCGCTGGCGGATGTGCGACTCGGCGATCGGCCCGAGCCGGCCCGAGGCGGCGGCGAGGTACGAGACGCTCGACGGGTCGACCCCCATCAGGCGGGCACTTGAGGCGTCGACGGCGGGCAGGTTCGTCCCCAAGATCACGACCCCCGAGGCGACCGGCGACCCCATGAGCGGGCCGTCGCCTTCCATCCCGACGATCCCGTCGACGATCGCCAGGGCCGGTCGGACCGCCGCGTTGATGTCGAGGATCGACTCGGGGATGCCCGCCTGGTGCAAGACGTTCTTGGGCCAGCCGTAGGCGATCCCCGGCATCACGCCGAACAGGTTCTTCATCGCCAGGGTGACGCCGACCCAGTGGTGAGTTTTGAGCTTCGGGAGCGACACGACCAAATCGGCGCGCTTGAGCGTCGTCGGCAGGTGGAGCGACCCGAGCCGGGTCAGCCCCGATCGGTTCCGGGCCGTCCAGACCTCGTCGTGATTCAGGTCGACGAACTCCAACCCCGATTCGTCGAGGATCGGCCCCAGGCCCGACTGTTCGAGGACGTAGGCGGTGTCGCGGCAATGCCCCTGTCCCTCGGCGACGAACACCTCTCGGGCGTCCCACGACCGGAACACGTCGGCCACGGCTCGGATCAAGGCGGGGTGCGTGTTGATCTGGGGGGCCGTCGGCGAAGGCTCGACCAGGTTCGGCTTGAGCAGGACCGACCGATTCTTGACCCAAGCCGGGCCAAGCCCAAGCTCGGCCAGGCCGTCGCGGATGATCGCTTTCAGGTCGACCGAGTACGACGACGCCTTGGCGACCACCACGTCGGCCCGCCAGCCGGCCTCGTCGGAGCGTCGGAGCGCCAGGGCACCCGTCCCTAATCCGGCGAGAGCCAAGGCCCCCGCCCCGGCGAGGAACCCCCGCCTTGATGGGGTGGCGGATTCGAGCGGCCTCATCGTGTCGCCTCACTTTCGACGAGAGGAGTGATCCCGAGGACCTGGAGCGACCGATCGCCGACGGCCAGGAGGAGCATCGCCAGCTCGCTGGCCGAGGCGTTCCGGGCGACCGCGCGATCGGTCGCGGCGGCAAGGCGGTCTTGGGCCGCCGAGGACGGTCGGACGCCCCAGGCCCGAAGCCCCAGGGTGGCCCAGCCCAGCGAAGTCGGGGCGAAGGTCTGCTCGACCACCCCGGCGAGGTAGGCGATGGCAGGCTCGATGATCGATCGGGGGGGAGATTCGCGGGCCGCCCGGTTCAAGGCGAGCAAGGCCAGGCCGGTGGGGCCGGGGAGCGGTCGCAAGGTCTGGCCGAAGACGACGGGGTTGCCCAGGTTCCAGCCGCCGGTCGAGATCGCCCGGTCGAGGAGGACCCGGACCCCTTCGACCATCCTCGGATGGCTCGACGGGACGCTCGGCGCCAGCGCCAGGAGGCTGATGGCCGTCGGTTCGACCCAGGAATGCGTCCCCTCGACCCAGGGCCAGCCGACCAAGGTCACGTCATGCCCGATCGGGTTGTTCGGGGCCGGCTTGTCCGCCTTCCCCTTCGCCGCCAGGAGCCAGGCCGTCGCCGATCGACGCTCGGGTTCGAACCCGCCGAGGGCGTTCCAGAGCGACAAGGCGAACGGCGTCGTCCAGCCCGCGGAGTCGGCTTCGAAGTCGGATGCGGAGGTCACGGCGGTGGAACCGTCGGGGCGTCGGGCTTCCCGGGCGATCCAATGCCCCGCTCGCAGCGCGATAGTTCGGGCTTCGCTCGAAGCGGCCGCCAAGAGGGCCAGGCTCGCCAGGGCCGAGGGTTCGACGGCCGATGGCGGCCCGGCGCGGTAGCTCCAGGCCCCGTCGCCCTGGCGGAGCGAGAGCAACCGGCTCCGGGCGGATTCGATCCATGATAAGTCGGTGGTCATCGCTGATGTTGGTCGAGTGTCGTTGAACGTGACTTTTCCCTGATCCGATCCTAGTTCACGTTTTGGGAGGTTGGCTCAGGCTCAAGGCCAGTTGGACCAGGCTCTTGGACACCTTGGCCGAAGCGGCTTCGACCACCGCCGGGATTCCGTGGTTGCTGGCGCGGTTGATCGTCTTGGCATCCTCGGGGATGTAGTGGTGGATCTTCTGCCCGAGCGCCTCCTCGGCCTTGGCGAACGGGACCTCCTGGGGCTGGCCATAGCGGTTGACGACCAGTCGGATCTTGTCGGTGGTCACGTCGATCGCTTCGAGGGCTTCGAGCGTCTTCCGAACGTTTTTCAACGACGAAAACTCCAGTCGAAAGACGATCGCGACCACGTCGGCTTGTTTGAGGATGACTTTGGGCTCGTCCCGGAACGTCGAGGGGACGTCGGCGATGACGTAAGGGAACTCGTTGCGGGCCAGGGCGAGCGCCTGGGTGATCCCCTCGGGGCGGACCCGGGCGACGTCGGCCAGGTGGAGCGGGGCCGCCAGCAGTCGGACCCCCGAGGAGTGCTGGCCGAGCGAGCGCTCGAACATCATGCGGTCGAGCCGGGCGGCGTTGTGGCAGAGGTCGGCCAAGGTATGCGACGGCTTCAGGTCGAGGAGCGAGGCCAGGTCGCCCGATTCGAGCTTGAGGTCGATCAGCCCGACCGGCTTGGCGTCCTTGGCCGAACCGAGCGCGGCGGCGACGTTGACCGCCACGGTGCTCGAACCCGACCCGCCGTTGGGGCCGAGCACGGCGATCAACCGACCCGGGACGACGGGAACCCGGGCGGCCTCGTTCATCCGGTGGATGGCCCCTTCGAGCTCGGCCTCGAGCTCGGCGGTGTCGATGTAGTCCTCGGCCCCCCCTCGGAGCGCCCGGAGGACCAGCTTCGAGTCCGACGCCGGGCCGACGGCGAGGACCTTCCGACCGGCGAACCGTCGGAGGGTCGGGAGCAGATTCAACCCGCGGTCGGGGTCGGTCGAGAGCGCCAGGACGATCAGGTCGACCTCGGACTCGCGCTCCAACCGCCCCGCCGCGTCGTCGACGGCGAGGACGTGGGAGCTGGGGCAGTCGAGCCCTCCAAAATTCAGGACGTCGCGAATCCTGGTCGCGGTACCGCCGTGATCGGCGACGATGAAAGCCGGCATCGGGCCTTGTTCCTCGATCTTCCTTGGATGGTGACGGGTCGGGCTGGAGAAACTCCCTCCAACGGCGAGGGCTTCATTTCGACGTGGCGACATTCCTTCGACCGCGATCTCGGTTCGGCGCGGACGTCGCGGGGGAGGCGGATTTCGCGGGGGGTACGGGTTCGAGGAGGGTCCAGGTGTCGAACCCGGACCGGGTCCCCCGGAGCGTGCGGACCTGCATGTTGGCCAGGATTCGAGGGTCCGACGAGCCGACTTTGTTGTTGCGAGGGGGGACCATCCTGAGCTGGTGCGCCAGGAGCAGACTCAAAGGTTGGTCCCGTTCCTGGACGACCTCGTCGCGTCCGGACACTTGGTCGTCGAATCCCACGAGGACGTTCGACGACCGGTCGCCTTCCTGATCCTCGCTTTGCTCCATCGAGCTCCGGAGCGACAGGTGGAGCTTCCCCACCTGCTGGCCAAGGTCGAGGATTTGGGCTTGATTTGGGGTGATCTCGAGCGTGACGTACCGCGAGTCGCCCGGGTCGGGCTTGACCTGGTTGATCGCCTTATCCTTCACGTCGACCTGGATGATCTTGCCGTCATTCGGCTTCTCCTTGGCCTCGACTTGGAGGATCTTGATGTCCTGGAGGAGCGTGCTGGTGGATGCCCCCCCGGTGAGTTCCTTGTCCTCCTCGTCGGTGGTCGCGGTGAAGAGGACATCCACGCGAGATTCGGCGGAAAGGTGGCTGGCGAGCGTCGCCGAGAATTTGTCCAGGTCGAGCGTGAAGGCCCTCATCCCCGGCTTGATCTTCGATGCGAGCGATCGCACTTCCGGGGCCTCGGGCGGTTTGGGGGGAGGCGGGGCGACCGGGGGCGCGATCGAGGCCAGTTCTCGCCCCTTGTCCGACGGGTTGCGGAGCGTCAAGCCCAGCGTCCCCCGGTTTTGACCCAGTTGCAGCTTGAGGGCGTCTTCCGGCGTGACCTCGACCGTGACGAACCGGGCCTCCTCCGGGCTGACCTTGTTGGACGCCGGCTGGTTGACGTTCTTGTCGACGGCGAGGATCTTGACGTCCTGGAGCAAAGGCTGGGTCGTTTCGCCCCCGCTGGCGCCCGCCGAGGTGGTCAGGTTGATGTCGACCCGGTTCCCGGACATCAGGAACCCGCCCAGCGACGCCGAGAAGCTGGGGGTCGGGATCGCCACGGCCCGCATCCCCGGCGTGACGAGGGCGGCCATCCCTCGGCCCGCGCCTTTGTCGGCGAGCTTGAGTTCGCGGAGCATGTCGCCTTTGTCCAAGGTCGACTTCGCCGCGCGGTCGATGGCGTCGGAAATCTTGCGGATCGCGTCCTCGGGGACCTGCTCGGTGGGGACCTGGCGGACCTCGACCCCCTTCTCGGAGACCATCTCGCCGGTCTTCACCTCCTCGACGGCGAAGACCACCGGGGTCCGGTCGATCGTGGGAGCGCCAGCCGGTTTTCGGATCGCCTGGACCAGGAATACGGCCGACAGCCCGCAGACCACGGCCAGGACGACGACGATCAAGACCCGGGCGTTCATGGATTATCCTTCAAGGTGAATGTTGCCGCGATCGGGGCGGAGGCGACCGCCGGGGATTCGACCCGAGTCGGGTAAGGCGGCCAGACCTGGACCAGTCGGGCGTGCCACCAGCCCACGTTGAAGAAGTAGCCCACGCAAATCATCGCGGCGAATGGGACCAGCCGACGCCTCCGGTCGGGCCGAGCCACCTCAACCGCGATGTCGGCGTCGGGGCGGCCGATCGACCCCGGCTCGAAGACCGCCCGGCGGATCGCCAGGATCTCCGCGGCGACCGCGAGGAACCCGCCCCTCGAGAAGACCAAGAGGCAGGCATAGACCCCCGCCGCCAGCGCCGAGGCGATGAAGACATGGACCGTCCAAAACGGCCCGAGCCACGCCCCCACCGCCGTCAAGAGCTTGACGTCCCCGGCGCCGACGCCGCCGAGGGCATGGAAGACGACCAGGATGGCGAAGCCGAACCCCGCCCCCAGGAGGCTCGACCACAACCCCGCCCAACCTCCCAAGAACGTCGAAACCACCAGACCCAGGGCCAGAGTCGGCAAGGTCAGGAGGTTGTAGACCTTGAACTTCCAGAGGTCGGTCGCCGCCGCCGCCAGCGTGGCGGCCCCAACGGCGAGCAGCGGGATCAGTTCGGTCGATGACAAGGCCACGCTCCTTCGAGATGAACGACGCATCGATGATGACGACGAAAACCGAACGGTCCCGGCGGGATCGAGCACCGTCTTGGTGCGAACGATGGTTCTCTTTTGATTTCTATAGAACATCGAGGACGCGGAAGAGAACTCGGCCAGCCCCGATTTTCCGCTCGTTGTCCAAATAAAACCGGAAAAAGGAGGTTGGGCGGAAGGGGATCTCGACTTCGAGATGATCTCAATGAAACAGGCTGATCGCATGCCGAAAGGCTCCAACCAGCCCCCCGCTCAGCAATGACAGGGCGGCGAAGCAGAACAGCGCGATCAGGGCCATCATGAACGTGTATTCGACCAAGGTGGCCGCGTCGTCGCCTCGTCGAAGCTTTCCAGCCCACACCGAACATCGGTTGATCACGGGTCTTTCCTGGTTGGTCCTCGAAACTCGCGGGAAGATCATCTCGATCTCGGATCGCCCGAGCCGAACCGCGAATAGCCCATCGCAACGACGGGTCGAACGGACCGCCCAAGGTGTCGGCAAAAAAAATGTCCGCCTCGGACTTCCGAAATCCGAGGCGGACGGGACACCAAGCCAGGGGTTGGCGGAGGACGACGGGCCGAAGCCGATGCGGTGGTCGCGGCCTGATCGTCGATCAGCTGCCGGCACCGGTGACGGCGGTGTTGACGGTGTTGAACTTGCTGCTGATGCTGCCGCCCAGGGTCGTCACCACGCCGATCAGGGCGGCGGCGATCAGGGCGACCATCAGGGCGTACTCGACCATCGTCGCGCCTTCTTCACCGGCGATCAATTGCTTCATGAATCGGGTCATCGTGGGAGGTCCTTTGGGGTTCGCGGAGTGTTGTTCAAGGCAAAATGAAAGCGATCTTGACGACGACAGGCCGGGTCAACCCGGATCGCCATCCCGTTCAGCCCGGATGAATCACGTCGCCGATGGGCGCCGATCGGCCCGATCGGGCGGTCCCGAAGTCGCCGACGAGACCC
>JAABUX010002275.1_pt1 | contig 27424 bp, 34 predicted proteins | sample 5561851 | NCBI WGS metagenome assembly JAABUX01 (sample SAMN10711883, study PRJNA513361) | rock metagenome | isolation source: Antarctica rocks | place: Antarctica: Victoria Land, Richard Nunatak red sandstone | collected 2016-01-03 | reverse complement strand
CAAAGCGCCCTCGTCGCCACGTGATCCACGAGAAGACGTCGGTGTCGACGAGGAGCGGGCCGGGAGGAACTTCCTCCGGCCTCACATCTGGTCCAGCGCCGCCAAGAGCCGATTGACATCATCGTCGGAGGCGTCGCGATCGCGCAGAACCTCAACGTCGTCGATCGGAACCACCCCTTGCTCCACCGCCAAATCATGAATCGACCGCCCGCCCCAGAAGTCTCCGGCCTCAAGACCCATGGTGAGCTGCTCGCTTCGCATTATGCGACGAAGGTTCACCGAGCGGGCCACCATTGTCTTGGGGTCGTACCTGACTTCCCCACGAAGCTCGGTTTGGTGGCGCAGACCGTCATGGATGCTGTCGGCGAGCTCCGGTTCAAATCGGACGCTGACCCCGTGTCCCCCAGCCGTCCGCAGACGCGCGGTGTTCTTTTCAAAGTCAGCCTCCACGAGAACGCCGATCAAGCTGTCGTCGCGCGCCGATGGCGTAGTGGAGACCAGTTCATACAGCCGCTTGCGCGCCGGCGCGTCAATAGTGACTGTCCTCACGCCTGTGGGGCGGTCCTGCTCCAGCGTGATCGCCTCGAAGCGAGTCCCCACTCCAACCTCGTCCGCGAGCCTGACGAATGCGTCAGCGACATCCATGTGCTCAGTCTGATCGCCGACGGCGGTTGCGAGAGCGGCATCCAACGCAAGCTCGCCAAGCGCCGGCACGTCAACATCGAGGATCCCGCCCTCGACGGCCTCAGCTGCCAACTCGAGAACGCCTACAACGCTGCCCCACTCGATTCCAAGGAGGCGAAAGCGGGTGCTCTCCTCGATGGTGCGTGCGCGGCGTCCGGTTAGTTTGACCTGCCGACCGATGACGTGTCCCGCCGCGCGCTCCACCGCCCGCTCGACCCCGAGAAGCATTCTCGCGAAATCGCCGGCGGCTACGCGGCCGAGTTCGGCATCGGCACCCGTCAGACGCGCTCGAAGGATGGTGCTCATGGCCAACAGGGTAAATCGCCGCGGCGGTCCTTGCATCTATCGCAACCGCCGTTCCACCAGCCCTGGCGTATGAGCGTCCAGTGATTTCGCGCCGCTGACACGAGCCGCTGGGTTGCGGGCGAGTGCTTCTCCTGCGCCTGCGGCTTCACGTCCCGCTTGACTCCAGAAGAGCTTCCGGAAAAAGGGCATTCATGTGGGCCGCGGCTTGTCGCGTGAGGGAGGGCAGCACGTGGCTGTATGTATCCAGAGTCAGAGTGATCGTGCTGTGGCCGAGGAGGTCCTGGACGATCTTGGGATGGACTCCACGCGTCAGGAGGTGGGTCGCCGCCGTGTGACGAAGATCGTGAACGCGCACTGGAGGAAGACCCTGACTCGCCGTCGCCCGATGGAGCTGTCCGCCGAGCCAGGACGGGTCCAGCGGCCGGCCGTTCGGTTGACAGAAGACCAGACCGCTGTCCTGCCACAGTGGTCCTGCCTGCAGTCGCTCGGCAGCCTGGCGGGTCCGCGCCTCCCTCAAGAGGGCCGCGGTGCCGTCGGGCAGCGGCACCGTCCGCCTACTCCTGGCCGTCTTGGGCTCGACGAAGACAAGGCCCCGGCCGCTTTGGCGCTGGAGTGCTCGTTGAATCACGGCGGAGCCTGCCTCTAAGTCCAGATCTGTCCACTTGAGGCCAAGCGCCTCGCCGGCCCGAAGGCCGGTGGTGACCAGGAGCGCCCACAGTGGATGCAGCCGATCATTGCGTGTGACCTGCAGCAGCCGCCGGACCTGTTCCTCGGAGAGCACCAGCAGCTCCCGCCTGCGGGGTCGGGGAGCAGTGACCGCTTCCGCCGGGTTGCGGGCGAGCAGATTCCAACGTACTGCTTGGCGCAAGGCGTTGTGGAGGACTGTGTGGGCCTGCTCCACGCTCCGAGCCGAGAGTCCGCGATGCAGCAGCTTCGCGTAGCAGGCCTGGATGGCCGCCGGTTCCAAGGCGGAGAGCCGGCCCCGACCCAGATGGGGGATCAGCCGGCGCACGTTGAGGGCATAGGACTCGTGCGTCCGTACGCGCACGCTCGGTTCGATTGCTGCTAGCCACCGCTCCAGATACTGAGCCACCGACGCGTCACGGACGGTCACCAGGGTGCCCTCTTGCTGGGCGTGAAGGGCCTGGGCCAGCTGGCGCTGGACGTCCCGCCTTGTGGCGCCGCTGAAGAACTTCTTGCGGCCATCGCTGAGCCGGGTGTAGGCGATCCAACGCCCGTTCGCCCGCTGGTAGATGGATCCCTCACCTGACCCTCTCCTGGCCAATCTGTGTAGCTCCTTGATGCTGATCTCCCGCCGGCGTCTGGTCGACGGGGTCGACATCCTAACGTCGACCGGGCCCGATTGCCAGCCCGGGTGTTAAGACCGCCTGCGATGACTCCTGATCAGCATCCTCACGGTGGGACGCGATGAAGTCGTCGAGATCGGACAGAGAGACTCTGCGACAGCGGCCAATCCGCACGGACGGCAAGCTGCCTGACTGGAGGTGGAGATAGATGTGGGAGCGGGCAATGCCAAGCAGGCCTGCCGCCTCACTCACCGTGACAAGCAATGGTTGTGGCGACCGGTCGGCGGCGGTCATGCGGCCACCGCCGCGGCGACTCCAGTGGCGGTCCCGATGCCTCCGAGCATGGACTGCTGCAGTTGGTCAGCTTGCAGTGGTTGCCGGCCAGAATGTCGAGCCAGCCTTTCCTGGATCAGATCCAGGTAGGCAGGCTTGACCTCAATCCCGATCGCGGAACGGCCGCAGGCTTGCGCCACCGCCAAAGTCGTGCCGGAGCCGGCAAAGGGATCGAGCACGGTGGCCCGTCGGGGCTCCAGCGCGCAGCCGCAGGTCGGCTGCCAGCGGATGGTGCTGCAGTCGCGCTCGAGCCTGAGAGGGAAGCCCGGGCTCTCTTGCCGGCGGGAGAGGGAGCGGGGACCGTTGCTGGAGCGAAGGCCAGGGTTCCGGTAGGTAACTCGGCACTCTCGAACCCAGGGTGCGCCGCAGCCAACGCAACAGCCGGCGGCAGAGGCCGGCCAGTAGGCAGAGCTGGACCAGGCGCTCGGGGTAGGTGGCAAAGTGCGCCTGGCGGTAGGGTCGGGTGGCTATCGTCCAGACCGAACGCCTGGCCCGCGTGTCCGACTGCTTGTCCGAGGCGGACCCGGCGGCTGGCTCGCGGATCGCCTGGGCGTCATAGAAGTAGCGGCGGCTCTTGGAGAGCAGGAAGAGGTACTCATGCGCCCGAGTGGGCCGGTCCGTCACCCCCTCAGGGAGCGGATTGGGCTTGGCCCAGATGATGTCAGAGCGCAGGTACCAGCCATCGGCTTGGAGCGCGAGCGCTACTCGCCAGGGCACTCCAACCAGGTCCTTGACCTTGAGCCCCGCCGCGCGCACCCGCCGATCGCCCATTGCGCCGCCGCTGCGCCAGTAGCCGTGGTGTGCCATCGATGGCGAGGGCGCCCGCGGTGCCGTGGTGCCCGAGTTGTAGCAGTCGCCGAGGTTGAGCCATACGGTGCCGGTCGGTTTGAGGACGCGGCGTACAGCGCGGAAGACCTCCACGATGTGAGCCACGAAGAGATCGACGGTCGGCTCTAGCCCGAGGGAGCCGCGCCAAGCGCCGCAAGGCGCGCAGCTGTCTGCTTCCCACCGGTGGGCACAGTCTGGGCTGCCGCCCCAGCTGAGCGGCTCGAGGCCGTAGTCGCGCAGGCCCCAGTAGGGCGGCGAGGTGATGCAGCAGTCGACCGAGTCGGCTGGCAACGTGGCCATGATCGTTCGGGCATCACCGAGCTCGGCACGGACGAAGGGCTGAACCGGACGCGCCGCGCCTGCTTCAGAAACTGCTGTCTGTTCCATTGCTCCTCCTCAAGTGGTTGGCGTTCCGCCGCCGATACGGAGGGCGCGGCGGGGAGGGAAGGCGATGCGCATGCGAGCTCTCACCCGATCTGCGCCAAGGTTTCGTTTGGACTGCCTCGGTTGCTCGCTCCGGGAACCGGATGCGGCGCCGGTTCCCCAGACCCCTCCGCGCCGTTACAGAGAGATAGGAGTCAGCTGTTGAGCCCCGAAGCTGACGACGTATCGGAGTTGCGCGACTGTGTGTTAGAGATCCCGCGCCTGAGTCGTGTGACCACACTTCTGCCGAGTCCACTGCCCAGGCGGACTACCGAGCCCATGGTCATCATCGAGATGGCGCCGGCGCCCCAGCCCCGCACCATGCCCCCCGCGCTGCCGTGCGCAAAACGGAGAGCCGAAAAGAGGATCGCCGGCGAGAAGGTGGCGATCAGCAGGATGGCCAGACCGGTGCTCATCCAGCCCGCCTTGCCCTCGGCCGACTGAGCACCGTGCATGGCCGGGATGACTAGGCCGAAGCCGATGTAGATCACTGTCGCGACCACGAACTTGGAGAGCATGAGGCCGACCAGGAACTCGGCCAGCTGAACAGCGGCGGCCGTCATCCTGGGCCAGATGGCCAGCACACAGACCAAGGGGATGAAGGCGGTCACTGTCAGCATCAGCGCCGCCCTGACCAGAAGCTCCAGATGGACTATGACCGCCATCAGGATCGTCAGCAGGGCTGTGAAGATCAGCGCTCCCAGAGTGCCCGCACTGGCATTGCGGTTCAGGTGGTCGATCGAAGCGGGGTCGGTCAGGCTCTGGGCGTACTGGCCCAGATCAGGCGACCAGGTGGTCGCCAGCAGGGCCGCGTAAGCGGAGAGGTACTGGACGAGACTCAGGCCGCCGAAGGCGAAAAAGACGGCGACCAGCACCCGGGGAACGAGGTTCCAGCTGAGGCCCAGCTGGCCGCCCAGGATGTGCTCGATGAGACCAATCGCGATGATCGCGCCAACCACCAGCAGCGCGATCGCCAGCATCCGGTTGTAGACGGGCACGATGGCCAGGTAGTCAGGCTCAGTGGTCTCGCCGAAGGACTGCAGCAGCGAAGCCAGCCCGGCTCGGGCGCTGGCTGAGGCCCAGGTGGCCAGGGCGACGACGAACTCCTGCACGTAGTCGGTGCCGGTCGGGTACTGAGGCGCCATCTACTGGAAGAGATGTCCTGAGTAGTTGGCGACGGCGACACCGATGTAGAGCAGCGCCATGGAGCCGATCGAGATCACAAGTCCGCCCTTGGCGCGATCGCCGAGCTGCGGATTGCTGGTCCAGCTGGCCAAGACCAGCATGATCAGCGAGACGACGATCCCCAGGCCGGAAATGAGCATCAGAACCGCAGCTGCGTTGTTGGTCAGATGCTGGAGACCGTGGAGCAAGTTGGGTGGGAGTCCAGAGAAGTCAGGAGTGACGGAGACATCGGCGAGAAGAGCACGCATGGGCAACCTCCTTCACCAGCCACCTCGGCTGGGCTGACGGGCAAGGCGACACCGGCTGGTGCCGCGACAACGGAACTAGGGACGGTTCAGCACCTGCTGGCGCCAGGCCCGGACTTGATCCCAGCGGCGCATCTGGAGCTGGGCCGGCGGCGCGTTCGCGTAGAGCAGGACGGCTGAGCGCAGCCGGCGCAGTTCGTCGATCGAGGTCAGCGGCCGTCCGGTGCGCTGCTCGGAGCGCCTGCTATAACGCTCGCCCTGGCTCTGGGATTGATAGATCCGCGTCTCGTCGCCGATGGCGCGGGAGAACTGCTCCAGCGTGCGCAGGTCGCCCTGGCCAGGCAGGAGGAGGCGGGCGCGGCAGTTGTTCCAGATCGTGCGTGACTCCTCCTGCCCATAGCCGGCCTCGATCTGGGCCAGGTCGTGGAAGCAGAGCAGGAATTGGATGCCCTGCCCCGGCCCGCTGGAGGCGTAGCCCGCCAGGCGCGGCACCCGAGCGAAGTTGGCCGCCTCGTCCAGGGCCAGCAAGAGGCGAGGGTTGAGGACGCCGCCCTGCGCTCTGGCCCGGCTGGTGGCCTTGCGCAAGACCGTCTGCAAGAGCGCTGAGAAGAGAGGCCGGCAGCGCTCGGCATCCTCCGCTGGCGCAACCAGATAGAGGCTGCCGCCGGATGCCAGAAGCTGGTCCAGGTCAAGCTGAGTCCGGCTGGCAGCGGTGGCCCGAGCTATGCGGTCGTCGATCCAGAGCGAGAGGCAGGAGCGTGCGGTCGAAGCGATCGAGCCCGCTTCCTCCTTAGGCGTCAGAGCAAAGGCGTGGAGAAGCTCGGACGCGGTCGCATCTCTTGCGACAGCCGAGAGGCCGACGTAGCCGGGGACAGTCGTGCGGTTGAGGCGGGAGAGGACCGAGCGCATGTCGCCGGCGCGCTCCTGCTCAGCGACGAGGAGCCCGGTCAGGAGATTGGCGGCCGACAGATACCAGTGAGCCGAAGCTCCCCCATTGCCTGCAGCGCAGAAGTGGTCGGCGAGCTCGGCCGCCATACCGCAGGTTTCAGCGGCGGCAACCGGATTCCAGGTCGCCGGCCGAAGGCCGAGGCGCCCGATCCAGGAGTGGTCAGAGTCCAGCGGCGAAAAGACCCAGACCGGTCCCCGCCTCTGGCGTAGATGCGCTGTCAGGGCGACCAGCTCCTCCTTGGTCGAGGTCGCCACCAGGGCACCGGTCCAGGCGAGCAGGCTCGGCACGACGACGGTGGTCGTCTTGCCCGATCGCTGAACGCCCAAGAGCAGGACGTTGTCCTCAGCCGAGGACTGCAAGGGGCGGCCGCCGAGCCAGCCCAGGACCACGCCATCGCCGTGCATGCGCTCCGCTCGGCTACGTCTGCCGAGCGATCGATGCTCCCAGACATTCGCCCAGCGGCTGGTGCCATGGCTGTGCGGGGAAGAGCTGCCGCCAATCAACCAGGCCGGAAGAAGCTGTCTCGCGCACCAGCCGAGGACGCTCATGGCGGCCAGGGCCAGGTCACCCAGGTCGCGCATCAACGTGAGCGCTCCCGGCTCCGCCACTGCTCTTCCCGCGCCTGGCGCTCGAGCTTCTGCCTGTATCGGCGGGCAGCTGCCTGCAACAAGATCAGGGCAGAGACCCGTCGTCCGCCATGAGGCCGCAGGCGCCGGCGCTTGGCGACCGGCGGCTGGCCCAGCACACGCGCCGGTGCCTGCTCGCGCTTGTTTGGCTGGCAGGCACCGGCGAGCTCCCTGACTGGCAGGGCGGCAGGAGCCGGTGCCTGGGGTCGCAGCCGGGCTCCACGCTGGCGCTGGATCTCAAAGGCCAGCGTCTCTTTCATGCTGGCCAAGCGACGCTGGTTGAGGATCAGTGAGCGGTACTGGCCAGGCTCGACCTCCCGCATACCGGCCAGCACGATGTGGACGTGGGGATGGGCGGTGTTGCGGTGTTCAGCAGCGATCCAGTGCATGCCGCTCCCGCCGGCATCAGCGTCCAGACGGCTGATGGCCGCCTTGGTCAGCTGGCGAAGGTCGAGCCCTTCGGCCTTCTCGGGCGAGAGGACAAAGCGATAGAGAGCGCGGCGCCGGTCGACAGTACCGCCTTTGCCGTCCGGGGCCAGCTGCGGCCCGCTGCCTCTGATGGAGCGGGCGACAAAGTTGGCCAGCTGCCGGCGCTCGTCGTCCCCAGCAGTGCCCCTGGGACCGAAGAGGCGACCGGCGGCCGCGCTGCCGTCGCGGTGGGCGACGTACTTCAACATTCCCGAAACCTCTGGGGCTGGAGCCGCGGGAGCGTTGGCATCGCCATGCCGATCGCGGTACTGGACGTAGAGGAGGAAGCCGCCCACCTGGCGTCGCAGCTGAGCTGGGCTTGCCACCGCCGTGTACTTCACGGCCAGGATGACGCGATCGCCACTCACTCGCCTTCCTCCTGAGCGATCGCCTGGACCATGCCGGCCAGCCGCCGCTCGGCCGCCGCGGCAGCCGCTTGGGCGAGATAAGAGGATTGGGCGGCTCCATCAGGGACGATCAGCTGGAGCAGGCAGAGCACGTGCTCGGCTGCGAGGAGCGCGGCCATGGCAGCCCCGCCGTCGGGCTGAGCCGGCTCCAGGCCCCTCGCCACTAGGCCGCGGACCGCGGCGCCAAGAGAGAGGCAGGAGCGGTCGGCGTGGGCATCGAGCGCCTGACGCTGGGCAGCCGGAAAGCGAATTGGAAGCGGCGCGCTGAGTGCTGGCTTGGGTGTCCTCACACTCTCCAAATGCGCATCGAGGGAGCGTCCGCAGCGTTCCTTTTGCGTCGTCTGGCGAAGAAAGGACGCTCCGGGAACGCTGGACGACGGTCTCCAACTCAAGAGGGGCGAGCGTCGTCTGCCCAAACGACGCCTCCGCGGACGCTCCGGGAACGCTGCGCGGACGCCACTCAGAGAGGCTCTGGACATCAACCCACAAGGAGGATGTCCATGCAGCCAATGAGTTTCGCCAGTCGTATCCGGGAGGCCTATGAACAGAGCCTCGGGAGTCCACCAGCCCTGGCCAGGCTGGCCGGACACGCCTGCCCACTGCGGGCAGACCGCGGCCTCGGCCAGGAACAAGAGGACAGGCTTCTGGAGGCGGCGGTGCGCGCCTATCGACGCGAGCGGTGTGCCGAACGAGCGGCACTGGTGCTGGAACTCGTGGCCCCACCACTGACGCTTCGGCTCGCTGACCTGAGGCCCGTGCCTCCCGCCATCACCGATGAGGACCTGGCCCAGCAGATGCTGGTCGAGCACCTTTGGGCCGCTGCCACTATGCCACTGCCCGATGGCGCCGGCTTCGTAGAACGACGTTTGGTGCTACGCGCTGGAGATCGCGTCTCACGCTGGCTGGAGCGGGAAGCCCGGCGTCGGGCACACAGCACCGAGCTGGTGGAGCGGTGCTGAGTTCAGCCCGGCGCGCGCTACCATCTATCCCGCTTGATGTGGCCGGCGAGGGAGTGTGGGGTGTGAGCCCGGAGCAGCTTATCGAGGACTTTAGGCCCCGGGGCTGGCGTCAGCTCTGCCTGACCGTGGGCTATGTGGGCCTGCTGGTGATTGCTCTGGCCGCTCTACTGACCGGCGACGTCGCGGCCTTTGTGCTCTACCTGACGCCCGCGATCGTCGGCTTTCTCTTCCTCCACACCCGGGTCCTGACCGCTCTGGTCTGGAGCGTAGTCTTCCTGCTCGGCATCTTCTTCGCGGTCCTCGGCAGCCAGCTCGGCTTCCTTCAAGCACTGGCGGCTGCGGGCGCCTTCGTGATCGGTGTCTGGCCCGATCCGCAAGCCCAGCCCGACCCCGCGCAAGCCGGCCAGCAGGACGAGTCCGGCTCGCGAGTGCCGGCCTCCCCGGCGCCCGCTCCCGGTCTGGGGGTTTCTCAATCCTGGCCGCCAGCTTCCTCTTATCCTCCGCCGACTCCGGTAGCTGACCCCCTACCGGCGACCGCACCGCCACCCGAGTCGCATCCGGCTCCGGCGGGGTCGGACCGCCTTCAGATCACCACCCTCGGCGGCTTCTCTGTGCGGGGTGGCGGGAATGACTTCACCAGCGATTTGCTCGAGCATCCGCTCCTAAGCTTCATCTGGGTCTATCTCCTAGTGCGGGCACTGGACGCTTCCGACCACGGCATCCGCCGGGAAGCCTTGGCCGAGGAAGCGGCACCCGGACTCCCGACGAGCGAGGCCATGAGCCGGCTCCGCCGCCGCCTTCACGATCTCCGCCATGGCCTGCCTGCACCTCTGGCGGAGCGGGTGGTGGTTGGCCGTGACCATGTTCGACTTGACATCGCTGACTGCGACATCGATCTGCAGCGGCTGCAGGCGCTGGCCCGGCGCTGCCGCGACGCTGGCGAGCTGCTCGACCAGCAACTGGCGGCTGAGATAGAAGAGGCGCTCAGCCGAACCAGCTCGGGAGACTTCCTGCCCCTCTTCGATCAGCTGGAGCAGCGCGCCAACGACAGCCGGGGAGTCGCGGGTGATTTGGTAGGCGATCTCCGGCGCCAGGTCGATGACCTGCGGGCTTCTCTGGCCGCCGCCCTGGCGGTCACCTATCGAGCCTCCGGCAGAGGATCGCGCGCGTTGCAGCCCCTGGAGACGGTCCTGCGCCGTGATCCCGGGCGGGAGGATCTCGCACACACTCTGGTTGCCATCTATCTGGAGTCCGGCCAGCCTGGCCGCGCTGCCGAATTGCGCCGCCAGTATCTGGACGGCGAGGGAGGTTAGGAACATGACCACTGCCCCCAGCCCGATCTATCGAAGAACCAATGCCCGGCAGCGCTGGCTCACCGGACGTGTGCAGCTGGCCGTTGGCGCCGCTCTGCTGCTGGTGCTGGGCGCTGTCGGTGCCAACTTCCTGGCCTCCCGCGCCACCAGCCCCGAGAGTGCTGTCAGCCAGTATCTCGGCGCCCTTGAGAAGGGCGACGCTGACACCGCCTGGAAGGATGCCAGCATCGACTCTTCCGCCTTGAGCCAGGCGGACGGCAGCCTCCTGAGCAAGGAGGCGCTGCAGGCGACTCTCAACAACGGCCGACCCAGCTTTGCCAACCTCCAGGTTGGCAGCACTCACCCCACCAGTGAGCAGGAATCCACAGTCCAGGTTTCATACCGCCGCGGCGGCGTCGAGCAGCACGCCACCTATCGACTTCGGCAGGACGACCAGAGCAAGCACCTAGGCCTCTATCCGCTCTGGCGGGTGGTGGTCACGCCGGCTGCGTTCGCCCTGCGTCTACCGGCCGGGATGGGCTCCGCCTCAATTGACGGTCAGTCGATCAAGCTGACTGCCGACCGCTCCCAGCGGCTGGCAGTGTTCCCCGGGCAGCATCGCCTGGCCATCGCTGCGACCTCGCTCCTGCAAGCGCAGGCGATTCGCTTCGACGCCACCGAGGCACTGCCCAAGCTGACGCCGGTCCAGCTGGATGTGAAGCTCACGCCTGCCGGTCAGAGCTCAGCAACGGCCAGCATCAAAGACACCATGACCAGGTGCGCAGCCAGCGGCTCCCTTCAGCCGCAGGCCTGTCCGCAGAGTTTCAGCAGCGTTGAGAGCCTTAGAGATCCGCACTGGCAAGTCGTGGGAGACCCGGGCGGTGACCTCGCCGTGGCACTCGACCCGGATCACGGGTTGCTCGCCAAGGGGCACTTCCAGATGATCCTGGCGGCGACCGAGCCAGTGACCGGAGCCGTCAGCCACCACGCTGTCGGAGGTGCTTACCAGGCCGTCCTCGCAGCGTCCGCGGACGCAGTCACGGTTCAGTCGCTGGAAGCGTCCTCGGCAGTACCGCCTCTCAGCCGCCCGGCGGCTGCCACGGACGGTGCTGTCAGGGATGCCGTTCGCCAGGCGCTCGCCGCCTGTGCCACGTCAACCAGCTTCTTCACCCCCGACTGCCCGCAGTTCCACGTCCTAAACGACATCCAGGATCCGACCAAGAACGTCCAGTGGCACCTGAGCGGCGATCCGGCGACCGCCGCCACGATCAGCTTCGATCCAACCACCGGCGTCATTCACGCCGCGGGCAACTTCACCATGACCCTCGACTACGACCAACGCCTGGTCGGCAAGGACTACCCTCAGCACGCCGAGGACAGCGGAGGATTCAAGGCCGACCTCTTCTGGGACGGGACGAAGGTCGTGCCGGTCACCATCAGCCGCCCGCAGTAGCCAGAGTCAAAGCATCATGGAGGACGGATTCGAGGTCGCCGGGTCCGTCCTTCATGACTTCCCAGTGTCGCCTTCTGGAGCGCTGTTTGACTCCAACGCACTCGACTGCGGTCAGCCGGGTACAGAATAAGTAGGCAATGTTCGAGCCGGAACGCCAATACCGCCGACGTGACCTCCACGAGGTATATGGCGGTCAGCGGCAGGGTGGCATCAGCACGCCGAGCGACGCGCCCATAATTTTTCTATTCAGCGGGGCCGGTCAGCAGTACGGGTACCGTGATGGGTTCGACGATGCGGGTCGCCTGTTCCGCTACAGCGGAGAAGGCCAACGAGGCGACATGCACTTCGTTCGTGGCAACGCCGCAATTCGTGATCACGCTGACACGGGTCGAGACCTGCACGTCTTTGAGGCAGATGGTGCAGGCTTCGCTCGCTACGTAGGTCAAATGGTTTATGCCGGCCACGAGCTGGTCCCCAACACACCGGACGTCGATGGACACATCCGCACGTCGATTGTTTTCCACCTAGTGCCCATCGAGGGGGCTGACCCGAGGGCCACGAGCCCGGCGGACGTTGCCGAGGCGCTCCTGTCGGCAGACGACGCGCCTCGGCTACCGGACTTGTGGACGTCGCCTATGGCAACCGTATTGGAGGCCGCCCTTGCAAGGGCCGACCAAGCACCCACAGCACGGGACGGGCGGCGCATTGTGCGGACTCGGAGCGAGGCTGTCAGGGTCTACGTCCAGAGACGGGCAAACGGACGCTGCGAGGGATGCGGGTCTCCCGCTCCCTTTCAAACAGTCGAGGCACGGCCCTACCTCGAGCCCCACCACATCCGTCGATTGTCGGACGGTGGTCCCGATCACCCCGGCTGGGTTATCGCGCTCTGTCCCAACTGCCACCGACGCGTTCATCACGGCGCTGATGGGTCGGACTACAACCACCAGCTAATGGCCGCGATGACCCGTCTGATGGCCTAGTCTGATCCCTCTGTCAAGGGTCTGGACGAGGGCTCCATCCCTTCCTCTGTTGGTCTTCACGAGCGACTACAAATAGATCTTCCACGACTACGAACGACGCCATTCGGCGTAACAAGATAAGGGGCGGCTCTGCCGCCCGCGGCTCGGTGGACGCTATTCCCGGGTGCCGCGAAACTCGGTGCGCCGCCAGGTGCTGGAGACGCTGGACAGCCAGAGGGGAGCAGTCGATGGGCCAGCTGGCCGCGCCGTTCACCGGGCCCCCGTTAGATGTTAGCTGTCCTGATGTCGCGGTTCTCCGCGATGCGGGCCTCGTCTCGGAGCGCCGCGGCGGCCGTGTGCCGCTCTGCGGCTCGAGCCGGACCGGCTACGGGGGTGGGCCGTTGGCTGGCCAACTTCGAGCAGTCCTGGATCCCGCGGCCGCCGTCGGCTCGGTCGCCGCCCGGGTTGGGCACCACCTTATTCGCCGCGTTCGACGTCGCCACCGGCGGGATGAGCTGCTACCAAAGCATTGTCACGTGTTCCCTGGGCTTCCTCAACCTGCGGGATAGGTCCCAAGCGCAGAGGCCACGCCGACGCGCGGTTCCGCGTATGGGAACCAGGAGCGATCCACTGCTGCGGTCACTCCAGCAAGCGGTCGCTCAACTCCTTGGCGAGGTCGCGCCGGAGCCACGCCTCGAGCTCCGCAGGAGGTGGCGCTATGGGCCTCGCCGTGATCTGCAGCAGCCCAGACGGACCACGCTTCACTACGAAGTTGACGCACAGGTCATCGGCGAGCGCCGGATAGTCGGATCGATTGTGGCTGCCGCGCGTCTCGTGCCGCTTGATGGCTCCCAGAAGGGTCGCCTCGGCGGTGAGCAGCCCAGCTCGCAGGTCTAGGGCGTGCGCCAGGTCGCCCCAGCCCTCGGCGCTGGGCCGTACGTCGACGCGCTCCGCGGCCGCCCGCAGCTCTGCCAACTCGGCCAGGCCACACGTGAGGTCGCTCCCCTCGCGGATTACGCCACAGCGGTTCCACATCAGGTCCCGAAGCGCTCGCTGAAGCGGTCGAGCCAGTTCGTCGCCCTCCTTCACCGACTCGTCCAATTCGGCGGCGGCAGCATGGATCACGTCTCGCGACCGATGCGGCGCCCGCTCACGGGAGAGACTCGCCGCGGCCTCGCCGGCACGCCGGCCGAAGATCAGGGTCTCCACGAGCGAGTTGCCCCCAAGGCGGTTGGCCCCATGGACTCCTGCCGCGCACTCACCAGCGGCGAACAGCCCCACCACATCTGTGGCGTGCGTCTGCGGGTCCACCACGATGCCGCCCATCGAGTAGTGAGCGGTCGGAGCGACCTCCATCGGCTGGCGGGAAATATCCAGCATCTGGTACTCGATGAACTGCCGGTACATACGTGGGAGCTTCAGCAGGATCTCGTCCTTGCCAAGATGAGTGATGTCCAAAAAGACGCCACCGTGCGGTCCTCCTCGGCCGGCCTTGATCTCTGAGTAGTTGGCCAGCGCGATCCGGTCGCGCGTGCTCAACTCCATCCGGACAGGATCGTAGCGGGTCATGAAGCGCTCACCGAGGGCGTTGACCAGGCGTCCGCCCTCCCCCCGGACGGCCTCCGTAACAAGCGTTCCGGCCATCTCCTCGGGAACGAGCATTCCGGTGGGATGGAACTGGACCAGCTCCATGTCCATCAGGCGGCACCCCGCGTCAAGCGCCAGAGCCATACCCTCCCCATAGTTCTCGTCCCGGCGCGAGGAGCTGCGGCGCCAGATGCGAGTGTGACCGCCCGTGCAAATGACCACGGCGTCGGCTTCGAACACCGTTCTCTCACCCGAATCGAGATCGAAGGCCAGGGCGCCGAAGCAGCCACCGTCATCGACCAGAAGGCGGCAGACGTATTGGTTCTCGATCACGGGGATGCGCAGCCGGTGGACCCGTTCGAGCAGCGTGCGGACCATCGCGCGGCCCGTATAGTCGCCCGCGTAGCACGTGCGCCGGTACACGTGCGCGCCGAAGTACCTCTGGTCGAGGCGGCCGTCCGGCAGCCGAGCGAAGTCGCAACCCCAGTCCGCGAGCTCCAGAACAGCCTCGGGCGCCTCGCGAGTGAGGAGTTCGACCGTCAGTGGATCGCCCAGCATGTACCCCTCACGGAGCGTGTCGGCGAAGTGCTGCTGCCATGAATCCTCGGGATCGCGCGTGCCCAAAGCGGCGTTGATACCGCCGGCTGCCAGCACCGTATGGGCGTCGCCACTGAGCCGCTTGCCGATCAACAGCACATCGGTTCCAGCCGCGTCAGCGGCGATAGCGGCTCGCAGGCCGGCTCCGCCCGAGCCGATCACGAGGACGTTGCACGTGCGAGTTCGGTACGGCGGAGAGGTTGACATTTGATCGATCTCGCCCCCTCAGGGTACGGGAGTACCTTCAGAGGCGCGTTGCCGCCATCACCTGAATCGATCGGGTTGGCGATGGCCTCCAAGGTTCATGGTGAGGTGTAGCTGGCAGACTGGCACCGGATCGAGGAGGCGCCCGTTTGGAGATCTCATCCGTCGCCAGCCCCTGTTCGAGTTGATGGGTATTGCGCGGATACGGGCGAGGTCGAGCGCCTGGCTAGCCACGGCCAGCCCGACGTTGCCGTCTCGACATCAGGATGCCGGGTGTTGCCCGGAGGCGGCGCGACGGATCTGTGCTCGCCGGTAATGCGATCATGGCGCTCTTTGGCCCTTCCGCGACGCTCCAATGTCAATCAGATGATGGTGGCGGGGGGCCGCCTACCTGGTCAAGGCAAGAGTTCCGCGGCCAACATCATCCTGGCGATCATGAAGCTGCCACCGTTCGTTGGGGTTAAGCTGGGCGCCTTTCAGTAGAGAATGGTCCTTATGGCACCAACTGAGCAACCCGGAGAGAAGACGGTGGAGCGGTTCGCGGCCAAGTTTTCAGCTCCGATTATCGAACTGGACTTGCCCCATGAGCTTGGAGAGATCCGGAGTGGCGATGCTTACCGCGGCGCCGACCACGCCGCGAAGACGCTCGTCAATGAGACGGAGCTCCGCGTCGTCCTCATCGCTTTGCGGCCCCAAGGACGACTTCAGGAGCATCGGGCTCACGCCCCTGTTGTCCTCCACGTCCTCGAGGGACACCTGCGTCTGGGCATTGACAAACGCACGCTCGAACTAGCTCCTGGAGGCCTGGTCGCGATGGATGCTGATCTCCCGCACGATCTCGAGGCGCTCGACGAGTGCGCTGTCCTCCTGATCATCGGAGGTAAGCATGGACGCCGTGCCCGGAATCATGATGCGAAAGACGCTTGAATCCTCGGCTTAGCTTCAACCGGCGCCTTTAAGCCCAGCTTGATTGGCGGCGGCGACCGTCAGTGCTCGAAGGTCGGTTGTAGTGCTCTACGCGGAACAAGGCATGCAGAAGGTTGGCGGACATCGCGGGCGGGGTGCGAGCTCTTTCATGCTGCGCCGCTCGCGCCCAGGGGCCAAGCCGTCCACCCTTATCGCTAGCAGCGATGATGAAGAGTGCCTGCCCAGTCAGGGCCCACACCGAATCGTTCGCGGGGATAGGGAACCATTCGGGGCGTCAGGGCATCGGGCTTCGTCTCGAGCGAGCGAATCTCCGCATCGAGCATCGTGTACCGCGCAGACACACACTTGTGCGTGTCGCCTCCGCGCCTCCTATGGGTGGATGGGAGTGTAATCGGGGCACGCTCACAGTGTGGATGCCCAGAATCGCTGCCCTGCTCCGTTGGTCGGGCGGCTGGACCGCTGGTAGAGAGCAGCGGTTGGAAGACATGGTTGGCGGTGTGACACCCAGGGTCATGTGGACGTGTGCATGCTTCAGCCGCCGCGCGGCCAGGAGTCTGGCAGAGCCGCCACCGACGACGAGGACGCGATGGCCAGGCTCGGGCTTCACGACGGCCTGGGCGCGACGAGCCCTGGGAAGGGCTCGGTCAGGCTGCTGAGCACGTGATCCGCGCCCGCCTGCTGGAGCTCGTCGATCCGGTACTTGCCGGTCGCCACACCGATACCAATGGCCCCAGCCGCGTGGGCGGCGGCGATGTCCATCGGTGTGTCGCCCACTATGCGGACGTGGGCGGGGTCGAGTGGCGCACCCAGCACGATGCTGGCCCGGCCGATCGCCGTACGGGTCAGCTCACCTCGATCCTTGGAGTCCGAGCCGAAGCCGCCGAACGAGAAGTACTGGTTGAGGCGGGCCCGCGCCAGCTTGATGTGTGTTGCCGCCTCGACCGCGCCGGAGGTGATCCCGACCAGGACACCGGCTTCGATCAGCCGCAGCAATAGGCCTTCAACCCCTGGCAGGACTCGATAACCGGGCGACTCCGCGACCTCCTGAGGCAGGTACCCAAGGTAGGCATGCATGATCTTGGCCAGCTCCTGCGGCTCCGGCTCGCGTCCCATGACGCCCTTGAACGTGATCCGTCCGACCTCGGGATCGGTCATCCCACCCTGGGTGTACTTGCTGATGTCGGCCTCGACGCCCCAGAGCTTGTCGAAACCACGCATCCAGGACCTGGCCCCGGCGCCGCCGGTGCTGACCATCGTCTCATCGACGTCAAACGCGACCGCCAGGAATGTCGAGTGTTAGTTCATAGTTGGCGAGAGCCGACCAAGGCTGTCGCCTTGCGCCCCAACCCCAGCGCTACGCAACCCCTGGTGTTCACCTTGGCCGATATAGGCGGAGTGAAAGAAGGCAAGACTTAGGGATCAGGGGGTAATGAGGGATGGAAACGCCGAGCGGCAATGCCCCGAGGACTGAAGCCGTATGTTTCCGCACTGTGAAGGGCGCGGTGCTGCGGCAAGCCCGATAGCTGCCGCTCACATGAGCTGTGCTGATCGTCAGTTGCCTGGTCGGTCAGTGAGCTCGCCGAAGGTGCGGTCCGGGCTGGGCGCCATGGGGTCGAGCGTTGTCTGTACGGGGAGGGCGTGCTCATCCTGGGGCATGACGTCTCCGGCGTCGCCGACCTGGCTTGAGAGGTAGGGAGAGAGGTAGCGGCCGGAGATCTTGTCCGGCGGCCACCAGAGGGCCTCGCCGGAGATGGTTGAGTCGTCGTCCGCGCCGCCGCTGATGTCGGCGCGCAGGTAGCGCGGCGGTCCGCCGGTCAGCAGTACGCCGCGCAGGACTGGCCGGAATGGCTGCGGGTCGATGTCGGCGCCCATGGACGCCGCGATGGCCTCGGCGACGGCGTCGGCCTGCTGGGCAGCCAGGCCACCCTGCTTGATCGGAAAGGTCGTCGCGTCACCCGCAGCGAACACTCCGTCCAGGCCAGCAAGCCGACCATGGGCATCCGTGGGGATGAACCCGTCTTGGTCGCAGGCAATGCCGCGCAGGCGCGGACCGACCAGGCGCGGCTCGGTGACGACACGGTCCACCCGCAGACCGCGCTCACCCGGGGAGATATCGAGCCATCCCGGACGAGTGGGCTCGCCGTAGCTGCTGGTATACAGGGTCACGCCGCTGTCCTCGAGGAGCCGGCGGATCGCGACGCTGGCGGGTTTGCCGAAGATCCCGAGTGGCTCCTGTTCAGGGGTGATCAGACTCAGCTCGACCTCGGAGCGGTCGTGCGCGGCGCAGTCCGCCGCGGTCGTCAGCGCCAGGTCATACAGCGGCAGCGGCCAGCTCGTCCGCGCGGGCTTGACGAACGCCACCCTGCTGATCCGGCCCTCGCGAAGCTGGTGTAGTAGCAACCGGTAGCTGGCACTATCGCGACCGCCGTGATAGGTCAGCACTCCCTCTGACTCCCATTCCCACTCAGAGTGGGCGCCAAGCGCGAGCACGAGCAAGTCGTAGGGAAGCTCGTCGCCATCCTTGGTGACCGCCAGATGGCGCTCGGGCTCAACGCGGTCCAGCGCTCCGCAGTGCCAGTGAGCGCCGAGCTCGGCCGCCGTGGTCTCCAGCCCGAGGCCACGCACGCGTTGGGGCTTAAACGGCTGGTCGACAGCCATCGACAGGTTGATGAACTTCAGCTCCGGCGCCACGATCGTGACCTCGACGCGATCCCCCGCAAGCGCGCGCAGCGCCAACAACGTCTCCAACCCTGCGACCCCACCGCCGGCGATCACCACCAGCGCAGCAGAACGTTCAGGTGAGGGTTCGCTGGACACGGAGCTCAAACCCAGCGTAGCGCAGGTTCAAGAGGGGCGTGCAACCAGGCACCCTGGCCGCCCGCAAGGCTGCTGGTCAGATGCACACGAGCATCATGCGAACCCGCCGATCACCGTCCAGTATCCTAAGGCGCCTCCAACTCGAAGCTGGCGGGAGCCTGGAGCTGACCCCGGGTCGCCGGCTCGCCGTCGACGAGGGGCTGCCTCCCAGCATTATGGGCATCGAGGAGAGTGGCTTCCTGCTGACCATCGGATGCTGGACCACGCGTCGTGATTCCCATGCTCTTTCCGCACTGCGTCAGGGTGAGCCTGGTCGGTCTCCACCTGTTGAGCGCGTCGCCTCTTTCCCGATCCAGGTCTCCGCAGGCAGCTGGCTCGCTCTTTCCGGTCCTGGACGGCAGCTGGGATGCCGGCTGGCCGGAGCCGCAGCGGTTTCGGCCTGTGAAGAGCCGTCGTTGGCCCCTTCGGCGTGGTCAATATGTCTTCGGTCAGGATCGACCAGCGTCTGTCACGCGAGAAATAGCACCACTACATTCAAAGCATCGACGCCACATTTGAGGCCTGCGTCGGATATACGAACAGGGTCTCCTTCAGCACGTCGGCGTGCATACCTGCCCGGACGGCCAGAGCAAAAACATTCGCCAATTCATCGGCTTCGGGGCCTAGCAGGTGAGCGCCTAGGATTTTGCCACTGTCTTTCTCGACCAAGACTTTGTACATTGAAGCGGGCTCTGCCACACGGCGTGCCGAGTACCAACTCGACGTTTCGGCCTGGCTAACGGTGAACTTCAGTCCCTGCCGTTGGGCCTTATCTTCGGTCAACCCCACAGCCGCCAACGGCGGAATGCTGTAGACCACGCTGGCCATGCCACGGTAATCCGCCCTGAGCTTATTCTCCTCCAGGAGATTGCGAGCTACCAGGCTGCCCTCATATTGCGCCAGCGGCGTCTCCGGCAACCCTCCGCTGTTAGCAGCATCACCGGCTGAAAACACGGACGGGTTCGAGACGCTCTGGAGGTATTCATTGACCGCCACCCCCCGGCGGTCGAACTCCACGCCAGCGGCAGGCAGGTCGAGATCGGCAAGCTCGGGTGACCGACCTGCCGCGTGCACCACCATGTCGGCGTCAAAGGCCTCCGACTTGGAATCGATCGATGCCACAACCCGGAATTGTCCGGGGCTTCCCTCCACGGCGATCACCCGCGTGTTTGTGCGAAGGTCGATGCCCAGCGCACGCGTGCGTTCCACCAGCCTGGCGACCAGGTCGGGATCGAAGTGCTCCAGCGGGCGCTCGCCTCGATGCAGGATGGTGACCTGCGCCCCGGCGCGGGCGGCAATGTGTGAGAACTCGAACGCGATGTAGCCGCCCCTACAAAGACGAGCCGCCTCGGCAGTTCTTCTAGCTCGAGGAACTGATCGCTGCGCGTGAGGTGTTCCTCGCCCGGAATGGTAAGTGCGGCAGGCCAAGTCCCGTGGCCACGACCACGTGGTTGCCTTCAAGGACATCGTCACCGACTTGGACCGAAGTCCTGCCGATGAAGCGTGCCGGCCCGTGGAAGATCGCGGTCCCCGCCTTGACGAAACCATCTTCTCGAGCCTTGGGGAAGGGATCCGTGAACGTGCGCTTGAAGCGGATGAGAGCCGGCCAGTCAATGCGGGCGTCACCGGTGACGCCCTTGTCTTGCATTCGGAGCTTGCGATCGACCACCTCGGCCGCACCCACCAGCACTTTCTTGGGATCGCAGCCCCGCAACCCGCATGTGCCCCCGAAGGGTCTGGAATCGACTATCGCCACCTCCCGACCAGCCGCGCGGCAGCCTGTAGCCACCGCCGAGCCTGCTTCGCCGGTACCGATCACGATTAGGTCGAATGAGCGGTGCATTGATCTCCTCCTGCTTTTTCCGTCGACATGGTGGAGCGCGTGACCAGGATGCTGAGGCATCGCCGGATCAGGTCAGCTCAGGCGTGTCATCCTAATGATCCCTTCTCGCGGAAACCGGTGCTCTCTGCTCGCCTGGCCGGGCCTGAGCCGCTCACCGTCAGCCTACCGTCACCTCCTCGTCTCGTCGACGTCTTGGTCCGGTTGCACGAAGCTCTTCCGTAGGGGAGGCAGTGCCAGGCAGTCGGCCACCGCGCCGTGGCCGGGGGCTACGATGGCTTCCATGGCCGTAAGGCTCCAGCGGGTCTACACAGAATCGGCGCCCGGACCCGGGAAACGCGTTCTTGTTGACAGGGTATGGCCACGAGGGGTGAAAAAGGATGCGCTGCGGCTCGACCTCTGGCTGCGCGATCTCGGGCCGTCCAACGAGTTGCGAAAGTGGTTCGGGCACCGCGCCGAGCGCTGGCCGGAGTTTCAGCATCGCTACCGCGAGGAGCTCGAGCAACCCTTCCGGCGCGGACTGCTGAGTCAGCTCGCCGAGCTGGCGCAGCACGGCCCGCTCACGCTGCTCTACGGCGCTCGTGACGAGGAACGCAACCAGGCCGTGGTCCTGCGCGCACTTCTCGAAGAAGGCGCAGAGTCCTGATCCGCGCCTCCTGGCGGTCGACCTTTGATCCGCGCCCGTGAGCTCCCGGCCGCGTGACCTGCGTTCATTTTTTAATCAGCGAGGTCCTCCTGCACGCGATCTGGATAGAGCCGGCCACCCTGCAGATCGAGATTCGAGGCGGTCTCGTCCGTGGGTGAGCCACAGGTGGAGCGGTGAACAGCGACGTGCGCGCTCTTCCAGAAGGACCACGTTGCTGGGCGCCGACACGTGAGCAGGCAGGCACCGTTTCCTGATCAAGGAGGGGCTCCCGGACGAGCGGTGTGGAGGTGGTCTCTGTCAGCTCCGGCCTCAGGGTTGGTGGGGAGGGGACGGGATGACCACCACCGGCCTCTTGGCGCGGTGTACCAGGTACTGGCTGACGCTGCCGGCGAGGAGCTCGGCAACAGAACTCCATCCGCGCCGACCCGTCACGATCAGGTCGACCTCATCGCGCTCGGCGGCCTCGATCAAAACTGCACCGGCTCGGCCCTCCCCGAAGACCTCGCGATAGCGGACACCCGCCTCTTGCAGCGGGGCGCACACTGAGTCCGAAAAGCCTCCTTCGCGCCGTCTCGCATCGACTGCTCGAACGATCCCACCTCCGTGGACACGCCGAAAGCCGCACCCCCTGCCGGAGGAGCGAACGCGCGGTAGGGCAACTCGAAAGCGTGCAGGGCAATCACCTCAGCATCTATGGTCTTAGCTAGGTCGATCGTCCAGCGCAGGGCGGCAGCCGAGCCCTCCGAGCCGTCGAGGCCGACCATGATCTGTTTGATCGATTTCTCGTTCATGGAATGGAACTCTAGCTACTTGCCCGTGAAAATCGTCTCGGTGCCCATGGGGCCTCGTCATGCGCTCGATGGGCGGACCACGGGGACCGAGCGGGGGGCAGCCTCAGTCGGTTTGGGGCTGGCGATCCAGCCAGCACCGCCATTCGACCCAGGTGCTGGCCGGGATCCCGTAGCCCTTCCAGGTCCGGGCGCCGGAGTAGCCCTGCAGTGGCGTTCGATTAAGGCGAAGCGTCGTTTGAGGTGGCTGATGCACCCGTCGCCGGCTCGCCACCGGTAGCGGCGGCGCCAGTTCCCGGTTGCCTCCTTTTGGGAGCCGGCCGACCCACGCGCGGGATCACCTTGTCGGCGATGCCTTCAGAACTGAGCACTTGATCGGTCAGCTCGTTGCCGAAGCCGTGGTCGGCCAAGACCGTCTGCACCCTCATCCCGATCGTCTTGGCCTGCTTCAGCACCGGCCGCAGGGTCTGGGTTTCGAAAGGATTGCTGAGATGGACCTGTATTCGACGACAGAGCCTTCCGGCGTATCGCCCACGCCTGGAACCGGGGCGTCGCGGAATTGATCGCACTCAGCTCGAGGCTGCTCTTCGTCGGCATCAATCCGCGCCTCTTTTCCGGCGCCGTTCGGGCACCACTTTGCACACGTGCCGTCCGCAAAGAGACTCGTAGAATAGGGTGAAGATGGGTGATGTGATACCGCAGGGACCGAAAGTGAAGATGCCAGATTTTCCCGGCGGCGAGGTCCCTACGGACCCACCGGTGCACCGGAGCGGCGGTTTGAGCCCGAGCGAAGGCATGGCTGTAGCGACCGAAAAGGCTGAGCGATACTTCCCTTGCCCGCACTGCGGGAACGAGATCGACCGGCTGCAGTTGGTGACCTTTTGGAACGAGTGGGGACGCATCTGCGATCGCCCAAGCTGCGGCACGGAACCAGATTGCCCGGCGTTCCCCCCGACTCAGCGTTAGCTGAGAGAACGCAGCCGGGACCCTGTCCGGTCAGCCCGCCAGCCCGCCTCATGTTGGCCAGTCCGTCGTCAACCGCCAGTCGGCTGGCATGAGGGAACGCATTGCCGATCCCTCCTCCACCCGGCCAGCAGGGCCAGCATCGGGGCAGACGATGGTGCGGAAGTTGGGCGCTTTCGCGGCCGCCGCCGACTTTGGGTTCCTCTCCGAAACCGCCCGAGAGACCTTAAAGCTCCGCATCCTCGATGCGGTCGGTTGCGCAATCGGAGCTCTGGGCTCTCAGCTCTTGAAATCAGTCCGCAACGAGGTCAGGGAAATGGGAGGGAGGCCGCTGTGCACGCTGGTCGGCGGTGGACGTACGGCTCCCGACCGAGCTGCATTCTTCAACGGTGCAGCCGTCCGCTATCTCGACTTCAATGATTCCTACCTGGCCCCAAGTGAGACCTGCCACCCGAGCGACAACCTCGCTCCTGTGCTTGCGGCGGGCGAGTACGCAGCTGCCAACGGCAGAGACCTCCTGACCGCTCTTTCCGTCGCCTACCAGGTCCAGTGTCGGCTCTCCGACATTGCTCCCGTCCGGGCCCACGGATTCGACCATGTCACTCAGGGGGCGTATGCCGCTGCCGCCGGCGTCGCACGGGCCCTCGGCCTGGACGCGGTAGCGACCGCGCACGCGATCGCCATCGCCGGCACAGCCTACAACGCTCTCCGAGTCACTCGCACGGGTGCACTCTCCAATTGGAAGGGCCTTGCCTATCCCAACGTTGCCTTTGGAGCCGTTCACGCAGCGATGCTTGCACGTCAGGGCATTACCGGCCCGGACGAGGTCTTCGAGGGAAACAAGGGCTTCATGGACGATAGCGGGCCGGTTCGAGATGGACTGGTCCAGGGAGGACTTGGAGAAGGTGGGGGAGACCGTCGTCAAGCGCTACAACGCGGAGATCCACTCGCAGTCCACGCTCGAGGCGGTGCTCGAGCTGCGGGCCGAGAGCACGATCGATGCGGCCGAGGTGGCGCGCGTCGAGGTGGACGTCTTCGATGTGGCCTACAACATCATCGGCGGGGGCGAGGAGGGCGGTAAGAAGCTGATCCGCACCAAGGAGGAGGCGGACCACTCGATCCCCTACCTGGTCGCGGTCGCACTCCTGGACGGCCAGGTGCTTCCGCCGCAGTTCGAGGTGGAAAGAATCCTGCGTCCAGACGTTCAGCAGCTGCTACAGCGTGTCGACGTAAGCCCGGACCCCGGACTCTCCGCCCGCTTTCCCGCAGAGCACGCGTGCCGGGTAAAAATCTCCCTGTACGACGGTCGCGTCCTGGCTTGCGAAAAGCGGGACTACCTCGGCTTCCGGACTCGGCCAATGGGCTGGGCCGAGATGCTCCATAAGTTCCACGGTTTGGCCGATCCCGTTGCCGGGAAGGAGCTGGCCGATCAGATTGCGGCCGCCATCCAAAGGCTGGACGAGCTCACCGCCGCCGATCTGGGCCGGCTGCTGGGCAGAGTCCGGGCCCCCGCGCGGCCACAAGGAGTAGAGCCATGACCGAGCAGCGCGCATTCGACTTCCTGCGCATGAACAAACGCCAGACGAAGGTTCGGACCCAGGGCGTCACCGAGATTCGCGGACCCTATTACAGCGCCGTCGGAAGACGCTACCTGGAGGATCTCTTCGAGGGCTTCGGCGCCTACGCCGACATCCTTAAGTTCGCGGGCGGCTCGTTTAGCCTCATGCCCCGGAAGGCGCTCGTGGATCTGATCGATCTCTGCCACGGCAATCAGGTCAAGGTTTCGACCGGGGGCTTCCTGGAGTATGTCCTCACCCAGGGCGAGACCGCGGTAGACCGCTACCTGGAGGAGTGCCACGAGATCGGCTTCGACATCGTCGAGATCTCGACCGGCTTCGTGACGATGCCGGTTGAGGACGTCGTCCGGCTGACGAAGCGGGTTCAGGAAGCGGGGTTGCTCGCGAAGCCAGAGGTCGGAATCCAGTTCGGAGCCGGCGGCGCGACCAGCGTCGAGGAGCTCGAGGCCGAGGGCACCAGCGATCCTGGTCGGGCGATCGAGATCGCTCAACGGTGCCTAGAGAGCGGCGCCTACATGATCATGATCGAATCAGAGGGGATAACCGAGAACGTCCGCACCTGGCGCACCGACGTGGTGGCCAGGATAATCTCCGAACTGGGTACCGAGAAGGTCATGTTCGAGGCCGCCGAACCGGCGGTGTTCAACTGGTACGTCAAGAACTACGGGCCCGAGCTCAACCTCTTTGTCGACCATAGCCAGCTCGTCCAGCTCGAGTGCCTGCGCTCCGGGATCTGGGGGACCGCCAGCGTGTGGGCTCGGGTCGTTACCTACCGGCCCGAAACCGCGCGTGCACCTCAGAAGCAGCCCGTGCCTGGGGATACCGCCTGAAGGATGGTTCGGGAGCGGAGCCGCTCCTTCAGGAGTTCTCGGACTACACCGGCTGGTTCCGCTCGGTGTCTCGGGCTCCATAGAGCAGAGTCAGCGGCCCCCTCCCGGCCAGCTCGACCAGCTGCCCAGTGGCTCGCACTGCTGAGGCTGATCGCTAGCGGCGGCGGGACTCCTCCCATCGATCGGAACGTGTCCGAACCACTTCTTGAGCTCGTCCGAGGGTCCGATGTCCCGCAGCCAGAGTTCCGCGCCGAGCCGGTGCTTCTTGATCCCTCGTGGCGATCCACCAGGAGCGAGCGGCTGGCGCCGCGTTGGCGCTCGTGCACGCGCCGTTTATGGACAGATCGGGCCACTACGTTAGTCGCAGGCTGCATCAGCGCCATGCTCGGGCGTGATCGAGCTCCCGCGGCCGGTCCCATCGTCCAGAGGATGATGAGGCAGGCGAACGCAGTCAGACCCAGGAGCGCAAACCCGAGCGTGTGGCTGCCTGTCATCGACTTCACGAAGCATCACGAGCGGCGAGGAAAACCCGCCCAGGTCACCGGCGGCACCAACGACCCCGGCAACGGCGCCGACCTGGGCCCCGGACCTCCAGAGCCATCAGCTTGAACACGGCGTTGGCTGGCCAGCCCGGCGTCCTGGGACCCGAGCTGGCTTAGATCCAAGCGTGGATCGGCGGCTGCCTGGGCGCGACAGAGACCTCGGCCCAGGCTCCCACGTCATGCCGCGGCGATCATGCAGATCCTGTGCGGCCAGGCGGCCGGCGCGATTAGACAGGCACATTAAAGAGCAACTCGCTGGTCAACTTTGCAACTGGCGACTCCGTTGGTGCCACCTGAATGGCACGCCTCCTTTGGGGCCGGATGGCCCAGCCGTCAAGTTGAGGTTGCCGCGAGCTCCACAGACTCACATAAGGCATACGACCCGTAGTACGGCGGCCATTGGGGCCTATCAGTTGACGACCCCCGGCCTTACCATGGCGGCATGCTGAGGTACCAGCGAGGTTGATGTCAGGCAGTGCCCGTTACCGAAAACCGGCCGGGTGGTCGGTTTTCCTCTCGGTGCGTGACCTGCTGGCTCTGAAACCCTGGCCGAAGGACATCGTCATCACCGAGCCCTGGTAGCGGGCCTGTCGCATGATTACAAGAAAAGACTGGTACGGTCCGCTAGTTGAAGTTCCCGGATTGAGTGCGCAGACATCCCCTTCCCGAACCAGAGACCAACCTCGCCGCCTCCGACGCCCGCTTCGGCGTCCGCCGACTCCCGCCTAGATGAAGTTCCCTGGGACACCTTGCGTCGCGGCAGCCGGACCCGAGATGAGGACTACAGGCCTGCGGCAGTGGTGGGAAAGCTCGTGGCTGACGCTGCCGAGGAGCAGCTCCGCGACGCCACCGCGGCCGCTGCGACCGACCACAACCAGGTCGGCGTCGGCCTTTTCTGCGGCGGCTGCGATCACGGACGCCGGGCGACCTGTCTCGACGAGCTTCTTCGCTCTCACAGCGGACTTGTCCAGTGCAGAGCACCACTGGGATTCGAAGAGATCTTTCATGTCGGCCTGCCACTTGGGGTCCAGCTCGACCGGCACCGCGGTGCCGTAGCCGTAGCCATACTCGTAGAGGTTCGGCTGCGGCAGCGCGTAGACCGCAATCACTTCCGCGCCGAGCGGCTTGGCGAGCCCAATCGCCCACTCCAAAGCGGCGTCGGACTGGGGCGAGCCGTCGATCCCGATCACGATTTTCTCTACCTTTCTTGTGCTACCCGCCATGTCAAGCTTCCTCCTTTAAGAAGTGCGCTATCGGGTTCGAATCTACTGGCGTCCCGGGCCAGGAGGTCCCGGCGGGCCGGGGTCAGACGATGCTGGCGGTACGGTCTGTCGGCGGAGCGCAACCATTGGTTCGTTCGCTCCTTTCTCAGGCCGACCAAGTATTCCGGCGTCGTCCGGCTCGTCACTGACAGCATGAGACTCCGGAAAGCCCGGACGTCCCGCAATCAGCCCGGAGGCGGCCAGAGAACCTCAGCTGGAGCCGGTGGGCGTGAAGTGGAGGTGGACGCGCTTGTGCTTGGTCGACCAGAGGTGGACCTCCTCGGTCTGTTTCGAGGAGGCGTTGTCGACGATCAGGTGGAGTTGCTTGCGCGGTTAGGTGCGGACGAGCAGTTTGAGAAAGGCAAGGAATTCTGCATGGCG
>JAABUX010002273.1_pt1 | contig 27437 bp, 25 predicted proteins | sample 5561851 | NCBI WGS metagenome assembly JAABUX01 (sample SAMN10711883, study PRJNA513361) | rock metagenome | isolation source: Antarctica rocks | place: Antarctica: Victoria Land, Richard Nunatak red sandstone | collected 2016-01-03 | reverse complement strand
GCAACGCCAGCAACATCGCGGGCGGCCTGGGCATCAACCTGGGGCAACTCGGGAATACGGCGACCGGGGCGGCCCGGAACGTCACGCCGGGGCAGGCGCAGCAGGCAGCGGACACGGCGCGCAACACAGCGTTGGGTACCCTGATCGGGCTGCTGCTGGGCTGCGCCGCGGGCGCGCTGGGCGGCACCCTGGGCACGCGTCACGCGGCGCGCGGCGTCCGCGTCACGAGTTAGGGCCAGCGAACGGGACCGGGCAGGGACCTCGCTTGAGGACGCCCGCTTCCGACCACAGGGCGTCTGCCCATGATAGGCAGACGCCCCGAGAGCGAAGGAGAGCGAGACGGATGACGGCACAGACACAGACCGAGCAGCAGTTTTACCAGGACGCGCCGGTGTATGACACGAGCGGCGAGAAGGTGGGCGCGCTGCACGCCTACGACCCCGAGAGCGGCTACATCACGGTGCAGAGGGGCTTCCTCTTCCACAAGGACCTCTACATCCCGCTGAGCGCCGTCCAGGGGACCGACGCCGACGGCAACATCCGTCTATCCCTGCACAAGGACGACCTGGCGGACGCCCGCTATGACAACCCGCCTGCCGGTGGCGCGTCGGGCGGCCTGGCGAGCGAGGACAGCTACGCGCAGCGGACCACGGTGGCCGACACCACGACCACGACGCGCGTGCAAGCGGCGCCCGCGCCGATGCCCGCGCCAGCGCCGCGTCAGGCCCCGCCCGTGGCGCGGGCCGACGAGACGATCGCCGTCCCCGTCTACGAGGAGGAGTTGACCGTCGGCAAGCGGCGGGAGGAGGTGGGGCAGGTCCACCTGCACAAGGAGGTCGTGCAGGAGCGCGCGACGGCCAACGTGGCGTTGCGGCACGAGGAGGTCACCGTGGAGCACGTGCCCTTCACCGGGCAGGCGTCCGAGGCCGACCTCGGGCAGGCCTTCCAGGGCGGGCGGGACATCGAGGTGCCGGTGATGGGCGAGGAGGCCGTAGTGGGCAAGCAGGCCCGCGTGGTCGAGGAGGTGCGCCTGCGCAAGGACGAGGTGAGCGAGACCGAGCGGGTCAGCGACACGGTGCGCAAGGAGCGCGTCGTCGTGGACGAGGTGGATACGACCACCAATACGACAACCAAGGGGACGTCGCCGCGTCGCCGCTGAGACGGCCGATGTCTGGGCGTGGGACGGCACGGACTGCTCCACGCCCACATCCACGGTGCGCGTGGAGCACGGAAGCACGGGAGGATGGGCGAGCTGGCAGAGCAGCAACGTCCGCCGGCGCCTATGCAAGGACGACCTGGCGGACCATCGCGACGATGATCCGCTGATTAAGAATAAGAGAGGACAAGGAGAGACCACCATGAGCGAGAAGCAATCCACGGGCGAGGGTATTCTGGGCAAGGCCAAGGAGTTGCTCGGCAATGTGACCGGCGGCCACGAGGAGCAGGCCGAGGAGACTATCCAGGGGACAACCGCGGCGCAGGGGACCGGGACTATCCGGACCGCGAGGACCACGGGAGCGGCCCGGACGGATGCGACGGACCGGGACATCGCGGTGCCGGTCTACGAGGAAGAGCTGACCGTCGGCAAGCGCCAGGAGCAGATCGGCGATGTCCACCTGCGCAAGGACGTGGTCCAGGAGCAGCAGACGGTCAGCGTGCCGCTGCAGCACGAGGAGGTCACCGTCGAGCGCGTCCCCGTGTCCGGGCAGGTCGACGCGGCGACCGTGCGCGACGCCTTCCAGGGCGGAGACATCGAGGTGCCCGTGATGGGCGAGGAGGCCGTGGTGGGCAAGAAAGTGGTCGAGACCGAGGAAGTCCGTCTGCACAAGCAGGCCGTGACCGAGAACCAGCAGGTCAGCGACACCGTGCGGCGCGAGAACGTGACCGTGGACGCCGATCCCGAGAATATGCTCAAGGGCGACGTCACGCCACGCTCGCGCAAGCCGCAACGGTAGCGCTAGTGCGGAATCAGATGGTATTGTTTGATCTGTCGTGTCCCCCAACCGACCGCGGCGGGCTCGTGGTTTGCCATGGGACCGCAGTCGTGGGCCCGGCGTTAATCAAACCAACCTGCCTGAAACAGCACTAGGCGCGCCGTGCGATCCGTGGGGGCGTCCGCACCGACGACGCCCCCACGGTTGCCACTCAGGTCTACCGGCAACAGTTCGAGCGGATGCCGCCCGACCAGCGCCAGCCGCGGGGCGCGCTCCACCACAAAAACAGAAAATAGAAACAGAGGGGCAGATATGTACTTCCACGAGCAACGATTGATCAACGAGATCGTCCCGGACGAGCCCGACCCGTTCGCCGCCAATGTCCTGCAGGAGGGCCTGGGCGGCCAGTTCGGTGAGATGCGCACCATGATGCAGTATCTTTTTCAGAGCATCAACTTCCGCGGCCCCCTCACGCAGTACAAAGACCTCATCCACGGCGTCGCGGTCGAGGAGATCAGCCACGTCGAGCTGATCGCCACCACCATCGCCCGGCTGCTCGACGGCGCGCCCGGCTACCAGCCCAACGGCGGCGTGCCGGGGGCGGGCGGCGCCACGCCGCTGCACAACATCCTGCACACCGGCAACATCCATCACTTCCTCGTCGGCGCGCAGGGCGCCCTCCCGGTCGACGCGGCGGGCAACCCCTGGTCGGGTTCGTACGTTTACAACAGTGGCAACCTGGTGCTCGACCTGCTCTACAACCTGATGCTGGAAGCGACCGGGCGCACCCAGAAGTGCCGCATCTACGAGATGAGCGCCAACAAGACGCTACGCGCCACCGTCGCCTACCTCATCGTGCGCGACGAGGTGCATGAGAAGGTCTACGCCAAGGCGCTGGAGTCGCTCGGCGTCGATTGGGGCAAGACGCTGCCGATTCCCAATTTCGACGCATCCAAGTACCCCGAGGTCAAGGCGCTCTACGACAAGGGCCTTGGCGAGGTGCAGTATACCTTCCGACTCGACGGCTCGCGGCTGGGCGAGGTCTTCAAGGGGACGTCGCCATTCAACGACGGGACGACGCTGCGGACGGCTGAGCGGCCGGAGCAGAGCTACCCGGTCCCCGTGGCCCCGGAGCGGCCGGAGGAGTTCGCGCCGGGCCTGCCCCCGGAGTTGGTGGAACTCGCGCAGGCGGCGGCCAAGATGGCGGCGTCGTAACCGCCAGACCCCGGACCTCCCCGGCGCGCGAAAGAGGTTTCCCATGATCGAGACGCCGTACTCACCATCCCGACCATAGCCGCGGTCGGTTGACCGGCGCCCATCCCCGCTCACAGAGGAGAGATGCGGGTTCGTGGGTCCGATGTGACCAAACGAGCGTGCGATGTGTTAGTGGGACTGGGCATGCGTAGCGCCAAACATCGGATGCCGCAACGCCCATCCAGCAACGGCACAAGGAGGCCTATCATCAGCACCATCATCGCCGGGACAAAGACATGTCCTCGTCCGGCCTTCATCCTGGCCCTGGCGCTGCTCCCCTGGTTGTTCTACCCACCCGTATCTTCCCAGGCACGGGTGAGCGCCGCCGTCTATTGCGGCGCGCCGGTCGCCGTCTTGGGGGCTGATCTCACCGACGCCGGTCGTCGCGAGGTCACGACGGTCCTGGGACTCACGCCCGCCATGCGCCAACTGACCGAGACGCTGGACGACGAGCGCGTCCAGGCCCATGGCCTGATCCCGCCCGATCTCCTCGGCCAGTATGCCATCTCCTCGGTCGTCCTGCGCCCCCTGCCGGCGGGCTCGGGCCTGACCGTGACGCTGCGCAGGGCCATCCGGCTCGACGTGGCCGAGAACTACGTCAACGCTCTGCTCACCCTGGGCGTGACCGACGCTCAGGTCAACGTGGCCGCGCCCTACGCGCAGGCCGCCCTGGGTACGACCGCGCTGCTCGGACTGATCCGCGCGGCCCGGTCCGCTTGCACGGGTATCAGCCCGGCGCAGGCGGATCTGGCTATCCGGGGCGGGGTGCTCAATACGGCGCTGGGCGCAAATGTAGCCACCCGGCTCGGCTACCAGGTGACCCCGCGCCTGTTGTTCACCCTCAAGCTCGACGCGGTGGCGGGCCACGTCGCCGACCCCGCGGCGCTCACAGCGCTGATCGCGCGGGATTCCGCGGCCCTGGGAACAACGGTCCCGCCGGAGACCAGGCCGGCGCTCGTCGCGTTCCTGCACGACCTCGTCGTCGTCGGCGCGTTCGCGGAGATCGCGGCGGCGCGGCCGGTCATTGTCGCGTCGTCGGCTCCGCGGGCTCAGGTTCGTCTGCGCGGCGCCCAGGGCCTGCATACGGCGCACGGCTCCGTCCTCAGCCTGGGCGCAAACGGCGTCGTGGTGCGGCAGGCCGCCGGGGTCCAGACGTATCGTCCGCCGGTGGGCGTGCCAGTGTCCCGCGACGGTCGGCAGGCGACCCTCGCCGACCTGCGGCCGAGCGACACCGTCACCATAACCAGCGACGCCTCCGGGACCGTGGTCCGCATCGACGCCGTGAGCGCACCCCTGCCGTCGCGCACCCCTGGTGTCGTCCACGGCGTGGTCAGCGCGGCGGCCGGAGTCGCGGGGCTATCCGTGCGCCAGGCGGACGGTCCACACGCCTATCGGCCGGCGCCCGCCGTGCCGGTCTACCGCGACGGCAAGCCCGCGAGCCTGGCCGCCTTACAGCCGGGCGACACCGTGGCCGTTGCCATCGACGCGGCCGGCGCCGTCACCCGCATCGATGCGACAAGCGCGCATCCCGTCAGCGCGCCGGGCACGACGGGGACGCGGGGGCACGGCGCGGTCGTCCATGGCGTCCTGACCGCGTCCGCGGGCACGGCAGGGCTCCCCGTGGCCGAAAATGATGGGGTGCACGGCTATCGTCCCGGTCCGTCGACCGCCGTGTACCGCAACGGCGCGCGCGGCAGTCTGACTGCCCTCCAACCGGGCGATACGGTCACGATGACGACCGACGCCGCGGGCGCCGTCACCCGCATCGACGCTTTTTCCGTCCATCCTGGCTCGACGACCGGTAGCGCGACGGGGCACGCGGGAGTGCGGCGCGGCGTCCTGGCCGTCCTGGCCGGCGCGGCGGGCCTGGTGCTGCACGACAAGGCCGGCGTGCACACCTACGCCCCCACGGCGGACGTGCCGGTCTATCGCAACGGCGTCCGTAGCAGTCTGGGCGCGCTCCAGCCGGGCGACACCATCGCCGTCACCACGGGCGCGTCCGGCGCCGTTACGCGTATCGACGCGACCAGCCCGGCGTCGGGCGGGCAGGGGCGCGTCGTCCATGGTGTAGTGACCGGCGCGACCGGATCGGCCGGGTCGGCCGGATTGCCCGTCCGCCTGGGCGACGGGCCCCACACCTATCATCCCTCATCCGACGTGCCAGTCTACCGCAACGGCGCGCGCGGCAGCGTGAGCGCCATCCAGCCGGGCGACCACGTTGCCGTGACCAGCAACGCGGCGGGCAACGTGACGCGCATCGACGCCACGAGCGCCCCGCGCACGGGCGGCCAGGGCGCCGTCTACCATGGCATCGTGACGGCCGCGTCCGCTGCCGGGGCCGCGGGTGTCGCGGCCGGGTTGGGCGTGCGCCAGGGCGATGGCCTCCATACGTACCATCCCGCCGCGACCGCGCCCGTTTACCGCGACGGCATCCGCGCCACGATTGGCGCCCTACGCCCCACCGACACGGTGACCGTAATCACGGATGCGTCTGGCGCCGTCACCCGCATCGACGCCGTCTCCTCGCCCCATCCGGTACGGCCGGCGACGGGCACGGTGGTGCGTGGGGTCGCCGCCGCCGCGGCGGTTGCCGCAGGCATCGCCGTCCACCAGGGCGGCGCAAGCCACACCTACCGCCCGAACGCGGGGACAGTCGTCTATCGCAACGGCAAGCGCGCCGTGGTGGGCGATATCCAGCCGGGGGACAGCTTGACCATCGCCAGGGACCCGGCGGGCGCGGTCACGCGAATCGACGCGCGGAGCGCGCCGGTGTCCGCCCCTCTGCCTATCCGGCCCCCCGCCCCTGCCAACCCCCACGCCAACGCGCCGGCGCCGGCCGCGAAGCCGAGCGGCGCGGCGCCCACCAATGCGGCGTTCGCCCTGATCCCGCTGCTCGCGCTGCTGGGCTTACTGCTGTTGCTGTTGGCCCGACGACGGCGACGTGTAGTCGCCACGACCACGGTCACGACCACCACCATCCAGCCGCTCAGCATCGTCGACCGCGACAGCGATAGAGGCTAGTGGCCACAATGGGCATGGCATAAACCGTGCATTGGTGACGAGATGGCGCGCCGTGGGCTGTTGCCCCTCCCCTTACAGGGGACCCATACCGCGAACCCGAGAGTAGCTCGGGTGTAGGAGGCTGCCATAGAGCAGGCGATCAGGTGACTCTTCCCCGACCACACGACGGCCGGACAGGCTATCGAAGATGTCGGGCCTCACGGACGAAAGACGCTGGCAGCGACAACATCATCCACTGCTTGTGACACCGACAATAGAGCGCCTGCTTGTGACACTGGCAATAGAGCGCCGGCGGTAGGCCGATGTGACCGAATGCTGGCCCCGCGTGTTATCAGTATGGGACGCGCGTAACCGGCCTCCTCTCACACCCGCGGACATCAGCGGCGATGTGATCCGGCCGGAGCACAACTCAGATCGACACACGCTACACGAGGCGACATACCATCCATCCAAGAGGTGGCGCGGCAGATGACGCTACCGTCACAGAGAGAAGGAGTTGACCTATGTTCCCGTTCGACCAGAACAACCAGCAGGTGTATCAGCAGTACGCCCAGGCCCACGACAGCGGCGACTACAGCGGCATCGACCCGGACCAGGCGATGGGCCACGTGCAACAGTTCATGCAAAACGCGCCGCCCGAGATGCAGCAGCAGGTCTACGAGCAGCACTTTAACCAGATGCCGCAGGAGCAGCGTGAGCAGTTCGCCCAGCAGATGCCGCCGGAGTACGGCGCGAACCCTAACGACCCGCGCCAGATGGCGCAGGGCTTCCAGCAGATGGGACAGCAACAGCCTGGCATGCTCCAGCAGTTGATGGGTGGCGCGGGCGGCTTGATGGGCGGGTCCGGCGGCGGAGCCGGTGGCCTGGGTGGCTTGATGGGCGGCGCCGGGGGCGGCCTGGGCGGCATGATGGGCGGAGCGGGCGGCGGCGGCGGCCTTGGTTCCCTGGTTGGCTTGATCGCCAAGCAGGTGATGAGCAACCGCGGGGGCGGCTTGTAGGGCGCCTGGCGTCAGTCCACGCGGAAGGTACAGGATATCCTCGCCTCAACCTCACCTAACGACTAGCGAAGGAACAAGAAGACACATGGCGCAGCAACAGTTCTACCAGGACGCCGCGGTCTACGACGCGGCCGGCGAGAAGGTCGGCACGCTGCACGCCCACGACGAGCAGGGCGGCTATATCACGGTGCAAAAAGGCTTCCTTTTCCACAAGGACCTCTACATCCCGCTGAGCGCCGTCCAGGGGACCGACGCCGACGGCAACGTGCAACTCAGCCTCTACAAGGACGACCTGCAGGACAGCCGCTATGACGAGCCGCCCGTCGGGGGCGCGCTGAGTGAGGACAGCTACAGCCAGCGCGCCACGGTGGCCGACACCACGACCACGCGGGCCCCGATGGCGACGCGCGTGCAGGACCCAGAGCCCCGCCAGACGCAGACCACGGTCCGCAACGACGAGACGATCAACGTCCCTGTCTACGAGGAGGAGCTGACCGTCGGCAAGCGGCGGGAGGAGTTGGGGCAGGTCCACCTGCACAAGGATGTCGTGCAGGAGCAGCAGAGCGTGTCGCTGAACTTGCGCCACGAGGAGATCACCGTCGAGCGTGTGCCCCTGTCCGGCCAGGTCAGCGACGCGGACCTCGCAACCGCGTTCCAGAACCGGGACATTGAGGTGCCGGTGATGGGCGAGGAGGCCGTGGTGAGCAAGCAGGCCCACGTGGTCGAGGAAGTGCGCCTGCACAAGGACCAGATCGCCGAGACCGAGCAGGTCAGCGACACGGTGCGCAAGGAGCGCGTCATCGTCGACGAGGTGGACACGACAACGCAAAACCAGACGCGCAAGCCGCGTCGGCAATAAGACCGCATCGACGCCCGCCCCGTGGCCACGAGGCAGTAGGGGCGACGGCAAAGGTAAAAATAGGCCGTGCCGCCTTTAGATTAAGATGGGCTGGCACGGCCGGCGAAAAAAGGAGCAGGAAAGCATGTTCCCGTTCGATCAGAACAACCAGCAGCAGTACCAGCAATATGCCCAGGCCGCCGACTCCGGAGACTACAGCCAGGTTGACCCAAACCAGGCGATGGGCCACGTCCAGCAGTTCGCTCAGAACGCGCCTCCCGAGATGCAACAGCAGGTCTACGGGCAGTATTTCCAGCAGATGCCACAGGACCAGCGCCAGCAGTTCGTGCAGCAACTCCCACCAGAGATGCAGGGCCAGATGGACCCGAACGACCCTCAAGGCATGGCGCAGGGGCTGCACCAGGCGGCGCAGCAGAATCCCAACGTGCTCCAGCAGATCTGGAACAACCCGCTGGGCAAGGTCGCCGCGGTGGGCATCGCCGGCTTCGCGGCCAAGGAACTGCTGAGCCACCGCTAATACTACTACGTCAGTCGCAGGTCAATGTCACGTTGTAGTACTAAGTAGGTGTTGCTAAATGCGGGCAACTCGTACAGGCTGCGCGAGGGATACATCCAGGCGTGCAGGTTGTGCAAGAACTTACCAGTGTCTACTTAGTCGGCCAGCGGCCAGATAGGGCAATGTGACCAACACGCGGGTTCGCGTGTCAGTGTGAGTGGGCGCCGGCACGCGACCCGATGGGTAACGAAACGAGCGACTCAAACGCCAAAGCGAGCCGGGCGTGGCGACACCAGCGGGATCATCGGATGCCCGAGGAGCCCGTGAGCTGGGACGCTACCAGGCGCGGGGCAAGTCGCTATATATAAGAGAAAGAGAAGGGGAAGACAATGCCACAGTTCACCGACATCGGCAACTCGTTCAACCAGCTCCTGGGTGAGACCGTCGTTTACCTCCACAACATCCTCGCCGCGCTGGTCCTGCTTGTGATCGGCTACATCGTAGCCCGCGTCCTCAGGACGGTCCTGACGAACGGACTGCGCGCCATTAAATTCGACCAGATTACCGACCGCGCCGGTGTCGGTCAGGCGCTCAAGGCCGCCGGGACGAACCTGGACGCCGCCGCGGTGCTTGCCGCGTTGGTCTACTGGTTCGTGTTCCTGTTTTTCATCAATGCGGCGCTCAACGCGCTTGGGTTGGTTCAGATCACCGTGTTTATCACCGCGATCCTGGCCTACCTACCGAACGTATTCGTGGCCATCATTATCCTGATCGTCGGCGCGCTCCTCGCCAACATCATGGCTAAAATCGCGACGGGCGCGGCGAGTGAAGCAGGGCTTGGTACGGCTAGCCTGATAGGAAACGTGGCCCGCTACGCCATCCTGGGCTTCGCCGTGCTGACCGCCCTGACGCAGCTACACGTCGGCGAGAACATGGTCCAGATTCTGTTCGCGGGCCTGATCGCCATGCTGGCCATCGCCGGCGGCCTGGCCTTTGGGCTGGGCGGCGTGGACAGCGCGCGCGGCCTGCTGGCCGGCCAATCGGCGGGCGGCCTACTTCAGCCGGGACAGAAGGTGCGCATTGGTGAGCAGGCGGGCACGGTGGTGCGCCATGACATCAACAGCACCGTGCTCCGGACGGAAAACGGCCAGGTCTCGATCCCCAATAGCGCGTTGGGCCACGAGCACGTCACCGTCCTGAGCTAGCTAGTAGGCCGTCCGGCCGCAGCCCAAGAGCGGGTCGTCGCAACCCAACACGACAGGCGCACCGCGGCGAAGACATTCCGCCGCGGTGCGCCTGAGCGGTATAGGCGCCACAAACAGTACAATAGCAAACGAGAACAAGTACATCTGTTGAGGATACCCATGAACGTCCCACGCCCGCCCGAGGGGGTGAACAAGCTGGATCGCTTCGGCGTCATCCCCTGGATCCTGCTCTTCGTCGCCATCATTGCCGGCGCGGTCGTGGCGGTGATCGCCTGGACGGTCGCCGCGCGCTTCTTGCACATCATCATCTTGCTGCTGGCCGGCTTTCTCATCGCTTTTCTCCTCGGCCCGCTGATGGACCGCCTCGAGCGTGGCGGCGTGCCCCGCGTCCTGGCCATCCTGCTCGTCTACGTCCTCGTGCTCGGCGCGTTGGCCATCGGCGTCACGCTCCTCGTCGGGCCGCTGACCGCTCAGTTGCAGGGCCTGACCAAGACCCTCCCTGTGCTGCTGAGCGAGCAGGCCGGCAAGCAGACAGGGCTGGATCGCTTCTTCGCGCAACACGGCATCCATGTGACCGTCGCGGGGCTGCGCAGCCAGGTCGTCGGCTATGTGACGGGGGCTGGCACGACGCTGCTCAATAGCACCCTGGGCGTCGTGCTGGGTCTGGTCAACCTGGCGACCGATGTGGCCCTCGTCCTGGTCATCGCCTTCTACTTCCTGCTCGACGGCCGCGCCATGCACAACCGCATCGTCGCCGTCCTTCCCACGGCAGGACGTCAGCGATGGTTCTTCGTCGAAGCCGCGCTGACCTCCGTCGTGGGCGGCTATATCCGCGGCCAGCTCATCGTCGCCGCCACCGTGGGCAGCGCCGCCGGCCTCGGCTGCGCGGCGCTCGGCGTGAACTACCCCCTGGTCATCGGCGTGCTGGCCTTCTTTTTCGAGCTGATCCCCTTGATTGGCCCGGTGTTGGGCATGGTCCCGGCGGTCGTGATCGCCCTCTTCCAGCCCCTGCCGTTGGCCGTCTGGGTCGTGGTGTTCTTTATCGTGCTCCAGCAAGTGGAGAGCAACCTGATCGTGCCGCGCGTGAGCGGGCACGCCGTGGGCCTGCACCCCTTGAGCGCGCTGCTGGCTCTGCTAGCGGGGGTGGAGATCGGCGGCCTGGGCGGGGCGCTGATCGGGGTGCCCGTGGTGGGTGTGCTGTGGGTGATGGCCATGGCGCTCTACGCCGACGCCACGGGCCAGAGTCAGCTCCTAGCGGCCCAGCCGCGCCGCAACCGCTACGCCGCCCTCGCTCAGGGCGTGCTAGCCCGCCGCCGCGGCCGGGCTGGGGCCGCGGCGGGAACGCCCGCGCCCGTTGCCCTCGCGAGCGTCCCCGCGCCCCAGGCCATCCAGAACGAGCGGTTGGCCACCATCGCCGAGGCGCAGGAGCAGTTGATAGAACAGTTCGAGGCCGACCAGGCCACCCAGACGGCGACAGACCATGTGGCCGCGACAAAGCCGGAGGCGTCGGACACGAGCATCGCGGGTCCCAACGACCTCCAGGCGCCGACCGCGATCTAAGCGAGTGGGCAGTGGGCAGTGGGCAGTGGGCAGTGGGCAGTGGGCAGTGAGTGGCCTCCACACATCAGGAAAGCTCTAACCCAAGGGGAGCGGACAGCCGCGGGCTCTAATCGGGTAGGCTATGAGGGAAGGGGGCGGATAAAGGCGACGTGGGGCCTCCTTGGGATCGGGGCCACGCAGCGGGAGGCGCATGGACGAGAAGGCTTTGGTCAGGCGTAGCCGTCATGGCGACCTCACGGCGGCCGGCGAGTTGCTGGAACACTACCAGGGGTTGGCCTACACCACGGCGCTGCGTCTGCTCGGCGAACGGACGGAGGCGGAAGACATCGCCCAGGAGGCGCTCATCCGGGCCTATACGCACCTGGCCGACCTGCGCGACGACGATGGGTTCGGCCCCTGGCTGCGCCGCATCGCGGTGAACCTGAGCCTCAACGTGCTACGGCGGCGGGGCCGTCTGCGCTTCGAGTCGCTCGACGGCGGCGATGGGGCCGGGGCCGGGGCCGAGGTGAGTGAGGCGCCGCGTGAGTTCGTCGATGCCGGCCAGCGCACGCCCGAGGAGCAGGCGCTGGACGCCGACCGTCTCGCCGCGGTCGACGCGCTCGTGCAACGGCTGCCGGTCGAGCAGCGCGTGTCGCTCCTCCTGCGGGATGTCTACGACTACGACATGACGGAGGTAGCGTCCTTGCAAGGCTGCGGCCTTTCGGCGGCCAAGATGCGGGTCAGCCGCGCGCGCGCGGCCATGCGGCAAATGCTGCGCGAGACGCCGCTTATGCCGGGCGGGGATGGACCGGCACAGGGGGCGGGCGCCGCGGGCGCGACGACGTACGTCCCCCGTCGAGCACAGCGCGATGTCACCGTCGTCGAACTGCGTTGGCGACGCGATAGGTCTAGCGCATGGATGAATCGCTTGTACAGGCGCGCCCTCCTCCTTATAGGTATAGGTGGGTGGACGCCGGGGAAAGCCGGCCCGCCAGCGGTCCTTGTTCCGTAGAGTAGGGCTACATCCGTCGAACGAGGAGAAGCTGGAACCGCATAGGGGCGAGGGGACACGATGAGGAGAGGACGACAAGGGGCACTACCGCCGCATCCGGACGAGGAGTATCTGCGCGCGCTGGCCGCGGGCGACGCGGTGGACGAGGCGGTACGGTCGCACGTGGCCGGGTGCGCGGGCTGCCAGGCGCGCGTGGACGAGTTGCGCCGCCTCCTCGCCGTGCTGCAAGAAGCGGCGGCGCGCGAGGAACGGCCGCGGCATGACATGATGGGCCGCACCCTGGCTCGCCTGCGCCAACGTCAGGCCGCGGCGACGGGGACCAATGAGTTGCTCGCCACGCTGGCCGGCATCTGGCAAGCGGTGCTGGCGCTGCTGCCGCGCGCGCCGCACGACGAGGCGTCTTCGCCACGGCAACATCACGAAGGAGGGACGACGCCATGAACGAGGTGGGGCAGGCCCTGAGCCAGGATGTCAACGCGGTGGTGACCTACCTGCCGCGCGTCGGCGGCGCCATCGTCATCTTTATCATCGGCTACATCGTGGCCCTGCTGGTGGGGCGAGCGGTCGAGTTCGTGCTCAAGGAAGTGGGGGTGGATCGCCTGGGCGAGAGCACGGGTCTGGCCGATACCTTGACCATGGTGGGCCTGCCCCCGCGGCCGTCGCGTCTGCTGGGCCGCCTGGCCTATGCCATTGTACTGGTGGCGACGCTGGTGCAGACGGTCGACGCGATCGGCCTCGATCAGTTATCTCTGGCCCTACGTGAACTGCTCCTGTTCGTCCCCCACATTGTGCTGGCCGTGCTGATCCTGCTCGGTGGGGCCATCGTCGGCGACCTGCTTGGGCGCGCCGCCGCCGCCGCGGTGAACCGGGCCAATGTGCTCTACCATGCCCTCATCGGGACGCTTGTGCGCATCCTGGTCCTGGTGATGGCGGTGCTGCTGGCGATGCAACAACTGACCATCGACGCCACCTTCCTGCTCGACGTGCTGCTGGTCATCCTGGGGGGCGCGGCGGTGGCCGTGGCCATTGCCTTCGGGTGGGGAGCGCGGACGACGGCGGAGAATCTGGTGGCCGCGCGCTACGTGGAGCAGAACTTCGCGGTGGGCGATGCCGTCGCTGTCGAGGGTGTCGCCGGGACCATCGAACGCATCGGCCCCACCAGCGCCGTCCTGCGCACGGCGCAAGGCGGCAAAGCCGTTATCCCCAATAGCGTGCTGGCACGGGTCGTGGTGCGCCCCGGAGTCGGCCCCGCCGGTGGAGCGGCATCCGGTTCCTGAGCGCGCCACGGCCCGCGTCGCCTTGGACACGGACGCCGCCGCGACAACGCCGCGACAACGGTCGGCGCCGCGATGTGAGACGACGCGATGTGGCCATGCCAGGATCAGGTGTCTTTGTAGCGTGATGATAAAAGGACGCCATCAATGAAGAAAGCCCGCTCCGCGCCGGGCACGCCCAGAGCGCCACGCCGGCCGGTCGCGCCACACCTTGGCGCCGAAAACCGGCTTGGCGCCGAAAACCGGCTTGGCGCCGAAAACCGGCTTGCCGCCCTCCAACGTAGCGGGCTGCTTGACGGCGTACCCGAGGAAGATTTCGACCGCCTGACGCGCCTGGTGACGACCATTCTGCATGCTCCCATGGCGCTTGTCTCGTTGGTGGACGCGGACCGCCAGATCCTCAAGAGCCACGTCGGCCTTCCCAAGCCGTGGGCGTCGGCAGGCGAGATCCCGCTCTCGCACTCGTTCTGCCAGCATATCGTGGCTTTGGGCAAGCCGCTGGTCATTGCGGACGCGCGGCAGCATCCGCTGGTCCGCGACAGCCCGGCTATCCCCGACCTGGGAATGGTGGCCTACGCCGGCGTCCCCTTGCGCACGGCGGAGGGGCACGTTCTGGGCAGCTTCTGCGTCGCCGACCACCAGCCCCGCGAGTGGACGGCGCGGGATGTCGCCATCCTGCACGATCTGGCCGCCTCGGTCATGACGGAGATCGAGCTGGGGCAAGCGTTGCGAGAGGCGCGAGAGGCGCGGGCGCAGGCGGACGTCGAGCGGACATCCCTCCAGGCTGTGATGGAGCAGCGCGACGAGTTTCTGTCCTCGGCGGCGCACGACCTCAAGACGCCCCTCACCAGCGTGCGAGGCTATGCTCAGTTGGCTCAGCGGCGCCTGCGCCGGCTGGATGGGGTGGATACGCAACCGGTGGCCGAGCAGATCGAACGCATCGTCGACGCCGCGGGCCGCATGCTTGGGTTGATCAACGACTTTATGGACGTGACGCGCGGCGAGATGGGCGTGGCCATACGCCTGGACCGAGCGCCGACCGACCTCGTCGCGCTCGTGCGAGGCGTGGTCCAGCAGCACCAGGGAACCACGACCCACCGCTTCCGTTTGGAGGCGCCGGACGCGCTCCGCGCGGAGATCGACGCGGAGCGCGTCGAGCGCGTGCTGAACAATCTGCTGTCCAACGCGCTCAAGTACAGCCCGGACGGGTCCGAGGTGATGGTGCGCGTGGACACGACGAGTGGCGACGAGGGACACGAGGGACACTCCGCTACTATTACCGTACGCGACCAGGGGATAGGCATTCTGTCGGCCGACCTACCGCGCGTAGGTGAGCGGTTCCATCGTGGTACCAACGCGGTGGGGCGGGTCGGCGGTACCGGCGTGGGCCTGGCCAGCGCCCGGCGGATCGTGGCCGACCACGGCGGGACGCTCACCGTCGCGAGCGCCGGGGAAGGTCAGGGGACGACCGTCTCCGTCCTCCTCCCGCTTCACAATCCAGGTGAGCGATCCAACGGCGGGACCATTGTGTCTGATGTGACGGAGGGGTAAACGACAGCGACCGGAGCGCGAGCGTCCCTCCTCGACGTGTCGCACCCGACGACGAGGGCCTGTGAATTGTCCTGTCCGCCGCAGCTACCGGTCACTCACTGGGCAGCGGAGCGAGCCGCCGCGGTCCCTGCGGCTCTGTGCGCGGGCGCACGATGTGCCGGACTCGGACGGGCGTCTCGCGACAGCGTGCCGCTACACGTCATCGACTTTTCACAGACCCTACCCGGCGACAACAGGGTCATTGCGGACAGAAGCGGGCTTGTGGTATGTTGCCAGCGGGATGTGTCCCATCCCGAGCGCGGATGCGGAGTGTCTGACGGGCGGGGATGGAACCGCGGCCTGCTGACGTGCCGGGCTGCCCTTGTCGCTACCGCAACCACCGACAGCGGAGGGAGGACCGACTGATGGAGTATGATCACGACCATGAGCATCCCCCGTCCGTGCCTAAGCGGCCGAGCCAGCTCGCTCCGCTGCACGGGAGGCCGGGCACGGGGCAGCCGGCGGAGGACCGCGGCCTGACCCCGGCCGAGGAGGAGCAGCGGCGCGCCACGCGCCTGTACCAGGCGCAGCAGTGGGGGCGACGATTCGCCGCGCGGGCCGCCGCCGCAAAGGAAGGCGCGGCCCCGGACAGCGCCGCCATGGAGCAGGCGGCGCGGGAGCAGGCGGCGCGGGAGCAGGCGGCGCGGGAGCAGGCGGAGACGGGCGCCACCGGCACGGCGGCGCCCTCGGTCGTCCTCCCCCCGCCCCAGCCGGAGGCGGTGACCTCCGCGGACCTGATGCGCCAGTTCAACGCCGCGCGGCGGGACGCGGCGAAGGGACACGACACTCCGCCGGGCGCGGCGCCGGCGGGCCCGGCCGCCGCGCTGTCCTCTCAGCACGCGCCGTCCCCACGGGAGGAGCGGCCGGTAGCGGGAGAGCAAGCCGTGGCTGAGGCAGCGCGCGCGGAGCGTGAGCACTCGGGCGCGCCGCCCGCTCCGGATGGTGTGCAGGGCGCCGACGCGCGGACGGCCGCGGCGCCAACACTCCAGCCCGCGCCGCACGGGGCGGCCACGCCAAGCGGGCTGGCCCCGCTGGTCATCCCCTCCACCTCGCGCCAGATCGAGGCGCTGCGGGCGCGCGGGGCGGGCGTGCCGCTCGACCCCACCCTGGCGCGGATGATGGCGGGGGGGCTGGGCGTGGACGCGGCGGACCTCGCGCCCATCCGCCTGCACAATGACCCCGGCGCCTGGGCGCTGGCCCCCCGCTTCGGCCAGCCGGTCTACGCCGAGGGCAACGACGTGTTCTTCCAAAAGGGCGCCTACAATCCAGGCACGGTGCAGGGACGCAACCTGCTGGGCCGGCAGTTGGCGCGCACCCCCGCCGTGCTCGCGGCGCAACACCTCCGCGCGGCCGCAACCGCCCACCCGGCCCCGCTCGATGGCGCGCGGGAGGCGGCGCACGCCCCCGTGGTGGCCGCGCCGTCCGTCACGCGGGAGGGGGCGACGGCGGGACCCGCGCCGCCGAACACGACGCATCCCTTGCCCACGTTCGGGTGGGTCACGCTGGGCGACGCGCCCAACCACGGCGGGCTCAACCTGCGCCCGCAGCCGAGCGCCGACGCCTGGTTCAAGACGCCGCAGAAGATCGCGGACATGACCAAGCTGCTAGTGGACCGGCAGGTGGGGAAGGACTGGGCGCACGTCACCCTGACCGATGGGCGCAGCGGCTGGGTGGACAGCCAGTTCGTGGACACGCGCTGGCCCGAGCCGGACGCGCAACTGCACCGGGTGGTGGCGGGGGACAGCGCCTTCAGCCTGGCCCACCAGTACTACGAGCAGGACGCGCGCCTGATCCGTGGCATCGACAAGCGGTTCTTCGTCACCGTGCTGGCCTACGTGAACCCGCACCTCAACATCGACGACCTGCGGCCGAGCCCAGCGGAGTACCTGTGGGTCCCCAGCGCGCGCTTCGCGTTCTCGCTGGCGGGCATCCTGAGCCACGGGACGCTGACGGGCGGGGCGTGGGCGGAGCTCAGCGGGGCGTGGAGCGGGGCGTGGAGCGCGACGGAGGGGGCGGCGGAAGCGGCGTGGGGCTACGTGGAGGGCAACGTGGCCTTCGACGTGGGGCTGCTGCAGGGGGCGTGGGACGCGGTGTGGAGCACCATCACGGGGCTGGCGGGGCTGGCCAAGCTGCCGTTCGACCTGGTGGTCGGGCTGGTGCGCGACCTGCTCACAGGCACGTTGGTGGGCAAGGCGAAGGAACTGTGGGATGTGGCGTCGCAGCTGAACCCCGGCGCGTTGCTGGAGGGGGCAGGGACGCTGCTGGGGCTGGCGCTGACGGACTTCGCGGCCAAGTGGAACGACCCGGACGTGATCAAGAAGTGGAACTTCCGCGGGTTCGTGGTGGGCGAGGCGGTGGCGCAGGTGCTGCTGACGTTCTTCAGCGGCGGGGAGCTGCTGGCCGCGCGGGTGCTCTCGCGGGTGGGCCGGCTGGCGGACCTGATCGAGCACGTGGGCGCGATGGGGCGCCTCAGGGAGGCGGTGGGGGCGCTCAAGGGGGGCGCGGCGGACGCGGTGCGGGGGGCGCTGCGGGGGCTGGCGGCGGCGCACGCCTGGGCGGCCTCGGCGCTCAAGATTCCGGCGGAGGTGCTGGTGGACCTCAGCGAGGACGCCATCAACCGCCTGCGCACACTGCCCGACTGGTTGCTAGAGCGCCTCAGCAGACTGAACCCCAGTGCTATGCGCCGTGTTTTAGGCTGTGCCTCGCCTTGCATGGTTGACGTCAGGGCGGTGCGACGGTACCTCACTGAGTTGGCGGCCACCGACGAAACAGGAGCCCGCGAACTTACCACGATGCAACAGGTGATCGATGCGCTTGGGCTTCCCTCGTGGGCGGATACCGCGAAGCTAGAGGATAAGCTGCGTCGAACCGATGTGATGTACATCATCAGGGCGGCAAAGTTGACGGACAAGGATTTCGCGAGGCTGCGCGATTTCGTCCCCGTTGGACGTCACAGCTTGAGCGAGGTCGATACATACGATTTATTCAGCCAGTATCTGAGCGCGCTCGTCCCGTCGAAGGTTGGACCGTCAATCGATGCGTTCTTCCGGCTTACGTCAGACTTCAACCGTCCTGCGGGTAGAGCGCTCAAAGGTGCCATGTTCGAGAACTTCGCACGTCTCTACCTCTTCGCGGACAAGCCTATTCGGCGTGCTGTCATCCATTTCGCCGATCACGATGTCTACAGCGACTTCTTCGATGAGACGACTGGAGCATTGTGGGATTGCAAGAACCAGAAAAGTGCCCTGGCAAAGAAGTTGATCAATAAGTATGTGGGCGTTCTTGGCCAGAGGACGACGGATGATAAAGTCGTGCGATCTGTGAACTTCCTTTTCCCGACGCGTACTCTTGCGGAACTCAATGAGGTTAGCCTCAAAGGCCGAGGCTTCCGAGTATGGTACGTGATCCAACAGGGTACGACACCGACGTTGACACGGTTGTAACGACCGGGAGGCGGACCGATCACAACGTCCATGATAGGTGCGTGAGATCGCTTCCCCCATCGTGATGTCGTTATTTGCTTAATGGGAGAATTGACCACATGAACCGAAATAGCACGGTAGATTCGGCAGTTACACTTCTAGGGTCCTTCTTCGTGGATGGAGGGAGTGGCATTTGCGTCATCATCGACTGGCAGCATACCGCGCGGTTCCGCGAGTTCGACGGCTACCAGATTTTGATGCCCGAGGAGTATGGCTATGGCCCCTTGCCCGCCGGGCTCGCCACCAGTATCATGCTGCCAGCGACGGGGGATATTCCCGTGTACGCTGAATACGACGACGTGACAGTGACCCGCATCGTCGTGGCCCTTGATCAGTGGGTTGCCGTGGGGCAACAGGCATCCCCGATGCTCACGCCACAGGATGATAGTCAAGGGGCACACCACCATCGGCGCGATCTCCTGGGCCATGTGACGGCGACCGCTGGTGCGCTCCTCGTTACGGAGATTGACTCTATCATCCTATCCCACGAGTACGATGATGATTCCGGCAACCAAATCATCGTGCCGTCGGAGGGCGATAACGATTTTGCGTTTCACGCCGGTATCCGTATCGACCTTGGAGACAGCAATAAAACCTCAGAATATCCTGTCTACGGCATCTACGAGTCCAACAGGCTTGTGCGCCTGATCGTTGAGATTGCGTGAGAGGTTACGCGACAGACAGGCAGCCTTGGGGTGGATCAAGGTGATGCATGTGCAGTGCGACAGGCCACCAATTGCGGTCCATCATAATCCCGAACGGCCATACGTGGGCAGCAGGGTGGCCTCGCGGTGGGAGAGCGCATCCTCCTTGACCAGCAGGCGACGGGCGCGGCGGTAGCGGGACCCGCGCCGTTAAACACGACGCATCCCTTGCCCACGTTCGGGTGGGTCACGCTGGGCGACGCGCGCAACGATGGTGGCCTCAACCTGCGCCCGCAGCCGAGCGCCGACGCCTGGTTCAAGACGCCGCAGAAGATCGCGGACCGGACCAAGCTGCTGGTGGACCGGCAGGCGGGCAAGGACTGGGCGCACGTCACCCTCACGGATGGGCGCAGCGGCTGGGTGGACAGCCAGTTCGTGGACACGCGCTGGCCGGAGCCGGACGCGCAGCTGCACCGGGTGGTGGCGGGGGACAGCGCCTTCAGCCTGGCCCACCAGTACTACGAGCAGGACGCGCGCCTGATCCGTGGCATCGACAAGCGGTTCTTCGTCACCGTGCTGGCCTACGTGAACCCGCACCTCAACATCGACGACCTGCGGCCGAGCCCAGCGGAGTACCTGTGGGTCCCCAGCGCGCGCTTCGCGTTCTCGCTGGCGGGCATCCTGAGCCACGGGACGCTGACGGGCGGGGCGTGGGCGGAGCTCAGCGGGGCGTGGAGCGGGGCGTGGAGCGCGACGGAGGGGGCGGCGGAAGCGGCGTGGGGCTACGTGGAGGGCAACGTGGCCTTCGACGTGGGGCTGCTGCAGGGGGCGTGGGACGCGGTGTGGAGCACCATCACGGGGCTGGCGGGGCTGGCCAAGCTGCCGTTCGACCTGGTGTTTGGGCTGGTGCGGGACCTGATCACGGGCACGTTGGTGGGCAAGGCGGGCGCGTTGTGGGACACCGTGACGCACCTGGACCTCGGGAAGCTGCTGGGGACGGCGGGGACGGCGGTGGGGCTGGCGCTCAAGGACTTTGCGGCGAAGTGGAACGACCCGGACGTGATCAAGCGGTGGAACTTCCGGGGCTTCGTGGTGGGCGAGGCCCTCGTGCAAGTGCTGCTGACGGTGTTCAGCGGGGGCGCGTTCGCGGCGCTCAAGGCCGTGTCGCGCGCGGGAGAGCTGGCCGACCTAATCGCGCGCGTGCCGGCGGTGGAGCGGCTGGTGGGCGCGGCAGGCGACCTCAAGGGGGCCGGAGCGGAGGCGCTGCGGGGGGCGCTGACAGGGCTCAAAGGGGCGCAGGAGTGGGCGGCGACGGTGCTCAAGATCCCGGCGGAGGTGCTGGTGGACCTGAGTGCAGACGCCATCAACCGCCTGCGCACGCTGCCCGACTGGATGCTGCAGCGATTGAGGGATCTGGACCTCCCGATCCTGCGCCGCATATTAGGTTGCGCCTCCCCGTGCAAAGTGGATATTCAGGCTATCAGGCGCTACCTCGTGGAGGGGTTGGTCGCTGACGAGCAGGGGGCGCACGAGATCACATCCCTGGAGCAGCTCGTGACGCAATTGCAATCGTACGGCATGAAGACCGACGCGTTCACGGACAAGCTTGGTGATGGGGAGATTCTCAGCATCATCAAACAGGCGCACCTGACCGACAAAGACTTCGCTGGGATAAGAAACTTCATCCCCGACGGGCGCAAGTCTGTCGGGAAGATCGAGGCGTACCGGCTCTTCACGCAGTATCTCGATGCCCTGATCCCAGCCAAGTTCGGACCTAACCTGAAACCCTTTGTCGAATTGACCCGCCCGCTCAATGGTCCCGCTGGACGCTCGTTGAAAGGGTATATGTTTGAAAACTTCGTCAAGCTGTACGTCCCTTATTTCCGGGACTTGGAGACGGCAAGCAGGGCGACTGTCGTCCAGGAGGGGGTCTCGCCCGTTACGTGCGATCTGTTCGAGGTTGGGAGCGGCGCAATGTGGGACTTCAAGAATCAGGTGCGTGCGCTGGAGGATGCCACAATACGCAAGTATGATGGGGTCGTCGGCAAGACTACGACGACGGGTCATATCGTCACCTCGATCAACTTTCTCTTTACGGACAGCACGATCGCGGACGCCAACTATGGTAGCATCATCAGCGTAAATAAGGACTTCAGAATCTGGTATCTCCTAGAAAGAGGTGGGGAGATAGGGTTACATCGCATTACCCAGTAGTGGACATACAACCCTTGGCGCCGTTTACTTCGACCGCGACGGTGTTTTATTGTTCGTTTCATATAGTCTGACTCGACAGGCTGCGTGTGCGACACGTGGACCGATGCGCCCACAAGGGATGCGTCTCCAATCCGTACGTCTTCTATCGAGATTGAGTAGGAGGGCATCATGGGACAGCGGGATAACGCTCCTGCACAAGAGGAATTCCTTGGAACATTCTTAGCATCGAACGGATACGCACTGTGCCATGTTCTCGATTGGGGGTACACGTCGGACGACTTCGAGTACGACGAGGACAATGAGCAGCAGCTCGTCCTGCCCGCAGATTATAGGTATGGTGCTCTCCGCGCCGGGATTGCTGTAGAGATTCAACTTCCCGAGAATGGAGAGATACCGGTGTATGTCGAACGCGTCGGTGCGACACAAGGCCGTATCGTCGTCGCTATCGACAGTTGGGTAACAGAGGGGCATGAGCTAAATGCCGTACCCTCAGTGACTGGGCGCGAGATGATCGCGGATGACATGGGTCGACTCAGTCGGCGTGAGACGCTCGGCTACGTGAGCGCAAGCGGGAACGGCATCCTGGTCACGGAGATTGACTTTCTCGACGCTTGTCGCAGATATAGTTCCGCAAGGACGGGACAAATTACAATCCCCCCCGATAACGACGAGCAAGACCCGTTACATATCGGCGTATTGGTCGGACTCACGCCACAACGCCCAGAGCAGGAGTTCCCCGTCTTCGGTGAGTACGAAGAGGATCGCCTCGCCCGTATCGTGGTCGAACTGGCGGATGTTACATGGCACGACGAATAGGGGTATGGCTCGACAACGAACGATGGCGCCCCTCGGCCCGGTTTTCGCCCCCAGCGCCACTCTGCGAGGCCATGTCATTGGGTGGTCATACTCGGCGGAGGCGCTGCGGGGGGCGCTGACGGGGCTCAAGGGGGCGCAGGAGTGGGCGGCGACCGTGCTCAAGACCCCGGCGGAGGTACTGGTGGACCTGAGCGCGGACGCCATCAACCGCCTGCGTACGCTGCCGCCGTGGCTGTAGGAGCGCCTCAGCCAGCTCAATGTCCCCGGCCTGCGCCGCGTGCTAGGTTGCGCCTCGCCCTGCCTCGTCAACATCGACGAAGTCAAAGCCTGGCTGACAACCCTCGCCGTCGATGGGGCGCGCGCCGGCGAACGGCTGCTAACAACAGCGCAGGAGGTCATTGATGCACTTGGCTTGCCCTCATGGGCGGATACGTCGAAAATCCAGCTAAATCTGGTTCGCCTCAAGATACTGGACGTCATCCGGGAGGCAGGCCTTACGGATAAGGACTTTGAGAAGTTCAAGTTTTTTATCCCTTCAACCCGTCGAAGTATGTCCGCAGACGACACGTACTACACATTTACTGCGTACCTTAACACCATGATCCCGGCCAAGTTTGGACCCAACGTTGAGCGATTGCGCGCGTTCACCGCGCGGATGATCCGTGATGCAGCAGACGCGGGCCGGCAAGGCCGGGGGCTTCAGGCGTTTATGTCGTCATCGAAAGGAGCCATGTTCGAAAACTTTGTCAAGATGTATGTGCCGGAGTTCAGTGCTGCGTCCGCACGGAGGGCAGTGATGATCCGCGCTAACGGGACCAGGGCGCTGTGCGACTATTTTATCGAGGCCACAGGGGCAGTCTGGGATTTCAAGAACCAGGAGGAGGCCCTTGCAGCCAATGAGGTTGACAAGTACGAGAACTTGGTCGGCCAGGCCATGACAACCGACAGACATCCTGTGCAATCGGTCAACTTCCTATTTACGGCGGATACCTTGGCCGGAAGGAATTGGGCAAGACTCAACGCAAAAGGGTACAAAATCTGGTACCTGATGCAAGTGGATAGTCACACTCTCAAACCCGTCGAACTCCTGCACTGGCCATGAGCACCTATTGGCACAAAGACAAGCATGAGAGAGGGATAGAGCGTGGATGAACAGCACACTGTAACACCTCAAGGCGTTGTACGTGTACGCACTATAACACTTCTAGGCACTGTAGCCGCGCCGGGTGGCGTGTTGTGGTGCCACGTGATCGGGTGGTCATACGCGTTGGACCCACCGGAGTACGGGGACGAAGACGCGGATCGGCAGATCATTGTGGAGACACGGGACGGCAATCGCGCACGCGCGGGAGTTAGCATTGACCTCGAGATTTCTGAGGATGGTGATATCCCTATCTACGCCGAGCGCGAGGGTAGGACGCTACGCCGCATTGTCGTAGACGCTACACGGTGGGTCGAGGAGGGTCAGAACCTCGCGCCGCCGCTCTTAGACGAGTTCGATGCAGTGCTCGCGAGGGAACGCGTTGTCCTCCTGGGCTACGTGGCCGGCCATGCCATCCTCATCACCGATTTCCACTTCCTGCGCGTGACAGGGGATGTCGTCGATTACGACAGGAATCAGATCGTTGATGAGGGGACCGGTCCGCCTATGAACGTGGGCGTCTACGTGCAACTGGGTGAGCAGGACGAGGGGCAACAGTATCCCGTCTATGCGCAGTACCAAGACGATGCGCCCGTGCGCGTGATCGTTGACCTCGCCCCGCCACCACTAGGCTGACGGGCGCGCCTGACGGGGCTGGCCACCGTCCAGCTACGTTTAGGGAGGGCGTGAGGCAGGGCTGGTCAAGCTGCCGTTCGACCTGGTGTTTGGGCTGGTGCGGGACCTGATCACGGGCACGCTGGTGGGCAAGGCGAAGGAGTTGTGGGACGTGGCGTCGCAGCTGAACCCCGGCGCGTTGCTGGAGGGGGCAGGGACGCTGCTGGGGCTGGCGCTGACGGACGTCGCGGCGAAGTGGAACGACTCGGACCTGATCAAGCGGTGGAACTTCCGAGATTCACGTCGTCTTTGCCTTCATCGGCTAATTCGCCGAAACGGATTTCGATCGCCTCTCCATCTAGATCATCGCTGCTACACTATGGCATCAAGAGAGCGAGGGAGAAGGGAGGAAGAAAGCATGCGCCGCCGGCCCCAACGCGTGCGTCGCTCACTGCGCCTGACGCCGGAGCGTTTCGATAGCCTGGTGCAAGAGGCTCTCGACGCGCTGCCGCCCTGGGTGCAAGAACGCCTGCGCGGCGTGACCGTGGCCGTGGAGGATGAGCCGCCCTCGGACGAGGACGCTGACCTGCTGGGCCTCTACGTGGGCGACGCGCTGACCGAGGAGACGCCCTACGCCGCTCCGCCGATGGTCCTGGTCTTCCAGGGGCCGCACGAACGCCTATGCCGCACCCGTGGGGAGTTGCGGCGTGAGGTCGCCGAGACGGTCCTGCACGAGATCGCGCACCACTTCGGCCTGGAAGAGGAGGATCTCGACGCGCTCGGTCCCTTGCGCCTGCCGCCCCACGACGACGAGCACCCTGCTTAAAGCAGACCCTCCATGAGCATCGTATCCCCCTTCCATGCCAAATCGACCGCGCTGGAGGTCGTCTCCGGCCATGACCTGTCCCGCAAGACGGTGCTGATTACCGGGGCCAGCTCGGGTATCGGCGTCGAAACGGCCCGCGCGCTGCTCACGGCGGGCGCGGAGACTATCCTGGCCGTGCGCGACACGACGAAGGGCGAAGGCGTGGCCCAGGAGTTGCGCGCGTCGACCGGCAACGCGCGAGCGCACGTCCTGGAGATCGACCTGGGATCGCTGCAATCGGTGCGCCAGGCGGCGCGGCACTTTTGGGATCGCTGGTCACGGCTGGACATCCTGATCAACAACGCCGGCGTGATGGCCACGCCGCACGACTATACCCCGGACGGCTTCGAACTGCAATTCGGGATCAACCACCTGGGGCACTACCTGCTGACCACGCTGCTCCTACCGGCCCTGCGCGCGGCGGCGCCGGCCCGTGTGGTCGCACTCAGTTCCAGCGGGCATCGCCGGTCGGACGTTCACTTCGAGGACCTGCAGTATCGCACGCGCCCCTACGACAAGTGGCAAGCGTACGGTCAATCCAAGACCGCCAACGTCCTCTTCGCGGTCGGGCTAACCCAACGCCACGCGGGCGACGGCATTATCGCCAACGCGGTGCATCCGGGCGGCATCCGCACCGGGCTGCAGAAGTATATCCCCGAGGAGGAGTGGCGGGCGCTTGGCTGGATCGACGCGCAAGGGAACGTCAGCCCGCTGTTCAAGACGCCGGAGCAAGGCGCCTCGACCTCCGTCTGGGCGGCGGTGGGGCCGGAACTCGCCGGCGTGAGTGGACTCTACCTGGAGGATTGCCAGCAGTCGACGCCGTTCGACCCCGCAAAGCCGTACACGGGCTACAGGCCCTACGCCCTCGACCCCGAGCACGCCGAGCGGTTGTGGACCGTCTCGGAGGAACTCGTCGGCGCGGAGAAGTAGAGGGAGCCGGTCAACGATCTATGTCGAGATCCTCAGCGTTGGCCAATCTCTCCGCGATGATGTCGGCGATCGTTCCGCGATGATGTCGGCGATCGTTCCGCGGCGGCCGTTGATCACGGCCAACACCTCGACGACCTGGCCCCGAACGTGGTAGGCCACGATGTAGGGGCGCACAATCAGTTCGCGGGTCCGCCCCACGCGGCCGGGTCGTCCGATGCCGGGTTGGTCGGCCAGGAGGTCGGTTGCGGCGAAGATACGGTCTTTGGTCCGGTTGGCGGCGGTCGGATTATCCCGCGCGATATAGTCGGTGATGGTGAGCAGGTCGTCGAGCGCCGGCCCTGTGTACTCGACCCTCAACGGACGGGCTCGTCGCCGTATGTCTTCGCGCGCGCGGCGGCGACGCGCTCGGGCGACGCGTAGCCGATCTCGCCGGCGTCGAGCTGGCGCAGGCGATCCGCGATCAGCTCCACCTGCCACGCTTCGGCTTCGATGTAGCGGCGCATGGCCTCGAAGGCGTGGTACTGCCGGTTCCGATCGGTCGCCCTGGCCAGCGCATCGAATTGTTCGCGCATGCTCTCGGGTACGCGGACGCTAATGGTCGTCATGGGCTCGGTCGCGGCGCTCATGCTGTCCCCCTCCTGATGTAGCTGTGTATGAGAAATTCGTCTATGTATAAAGACATCATATCGCACAGTCCATGGATAGGGAAAGTACTCGCCGAGACCTCGAATATGGGATGCCGGCCGTAGCGTGGGCCGGGCGACGGGGGCCGCGGCGCGGGAGCAGCCGTCGCTCTGACTGCTGCTAATCAAGGGCCGGGAAAGCGGCGTGTCCGCTACGGCTGCTGTCCCCGCAGTTCGTCCAGGAGGCGGCGCAACTCCGCCACCTCGTCGTCCCGCCGCGCCAACTCCGCGCGGGCGCGGGCGCGCTCCGCCTCGACCTCACCCTCGTGGAGCATGCGCCGCCCGTCGCGCGTGTAGACAGTTGCCAGCATCCCTTGCAGACCGAACGCCACGTCAATCTCCTGACTCCTCCAACGCCCGTCTACGTCGGGTGTCCAGGGATGATACACACCTCCCGCCAGGCGCCAGGCACGGATGCCCTCCGGTGCAAAGGACCCGGTCGGGTCGAGCGTCAGATACTCGCGCACACCGGCGTGTGCGTAGCTGTAGCCCTTGCCCCGCTCCAGATCGAGGTCCACGTCGTAGGTGGACTCGCTGAGCACCTCGACGATGAGCACAGGCGGGCCGTCGAGGCCAACCGCGACTGATCCGCGGGTTTGGTCGATGGGGTGATGATACACGAAGATGTCGGGCATCGTCTTATAACGGGAACCATCGCGGCGCGCGAAGCCGGTCACGACCGTCTGGCTCAGCGCCTGCCAGGGGACGCGTTGACCGACCGCGGTGTGGATGTGCGCAACCTCGTTGATGCCCCAGCGAAGGTTCATGATCGTTGTCTGGTGCAGGTCGGTTCCCACTACGCTCTCCTCGGTGTCGTCGGGTGGCCATACCTCCGTTAGGGGGGATGGCCAGGGCCGTGTCCCTG
>JAABUX010002272.1_pt1 | contig 27443 bp, 23 predicted proteins | sample 5561851 | NCBI WGS metagenome assembly JAABUX01 (sample SAMN10711883, study PRJNA513361) | rock metagenome | isolation source: Antarctica rocks | place: Antarctica: Victoria Land, Richard Nunatak red sandstone | collected 2016-01-03 | reverse complement strand
TAGATGAATTGAAAGAGAAAGTTAGTGAAATTATGAACACTTTGACAGAAGAAATCATTGCTTCTGTGACAGGTTGGGACTACATAATTAAGGCTTTATCTGTAGCAAGAATTTCCTGAAATGGTATCAGAACCCCTGTCGTCATCAGCAACGAGCTCAGGGTAATAGTTCGCTCTAACCAGTTAAACGGAGGGGGGTCAAATCGCGGCGGTATTCCGTTTCGGCGGGGCAAGACGTTAGGGAGCACCCAGAGGGCAACCACGAGCAGGATACTGTACAAGAACAGCGGACGACCAAAAATAGGACTCCTGGCTTCCACAGATTGGTGGTGTTGGCTCACGTCAAGTTCTGCCCGTGTGTTCCGGGTATTAATAACCGAGATATTTTGACTCAGGTGTTCCGGCAATGGCGCCGTTGGATCGCCCAAACTGACGTTTGGAATGGTCAAGATTCGGCGACGTGCTGCCCGGCGTAGTTCCGGTGAGTCTTCACGGTTCGGTGTCTTTCTGGTACTCACTGGCTATCTTCATCCTTGGAGGTGTTATACATTTGTTAGATATGGCTTTAAACTGATAACCCGAACTTGTATCGGTTTCGGTTAATGAACAACTCAATCACAATATGATGGATGAGAATTGTTTTGTCAAAACAAATTATTTGACGGAATAAGCGCTTGATTGCCTGTTGATTTAAGTGTTTTTCGATTTTATGCTCATACCAATTGACCTTAAAAAATAACTTTATGATAGTGCTATTCAGCCTTAGACAGGTCTAGGTCTATAATTTCTGCCATCGTTGTTTTTTTTTATGTTCGAGCTGCATGAAAATAAATAAATTAATATTAATTTACTCTAGATTACGAGTAAAATTCGCGTTTATTCGGTGTTTAGGTAGAAATTATACTTCTAAATATAGCTATGATCTAAACTCCTAAACACTTTTAAAATTTGCTCAATAAATTTTTCTAAGTAAATAAATAGGGCTCTACCGTTCCTGTTATGATAATTTAGCTATTCTGCCACGGGGCCAACAGCGTCGTCTGTGGCCTTCATCCTTATAGGTCGAGGCGAAACAGTTCAGGCTGAACGAATTCAGTAATAGCCGGAAATCGAGCGAGGCCAAGCCCAACCTCGCAATTACTAAAAAAATTAAAATTTCTATTCAGCAAGCTTTATGGGTTGATCTTTTTTAGGAAACTATCAGTAACCTCGGTTTCAACAAAAGTGCAGTAACATCAAGTATTTAGTGTGTGTTTATAAGCAAAATATATTTTAAGGTAAAGGTAAAAACTAAAATCGATAAACTGGTCTTTATCTCCCAAACTATACTGAACTATAGCGGTTTGCGTTCGGATGAAGTACAGCATCAGCAGGACAATGTCATATAGGGCTTGACTTGCGGTGTATCGCACTCAAATGCAAACCGCTATAGTATGAAGATGACAACACCCAAATTGAGCTGTGCAGATTATCGGTTAACTCTATCTATCCTATAGCCTAATAGCTGCAGAGAATACACCAGAAACAGCAAAATTTACCCTGAGACTGAAAACACAATTGTCCATAGCGGTGTCTACGTTTTATGATAGATTTGGACACAGGAATTACCAGACCAACCGATTCTGTAACAAGCAGATAGGAGGATAAAATTTGTGGAAAATACGCTGGGCTTAGAGATTATTGAAGTAGTTGAGCAGGCAGCGATCGCATCCTCGCGCTGGATGGGCAAAGGCGAGAAAAACATCGCTGACCAAGTGGCGGTCGAAGCCATGCGAGAGCGGATGAATAAGATCTATATGCGGGGCCGCATCGTCATTGGTGAAGGCGAGCGGGATGATGCCCCCATGCTCTACATCGGTGAAGAAGTCGGCATTTGCACCCGTGAGGATGCCAAAGCTTACTGCAACCCCGACGAACTGATGGAAATTGACATCGCTGTTGATCCCTGTGAAGGCACCAACCTGGTCGCCTACGGTCAAAATGGCTCAATGGCAGTCCTAGCTATATTCACAGGAAAAGGCAAGCCTAATTCCCCACATGAGCAAGCTGGTTTAATGCCCGCAACACTGACTGGTACCGCGCCTGAACATCCTTATTCAATGGGCGTTGCTGATTGAAGGTATGAAATCCTGTTTGAAAGCTAGCAATCTCGTTCCGCATCATACCGCTATTCAGCAACGCTTCCACGGCGACACGGAGCGAGGCATTGGAGCCAGTCATCACTAGCCTAATTATCATTAAAATCAGCGTTTAGTTCGATGTTTAGATTTTAAGTCTAAATTGAAATATATAAGTCATCTAAACTTAAGAGTTATTTATATAGCTTAAGAGCAAAATTTTCCCCCAATATTTGCTAAACCTTAATTTATACCTTGCTTTGATCAAAAAAATCATACATGATGAATTGGCGTAGTTGGAGCCGTGTCCGTTTGCTACAAAGCTTGCGTAGTTGGGACTCCAGAGAAAAAAACGGCTGATGGATAGATTGCAAGTTGTTTGAAGTGCTGGCCAAGAAGAATAGTTAATTTACGAGCGCCAAATAATAAAAGGTAGGAGTATGAACAAATACTATTTTTCTGAACTAACCCCTGACCCGAAGATGCTCGCTTGTCTGGGCGGTGCTATCACTACTCAGTTCAAGGGCTCCATCAGCGACATTCGCCGTCGAGGTAATCAAATCACATTTACTGAAGCCATGGTTATTGGTGGGCAGACGCTAAATATCTGTCAGCTCATTCCCGCTGAATCGATTGTGGTAGTAGAGGAGCCATTACTGCTGCAAGATGCTTGGTTAAAGGCAGGAGTAGCTACATTGCTAAAGAGGCAGGCAATTGGGGAAGCATTTTGATCAAATACTGCGGACTTTTACAGGTTCATCAGATCGAAGTAGTCACCTCTGTGTGGTCTAGCGGCACTCCCAACACTGAAAAGAACGTTCAGGGGCAGGAAATTGATCCCAATGAAATGCAGCAGTCACAGGCCACAGATATCCGTGAACTGCAAACAAGACCGAGTATCTTCAGATTACTGCGGTGGAATCAAGCCAAGCTTGTCACGTTCCACTAAAATCTGTTGGCGGAAATACTCAAGGCTGCAATAGCTAATCATTTATGTTGCTCCAAGGATTTTTTCAAATTGCTCTGACGCTACTTCTTGTGATAATCTTGACTCCAATTCTCGGGGGTTATTTGGCTCGGGTCTTTATGGCCAAGAAAACATTCCTCGATCCTGTGATGACGCCCGTAGAGCGGATACTTTACCTACTATGCGGCATTCACCCAGAGGAGGAAATGACTGGTTGGCAATATGCCCAGGCCGTGCTAATCAGTAATTCGGCTATGGCGATTTTGGTCTTTCTACTGCTGATGTTTCAAGGAAAGCTGCCCCTAAATCCAACCAATTTAGGAATGCCAACTTGGGATACAGCTTTGCACACAACCATATCATTTTTGGTCACTGCCGACCTGCAACACTACTCTGGCGAGACAACCATGTCGTACCTCAGCCAGATAGCGGCTTTGGGTTTTTTGATGTTTGTTGCTCCCGCCACTGGCGCTGCGGTGGGAATTGCCTTCATTCGAGGTTTGACCGGCAGACCATTGGGCAACTTCTATGTTGATTTAACCCGCTTCGTCACTCGGGTCTTACTGCCCATCTCCATCGTGGGTGCTGTGTTGTTGATGATATTGGGCGTACCAGAAACGTTAGGTGGCCCGGCAATAGTGACCAGCTTGGAGGGGGCAACTCAAGCTATTGCCCGTGGTCCAGTGGCGCATTTTGAGAGCATCAAAATGCTGGGGGAGAATGGCGGTGGTTTTTTTGGTGCCAGCTCCGCCCACCCCTATGAAAATCCCAATGGTGCTACCAATCTATTAGAAGTCGTAGCTCAGCTAGTCATTCCCGCTGCTTTTATCTACACCTACGGTGTGTTCATCGGTAACACTAGGCAGACGTGGCTACTTTTTTGGATGGTGTTTGCCATCTTTGTGGTGCTGGTTGGAGTAACTGCTGTTGGGGAGTATTTAGGCAATCCGCTGGTCAATCCCCTTTTGGGGGAGCAGCCCAATTTAGAAGGTAAAGAAGTCAGACTGGGTTGGGCGCAAACAGCTTTATTTGCGATCGCCACCACAGCCAGCATGACTGGCTCATCCAACGCCGCCTTCGATTCCCTTATGCCTTGGGGTGATTTTTGTGCCCTCTTCAACATGTTTGTTCAAGTCATTTGGGGGGCAGTGGGAACCGGAACCGCTTACTTATTAGTCTACCTGTTTTTGGCGGTGTTTCTGACTGGCTTGATGGTCGGGCGAAGCCCGGAGTTTCTAGGACGCAAGATTGACCAACGGGAAATGACTCTGGTGGGCGTGATTGTACTCATCCACCCCATCTTGATTTTGATTCCGGCCAGCATCACCCTAGCCTTTCCCGATGCTTTGGCAGGCATAAGCAATCCAGGCTTTCACGGGCTGACCCAGGTCATCTATGAGTATGCCTCAGCTGCTGCTGGCAATGGTTCAGACATGGCAGGGTTAGGAAATAGTCAACCCGCGCCCACAGCCCTGTGGTACAACTTGACTACTGGTGTTGTCCTCTGGGTGGGACGGTTTATCCCGATCATTGCCCTGCTACTTTTAACCGACAGTATGTCCCAAAAACAAACTATACATGTAACCCCTGCTACATTGCGAACTGATACTGCCCTGTTTACGGGGGTAACCGCCGCAATCATTCTGATTTTGGGGGTACTGACGTTTCTTCCTGTTCTGGCTTTAGGCCCTCTGGCTGAAGCCTTTCAACTGGCAAGTGGACGGTAGACCCTGTATAGGATTTTAGCATAAGCTCAAGGGTTTATTCAGCGTTTAGCCGGAAAATATATCTTGAGATATAGACATTACCTCAACTCAATAAACTGTTTTATGTCTCTGGCGCTATGTGGTTTTATATAAAAGATGTATAAACCTTAACTTATCCCTTGTTATTAGGAGAAAAGCACCAGATAATTAAATTTGAATATGTCTGAAAACATGGTAAAAACTAGCCATGTCTAAAAAGACAATTTTTATACAGCAAAAGTGATTTTGCTACTAATTAACTAAATAGTTATGTTGCGGTGTGCTTTAACAGCCATACAGTTGCCACAAAACTGCATCGTGTTTGGGCTAGTGAGAAGAAAACAAATCCAGTTTGATGGTCTCCTTTCTTCAAGCCGCTTGATTTGAGCATGCAATTTATCGATGAGTTGTTCTGATCCATGTTGCAAGGTTTCATTCAAATTGCACTGACGCTACTGATTGTCGTAGCTATCACTCCCTTTTTCGGAAGATACATGGCGCGTGTCTACCTGGGAGAGAAAACCTTTCTTGACCCCGTAATGATTCCTGTAGAGCGAGCCTTCTACGCCCTGGGCGATGTGCGTGTCAAAGAGGACATGAACGGTTGGCAATACATTCGGGCTGTCCTCTACAGCAACATTGTTGGCAGCGTGCTGATATTTTTGCTGTTGATGTTTCAGGGGTTTCTGCCGCTGAATCCAACGGGTTTGGGTGCACCTACTTGGGATACGGTACTCCATACCACGATTTCATTTCTGACCAATACTGACCAGCAGCACTACTCTGGTGAAAATACTCTGAGTTACCTGAGCCAGTTAGTGGCAGTAGGCTATTTGTTCTTTTTGTCAGCCGCAACTGGCTTGGCAGTGGGCATCGCCTTTATTCGAGGGTTGACAGGCAGACCGTTGGGTAACTTTTACATTGATATAACCCTTTCGATTACGCGAATTTTACTGCCAATATCTATCATTGGTGCTGTGGTGTTGATGGCGCTGGGTGTACCAGAAACGCTTGCCGGACCTGCTATTGTTACAACCCTGGAAGGGGCAAAGCAAGCGATCGCCCGTGGACCTGTTGCCCACTTTGAAATCATCAAGCAGCTGGGTGAAAATGGCGGTGGCTTTTTCGGCCAGAATTCAGCTCACCCGTTTGAAAATCCCAATCCTGCTGCCAATCTGCTGGAAACCATCGCCATGATCACCATCCCGGCGGCATTTATCTACACCTACGGTGTGATTGCAGGTAACACCAAGCAAGGCTGGTTGCTGTTCTGGATGGTGTTTGCCATCGGTGTGGTTCTGATTGCGATCACTGCCATTGGTGAATACCAAGGCAACCCGCTAGTCAATCCCCTTTTGGGGGGAGAAGAGCCCAATTTAGAGGGCAAAGAAGTCAGATTTGGCTGGGCGCAAACAGCACTGTTTGCCGTCATCACTACCGCTACGATGTGCGGAGCGGTGAATGGGATGCACGATTCTCTGATGCCAACGGGAATCTTCTCTACCCTATTTAACTTGTTCATTCAGGTAGTCTGGGGTGGTCAAGGAACCGGGACGGCTTACCTGTTCATTTACCTGATTTTGTCGGTGTTTGTGACGGGATTAATGGTGGGACGCACCCCGGAGTTTTTGGGCCGCAAAATTGAAAAATGGGAAGTGGTACTCGCCAGCGTGGTGCTGCTCGTCCACCCGATTGTGGTTTTGTTTCCGGCGGCGATCACCCTGGCGTTTCCTGATCAATTAGCAGGTACCGGCAATCCAGGGTTTCACGGCCTCTCTGAGGTGGTGTATGAGTATGCCTCAGCCGCAGCTAACAATGGTTCTGGATTGGCTGGCTTAGGTAATGTTGAACCCGCACCTACAGCCTTGTGGTGGAATCTGAGTTGCCTTGTCCCCCTGATAGCGGGACGCTACGTCCCGATTGTGGCGATGTTGCTCCTGGCTGACAATATGGCGCACAAACAACCCGTACCCGAAACTACTGGCACACTCAGAACCGACACACTTTTATTTACGAGCGTCACGGCTGGGATAATTTTGATCCTGGGGGTGCTGACGTTCTTTCCTGTTATAGCTTTAGGCCCTATAGCCGAAGGCTTTCAAATCGCTAGCGGTGCCAAATAGAGTTTGTGCATTCTGACTACTGTTCATTAATGTGACTTCTGAATTCAGATTATGGACTCTGCAAATCCTTCCTCAAGTCGACCCCCTCGTCCTCAACCAAGCGGACCCCGCTCAGGGCGCAAACATACGCCAAAGGTAGACACGAAAGGGCTTTACCAAAGAGCTGTCCGGGAATCCTTTGTGAAGCTCAACCCGCGAGTGATGGTCAAAAACCCAGTCATGTTCGTAGTTTGGGTTGGTACGATCATCACCGCGCTAATGACGATTGACCCAAACCTATTTGGCCCAGTGGCGGGTAAGAACCTACGCTTTTTCAATGGTTTGATTACCTTCATTTTGTTCTTCACTATTGTGTTTGCCAACTTTGCTGAGGCGGTGGCTGAAGGACGCGGTAAGGCGCAGGCGGATGCCCTGCGGGCGACTAAGTCAGATACCAGTGCCCGGAAAATGTTGGCCGATGGCTCAGTGCAGGAGGTATCTTCAACTTCACTACGCAAGGGCGATCTAGTCAAAGTGATTGCCGGTGATATCATCCCAGCTGATGGAGAAGTGGTTGACGGTGTCGCCAGTGTGGATGAATCAGCAATTACGGGTGAATCGGCACCGGTGCTAAAGGAGCCAGGGTCGGATGTTGCCAGTTCTGTCACCGGCGGCACGCGCATTCTCTCAGATGAACTCACTATCCGAGTAACATCTGACCCTGGCAAGGGATTTATTGACCGGATGATTGCCCTGGTGGAGGGAGCAGAGCGCACGAAAACGCCGAATGAAATTGCCCTGACGGTATTACTGGCGGTACTGACCTTGGTTTTTCTGTTCGTTGTGGCGACGCTCCCCACAATTGCCAACTATGTCAATAGTCCAGTCAGTGTAGCAATTTTGATTGCCCTGCTAGTGGCGCTGATTCCGACGACGATTGGCGGGTTGTTAAGTGCTATTGGGATTGCGGGCATGGACCGAGTTGCCCAGTTTAACGTCATCGCCACCTCTGGACGGGCGGTGGAGGCTTGCGGAGATGTCAACACCCTGATTTTGGATAAGACGGGTACGATCACACTCGGGAACCGCTTGGCGGACGAGTTCATACCAGTCAACGGTCACTCGATGGAGGAAATTGCTAAAGTGGCATTGGCTGCGAGTGTGTTTGATCAGACGCCGGAAGGAAAGTCGATTGTGCGACTGGCTGAGAAGTTAGGCGCAACAGTCAATTTTGACCGCACGCGAGCGGAAGGAATTGAGTTCTCGGCTAAAACTAAAATGAGTGGGACGAACTTGCCGGATGGCGGCGAGGCGCGTAAGGGAGCCGTGGAAGCGATTAAGGGGTTTGTGCGATCGCGTAGCGGGGCTAGTACCGGATCATCCGGCGGACAAAATATGTCTGAACTCAATGGCGCCTTCGAACGGGTTTCTCGCCTCGGGGGTACACCCCTCGCCGTAGCCCTTGAGGGCGATATCTACGGCATCATCTACCTCAAAGACATTGTTAAACCCGGTATCCGCGAACGCTTTGACCAGATGCGGCGGATGGGTATCCGCACTATCATGCTAACAGGGGACAACCGGATTACGGCTTCTGTGATTGCCCAGGAAGCTGGCGTTGATGACTTCATTGCCGAAGCGACGCCGGAAGATAAAATGAGCGTAATTCAACGAGAACAGGCGGAAGGCAAATTAGTGGCGATGACGGGGGACGGCACTAACGATGCCCCGGCGCTAGCCCAGGCGAATGTCGGGGTAGCGATGAACTCTGGCACCCAAGCTGCTAAAGAAGCAGCCAACATGGTGGATTTGGACTCTGACCCCACAAAGCTGATCGATATCGTTGCCATTGGCAAACAATTGCTAATTACTCGCGGGGCGCTGACTACCTTTTCGATCGCCAACGATATTTCCAAGTACTTCGCTATTATCCCAGCCATGTTCGCGGCAGCTGGGATTGGGAGCCTCAATATCATGGGCTTGGCGAGTGCTAATTCGGCGGTGTTGTCGGCGCTGATTTACAACGCCCTGATTATTCCGGCTTTGATTCCCTTGGCGCTTCAGGGTGTGAAGTTCAGACCGCTGAATGCGAATCAGTTGTTGCAACGCAACATCCTGATTTATGGACTTGGGGGGGTGATTGCGCCGTTTATTGCGATTAAGTTGATTGACATTTTGCTCACGGCAGTGCATTTGGTGTAAGAGGAACGAATCGCGCTCGGCGCTCCAGAGCGCCGAGTATAGAGTTGGAGGAGAGTTATGAGAGTTGATTTATTAGCTAGGTTTTTGTCTGTGGAGGTGGTAGAAGGGATGAGTTTTGTCTGGTCGCAATGGCGGCGGCAACGTCTGCCACTAGCTATTTTTTTAATGTTGTGTGTGAATCTGGTGATTGCCCCAGCTGTCTATGCGGCAGCGGGTGGACAATTGGAACGTCGCTATGCCTACGCGATTGGTGTATTGAGTTTGGTGACGTTGGGGCTCTGTATTTACCTGTTTACCGTCGTTTTTCAGCCGGAGCGTTTCTAATGTCTATCGTTCGAGACACCACTAGAGCAATTCGCATCACCTTGGTTCTCTGGGTACTGACGGCATTGATCTACCCTGGGGTCATGCTCCTCGTGGGTCTGGCATTCCCATACCAAGCTGATGGCAGCTTGCTTAAGAATTCTCAGGGACAAGTGGTGGGTTCTGCTTTAATCGGTCAACCTTTCACATCAGATCGGTACTTCTGGAGTCGTCCCAGTACGGTCGATTACAGTACAGCCGATCCAAAGAGTGATAAGAATAATGTCCTCAAAACGGGTACTTCTGGTGCCAGCAACCTGGCTCCGAGCAATCCAGATTTACTAAAACGGATTCGGTCAGATCTAGGCAAACTTCAAAAGGCTAGTATCAAGCCAACAGCTGATTTGGTTTACACCTCTGGTTCCGGTCTAGACCCCCACATTAGCGTTGAGGCAGCCAATGCCCAGATAGCAAGAATGGCTTCGGTGCGATCGCTACCGCCTGATCAGCTTAGGTCGCTGATTGCTAAAAACACAGATGGTAGATTCTTGGGTATTTTTGGTGAACCTGGAGTCAATGTTCTTAAACTGAACCTGGCAATGGATGCCTTAAAATCTAATAAATAAAAAAATGACTTCATCAGCTGAATATCCGGGCGAGGACAAAGGCTGCTATTGCTGACAAGCCACCAATCAAAGCGGTTTGTCTGGCTCCACGCAGCGGGTTGGTGCCGGTAAGGCGTCCCTTGATGTAGCCAAAGCCAAACAGGGCGGTTAGCGTCACCCCAACTGAAACCCGCAGGGCGGTTGATGTGTTATGCAACAACAAGTAGGGTGCCAGCGGAATTAGCCCGGCGATAATGTAGGAGATGCCAATGGTCAGGGCACTTTGCCAAGCACGACGCGGGTCAGGAGCTTCTAGTCCTAACTCGAAGCGCATCATGAAATCTACCCACTGCACAGGATTAGCACGCAGCGCTGCCACTAAAGGGAGAATCTGCTCAGGATTCAGGCCGTAGCCCTTGAACACCTCAGCCACCTCAAGCGACTCCTGGGCTGGCATCTCCTTGATCTCCCGGAATTCTCGCCGCCGCTCAGTCATGTAGTGTTCAAAATCGGTCTTGGCTGCCAGATACCCGCCCAGCCCCATTGCAATTGAACCGGCGGCAATCTCAGCTAGTCCGGCAGTCACGACAATCCCGCTAGACGCGGCAGCTCCAGATAAGCCTGCTGCTAGTGCAAAAGGAACTGTCAACCCGTCAGACATGCCGATGACAATGTCACGCACCAGTTCTGATCCCGTGAAGTGTCGCTCTAAATGGGCATTAATAGGCATTTTTCTGTGCCTGAGAGGTTATCATGTTTTTTTTATATTTTATGTTAAGTAAAATTTAAGCCAAAGTAAAAAAGTAAAAAATCTTTCTACTGGTTGATATATATCAACATTATTTGACGAAGAGTGATTGGCTTTATTGCCATAAATAATCAATAATCACCTTGCTAATTATCACCTCTAAAATCGGGTCTAAAGCAAATACTATCCCTGCTATGACAACACTAATATTAAGGATGACGGCTAGGGCTGTATTTATGTAAATATTATCCATTGCTAGTTTAGCAATATCAATCTTTGTGAGTTAACCCGCTAAAATCATCATCCAGCAGCACCACATCGGCTGTTGATCGCGCCAGCTCGCAACCACTAGCAAACGAGACAGAGACATCAGCATGGGCAAGAGCTGCCGTGTCATTGATGCCCTCCCCAACAAATGCCACAGTTTTACCATGATTGCGTAGCCAGCAGATGATCTAATAAATAAGGCCGCGCTTACAAACTGGCCAATGCTAATCTGTAAAGATTCCATCCCGGCAACGACCAAGGCCACAGTCCAAAGTAGCTGAAAATTCTATGTTAAAGGTTTTATCCTATGTTTTTCAGGCGGAGCTTTTCTAATGTCTATCGTTCGAGATACCATTAGAGCAATTCGCATGACCCTGGTTCTCTGGGTGCTGACGGCAGTTATCTATCCTCTAGTCATTTGGAGGGTAGGTCAAACTTTCTTTCCGTACCAGGCCAATGGTAGTTTGGTGCAAAATCTCCAAGGACAAGTGGTAGGTTCGGCTTTGATTGGTCAACCCTTCTCCTCTGAGCAATATTTCTGGAGTCGTCCCAGTACGGTCGATTACAGTACAGCCGCTCCAAAGAATGAATTGAATAATGTCCTCAAGACGGGGGTGTCCGGTGCCAGCAACTTGGCCCCCAGTAATCCAGATTTGCTTAAACAAGTTCAAGCAAGAGCAGACAAGCTGCAAAAGGCTGGTATCCAGCCAAGCGCTGATTTGGTTTACACCTCTGGCTCTGGCCTAGACCCGCATATTACCGAGGAAGCGGCCTATGCCCAACTGTCTCGGGTGGCTCGAGTTCGTGGCTTATCCACCGATCAGGTTAGCGCTTTAATTGCCAAACACACCGATGGCAGATTTTTGGGAATTTTTGGTGAGCCGGGAGTCAATGTTTTGAATTTGAATCGTGACATTGATGTTGTGCAGGCTGCCCGTCAATTAAAGGGATAAAGTAAAGAGGTAAGAGTTTTTGCCTTTTTACTTTTGCTTTTCGGACGCACCTATGATTAACAAGCGTGAGCTTGCCAGTGCTCCTAACCCTGCCGAAGCAGGTATTACACCACTCCCAACTGGCGTTTCTCCCATTCATCCGGCGCGGCGTGGCAAGCACAAAATATTTATTGGCATGGCTCCGGGGGTAGGGAAAACCTACCGCATGCTGGAAGAAGCCCATTTGCTCAAACACGAAGGAATTGATGTCGTCATTGGGGTGGTGGAAACCCACGGTCGTAAGGAGACGGCTCAAAAGGCACAGGGGCTGGAGATAGTGCCACGCCGGGAAGTTATCCGGGCTGGGTTGACGCTGACTGAAATGGATACAGATGGGATATTGGCGCGATCGCCCCAGGTGGCGTTGGTGGATGAGCTGGCGCATACCAATGTTCCCGGTTCGCCACGACAGAAGCGCTACCAGGATGTGGAAGTGATTTTGGCGGCGGGAATTGACGTGTATTCCACTGTCAATATTCAGCACCTGGAGAGTCTCAATGACATGGTAGTGCGGATTACTGGCGTGGTGGTACGAGAACGCATTCCCGACCGGCTGCTGGATGAAGCGGATGAAGTGGTGGTGGTTGATGTCACACCGGAGACTCTGGAAGAGCGGTTGCTAGAGGGGAAAATCTACGCACCAGAGAAAATTCAACAAGCGCTGCAGAACTTTTTCCAACGCCGTCACTTGATTGCGTTGCGGGAATTGGCACTGCGGGAGGTGGCGGACAACTGCGAGGAAAATGCGATCGCCTGCACCCCAGCTGCGCAGTTTTGTAATATTCACGAGCGGGTTTTAGTGTGCGTGTCCACCTATGCGAATTCAATGCAGCTGTTGCGGCGTGGTGCTAGGCTTGCAGATTACATGAATGCCCCTCTTTATACTCTGTTTGTAGCCAATCCAGATCGATTCCTCTCCAAGGAGGAAAGCCTACAGATTGAAACTTGTGAGCAGCTGTGTCAAGAATTTGGCGGTACGTTCTTGCGTATCACTAGCAATAACGTATCTCAGGCAATTGCTGAAGTGGCTCAGAGTTACCACATTACCCAAATTGTTTTCGGTGAAAGCCAGCGATCGCGCTGGAAGTTACTGCTAAGAGGGTCGTTAACTCAACAGTTGGTGCGGTTGCTCAAAGACATCGATTTGCATATCATTGCGACTGATAAGAAAACCGCACCCAGTCGTTTAGCTCCACAGGAATGACTCGTGTAATTGGCCTAATGAGTGGCACGTCAGTGGATGGCATTGATGCTGCCTTGGTAAACATTGCCGGTACTGACTCGGACTTAAAAGTTGAGCTGCTGGCTGGGGCAACCTATCCCTATCCAGCTGGCTTGAGAGAGCAGATTTTAGCGGTTTGTGGTGGCGCTGCCCTCTCGATGGCAGAGTTGGCAGAATTAGATGATGCGATCGCCCTTGCTTTTGCCCAAGCTGCCCAAAAGATTCAAATTGGTCACGCCCCACCACAGCTAATTGGCTCTCACGGTCAAACCATTTACCATCGACCTCCTAGGAAGAGGGGGAGAGGGGGAGAATCACCCACTTTCTCACCCAACACTCAACTGGGATACAGCCTCCAGCTGGGTCGCGGCGCTGTGATTGCCCAGCACAGTGGTATCCGCACGGTGAGTAACTTCCGCGCTGGCGATATCGCCGCTGGTGGTCAAGGTGCCCCCCTGGTGTCTAAAGTAGACGCCTATCTGCTCAGTCATCCAAAAGAGTCTCGTTGTATTCAAAACATCGGTGGCATTGGCAATGTGACTTATCTACCGGCTCGCCAGGGCAATTGGCTCGAAGGTATCCAAGGTTGGGACACGGGACCAGGAAATACCCTTCTAGACCTGGCGGTGCAGTATTTAACCAATGAAACCAAGACCTACGACCAAGACGGCAGTTGGGCAGCGACCGGCACTCCCTGCCATATATTGATAGAAGAATGGCTTTCTCAAGACTACTTCCAACATCTGCCGCCCAAATCGACGGGGCGAGAGCAATTCGGCTCTAGATATTTGCACCAGTGTCTGGCAGAAACCGAGGCACACCAGCTGAGTCCATCTGACCTGTTAGCGACTCTGACGGAACTGACCGTTGTCTCAATTGTCAGAGGCTACCGCACTTTCTTGCCTCAGATGCCTGATCAGGTGCTGTTGTGTGGCGGCGGCAGTCGAAATCTGTACTTAAAACACCGGCTTGAGACTGAGCTGGGAGCAGTGCCGGTTTTGACCACGGATGAATTAGGGTTGAGTGCGGATTTCAAAGAAGCAATCGCCTTTGCAGTTCTCGCCTACTGGCGTGAGCTGGGTATTCCTGGCAACCTGCCTCAAGTCACCGGGGCAAGGCAATATGTTCTTCTGGGAGACGTTCATCCAGTTCAGACCAACGTGACTGAGGAAAAAGTGCCTGGTCAACCTTGATGATAAGGCTGTTTACTGCTCCAACAACGCCGAATCGGCTCAAACTCGTCAAGTATCGACAAAACACCCTTGACATAATCCTCCCCAGTCCATTTAGATGCACGCTCCAACCCACGTTGGATAAGTGTCTGACATAGAGTTGGGTCATCATGAAGCAACTTGATTGCCTTGGCAATGTGTTCCGGATCTCTTGGGTTAACCAACAAAGCCGCATCCCCCAACTGTTCCTGAGCCCCTGAAACATTTGAGGCAACTACAGGGCAGCCCAATGCAAATGCTTCCAGTGGCGGCAAGTTATCTGGGCCAAAAAAACTCAAAAAAGTCAAGGCGAATGCATTGCGATAAATTGAAATCAGGTCTTGCTGGGGTACAAATCCTAGAAAATACACTTGTGTCATTAGATCAAGTTCAGCCGCAATTTGCCTGATATATTGCTCGTTTCCTTTCTCAGAGCCAACAAACAAAACAGGAAAAACAAGATCATATTTGTCACGTAACACCTGGACAGCTAGCAACACCCCAACATGATTTTTGTGCGGCCAAAACTGAGCTGGATAAAACAAATAATTCTCAGGAATGTTATACTTGGCAAGCACTTGCTTCCCATCACTCGGTAGAGCATCTAGCGCAAAACGAGGCGTGGGAAGAGGCAGTATCCTAATCTGCTCTGCTGGTACTTGATAAAAGTGCTTAATTTCAGCTTTGCCAGCTTCCGTGCCAGTAAGAACCACCGAGGCGCGTCGTAATCTAATTTCGTATGACTGCTCTCGCTCATTCCATTGACCTTCTGTACTCATTTCCGGGAAATACGGTTGAAGCCGATGCTGCAGATCCCAAACTACAGTGATGTACGGCACATCCATTGTTGGGTAAGTCCAAGGTGTCAAACACCAGATGATTTCAACTGAACTATTAAAAATACTTTTGAAAATCAATTTTTCTAACGAATTTTCTACTCTGACATACCGAATTTTTTTAAATACTTTGAGCGCAGTTCGAAAAATAGCAGAAAGTACACGGTCTGTAAAGCTATGAGCAAGAGAAATAAAATGAATATGTGATGCTAATATCTCTGGAGGCGGCTCTTTAGCCCAACTGAATACTACAAAAATATGAGCACTTTCAGCGCCAAATTTTACTAATGCTTTCAGTACTTCACTTTCAAATGTGTATCCACCTCCAGATTTAGGTGAAGTATTTCCGATGAATACACCAACTTTCATAAAGCTTATACTCCTGAAAGGTGAACAAAAATAATTATATACAGATGTTTATTTCCAGTCACACTTGGGCGACAAAATAAACACCCCAAGTGTCAAACCCAGGTTCACGGTTAGTCATCCACTCGCGGCTTTCTACATACTTAAATCCAGATTCGACAAATAATAATTTAATTTCTGGTGTAAATAAATACCGCATTTTATGGGTTTCTTGGAGTTCTTCAACTACACCAGTGTTTTTTTGCTTAATGAAAACTTGATAGTTTACATCTACTAAGTTTTCATTAGGGTACATGAGCGAATCAGCAATACGGATGACACTAATAAGTTCATCTTCAAGGCGCTTTAATCTTACACTAGGGCGATCGCTCAAAACCGCTGGCCCGTACCAACAGTCGAAAATGAAGACTCCACCCGGCTTGAGATGCGCTTTGGCTGTAGCAAAGGCTGCTAGTAAATCTTGATTGGTAGTCTGATAGCTAATCACATGGAACAGCGAGAGCACGGCATCGAATTGTTGATTTAGCCGGATAGTCCGAATATCCCCCTGGGAAAATTCTAATCTTGATGCTAACGACTTAGGCAGCTGGGATAAACGGTCAGTAGCTCGCTGCAACATCTGTGCACTCAAATCTACACCGTGAAATTGGTATCCTTCCTTCGCCAACAGCATTGCATGATATCCAGTACCACACCCTAGCTCCAGGATAGATTTTGTACTGGGTGCATAGTTTTTCAGCAGGTTATGAACGAACTGCGCTTCCCCAGCGTAATCCTTATCACGGTATAGCAAATCGTAATAACGTGCATAGTTGCCAAAGACGTTCATATCAAGACTTCTTTTAGTAAATTTGCCACTTGTTCCATTTGCTCATCAGTCAATGCCATCCCACTAGGGATATAGAAACCACGACGAGCGATTTTCTCTGCCACGGGGCAAGATTCTCCAGCAAATAACCCCATTTTTTGCAATATCGGCTGTTCATGCATTGGCCAGAAGAAGGGACGGCTACCAATTTGATGCTGGCGTAAGCGTTGCATTGCTTCTTGGGCATCAAATGGCACTTCATCCTTCAGTACTAAGCCGTATACCCAATAAATATTATCAGCATAGTCAGTACGTAGCAATGGCAGTTGCAAGCCAGATATGTCGGACAATAGCTCTGTGTAGCGTTGCCCCATGTGGCGTTTACGCGCTACAAATTCGTCTAATCGCTCTAATTGCGCCACACCCAGAGCCGCTTGCAAGTTACTCATGCGCAGGTTCCAGCCTAGTTCTTCGTGTTGGAAGCGTTTTTGGGGTTGAAAGCACAAATTCCGTAGAGAACAACAGCGCTCAGCCAAGCGGTGATCATCGGTGAGTAGCATTCCACCCTCACCTGTAGTGATGTGCTTGTTCGGGTAGAAGCTAAAGGTACTTATAGCACCAAAACTGCCGCAGGGACGGTTTTTATAAGTTTGACCGTGCATCTCGGCGGCATCTTCGATAATCAGCAAATTATATTTTTCCGCCAAGGCTAGCACCCGGTCCATATCTACCGGCAAACCATAAATATGGACGACCATGATTGCTTTAGTCAGAGGTGTGATCTTAGCCTCAATCAAGCTCACATCCATATTCCATGTCTGGGGCTCACAATCTACAACCACAGGCACTGCTCCAGCACGGACGATTGCTGCTGCACAGGAAATAATTGTGAAAGTGGGCAGAATGACTTCATCACCTGCACCAATGCCCAAGGCTACTACAGCAGCTTCCAAGGCTACAGAACCGTTACTAACAGCAATGCCATATTTACGTCCTACACGGGCGGCAAATTGCTCTTCAAACTGTTTAACGAACGGTCCTTCAGAAGAAATCCAGCCAGTGTCAATGCACTCGCTCAAATATTTCTTCTCATTACCGTCGAGGAGTGGTTCGTTGACTGGAATAGGCTTGCTCATATTACTAAGGTGAAGTTGACACAATCATTCCTTTGTCTGCAACGCTGATGATCTTAGCTTGCTCTCTTGTGATCCCTCCGAATCGGGTTTTATCCTTTTCTCCAACGTAGGGACCTTGCTTGACTTCAATCATCTCGATTTCATCAAGCGCCTCAAATCCGTGACCACCTTTGACTAAAAGGATAACGTCGCCTGGTTCTAGGATGCGGCTCTCTAGGTATTGCTGATCTTCATTGTAGAAATCTATGCGCAATCTCCCCTTTTTAATAAAAAGAACCTCCTGGGTGTATTGCACTTCACGAACTACAGGATTATGAACATGGGGCTGGATAATTTTACCCGTCGGATGGCGCATGTAGGCCAACTGCTGAGAAAGTTCATTTGGAGTAAAAAAATGAATTCCTTGCTTCTCAAAATTATTGTATACAATCAGAGCAAGCAATTCGTTGTGATAAGTGATATTTTCAATCATAATGCTAGATGAAGTTTAGGTAGCTTGTATTTTCAAACGTCTGCATTTTAACAATGTTCTCGGGGCGAATCCCAGGCTCAGACACAATCCCAGTCCCCATCTAAATTACATTTGCAAGGGTGTGTTCGGTTACTGGCGTTTACTTCTACCCCCTTGACCATTTACTCTCTATTATGCCATTTATGTATATTTATATCAAATAATTGTAAATAATTGTAACCCAGGCCCTGGTTTTCTAAATCTTTAAAATCCCAGCTGACTTTGTAAAGAATCCATAAAGAATCATATTTGCGTCCTACGCGGGCGGAAAATTGCCCAAAAAATTGTTGAACAATTGGATAGTCTCTTCACAAGAAATCCAGCCAGGGCCAATGAACTCGAGCAAATGTTTGTTCTCATTACCCTCGCGTCCTGACCCGTTGGCTGGAATAGGGTTGCTTATATTACCAAGATGGGCTGAGTTCACACTCATTCCCTGTTTGTGCAACGCTGATGATCTTAGCTTGCTCTCTTGTGATCCCTCCGAATCGGGTTTTATCCTTTTCTCCAACGTAGGGACCTTGCTTGACTTCAATCATCTCGATTTCATCAAGCGCCTCAAATCCGTGACCACCTTTGACTAAAAGGATAACGTCGCCTGGTTCTAGGATGCGGCTCTCTAGGTATTGCTGATCTTCATTGTAGAAATCTATGCGCAATCTCCCCTTTTTAATAAAAAGAACCTCCTGGGTGTATTGCACTTCACGAACTACAGGATTATGAACATGGGGCTGGATAATTTTACCCGTCGGATGGCGCATGTAGGCCAACTGCTGAGAAAGTTCATTTGGAGTAAAAAAATGAATTCCTTGCTTCTCAAAATTATTGTATACAATCAGAGCAAGCAATTCGTTGTGATAAGTGATATTTTCAATCATAATGCTAGATGAAGTTTAGGTAGCTTGTATTTTCAAACGTCTGCATTTTAACAATGTTCTCGGGGCGAATCCCAGGCTCAGACACAATCCCAGTCCCCATCTAAATTACATTTGCAAGGGTGTGTTCGGTTACTGGCGTTTACTTCTACCCCCTTGACCATTTACTCTCTATTATGCCATTTATGTATATTTATATCAAATAATTGTAAATAATTGTAACCCAGGCCCTGGTTTTCTAAATCTTTAAAATCCCAGCTGACTTTGTAAAGAATCCATAAAGAATCATATTTGCGTCCTACGCGGGCGGAAAATTGCCCAAAAAATTGTTGAACAATTGGATAGTCTCTTCACAAGAAATCCAGCCAGGGCCAATGAACTCGAGCAAATGTTTGTTCTCATTACCCTCGCGTCCTGACCCGTTGGCTGGAATAGGGTTGCTTATATTACCAAGATGGGCTGAGTTCACACTCATTCCCTGTTTGTGCAACACTGATGATCTTGGCTTGATCTCCTGTGATGCCTTCGAATCGGGTTTTATCCTGTTCTCCAACGTAAGGGCCTTGCTTTACTTCAAGCATCTCAATTTCATCAAGCACCTCAAAGCCATGTCCACCTGTAACTAGAAGGATAACGTCCCCAGCTTCTAGGATGCGGCTATCTATGTATTGCTGTTGCTCGTTGTAGAAATCTACACGTAATTTTCCCTTTTTAATAAAAATAACCTCCTGGGTGTATTGCACTGACCTCACTACGGGATTATGCACATGGGGTGGGATAATTTTTCCACTAGGATGATGCATATAAGCCAACTGCTGAGACAGTTCATTTGGAGTAAAAAAATGAACTCCTTGCTTATCAAAATTGCGGGATACAATTAGCGCAAGCAGTTGGTTGTGATAGGTAATTTCTTCAATCATAGGTCTCGACAAAGTTTGCTAGGATTAAGTCTAACATTATTGTCAAGCCTTTTACAATAAGCAGAATATGGTAATGTGTTTGCAACATCCAACCTGATTTTTTCTAAGTCTTTACAATTAAAGCCGAGTTTATAAAAAAATTATGAAGGATAGTATATGTGGCATTTTTATCCAAAATCCAACTCTGGAGCCAAGGAAATTATAGCAATCTTGCTATAGGAATCGTAGGAAGTTAAGATTTGAGCAATCGAAACCTTAATTGTCTGGGCATCAGATAAAGCGTTATTTTTGACCACAACTTAATCAAATCTAAATTTTCTTCCAATTAATATTACTAGGATAAAAGTTAGCCTAGCCCTCAGAAAAGTATACAGAATCTGCTTACCGTAAATACACTTAATTTACATCAAGACTTAGTATATGAGCTGAGTATTAAGAATATTTTATTAAATGATTAAGTTTTGGTTAAACCCATGTAAAAAGTGAAAATAGCTTCCGCGTAATAATCAGATATCAAAATACAAAATCATCTCCCACACTTCCTTGAACCAAATCCTTCCTAACTATGATCAGCGTCATTACACCAGTTTACAATGGCGAGCAATTCATCGAGTCCTGTATAAAAGTAGTCATTGGCCAAGCCTGTCCCGGTGTCGAGCATATCATTCTGGATGGCGACTCAACAGACCGAACTGTGGAAATTATCAAGTGGTATGCAGATCAGTACCCACACATCTTATGGGTTTCTGAAAAAGATGAGGGACAATCGGATGCTATGAATAAAGGAATTGCAATGGCTAAAGGGGAAATAATAGGAATTTTGAATGTTGATGATTTCTATGAGCCAAATGTACTAAACCGTGTATCTGAAATTTTTAAAACGCTGCCAGAACCAAGTTTTATTGTCGGGAATTGTAATTTGTGGGGAGACGAAGGCCACATCTTTCGCGTCAATAAGCCTAATAACTTGAAATTAATAGATTTAGTATCATTGAGCAGTTGCTTTCCAGTCAACCCATCAGCCTATTTCTACCACAAATCATTACATCATAAAATAGGCTTTTACGAAGTTGATGAATGTTACGCGATGGATATAGACTTTATCCTCAAAGCTATACAAGAAGCAACAGTCAAGTATGTAGATGAGAATTGGGGAAATTATCGATTCATTCAGGGTACAAAAACCATTACATCTATAGAAAACGGTCAGCAAATGCATCACCTTAAGCGTATTTTAAAGAAATATCGAAAAAGCCTACCTCTGTTTCAGCGTTGGCAGGCAGCTATCGCAGTAATAGTTTTGTTTAGAATAAAATATTTTTCTGAAAACCCTCAGAAGCTACTTCCAGTGCTCCAAGTCAAGTTAATGAAAATTTTTGGCCCGGCATCCTGATGAAAGCTTTCTTACTGAACTACAGCGAGCGAGATTAATTGGGTCAAACAGTCATAATTACTGTCCACAGGGCTATGCTAAAGATGCTAATCACCCATTTAAGTGAGTGGGAGGAGACGCCAAAAGTTGCAATTGTGTCCTGAGTGCTGAGCCAGCTGCCCCCCTATAGAGATAAGGTGGAAACACTCTTCGATTTGCGATTACCGTTTAAGAGTATGTTGAAAGACCGCCCTGCCTCCTCCAGTCTCTTCCACTTCACTGAGCAAGAGCGTGCTAACCTTGACCAACTGGTGGATTACTCTTGCGTGCAGTCATTGCCGGAAATTTGGCCACTAGCGCCACGATGGGGTCAGATGATCGCACTCAAAGACCCCCACGCTAAACCAGAGGTCGTTCTCACCTACGCCCAGCTGGCTGAGCAGATTCAGCAGTTTGCAGCTGGGCTGCAGGCATTGGGTGTGCAACCACAATCTCGCGTGGCGCTGTTTGCCGACAACAGCCCCCGGTGGATGATTGCGGATCAAGGCATTATGACAGCTGGGGCGGTTGATGTCGTGCGTAGCGCCCAGGCAGAGCGGGAAGAACTGCTATTTATCCTGGCGGATAGTGGCAGCACAGCGTTGGTGGTGGAAGACCGTAAGACGCTGCAAAAACTAAACTGCCTCGACTCCCTCCCGATTCAGTTGGTGGTCTTACTATCTGATGAAGCTCCAGAAAAAGATGAAATTCATGTGCTGAACTTCTCTGGGCTGATGGCAGCTGGGTCAAGTCATCGATTACAGCCCGTCACCCAAAACCGGGAGACGTTGGCTACACTAATGTACACCTCTGGCACCACAGGCAAGCCCAAGGGAGTCATGCTCAGCTACGGGAACCTAATGCACCAAATCACGACTATGGGTGTAGTAATACAGCCGCAGGTGGGCGATCACTTTCTCAGTATCCTCCCCAGCTGGCACGTCTACGAACGCACCGTCGAGTACTTCCTGCTTTCCCAAGGTTGCACCCAGATTTACACCAACATCCGCAATGTCAAGCGAGACCTCAAAGAATTTAAACCTCACTTAATGGTTGGCGTGCCTCGCCTGTGGGAATCGATTTATGAAGGGGTGCAAAAGCAGTTCCGAGAGCAACCCCCCAACAAACAGCGTCTAATTAACTTTCTGCTAGCTACCAGTCAGCGCTACATTGAGGCTCGCCGGATTGTGCAAAGGTTGAGTTTAAAACAATTACATCCCTCCATCCCCCAACTGCTAGTAGCAGGGATACAAACAGCAGCGCTATGGCCTATCCATGCCCTAGGAGACCGACTGGTATATCAACAGGTACGTGAAGTAATGGGGGGACAACTGAAGTATCTCGTCAGTGGAGGCGGCTCGCTGGCAATGCACTTGGAAAACTTTTTTGAAATTGTAGGCATTGAGATCCTAGTCGGCTACGGGCTAACGGAAACTTCTCCCATCACCAACGTCCGTCGCCCTAAGCACAACCTACGCCCTTCAGCTGGACCGCCAATGCCGGAGACTGAAATCCGAATTGTTGACCCCGAAACCCGTCAGCCCTTACCCACCGGACAGCGCGGCCTCGTCACGGTGCGGGGGCCACAAATTATGCAGGGCTATTATCAAAACCCTGAAGCGACGGCAGCGGCAATCGACTCCCAAGGGTGGTTTAATACCGGCGATTTGGGTTGGGTGACACCTGACAATGACCTGGTACTGACCGGACGGGCGAAAGATACGATTGTATTAACGAACGGGGAAAATATCGAGCCACAGCCGATTGAGGATGCCTGTATACGTAGCCCCTATATCGACCAGATTATGCTGGTGGGACAGGATCAGCGATCGCTCGGAGCCTTGATCGTCCCTAATCGGGAAGCCTTGCAACAGTGGGCAGCTGCCCAAAACCTGCATTTGCTTCTACCCCAAGAGGCAAGTGGTAACCCCTCGCCAGATTCCACACAAGAAATCGACCTAGATAGTAAGATTATCCAGGACTTGTTCCGGCAAGAATTGAATCGGGAAGTGCAAAACCGCCCAGGCTACCGCCCGGACGACCGCATTGGCCCCTTCAGACTGATTCTAGAGCCGTTTTCGCTTGAAAATGGCATGATGACGCAAACGCTGAAGATCCGACGACCCGTTGTGATGGAACACTATCACGATATTATTAACGGGATGTTTGCCTGATACCACCCTCACGCATAGCGCCAACGCCAAACGTTTATGGATGCCTACAATCCCCAAATGCTCCTGAAGCGAGCCGTTAACATTAAGGTCATCGTCACTCCCCGCTGGAAGGACGAAATCCAGATGCAACTCCAAGATCAAATCAACCAAATTGACACCCAATTGCAACAGATAGACATGCAAGGGCAGCGGGCGATCGCAGAAATTCAAAAGCAGAGTCTGCAACCCCCTGGTCCCCAGACTTTGCAACAAGTTGACAATATCCAAATCCAGGTCAATCAAAAGAAAAGTGAACTGCTAGAGCAGAAAAATCAGAGTCTGCAAAACCTCCAGCAAGTGCAAGTACTAGATCTTGAGCAGGAAGTCAACCAATTTCAGCTCGAAGGCTTCTTCACCGTCGGACCGGGCGACAACCTGATTAGCAAAATGCAGGTAGAAATTCTTCTGCGCGATGGTGTGATAGAAGAAATTCGCGGCGACATTTAACTTGTAGGCATCTGCTATTAAGTGGGCTAGAGACTGCTAACCGACTGGAAATATAAATCTTGGTCGGGTCTGGTGGTTCTAGAGCCGTTGGGCAAGATACAATTCAATCTGGCGCCATGCTCTTGAAGTAAATCAATTATCGATTCAGAAACCACCCCATGATTAACGAAGTCTTCATGCCCGCTCTTAGTTCCACTATGACCGAAGGCAAGATTGTATCCTGGGTCAAGTCCCCTGGTGACAAAGTTGAAAAAGGCGAAACAGTGGTGGTGGTTGAGTCTGATAAGGCAGATATGGATGTGGAGTCCTTCCACGAGGGCTATATCGCCACCATCCTAGTTCCAGCTGGCGAAGTAGCCCCCGTTGGTGCCGCGATCGCCCTGGTAGCAGAAACTGAAGCCGAAATAGAAACCGCGCAGCAACAAGCAAACTCTGGCGGCGCTGCTCAATCCAATCAAAAAGCAGATGTTACCACATCTCCAGGACAGATTTCGGATATCTCAGCCACGACGAAGGCACCTGACTCAGCTAGCGTGCCAACTGAGTCTCCAAACGGCGCGAATCACGGGGATGGGCGGATTATAGCTTCACCCCGCGCCCGGAAGTTGGCTAAGGAACTGAAAGTTGATTTGAGTACCCTGAAAGGGAGTGGCCCCTATAGTCGAATTGTCGCAGAAGATGTCGAGGCAGTTGCTAAAAAGGGCAAACAACCAGCCAGATCTGCTGATACAACCCCCGTTGCACCTCCACCCCCGGCACCGGAAATCAAGCCCGTCGCTCCATCACCCCCTGCACAGATTAGACCACCGGCACCGGCAGCGATGCCAGCCCCCGTCGCCGGTCAATTGGTGCCCATGACCACGCTGCAAAATGCAGTAGTGCGGAATATGGTAGCCAGCCTACAAGTTCCTAGCTACAACGTAGGTTACACGATTACCACTGACAATCTGGACAAGCTATACCAGCTGCTTAAGTCCAAAGGCGTCACGATGACGGCGCTGCTAGCCAAAGCTGTGGCGGTGACATTGCAGAAACATTCGCTGCTAAATGCCAGCTACGTGGAGCAGGGAATTCAGTATCGTGCTGGCATCAATATTGCCGTAGCGGTAGCGATGGATGACGGAGGACTGATTACCCCGGTGTTGCAAAATGCAGATCAGACGGATATTTATTCTCTGTCGCGGAACTGGAAGGCGTTGGTAGAACGCGCCAGAGCAAAGCAGCTACAACCGGAGGAGTACAACAGTGGCACGTTTACTCTGTCGAATTTGGGGATGTTTGGAGTAGATCGGTTTGATGCGATCTTGCCACCTGGGCAGGGTTCTATCCTGGCGATCGGGGCATCGCGGCCTCAAGTAGTGGCAATGGCAGATGGGTTGATAGGTGCGCGGCAACAGATGCAGGTCAATCTTACTTGCGACCACCGGATTATCTACGGTGCCCATGCTGCGGCCTTCCTGCAAGATTTGGCGAAGTTGATTGAAACAAATGCCCAATCTTTGACTCTCTAGCCTCAATGTCAGCACGCTGACCTGCAACCCGCGCTCGTTGCGGGCAAGTCTTGTCCGGTTAATTGCCCTATATACATTCCTGTTTTTTTTGCGAATGGCTAATAGCAAATAGTAAAAAGGCAATTAGCAGCTACAGATAGTATAGGGATTCAACCGGACTTGATATAAAACAGACATTTGCCGTGATCTCATTATTAGTCTCTTAAGAATCCCCACCTGATTGTTTTATAAAGTGGGCAAATTCAAGCAGTATAGACGCAAAAACTGGTGTCTAGACTGTACATTCACTGAAGTTATTTTCCAGGGTTATTTAAATTCTTAAAAAGATATTAAGTGAAATTTCGCTTATTAAAGGAGCTAAGGCTAAGCTAAGTTTAGTTGATAATTCTCCTCACACAATTGCACAACTATGCAAAATGCTCCTAATATACTCTCCGCGTGGGCTAGGCTGAAAAATCAGGAGATTAGCTGCGACCAGGCGCTGAAAATACTGGTAGATGAGCAAGGACATGTAAACCAACAGCTGCTCGACCGAGATGTTAGTTCCAGATTTTTGCGGCACTTTACAGACAAAAATTCTTTGCCCCCGGCAATTCCTTTGCTACTGTGGCGTGGTTGTTACTACTTAGGCAGCCCAGTCGAGCTATGCGCTGATGCGATCGCACAACTGAGCGATCGCACTGGTGGCGAGATTAAAATCATTTCCATTGTCGAGAAGAGCTATCGCGCCTGGTTTCACAACCAAAACCTCACTCCTAACAGCATCAGCTCTGTCCCCATGATGAATCCCCTGACCGGGAAGCTGGAGCAAGAAGACATCAGTGAAACCACAGAGTTCAACCTCTCGAAAACAGCTGACCAGATTGGTCGGATTAAAACCCTGCTTTCGGGGGCTTTACGCAACCGTGCCAGCGATATCCATCTCGAACCGATGCCAGACGGTTTAAGAGTCCGTTATCGGATTGATGGCGTTTTGAGGAACATTACCACTTTGCCCGGTGATCTTAGTCGGAAGGTGATTGTCGCCCTCAAAGTCATGTCTAAGATGGATATCTCCGAAAGCAGACGCCCCCAAGATGGGAGGATTGAGGAGAAATATGCGGCAGGATCAGAGGAAGAAATGGGAATGGATATGCGAGTCAGTACCCTGCCCTGCGTCAATGGGGAAAAAGCTGTGATTCGCTTGCTACCTCGGAAAAACCCCTATTCCAACATCGAAAACTTAGGCTTTTCTAAAGAAACGCTGCCGATTTACAAAACCTGGTTGCAGCAGCCCCAGGGGATGATCATCCTCACCGGTCCCACTGGTTCGGGTAAAACCAGTACGCTTTACACCAGTCTGCAAGTCGTCGCCCAAGAACATGTTAACGTCGTGACGGTAGAAGATCCGGTGGAGTACGTGTTACCCGGCATCACCCAAACCCAGGTGCATGAAGCAGCGGGTATGAGCTTTGCGGCAGGCTTACGGGCGATTCTGCGCCAAGACCCAGACATAATCATGTTGGGGGAAATCCGGGACAGTGAAACAGCTGAAACAGCAGTACGGGCGGCGCTGACAGGGCATTTGGTGTTTACCACCCTGCACACGAATGACGCTGTTGGTGCGATTCCCCGTCTCAAAGATATTGGCCCCGATCCTGGTCTGTTGAGTGACGCCCTGCTGGGAATTGTGGCACAGCGGCTAGCGCGCCGGATCTGCCCTGACTGTGCAGAACCTTACACACCCTCACAGGAAGATTTGTTGGTGCTGGGCTTGGAGCGGGAGGAGGCTTGTTCACACAAATGGCGGCGGGGTCGGGGTTGCGCTAGCAGGTTGTCGGAGAAACACCGATGTGTCAGAGTGAGGCAAGTGACAATGAGCAGCTATGCCTCGAATCTTTAAGATGGTGGACTACGAAGCCACCCTGGATACAAGTGTGACATTGCGTG
>JAABUX010002270.1_pt1 | contig 27460 bp, 22 predicted proteins | sample 5561851 | NCBI WGS metagenome assembly JAABUX01 (sample SAMN10711883, study PRJNA513361) | rock metagenome | isolation source: Antarctica rocks | place: Antarctica: Victoria Land, Richard Nunatak red sandstone | collected 2016-01-03 | reverse complement strand
TGGCCCAATCCTGCAGCACGCTTTCCGGCGGCCCGTCGCGGTAGGGGTGGACGCTGATGGCGTCGAAACAGCCCGCACGATCCGCAGCGATGAACCGCCGGAGCAGCGGCCAGGCGAAGTTGGACGCGGCCGGCCCGATCACGCGCGCCTCCGGGACGACGCCGCGGATTTGCTGGCAGGCGCTCATGGCGAGGCCGACATAGCCGTCCGTGTCGATCGGGTCCCCGAAATTGAGGTCCGGCTCGTTCCAAAACTCCCAGATGACCGCCCGGCCGTAGCGCTTGGCCGCAGCTTGGACGAACCGCAGGAAGCCGGCGCGCGGCTCTCCGGCGACCAGGGCCGCGTAGGCGGGCGAGGGCTTGTTCGAGGCGGCGGCGAGGCCGGGGACATAGACCGGGTTGGAATAGTTGAGAACGAGAAGGGGGGTGAGCTTGGCCGCCCGCAAGTCGCCGACGAGGGCGTCGTAGTGCGACCAATCGTAGGTGCCGCGCTCGCGCTCGACCTGCTCCCATATCACGTCCATGCGCACCACCCGGAACCCCATCGCGTGGATTCGCCGCAGGTCGTCGCGGTGGCCGTCGGCGAAATGGATGTCCACGCCCAAGCCGTTCGGGACGGTCCCGTGAGCGAACACGCTGGCCAGCCGGACGCCGCGCTCGGGAGATTGCGCGTTCGCAGCGCCGCCCGATCCCAGCACGAGGAGCGACCACGCGAGCCTCAGGATTGTGGTTCCGGTCGCTGGCATGACGGGTGGGCATTACCATGTCCTCGGCCTGAGTCCAGCGATGAACCGCATTAAGGTGCCAACGTTAACCGCTCAACGCGCCTGGCCTTCGGGCGGCTCCAGCGGGGTGATGGCGACGGGGGCGACGCCGTCCTTCTTGAGCCCGAGCGCGCCGGCGCTGCTCGGGCTGACGTCGAGGACGCGCCCCGGCACGTAGGGGCCGCGGTCGCGCACCTGGACCGTCGCCGTCTTGCCGGTCTTGAGGTTGGTGACCTTGGCGACCGTGCCCAGCGGCAGGGTCTTGCTCGCCGCCGAGTTGGAGGCGGGGTTGAACGTCGTGCCATCGGCCATTTTGTGGCCCTGCAGGGAATTGGCGTAGATGGACGCCTTGCCCTTCTGCACGTGGCCGGGATGCGGTGACGCTGCGTGTTCGGTCCGCGCGTCGGCGGGCATCGGCCAACTCGCCCAGGCCACGCCGAGCAGCGCACCGGCTGCGAAGATGTTTCGCTTCATCGTCTGTCGTGACTCCTGCGCTTGAGGTTGCAGCCTCACACCGGCCCGCGCGGCAGGCGAGGTTCGGTGCGATCGTCCAGCGGGTGCAGGGTGGGACGCGGGCGGGTGAATGTCACGCGCCCGGCCTTCATGCCCCACAGCGGCTGCGCCAGTTCAGCCACGGCGGTGGCGGCGTCGGCGGCGTCGAGCAGGACCAGGTCGGCCGGCGCCCCGAGCCGCACGCCGTACTCGGACGCCCGCAGCAGGCGCGCGGCGTCCGTCGTCACCATCTCCAGGCAGCCGGCGAGGTCGTCCGGGCGGGCGACCTGGCAGACATTGGCGTACAGGTTCGCCATCCGGAGCAGGTTTGCGTCGCCGTACGGCGTGAACGGGTTCAGCACGTTGTTGGTCGCGATCGAGCACGTGACCCCGGCCTCGCGCAGCGTCCCGGCCGCGACCACGCCGCGCGGAATCGCGTGGTCGTGCGTGCGTCCCATCAAGTACAAGTCGGTCGCCGGCAGCACCGTCACCGCCACGCCGGCGCGGGCGAGGGTCGCGGCCAAGGCGGCGAAGCGGGCGGGGGGCACGAGGGACATCTGCGTCACGTGGCCCACGGCGACCCGGCCGCCCCAGCCGCACTCCTCGGTCTTGCGGCACACGTACTCGACCTGCATGCCGTCGGGCGTGTCGCCCATGTCCAGGTGCATATCGATGTCGACGTCCCAGTCGCGCGCAATCGCGAAGATGCGGTCGATCTGCCCGCGCGGGTCGCTGTCGATATACGGCACGGCGCCGATCACTCGCGCGCCGCGGCGGAGGCCTTCGACCAGAAGCGCGTCCGTCCCCGGGTTGTTCAGCAGGCCCTCCTGCGGGAACACGCACAGCTCGATGTCCATGGCCCAGGCGTAGTCGCGCGCCAGTCGCTGCACGCCCTCGAAGCCGCGCAGGCCGATGCCGGGATCGACCTCGACGTGGGTGCGCATGCGCGTCGTGCCCCAGCCGATCGCCCGCTCCAGGGTGCGGCGGCCGCGGGCGTAGACGTCCTCGGGCGTGAAGCTGGCCTTGGCGGCGGAGGTCAGGCGCACCGCTTCGGCGACCGAGCCCTCGGCGGCTGTGCAGCGGTCCAGGATGCACGTCTTGTCCAGGTGGACATGGGTCTCGACCAGGCCGGAGATCAGCAGGCAGCCGCCGGCCTGGACCACGGGACCGTCCGCCGGCAGCCTCGCCGCAATGGCGGCGATGCGCCCGGCGGCGATCCCGACATCCACCGGGCCGGATCCGTCGGCCAGCCGTGCGCCCCGCACCACCACATCCATCATGCCGCCCGCATTCCTCGATCGTCGGTCCCCAGCTTGCAATGCAAAGGCTGGGCCGTGCAAAAGCTGGGCCGTGGTTCCGCGGCCTTGCCGGCCGCGCTGCGTCCCGTCACTCTGCGCGGCCATGGACCTGCCCCCGCTGGACACCGACCGCTTCCTCGCCGACCTCGATGCCTTGCGCCTGATCGGGGCATTCCGAACAGGGGTGCACCGCCCGACCTTCACCCCGCAGGACATGGACGCCCGGCGCTGGCTGATAGCGCGCATGCGGGAGGCTGGCCTGCAGCCCGAAATCGACGGCATCGGCAATGTGCTGGGCCGCCATCCTGGGCCCGGCCCCAAGCTGCTGGTCGGCAGCCACATCGAGACCCAGAACCAGGCCGGATGGCTGGATGGCGCGCTGGGCGTGGTCGCCGGGGTGGCGCTGGCCCGCGCCGGGCTGCCGGTGGACGCGGTGGCATTCGCCGACGAGGAGGGCCATTACGGCTCGTTCATCGGCTCGCGCTCCTTCATCGGCCTGCTGGACGAGGCGGAGATCGACCGCCTCGCCAACCGCTACGACGGCACAACCCTGCGGCAGGCGCTGGCGGATGCCGGATTGGCCGGCCGGCCACGGCTGGCGCTGCAGGAGGATCGCTACCGGGGCTTCCTGGAGATGCACATCGAGCAGGGCACCACCCTGGAACACGCCCACCAGCAGGTCGGCGTGGTGACGGGCATCGTCGCCATCTGGCAATACCGCATCGTGATCGACGGCCAGCAGGACCACGCCGGCGGCACCACCATGGCGGAGCGGCGCGATGCCGGCCTGGCCGCCGTGCGCCTGCTGGGCTGGATCGACGCGGAGTTGCCCCGGCACTGCGGCGAGCGCACGGTCTGGACCGCCGGCCGCATCGCCCTCGAACCCGGCGCGCCCTCCATCATCCCCGGCCGCGCCGACATCCTGTTCCAAATCCGCGACCTCTCGACCGACACGCTGGAACGGCTGGACGACGTGCTGCGCCGGGCGGTCCGGGAGAGCAACCGCCGCGAGCGCTGCACCGCGACCCTGGAGGTGATGGGTCAATCCACCCCGGCCCTGTGCGACGCCGGGCTGCAGGATGCGCTGGCCGACGCGGCCGAAGCGCTGGCGCCAGGCGGTTGGCAGCGCATGCCCAGCGGCGCCGGGCACGACGCGCAGTATCTCGCGCGGCGGATGCCGGCGGCGATGCTGTTCGTGCCGTCGATCGGCGGGATCAGCCATCACTGGGTCGAGGACACGAAGCGCGAGGACTTGGCGATGGGCCTGCGCGCCCTCGCGGCCGGCGCGCGGCGGGCCCTGGCGACCCTGTGCCTGCTGCTCGGCGTCGCGACCGCCGCCCAGGCCGCGTCGCCCCCGGCGCTGGAGGCCGCGCACGGGATGGTCGTCACGTCGCAGCGCCTTGCGTCCGAGGCGGGGGTGGAGATGCTGCGCCGGGGCGGCAACGCGGTGGATGCGGCGGTCGCGGTCGGCTACGCCCTGGCCGTCGTCAATCCGTGCTGCGGCAACATCGGCGGTGGCGGGTTCATGACGCTGCATTTGGCGGACGGGCGCGACCGGTTCCTGGACTTCCGCGAGATGGCGCCGGCCGCGGCGACGCCCGACATGTATCTCGACGGCGAAGGCCGGGTGCGGACGGGGGCGAGCCTGTACGGGTCCCGCGCCTCCGGGGTGCCGGGGACGGTCGCGGGGCTGGAGGCCGCGCTGGCGCGCTACGGCACGCTCCCGCGCTCGACCGTGATGACGCCGGCGATCCAACTGGCCCGCGACGGCTTCGTGCTCACCCGCGGCGACACCGACATCCTGGATGCGAAGGCGGATCGTTTCCGCCGCCAGCCCGGGGTCGCGAGGATATTCCTGCGCCCCGACGGCAGCGTATTCCAGCCCGGCGACCGCCTCGTGCAGGCCGACCTCGCCGCGACCCTCGCCGCGATCTCGGCGGGCGGGGCGGACGCGTTCTACCGGGGCCACGTCCCGCAGGCGGTCGAGGCGGCGTCCAAGCTCGACGGCGGCGTTCTCACCGCAGCCGACTTCGCCGCCTACCATATCGAGGAGACCGATCCCCTGCGCTGCTCCTATCGTGGCGCGACCGTGCTCTCGGCGCCGCCGCCGTCGTCGGGCGGGACGACCTTGTGCGAAATCCTGAACGTCCTCGAAGGCTACGACATGCGAGCGCTGAGCTTTCACAGCGCGCAATCCGTGCACCTCATGGCCGAGGCGATGCGGCACGCCTACCTCGACCGCAACACCTTCCTCGGCGACCCGGCGTTCGTCCACAACCCGCTCGAGCGCCTGCTGTCGAAGGACTACGCCGCCGAGATCAGGAGCAGGATCACCGACCGCGCCACGCCGTCCAAGGATGTCCTGCCCGGCACGCCGCCGCACGAGATGCCGGAGACGACGCAGTACTCCGTGGTCGACAAGGACGGCAACGCGGTGTCGGTCACCTACACGATCAACGGGTCGTTCGGAGCGGTCGCCATCGCCGGCGACACCGGGTTCCTGCTGAACAACGAAATGGACGATTTCACGGTCAAGCTCGGCGTGCCCAACCTGTACGGGCTGGTCCAGGGACAGGCCAACGCCATCGCGCCCGGCAAGCGCCCGCTGTCGTCGATGGCCCCCACGATCGTGACGCAGGACGGCCATACGCTGCTGGTCACGGGGTCGCCCGGCGGGTCGCGCATCATCACCATCACGCTGGAGACGATCCTGAACGTCATCGATTTCGGGATGGCGCCGGGGGAGGCGGTCGACGCGCCCCGCATCCACCACCAGTGGCTGCCGGACGTCCTGTACGCCGAGCCGTTCGCGCTGTCGCCCGACACGCAGGCGCTATTGCGCGGCATGGGATACGCGATCACCGAGCAGGTTCCGTGGGGCGCGGCGGAGATGGTGGCGGTTGGGCCGGACCGGCCGAGTCTGGCGACTCCGGCCGCTCCCGCCAACGACGCGGCGCTGTCGGGAGGGATGCGGCCGGGGTTGCTGTACGGCGCCAACGACGACCGGCGGCCGGCGGGGGCTGCATCCGGCTACTGACGGGGCTGCTCGTTGAAACGCAATACTGTTCACGTTCCGATTTGGATCACGGCCACGATGTCGATCCGGGTCGTCGGACGCGGCGTACGGCGGCGAGCACAGCGTCCGGGCTCTCGCCGAGCTCGGCCGCCGTCCAGTCGCGGCGCATTATGAACAGTTCCATCAGCGCAGCGGTGTCCCGGTCGCGGCCCAGCCCGGCGGCGGCGGCGACGCGCCCCTCCTTCACGTAGTAGGCGAGGAACCCCGCCTTGCCGACATCGCCGTGCAGCACGACGCTGTCCCAGTCCGTCGCGTGGCCGATATAGTCGAGGCGCTTCATGTACTGGATGGTCCAGAACACCGGCACCGCGTCGTAGCGGGTCGCCCGGCCCAGCATGTTGAGGGCCGCCACCCGGCCGTGCTGCTCGGCCACGCGCCAGTGCTCGACCCGGATCGGCGGGCCGTCGCCGCGGTATGGGAAGCTCGCGATGTCGCCGGCCGCATACAGCCCCGGTGCGGCGCGCAGGGTCGCATCCACGATGACGCCGCCATCCTCGTTCCGGTGCAGGCCCTCGGCATAGGACGTGGCGGGCTTGACCCCGAAACCGACCACGACGAGGTCGGCCGCAATCCGCTCCCCGCTGTCCAGCACCACCCCGGACACCTGCCCATCACCTTCCAGCGACGCCACCCCGCTGCCCAGCCGGAACGCCACGCCGTGCCGCTCGTGCAAGCCGACGAACGCGCGGCCGACCTGCTCGCCGAGCTGCCGGGTGAACGGCACGGCCTCCTTGCCGACCACGGTCACGTCCAGCCCACGTTCCCGCAGGCTCGCCGCGACCTCCATGCCGATGAAACTCGCGCCCAGGATAACGGCGCGCTCGCTGCGTTCGGCCTGCTCCAGGATGGCGTCGGCGTCGGCGCGGCTGCGCAGGGTGTAGACATGGCCGAGCCCGGCGCCCGGCATCGATGGCGCAGAAGGCGTGCCGCCGGTCGCCAGCAGGGCCGCGTCGTAGTCTATCGTGGAGCCGTCCGCGCAGACGATCCGGCGGGCCTGCGCGTCGATGCGCGTGACCTCGGCGGTGCGCCGTTCGATCCCGTGCTCGCGATAGAAGGCCTGGGTCTGCAGGGGCGATTTCTCCGCGCCCTTCCGGCCGGACAGGGCATATTTGCTCAGTATGGTCCGGTCGTAGGGGACCCGGTTCGCCGGGTCGAGCATGACGACCCGGCCCGTGAAGCCCGCTTCCCGCAAGGTCTGTGCCGCCACCGCGCCCGCGCCCCCGGCGCCGACGATGACGAAACAGCGTCCGTCGGGCGCGATGGGCGGATCGGCTGGCGCCTGGGCCGGCTTGGCGAGCAGGATGCGGCCTGCATCCAGGCGCACGTCGTAGCGCTGCAGCGCGTCGAGCGCCGGCGGGTCCAGCACTGCGCCGGTTCGAATGCAGAATGCCGCCTTGTGCCAAGGGCAGACGATCCGGTCGCCGTTGCGGACGCCTTTGGCCAGAGGTCCGCCGGCATGGGGGCAGACAGCGCCGACCGCGTGCACGACGTCACCGTCCCGCACCAGCAGGACCTTCTCATCGTCGACGTCGACCTGCGTCATGCCGCCGGGCTCGATCGTCTCCAGACCTGCGATCTCGATTTCGTGCTGCGACATCTTCTGCCCCCACCAATGCGCGAGGCAACGCTCCGGTTGGGCCGCGGTTCGGCGGGCTGTCCAGGACTGCCCATGCATGAACTGCGAACTCGATGCGGCCAAAACATGTCGAGCGACGGACCCCCGATTTGTCGCGGCCTTTCACCATGGTAGGAATGGCTCCAGCATGTCGCAAAATCTAACGCAGGTGAGGGACGGCTTGGCGGGCGCGATCGGCGATACCCCGCTCATTCGCCTGCGCCGCGCTTCGGCGGCCACAGGCTGCGACATCCTCGGCAAGGCGGAATTCATGAACCCCGACGGCTCGGTGAAGGACCGTGCCGCCTTGGCGATCATCGAGGACGCCGAGCGCCGCGGCGCCCTGGTCCCCGGCGGCGCCATCGTGGAGGGGACCGCCGGCAACACCGGCATCGGCCTCACCCTGGTAGCCAACGCGCGCGGCTACCGCAGCATCATCGTCATGCCGGAGACGCAGAGCCAGGAAAAGATCGATTTCCTGCGCATGATCGGCGCCGACCTCCGCCTGGTGCCCGCCAAACCCTACAGGGACCCGGGTAATTACGTCCGCTACAGCGAGCGGCTGGCGACGGAGCTGGGCGCGGTTTGGGCCAATCAGTTCGACAACCTAGCCAACCGCGAGGGCCACCGGCTGACGACAGGGCGCGAGATCTGGGAGCAGACCGCGGGCCGGGTGGACGCCTTCACCTGCAGTTGCGGCACCGGCGGAACGCTCGCCGGCGTGTCCATGGCGTTGAAGGCGCAGCGGCCGGACGTGCGGGTCGTGCTGGCCGACCCACTCGGCAGCGCGCTGTATAGTTGGGTGACCTCCGGCGAGCTGAACGTCAGCGGCAGTTCGGTGACGGAGGGCATCGGGCAGTCGCGGGTGACGGCCAACCTGGCGGGCGCCGCGATCGACGATGCGGTGCAAATTCCGGACGACGAAGCGCTGGAGCAGGTGTTCGACCTGGTGCAGCACGAAGGCCTCTCGGTCGGCGGTTCGGCCGGGTTGAACGTGGCGGCAGCGATCCGGGTGGCGCGTGCGATGGGACCGGGGCATACGATCGTGACGATCCTGTGCGATAGCGGCGCGCGGTATCAAAGCAAGCTGTTCAACCCCGACTTCCTGCGGGCAAAGGGCCTGCCAGTGCCGCCGTGGCTCGCCCGCACGTCGAAAAACTGAGCTGCAATCCGCAGCGGACGGCATGGCGACAAGTAAGCGCCTGGACGGTGCAACCCAACGCCCCCGCGAGCGCTTGAACGAAGCTTTAAACCTTCCTTCATGCAGGGTAATTGGATGTCTCAGGTAAATGGTTTCCGCATCGAGGAAGGCCGTCCGTTTCCGCAAGGGGCGACTTGGACCGGCCTCGGAGTGAACTTCGCCATCTTCTCGGCGCACGCCACCAAGGTCGAGCTGTGCCTGTTCGACGACCGTGGCGAGACCGAAATCGGCCGCGTCGACCTGCCGGAATACACCAACGAGATTTGGCACGGCTTCCTGCCGGATGCGCGACCCGGCACCGTGTACGGCTACCGCGTGCACGGCCCGTACGACCCCGAGAACGGTCACCGCTTCAACCCCAACAAGCTGGTGCTGGACCCCTACGCCAAGGCCGTCGTCGGCCAGATCGTCTGGGCGCCCGAGCTGTTCGGCTACAAGATGGGCGAGGAGGACACCACCTTCGACGAGCGGGACAGCGCCTCCTTCATGCCGAAAGGGCGCGTGATCGACCCGGCCTTTAACTGGGGCGAGGACCGCGCGCCGCGCGTGTCGTGGGAACGGAGCATCATCTACGAAACCCACGTCAAGGGCTTCACCAAGCTGCACCCGGCGGTCCCGGAGGAGTTGCGCGGCACCTTCCGCGGCCTCGCGACGCCGGAGGTGGTGCGCTACATCCGCGACCTCGGCGTCACCAGCGTCGAGCTGCTACCGGTCCACATGTTCGCCGACGACAGCTACCTCGTGGAGAAGGGGCTGGTGAACTACTGGGGCTACTCCACCCTGTCGTTCTTCGCCCCGAGCCGCCGCTACGCCGCCGTGCCGGATTTCGCCTTCTCCGAGTTCAAGGAGATGGTCAGCCGGTTCCACGCCGCCGGCATCGAGGTCATCATGGACGTGGTGTACAACCACACCTGCGAGGGCAACGAGAAAGGGCCGACGCTGTCGTTCAAGGGCATCGACAACGCCAGCTACTACCGCCTGCTGCCCGACCAGAAACGCTACTACATCAACGACACCGGCACCGGGAACACGTTCAACCTGTCGAACGCGCGCGTCATCCAGCTGGTGATGGACAGCCTGCGCTACTGGGTGAGCGAGATGCACGTGGACGGGTTCCGCTTCGACCTCGGCACCATCCTGGCCCGCGAGAGCCACGGCTTCGACCAGAAAAGCGGCTTCCTGCGCGCCGTCGGCCAGGACCCGGTGCTGAGCCAGGTCAAGATGATCACGGAACCCTGGGATTGCGGCCCCGGCGGCTACCAGGTGGGCGGCTTCCCACCGGGTTGGGCGGAGTGGAACGACCGCTACCGCGACAACGTGCGCGCCTACTGGAAGGGCGACGCCGGCAAGGTCACGGATTTGGCGACCCGGTTCACCGGCAGCAGCGACTTCTTCAACCATCGCGGCCGGCCTGCCTGGTCGTCCGTCAATTTCCTCACCGCGCATGACGGCTTCACCCTGAACGACTGGGCGTCGTACAACGAGAAGCACAATGACGCGAACGGCGAGGACAACAACGACGGCAACAGCAACAACGAGAGCTGGAATTGCGGCGCGGAGGGTCCGACCGACGATCCCGAGGTGAACGGGCTGCGGGTACGGCAGATCAAGAACATGCTGGCGACCTTGCTGCTGTCCCGCGGCACGCCGATGCTGCTGGCGGGCGACGAGTTCGGCCGCACCCAGGGCGGCAACAACAACGCCTACTGCCAGGACAACGAGATAAGCTGGCTGAACTGGGAGCTTGACGACAAGGGCCGCAGCCTGGCCCGTTTCGTGTCCCAGCTGACCGCGCTGCGGCGGCGCCTGCCGATCCTGTACCGCTCCCGGTTCCTGACGGCGCAGTGGAACGAGGAGATCGGCGTCAAGGACGTCACCTGGCTGAAGCCGACCGGCAAGGAGATGGACCAGGCGGCGTGGGACGATCCGAACACGCGGTGCCTGGGCATCCTGCTGGACGGGCGGGCGCAAGCCTCCGGCATCCGCCGCCGTGGCTCGGACGCGACGGTGCTGGTCATCCTGAACTCGTACCACGATGGCGTCCCGTTCACCCTGCCGGAGGTGCCGGGCGGCGTGTCGTGGCAGTGCTCCATCGACACCAACCAGGAGGATGGGCCGAACGGCATGAAGTTCGAGTTCGGCGCCGATTACATCGTCACCGGCCGCTCCATGCTGCTGTTCGAATTGGTGCTGGACAGCGCCTACACCGAAGCGCGCGGTATCCAATCGTACTTGCCGCTGGTCGCGCCCGTCGACGATGGCGATTGACGGGTCGCAAGGTCAGGAGGGGATCGCGAGCGGCCAGAAAAAGGCAATCAGCGGGACGCCGGCCGCAACGACAACGATGGACAGCGGCAGGCCGAGGCGCCAGTAGTCGCCGAATCGGTAGCCCCCTGGACCCATGACCAGCGTGTTGCACTGGTGCCCGATCGGGGACAGGAAGTCGCACGCGCAGCCCAGGGCCACCGCCATCAGGAACGGGTCCGGGTTGAGCCCCAGCTTGCCCGCCAGCGTTCCCGCGATCGGGCCGAGCATGAGCACAGTCGGCGCGTTGTGCAGGAACGGCGTCACGATCATGGCGATCACCATGATGATCGCCAGCGCGCCCGCGGGCGGCACGCTGTGCAACGCGCTTTCCAGCCAGCCGGCGAGAAGGTCGGTGCCGCCGGTGTTGCGCACGGCCTCGCTGACCGGAATCAACGCCGCCAGCAGGATCAGCACGTGCCACTCCATCGTGTGGTAGGCCTCCTCCATGGTGAGCACCCGGGCCACCAGCAGGACCACGGCGGCGGCGAAGAAGGCGATGGCGACCGGGAGGAGGTTGAGCGCCACCAGCGCCATCGCGACCGCCAGCACCACCGGCGGCAGCCAACCGCGATGGCTCTGGCCGAGTGAGATCGCCCGCGCCGCGAGCGGCAGCACGTGCAACGCCCCGAGCGTCTCCGACATGCTGCCGGACGCGCCTTTCAGCACCACGACGTCCCCGGCGCGGAAGCGCAACGCGTGCAGCCGCTGGCCCACGCGCTCGCCGCTGCGGCTGACGGCGAGCAGCGCCACGTGGTAGCGGTCGCGCAGGCCCATCGCGTCCGGCGTGCGGCCGATCAGGGCGGAGTCTCCCGTGACCACGCCCTCGACCACGCTTTGCCCGGTCACGGCGCCCTCCCCGGCGTCGTTGGCCAGCCGTAGCCGGCCGCGGGCGACCAGGCGTTCGAGGCTTTGGGGCTCGCCTTCCAGCATCAGCACGTCGTCGGTCCGCAGCGCGGCGGCGGGTGTCGGCAGGAAGCGGCGGAAACGCTCGCGCACGATCCCGGAGACGATCACCTCTCCATCGCTGAACGCTTCGAGGGCGGCGACCGTCTTGCCGACCAGTGGGCTTTCGGCCGGCAGGCTGGCCTCGGCGACGTAGCCCTCCAGGTTGAACGCGGCCTCGATCCCGGCCGCCGCCTTGCGCCCGCGGGGCAGTAGCCGGTAGGCGAAGCTGAGGAACGCCATGCCCAGCACGGCGATGCACAGCCCCACCGGGGTGAAGTCGAACATTCCGAACGGATGCCCGGTGACGTCTTGCCGAACCTTGGATATGATGATGTTGGGCGAGGTGCCGATCAGTGTCACGACGCCGCCGACCAAGGAGCCGAACGCCATCGGCATCAGCAGCTTGGACGCCGACGTGCCCGTCCGGCGGGCGAGCTGGAGCGCCACGGGCATGAAGATCGCGAGGGCGCCCACGTTCTTGGTGACCATCGACATCACGGTCACCGCAATCACGAGCGCCGGGACCTGCGCCTGCTCGGTCTTGAGATAGGGCAGCAGCGGCCGCATCAGCGTTTCGACCACCCCGGAGCGGGAGATTGCGGCGCTGACGACCAGGGCGGTGGCGACGATGATCACAACGTCGTCGCCGAGCCCCTCGAAGGCCGACTTGGCCGGGACCACGCCGGTCGCCACCCCGGCCAGCAACGCCATGAGCGCCACGAGGTCGTAGGGCAGCCGTCCCCAGACGAATAGGATGATCGTGCAGCCAATAATTCCGAACGCCATTGCTTGGTCGAGCGTCATGCCATCTCCATGCCCGGCGTCGTTGCCGTCTAAGGTCCGCCCACGGGTACACGACCGGGGAACATTGCGGGAGAACGTGCGTAATGTTCATTCTGTTGCAAGGCGCCCAGCGATGACCGAACCGAAGGCGCGGGAGCACCGATCCCGCAGCCCTGCAACTTTTGCGCGGGATTTCAACTGGTTCAACATCTTCGCGGCTATCTTGATGATCGTGGGCCTAGGAGCGGGCGCCTGGTCGGTGGCCATCGCGCGCAACACCCGCCTCGTGGTGGCTCAGGAGAACCGGATTCTGGCGTCCACCGAGCATCTGCTCTCGACGCTGAGAGATCTTGAGACGGGGGAGCGCGGTTTTGCCCTGACCGGGGACCAGGCTTATCTTCAGCCGTACGAGCGGGCACGCGCCAGCTTGGACGCCGCCGTTGCGGCGGTGGGCGTCCCAGGGCAGGCGGACGGCAAGCTGGCCGAACTCATCGACGTCAAGCGGGAGTTCGCCCGCCGGGTCGTCGCGGCGCGGCGCGATGCGGGACTGGACGCCGCAATCGCGCTGGTCCGGACCGGCGAGGACAAGGCCTCCATGGACGCCGTGCGGTCTTCGGTCGCCGCGGCGCAAAATGACGCCCGCGCGCGGATCGCCGCGAGCGATGCCGCGGAAGCGGTGCGGGGGCCGTTGCTGGTCACGCTTGCGGCTCTGGCCACGTTGGCGGCGTTCACCGCGGTGGTGCTGCTCGCCCTGCGCCGACGCCGGGCGGAACGAGCCAGCATGGCGCTGCTCGGCAGCGTCCTGGAAAATGCCCCAATCGGGCTCGGCCTGCTCGACCCGGGTCTGCGCGTGCGGCACATGAACCGCAGGCTTGCGGCCATCAGCGAGCGGGCGCTCGACGCCGATGTCGGCAGCCTCCTCTGGGACATCCTGCCCGACATGCGCGAGACGCTGGAGCCGCGGCTGCGGGAGGTGCTCGAGGCCGGCCGCACCGTGACCAACGTCGATGTCGCGGCGCACAGCCGGATCAATCCCACGCAGCTGCGGGAGTTCCAGTTCGGCTTCTTTCCGCTGCCGGCGGCGGTCGCGGGATCGACCGCCGGGGCGGGCTTGGTGGTCACCGACGTCACCCTCCGCAAACGGGCCGAACGCCGGTTGCGGGAGAGCGAGGAGCGCTTCCGCACCCTGATCGAAACCAGCGCCGCGATCGTCTGGACCACCACGGCGGACGGCGAGCTGGTCGGGACGCAGCCGAGCTGGGCCGCCTACACCGGGCAGACCGAGGCGGAGTACGCCGGGCTCGGGTGGCTGCAGGTCATTCACCCGGAGGACCGGGAGGCAACGCGCGACGCCTGGCAGCGGGCCGTCGCCGACCATACGCTTTACGCTGTGGAGCACCGGCTGCGCCGGGCAGACGGCGAGTGGCGCACGATGGCTGTTCGTGGCGTGCCGATCCTCGACGACGGCGAGGCTCGCGAGTGGGTGGGAACCCACACCGACATCACCGAGCGCAAGCAGGCGGAGGTGGAGCTGGGCGCCGCCAAGGACGCCGCCGAGTCGGCCAACCGCGCGAAAAGCCAGTTCCTTGCCAACATGAGCCACGAGTTGCGCACTCCCCTATCGGCCGTCATCGGCTACAGCGAGATGCTCGAGGAGGAGATGGAGGAGGCGGGCGACGAGGATTTGCTGGGCGATGTCCGGAAAATCCAGTCCAACGCCCGGCATTTGCTCAGCCTGATCAACGACGTGCTGGACCTGTCCAAGATCGAAGCGGACCGGATGACCACGTTCGCCGAGACGTTCGACGTGGCGGAGCTGGTGCACGGGGTCGCCTCGACCGTGGAGACCCTGGTGCAGCAGAAGGGCAACGAGGTCGTCCTCGACCTGGCGCCGGACCTGGGCCAGATGCACACCGACCAGGTCAAGCTGCGGCAGTGCCTGTTCAACCTGGTCAGCAACGCGGCGAAGTTCACCGAACGCGGCCGGATCGTGCTCCGGGTGACGCGGTCCGGCGACGAGGTGACGTTCAGCGTCGCCGATAGCGGCATCGGCATGACGCCGGAGCAGCTGGAGCGGCTGTTCGAACGGTTCACCCAGGCCGACGTCTCGACCACCCGGCGCTTCGGCGGAACGGGGCTGGGGCTGGCGATCACGCGGGCATTTTGCCGTCTGCTCGGCGGCGACGTGAGCGTGACCAGCAGCTACGGCGAGGGGTCCATTTTCACCATCCGCCTGCCGGCCGAGATGCCGGAGCAGCCGCCCGAGGAGGCGACAACGCCGGCCGACAGCACGCCTGGGCAGCACCTGGTTCTGGTGGTGGACGACGACCCGGCCCAGCGCGACCTGCTGAGCCGGTTTCTCGAACGCGAAGGATTCGCGGTCCGGACGGCGTCCGACGGCCGGACCGGCATCGAGCTTGCGGGCGCCCTGCAGCCGCGCGCGATCCTGCTGGACGTGATGATGCCGCAGATGGACGGCTGGTCGGTACTCGGCGCGCTCAAGGCCGATCCGGCCCTGGCGAGCATCCCCGTCGTGATGGTGACGTTCGTCAACGAGCCCGGCCTCGGCGAGTCGCTGGGCGCCGCCGATACCGTCCTCAAACCCGTCGAATGGGACCGGCTCAAGGACGTCATGGGGCGGTTCCGCGGGGACGCCGGCGACATCCTGGTCGTGGATGACGACCCGAACGCCAGGGCCCGGCTGCGAACCGTGCTCGAGCGCAACGGCTGGACCGTCGCCGAAGCGGGCAATGGACAGGAGGCGCTGGATATCGTGGTCCACGCGCCGCCGCAGCTCATCCTGCTGGACCTCACAATGCCGGTGATGGACGGCTTCGCGTTCCTCCATGAGCTGCGTCAGCGGCCCGGCTGCAACGATATTCCCGTCGTGGTCCTGACCGCGCGGGATCTGGATGGGGACGAGCGCCGCCGCTTGGACGGCGCGGACCGGGTGCTGAGCAAGGGGCAGACCAACCTGCGCCAGCTTGCCGGTGAGCTCCGCGCGCTCACGCCTTCCCACGCCGAGTCGCCGGCCGGCGGCACGACCCTGTCCGAACCCCTTTGAATGCCGCTTTGGAGGCTTAACGATGCGTCTGCTGTTGGTCGAAGATCACGAGGAAATCTGGGACTTCCTGTCCCGCCGGCTCAAGCGCCGCGGCTACGAGGTGACGGTCGCCACCGATGGGCAGGCCGGCGTCGACCGGGCTCGGGCGGACTTGCCCGAGATCATGCTGCTGGACATGAACCTGCCGATCCTGGACGGCTGGTCGGCGGCCCGCCTGCTCAAGGCCGAACCCGCGACCGCCGGCATCCCAATCATCGCCCTCACCGCCCATGCCATGTCTGGGGACCGGGAGAATGCGCTCGCGGCGGGCTGCAACGACTACCATCCCAAGCCGATCGACTTCTCGCGGCTGCTCACCCAAATCGAGGCCCTGGCGCCCGGCAGCTAGGTCGTGAGATTACCCTTCGGCCGCGGCCACCGCGACGGAGCGGCGTCCGTCCTGGAGCAGCTAGCGATCCAGGAAAGTGCGGCGGCACTCCGACCCGGCGTGCCGGCGCATCGTCCGATCCCGCGCCCCGAGAGCGTCATCGAAGCGGCGCTCGCGCAGAAGGTGCTGTTCGGCTGGATGCAGAACCGGCATCAGACCCTCTATCCGCTCGTGCTGAACCTGCGCAACATGACGGCCGGCGAGCGCCAATTGATCGTCGGGGCGGTCGCCCTCGCGCTGCAGGCCGGCGAGCGCGACGACCAGTCGACCCGGCGTGGAGAAACCTGGCTGCGCTCGGTTGGCGGCGGCGATGGGGATGTGGCGGCGCTGACCGAAGCGCTGCGGGTCTGCTGCCGGGTCGACGTGTTCGTCGCAGCGGTGCGCAGCGCCGGGCAGGGCCCGCAGGCCTACGCTGCCGCGGTCGGCGCGCTGAGCCGGCGTGACCTCGTCAACCGGAGGTTTCACGACTATTTCGCCGCCCGGCTCGGCCTCGCCGACGAGGTGGCGCGCAGCATGAACCGGCGCTACGGCTGAACTTCCGTCAATTCCTGCATGAAATTCTGCAACGCCCTGCTGTCGATCAGCAGCTTGCGCGAGAGATCGGCCAGGGTGATCCAGCCGACCACGGCGCCGCGGGCGTTGCGCACCGGCATACGGCGGAAATGGTTTGCCGCCATCGAGTCCATCGCGGCCCGCAATGCGTCGTCCTCGTCGCACGACACCACCGGGCTGGTCATCACGTCCCGCACCGTGACGGCGGCGGGGGCCAGCCCCTTGGCCACGTAGCGGTACAGGATGTCGCGGTCGGTCACCACGCCCTCCAGCTGGTCGGCCGAGCCGACCGGCAAGGCGCCGACGTCCAATTCGCCCATCATCTCCGCCGCTTCCTGCAGGCTGGCGGCGCCATCGATGAACTCGATATCGCGCGCCATCACGTCACCCACCTTCATCGCCCACCCCATCTGTAACACCTCCTCTGTACCACATCATAGGAAGGCAGCCATGCCACCGCCGTCTGCCGAGCCACACGCGCCCGATGGGTCCACCGATCCAGGGGCCACCCAGTCGCTCCTGGAATTTACCGGCCAGCAGGGCGGCGCGTCGTCGGCCGTGTTCGACGGAGCGGACGTTTCCGCGGCCGGGCTGGGCGCGCGCGTCCAAGGTGCCCCCTGGTGGGATGCGACGCTCGGCGGTCTCAAGCTTGGCGGGCGCGATTTGGCGGGCGCCAGCCTGCGCCGCGCTGACCTTTCCGGCGCCGATTTGGCGGGAGCCAACCTCAGTTCGGCATCGTGCAGCGGTCTCATCCTGCGCCGGGCGCGGCTGGAGGAGGCGAATTTCAGCGGCGCCGACCTGATCGGCAGCGTGTTGGGAGGGGTGAACGCGGGCGAGGCGGATTTCAGCAAAACGCTGCTGGAGGATGCCAACCTGGCCGGCGCCCGGCTTCGCTTCGCCAGCTTCGCCGGGGCCGTCATGGACGGCGCGGATCTCTCCGGCGCCGACCTTTGGGGCGCCAAGCTGACCGACATCGCAGCCGAGCGGGCCAGCTTCCGGGGATCGCGCCTGGATGAGGCGCACCTCGCGAACGCTGATCTCGCGGCCGCGGATTTGGCCGGCGCGACCCTGCGGCGCGCCAACCTCACCGGCGCCCGGTTGCGAGGCGCCAACCTGCGTGAGGCCGTGCTCGACGGCGCCGACCTGGGCGACGCCGATTTGAGCGGCGCCGTGCTGCCCCACATCTCCCTCGCCAGTTGCAACCTGCGCCATATCCGGGTCGCGGGCGCATGGCTGGAACGCACTCGCATGCGAGCGCATCAGCTCGGCGGAGCCATCGGGGAAGAGGTGGCGGGGGAGTTCGAGGCCGCGCGGGAGGGCTACATCGTGCTGGAGCAGAACTTCCGCACGCTCGGCAGCGCCGACGACGCCAGTTGGGCGTTCCGCCGCCGCCGCCGGATGGGCAAGCGGCTCCACGCCCAGGTCGCGCGCGCCGCACTCGGCCGCCGTAGCCTCGGCGCGGTCATGCCGAGCCTGCGGTGGCTTGGCGACATCGTGGCGGAGTGGCTGTGCGACTACGGCGAGAGCGTCACGCGGGTGCTGCGCGCCTTCCTGGTGGTCCTGTTCAGCTTCGCCGCGATCTACTGGTTGACCGGGTGCCTGGAGCCGCGGGAGGGGGTTGCGACGGGCGCCGGGTTCCGGCTGGTCGACTACCTTCTGTTCAGCCTCGACTCCATGACCACGGTCGGCACGTCCGAAGTTGGTGTCCGGCCGAGCGGCCAATTAGGGGTGCTGCTGTCCAGCGTGCAGACCGTGGTGGGAACGGTCCTGCTCGGCCTGTTCGGGTTCGTGCTGGGCGTCCGCATGCGGAATTGACCGGGCCGTATGATGACCGTCCGAGGCAGGATGGCTGGACACCGCCGACGAGGCTTTGCGGGGCGGTTTGCGGCGCTGTGTTGACCTGAGGACGGGATCGTGAGGCCACGGTTTGATGCGTTCGGCGCCCGATGTCCCGCCGTTGTCGGCCGCCGTGCAGGACGCGCTGGTCGCGACGCTGCGCGGCCGATGGCTGTTCTCGCCGATCCCGAGCACCCGGACGCGTTCTCCGTCCATCCCTCGATTGAACGCCAAAGCGGAGAGCAAATACTTTATTTCAGCGGCCATCGAGAAATGACTCCTACGACCTTCGCATCCGACCCCCAGCCCGCGTTCGCGCTTGCACCCGGAAGCTCACCGGGTCGTCGGACCAAGGGTTGAACACCGCAGCGCCACTATGCTGCACGTCGCGAACGTTGCGCGTCGCCAAATACAGGTCGTATTCGAGCGCCGTGGCCGCCAACAGCGTGTCGATCACCGGCGGCGCGTGGCCCGTGTCCCGCTTGACCGTCCCGCTGATCGCACCCCAGCGCCGCACCACGGCGTCGCTGACCGGGAGCACGCGCTCGGCGAACCTGGCCTCCAGCGCGACCAGGGCCGCCGCGACCCGGGGCCGAGCCGGATGGGCGGCAGGAAGGTGATGCAGGCCCTTCTCGTACTCCCCCAAGGTCAGGATGCTGAGATACAGCCGGCGCTCGTCCTGGCTGGCGGCCCAGGCGTGCACGCGCTCGCTGCCATGCGGGTTCGCCAACTCGGCCACGACGTTAGTGTCGAGCAGCCAACCGATCACAAGGCGATGTCGCGGCCCGTATCGCGCTCGCGGTCGAGATTCAAGCTGCCGAGTCCAAGGCCTTGCAGGAAGGCAACCAGCGGCTGCGGCTCCGTCATGGGCAGCAAGCGCTCGAGCTCCTCGACCGCGATCACCACAACGGCGTCCTGGCCGCGCACCGTCACATGCTGGGGGCCTTCGGTCCGGGCCCGGCGGACGACCTCGCTGAACCGAGCCTTTGCCTCCTCAAGCCTCCAGGCGCCCGCATGGGAGAGCGGCTCGGCTGCCGTTGCGGCTTCGCGGGTTTTGACTGACTGCAGCATGGCTTATCCCACTTAACTGACTATCTGACTAGCTAACAGGTTAATGGTCAGTCTGCTACCGCTCATTTACGAAAATCGCGCCGGGTCGATGGGGGCGATCCTCCCCGCCTCGATCGCGGCGCCCGCGGCGAGGCACATGTCCTCCCGGAACCGCCCGGCGATCACCTGCACGCCGACCGGCGCCGACCCAATGCACCCGGTGGCGACCGCCAAGCCGGGCATCCCGATCGCCGGCAGCGCGATCTGGGTCATCTGCGCCGACCAGACCCGCCAGAACCCGGTCTCTCCCTGCAGGTCGAGGTCGTCGGAAAATGGCAGCTCGGCTGATATCGGCAGCAGCACGACGGGCGTATGCTCCAGGAACACTTGCCATAGCCGCACCAGGGTCGCCCGGCGGACCAGGATGCGCGAGAACCCCGCCATGTCGACCGTGCGGGCGGTGTCGGCGTGGCGGGCCAGGACGTTGCTCGCGCCGGCGTCGCCCTCGCGCTCGGCGGCGGCCACCAGCCCCTCGTAGCCGTCGCCCAGCCACAGCCGGGTCTGCAGCTCCGCCGCCTCCTGCAAGGGGGGCAGCGCGTCCGTTTCCTCCACCGTCCACCCCGCCGCTTCCAGCCGCCGCGCCGCGTCCTGCAAGGCGGCGACGATCTCCGGCGCGGTCCGCATTCCGTCCGGCCGCAGGCACAACGCGGCCCGCTTCGGCGCCGGCGGGCCATCGAGCGGGGCCGGCACCCACCACGGATCGCGCGCGTCGGGCGCCGCCATTGCGACCAAAGCCGCGCCGATGTCGGCAATCGTGCGCGCGAGCGGGCCGGATACCGCGGTAAGCTGCGGCCCGATCGTGCGCTCGGGCACCGCGGCATTGTACGCCGCCACCCGGCCCGGCGTCGGCCGTAGCCCGTGCACCCCGCACGCGTACGCCGGATACCGAACCGACCCGGCGATGTCCGTGCCATGCGCGATCGCGCCGATCCCCGCCGCGACCGCCGCCGCCGCCCCGCCCGACGATCCGCCTGGCGTCAGCGCCGGGTCGTGCGGGTTCAGCGTGCGGCCGTGCAGCCGGTTGGAGGTGAACCAGCGGCTGGAGAACGCGGGCGCGTTGGTGCGCCCCAGCACCACCGCCCCGGCACGCAGCAGGTTGTCGACGACGGGGTTGTTGGCGGCGGCGATCAGGTCGCGCTGCGCCGTCACGCCGTTGGTGGTCGCGAACCCGGCCTGGTCGGTGTTCACCTTCACGGTGATTGGCACCCCGGCCAGCACGCCCGGGTTCTCGCCTCGCGCGATCGCGGCGTCCACGGCGTCGGCGCGGGCCAGCACCTCCGCCGGCCGGTGCTCGACCACGGCGTTGATCGCCGGGTTCACCGCGTCCAGCCGGGCGAGCGCGTCGGTCGCGGCCTCGCGCGCGGAGACCTCGCGGCGGCGGACACGGGCGGCAAGGTCGGTTGCGGACCGGCGCCAAAGATCGGTCATGAGGTTCTCGCCGGGAACGAAAGGGACGGGCATGATGGCCGGAGCCTTGGGGAAACGCCATGACCGAACGCTACGCCGCCGCCGCTTTGACCGACCTCGCCGCTTCCCTGCTGCGCCGTGCCGGGCTCGACGATGACAAGGCGGCGGCGACGGCCGAGGTGCTGGTGGAAGGCGACCTGCTCGGCCATACGACCCACGGCCTGGCGCTGCTCGCCGCCAACCTGGACGAAGCCGCCGCCGGCCGGATGCTCGGCACCGGCACGCCCGAGATCCTGTCGGAGACATCCGTCGTGCAGACCTGGGACGGACGGCGGCTGCCGGGCCCCTGGCTGGTCCGCCGCGCCGCCGCCCTCGCGACCGCCCGCGCCGCGGAGGTTGGGATTTCGGCCGTGTCGATCCGCCGCGCCTGCCATATCGGCTGCCTCGCCGCCTATCTGCGCCCGGCGGCGGAGGCCGGACACATGCTGCTGGTCACGTGCTCCGACCCGTCCACTGCGTCGGTCGCGCCGTTCGGCGGCACGCGCCGGGTCATCACGCCGAACCCGCTCGCGGCCGGCTGGCCGTCGCCGGGCGGCCCGGTGATGATCGACGTGTCCATGTCCATCACCACCAACGGCATGACTGGCCGCAAGCGCGCCGCCGGGGAGTTGTTCGACCACCCCTGGCTGCTGGACGCCGCCGGGCAGCCGACGCGCGACCCGCAGGCGTTCTTCACCGACCCGGCCGGGACGCTGCTGCCGCTCGGCGGGGTGGAGGCCGGCCACAAGGGCTGGGCGCTCGGCTTGCTGATCGAGGCGCTGACCTCCGCCCTCGCCGGGCACGGCCGCGCCAATCATGAAACGCAGTGGGGCGCGTCCGTCCTCGTGCTCGCGATCGACCCGGCGCGCTTCGGCGGCGCCCCGGCGTTCCTGCGCGAAACCGGTTGGATGGAGCGGGCGGTGCACGCCAACCCGCCCGCGCCCGGCGGCGCGCCGCGGTTGCCGGGCGAGCGTGCGCTGGCGTTGCGGCGGGAGCAGCTCGCGGCCGGCGTGGCGCTGCATCCCGCCATCCCGCCGGTGCTGGCGGCACGTGCCGCGGCGGCCGGGCTCGCGATGCCGCCTTCAGTCCTGTAGCAGCGTCATACCAGCGGCCTCTGACCCCATGACGGCGGTAGGCTGGAGTTGTCCGGGGTCGTTGGCGGCACATCGAGCTTTGTTTCCAGCCCTGCCACCCGCGCCGCCAGTGTCTGGGGTTACGCGGTCAGCGCCGAACCTGCCCCCACAATGCCCGGATCAGCGCGTCTTCCTCCTCGTGTCTCAGTCCGCTGAGATCAGGGAGCCGCATTACCCCAGCCTTGAATCCCAACCATCCCAGTCACGTCAAGCCGCCTTGCGCACAGCCTCGCTCATGCCAACGCGCAAGCGGATTGAGCAGCTACCCAGCTACGACTGCGACGCGCGGCTATCGCCAAGTTTCGCGAAACCACTTACAACTCCACCATGCGCACCAACCCATTCTACGACACCTGGCTGTTCCTGCTCGGGCAGACTCCCGACCACGACGCGCTAGGCCCTGCGAAGTATCTCCTGGTGGCGCTCTACGCCGCGCTGCTCGTCGGCGGCGTCGTCGTGGCCGCCCGCACTTGGTCCCGCGACCCGGCCCAGCGCACCGGCCGCAACCTCGCCATCTGGCTGATCCGCACCCTAATCGGCTCGATGTGGTTCCAGGGCTCGCTGTGGAAGCTGCCGCTGCCCGTCGCCGGCGGGTTCCAATATTGGACCAGCCAGCTCGTCGAGCACTCCTGGCTGCCCATTCACGCCGCCCTGGTACGCGATGTGCTGCTGCCCAACATCGCCATCCTCGACCCGCTGGTCTGGCTGACGGAGACGCTGCTTGCCACCTCGCTCATGCTCGGCGTCGGGGTGCGGGTGGCCGGGCTGGTCGGCATCGCGTTCACCCTCAATCTCTGGGTCGGCCTGTATCATCGCGGCGACGAATGGCCGTGGAACTACCTCTTCCTCATCTTCGTCCACGGCTTCTTCGTCCTGGACCGCGCCGGCGAATGCCTGGGGCTGGACGCGCTGCCGTGGCGGCGGCTCAATCGCGCGCGATGACGATGGTGGTGCAGGCGCTTTCGAGCTTGGCCATGTCGCGCTGCGGCGCCATGCGCACGACCAGCCGCCGGTCCTCCCCGCGCATCACCGGGCAATACGGGTCCGGCTCGGCCAGCGCGTCCATCAGCCGGCGTCGCCCGGCGCAGCCGCCATGGCACGCGGCCTGATGCGCGCAGCCCTGACAGGCCGGCGGCAGCGACCGGGCGGCGACGAACGGCTCCGTATCCGCGATGGCCGCCCCGGCCTGCAGCAGCACGTCGAGGGGCGCGCCGCCCCCCGGCCAGTAGACGCAGGGCTGCACCGTGCCCCGTGGCGTCACCCGCACCGTGCCCGCCCCGCAGCCGCCCCGGCGCGGCGGCAGGCCGGCCATCGCGCGCACCAGCGGCTCGCCGATGGCGATGACGTCGGTCCGGGCAAACAGCGCGGCAAATCCCGCCCAATATTCCTCGTAGGTCAGCGCGAAGCTGTCGCTGCGGACCGACTGGTACACGTTCAGCCGCAGCGGCGCGTCGAACGCACGGGCGACGGCGGCGATGTCGGCGAGCCGGTCGTAGTTGGTCCGCATCATCACGGCGATGATCGTGACCTTCACGCCCAGCCGGCGGCAGCGGGCCGCCTGCTCATGCACCAGGTCCCAATTGCCGGCGCCACGCTGCGCGTCCTGCTCCTCGCGGTTGGGGTAGTCGAGCGAGAACTCCACCTCCGCGAAGCTGGCCACGTCCCGGTCGTCGAGCACCGCGATGGAGTGGCCGTTGGAGGTGATGGTGAGCGTGGCCGGCTGCGCCCGCAGCAGCGCCAGCATGGCGTGGAACTCGGGATGCATGCCGTTCTTACCGGTGCCGAGGTTTACCGACCGCACCGGCAGCGCCGCCAGCACGGCCTGCACCGTGGCGAAGCTCAGCCGGTCGGTGCGGGTCGGGTCGCGGTAGCAGAATGAGCAGGCCAGGTTGCACTCGTTGGTCAAGCCGAGGCCCAGCGAGAAGCGCGGGTCGGCGATCGGCAGGTCGACGGTCATGGCAGCGCGCGCCTCGAATTGCTAAACGGCTTCCATGTTCATAGCGGCCCCGCTGCAGCCCGACCAGGACCCATCCTGTTGGGACGCCCATGCGGACGCCTATGAACGCATTTTCGAACCGCTCACCCTCGGGTTTGCGCGCCAGGCGTTGGACCGGCTGGAACCCCTGGCCGGCTGCGACCTGCTGGACGTGGCGGCCGGGGCGGGCGGGACAGCGCTGGAGGCGCTGCGGCGCGGCGCGCGGGTCACGGCAGTGGACGGCTCCGCGGCGATGGTGCGCCGTATCGCCGCCCGTGTCCCCGGGATCGACGCATGGATGATGGACGGCGTCGCCCTCGCCCTGCCGGACGCCGGGTTCGACGTCGGCCTCTCCTGCTTCGGGATCGTGCTGTTCCCCGACCCGGCGGCCGGGATGGGCGAACTGCGCCGCGTGCTGCGTCCCGGCGGCCAGGTCGCCATCGTGACCTGGACCGAACTGCACCGCTACGCGCTCGCCGCACGCCTGCGCGATTCGATCATCGCGGTGCGCGGCGCGGTCCCGCCGGGCGAGCTGCCGGCGCAGCTGCGCTTCGTCGAGCCGGAGCGCCTGCGCGCGCTGGTGGCCGGCGCAGGCTTCACCGAGGTGCGGGTCGAGCGCCTGGAGGCCGACATGCTCGCCCCGTCCGCCGCAGCGCTGGCGGCCTCGCTCGCCTTCGCGCCCGGCATGGCGGCAATGCTGGACGCCCTTGGCGCGGACCGCCCGGCGGTGCTGCGGAACTTCGCCGACAGGCTGGCCGCCGACCAGGGGCCGGGCGAGGTGCGCCTTGGGGCCGTGGCGCACGTGGCGCTTGCCGTCCGGACGTAGGCATGGTCCTAGCGAAGCAGCCCGATCCATTCATAGCCGGACCAGCCAGACGATGAACCGCCGCACCCTGCTCGCCGCCCTCGCCGGGACCGCCGCGTCCCGCCGCCTCGCCGCCCAGCCGGCGCGGCGGCTGGCTTTCACCGCCATCCCGGACCAGGACGAGACCCGCCTCGTGGAACGTTTCGGCCGCGTCGCCACGTACCTCGAGGCGGCGCTCGGCGTGCCGGTCGGCTACGTGCCGGTGAAAAGCTACCCGGCGGCGGTGACGGCCTTCATCAACGGCCAGGTGCAGCTCGCCTGGTTCGGCGGCTTCACCGGGGTGCAGGCGCGGCGCGGGTCGCCCGGATCCCAGGCCATCGCCCAAGGTATCGAGGACACCGCCTTCACCAGCTACTTCATCGCCAACGCCGCCACCGGCCTCAGGCGCGCCGACGCGCTGCCCGCGGAGGTGGCCGGCCGCAGCTTCACCTTCGGTGCCCGCGCCTCCACCTCCGGCCGGGTGATGCCGGAATACTATCTCCGCAAACAGTTTGGGCGTGCGCCCGCCGACCTGTTCTCCCGCGTCGGCTTCTCGGGCGACCATACCCGCACCCTCCAGCTCGTGCAGTCCGGCGCGTTCGAGCTGGGCGCGATGGACTTCTCGGTGTTCGGCCTGGAGCAGAAGGCCGGCCGGGTCGACCCGGCGCAGGTCTCGGTCATCTGGCAGACGCCGCCCTTCCCCGACTATAACTGGTCCCTTCGCGGCGACGTGGACCAAGACTTCGGCGCCGGGTTCACCGAGCGCGTGCGCGCGGCCCTGCTCGCCATCCGCGACCCGGCGATCCTCGCCCCGTTCGGCCGCTCCGGGTTCATCGCCGCGAACAACGCCGACTACGACCCCGTCGAAGCGGTCGCCAAAGCCACCGAGTTGCTCGACTGATTGGCCCCGCTGCTGGAGCTTCGGGACGCTGGCGTCGCCTATGCCGGCCGCCCGGTCCTGCGCGGCATCACCCTGTCGCTGCGGACCGGCGAGCGCGTCGCCGTGCTCGGCCGGTCGGGCAGCGGCAAGTCCACCCTGCTCGGCCTGCTCTACGCTCGGCTCAGCAGCCAGGCGGCGCTGGTGCCGCAGGCCGCGGCGCTGGTCCGCACGCTCAGCGTGTTCCACAACGTCTACATGGGCCGGCTGGACCGGCACTCCACGTGGCGCAACCTGCGCATGCTGGCCTGGCCGGCGCGGGCGGAGGTGGCGGCGGTGTCCGCGACCCTTGCCTCCGTTGGTTTGGCGGACAAGCTGTTCGCCCGCGCGGGCACCTTGTCGGGCGGGCAGCAGCAGCGCGCCTCGGTCGCTCGCGCGCTGTATAACGGCCGCCGGGTCGTGATCGGCGACGAACCCGTCTCGGCGCTGGACCCGGTGCAAGCGGCCGACATCCTGCGGCTGCTGGCCGAGCGGCACGAGATGCTGGTGCTCGCGATGCACGACGTGGCCCTGGCGCTCGCCTTCGCGGACCGGATCGTCGTGCTGGATGCCGGGCGGCTGGTGCTGGACGCGCCAGCGACCGGTCTTCGCGCGCCCGACCTCATGCGGTTCTACGCCTGACATGGTTCGGGCCTGACATGGCCGTGCGCCCGACGCGGCTAGGCTACGCCAGCGCCAGCTATGCCTTCCTGGCCGCCGCCTTGCTCAGCCTGGCCGTCGCCGATCTCGGCGTTGCGGCGCTGCACCCCTGGGCCGAACTCGCGCGCCTGCTGCACGGCATCGTCCACCCGGACATGCTGGCGCTGCACGCCAGCAGCGTCGTGCTCACCGTCGCCTTCGCCGTGCTGGGCGTGGGCGGCGGGGCGTCGGCCGGGTTCGCGCTGGCGCTGGTGTTCGCCCGTTCCGCCGCGGTCCGGGTATTCTGCGCCGCCATCCGCTCGGTCCACGAGCTGTTCTGGGCGCTGCTGCTGATCCAGGTTACCGGCCTTTCCCCCACCACCGGGCTGCTGGCCATCGCCATCCCCTATGCCGGCATCTTCGCCAAGGTGTTCGCCGAGCTGATCGAGGAGGCCGACCTCGCCGCCGAGCGCGTGCTGCCGCCGGGCACGTCCGCCGTGTCGCGCTTCGTCTACGGCCGCCTCCCGGAGCTGGCGGGGCCGTTCCGCAACTACCTGCTGTATCGCCTGGAATGCGGCCTGCGTTCGACCCTGGTGCTGGGCTTCATCGGCCTGCCGACCATGGGGTTCGAGCTGGAGAGCTATTTCCGCCAGGGCCACTACGCCCAGGCCGCGGCCTTCGTCGGCGTGTTCTATGTCCTCATCGCTACACGGCGCCTGTGGGCGTGCGCCGTCACGCTGCCGTTCCTGGTCGCCGGCAGCGTGGCGGCGCTGGCGCTGCTGACGACGCCGCTGCCGAGCCAATCAGTCTGGACGAGCCTGGCGCGCTTCCTCGGCCACGACATCGTCCCGCGCCCCCTGCGGCCGGGCGGCGGCGGGTGGGATGCGCTGGGCGGCTGGTTCTGGCCGATCTCTGCGCCACCAAATCGTGCCCGGCGTGTGGGACACGCTGGTGCTGTCGCAGATCGCGCTCGTCGCCATGGCGGCGCTGGCATTGGCGCTGTTCCCGCTCGTCACCCGGCGTTTCGCCGGACGGCTC
>JAABUX010002269.1_pt1 | contig 27466 bp, 34 predicted proteins | sample 5561851 | NCBI WGS metagenome assembly JAABUX01 (sample SAMN10711883, study PRJNA513361) | rock metagenome | isolation source: Antarctica rocks | place: Antarctica: Victoria Land, Richard Nunatak red sandstone | collected 2016-01-03 | reverse complement strand
GACTTCAGGGACCCATACTGCCTGCAATTATTTCTACCGCTCATCCTCCCCCAACGCCTAGCATCCATCCGCTCCGTGCGCTTCTACTACGCGATGCCCCGCCTACGTAACGAATATATCGAAGAAATATACGAAGAACCTTGGCAGGCTCTACTCTCAATGACGGGCCTACGCGACCTGCGCGTCAAGTTTTCCGCACCGAAGTTCCCTGAGAGTGCGGAATTCTGGACGAGGGACCAAGGCAGGTTGCTTGCGCCGTTAAAACACTTTAAGGGTCTGCAACTCTTTGAGGTATATCTTCCATTGATGAGGACGATGCCGTTGCCGAAAGGTGTGGATGTGGGGTGCTGTCAGCTCTTTGCGGTGGACGCATCTGGAAAGCCGTATCGAGATTACGATGTCGAAGATTAGATCTACTTGGGCGCAGCGATCGCATGTCGCTCGTACTTTCTCGTTGGCAGCAAGGTGGGGACAAGATTGAGGAATTAATGATGGCTCCAGCTATTCATTCAACAGCAAGCTGCCACATCCACTCGTTGTCACAGGTGAGCACGAAAACGATTATATTCATTTCCAATGTGGCCATCTGAAATGGCAAAGTAAGACGCCGAACGAGCGTGCAACATGCAACAATGGCGAGTGGGATCCCAGGCAAGGACCGACCTGCAATCCGAGCTGTGGAACCCAGAACGCTGTGAACAACACCGACTGTTTCTTCCCCTGTTGGACATGGGTAGTGGGGACAAAGACACTGAACGGTGATGATTTGTGGATATTCGTCAAGGTGTCCTATTGAGCGAGCCTTGTCCGCTTAGGTCTCACACAATCAACGTACTTCTACTATATATCATTCTTCGGAATAGTCCGTTCCCGAACTTAAAGATGTATGTATACATATTATTAACCGTCTCCCTAGCATGGAACATAAAAGACCAACAATATATTTACTCCGTGTAAATTGTAAATCAGCGCAAAATCGACAACTTCTCCCGCTCATTCTTTCTTTCGAGATAGACATCTGCCTCAGTCTTTCCCTTGCAGAGCGCGAGAGGCAAGCCTAGCTATTATTGCCAGAAGCTGCTGTATGTATTGAGGCAGTGGCGGTCCTTTGTTTGGTGAGGGTGCACGTGATTGAAGCCAGGCTAGATTTAAATAGACATTAAATGTATTCTAACAGTGTCTTGGAGAGGCGAATGTGAAATCCGCTGTGAAGCTACCTATTTAGCCAGAGTTCAAGAAATGGGAAAAGAATGTAAGGAGCCATGACTTTGGCGTTTCATACGGGTATTAGCACCACAATTTGAGTTTAACCGACCTATGTTGTATTGTTATATAGGTAGGTATACTGTTGTTAAATTCCTTCACTACCTTAGCACTTTCGCGACCGCTTTCATAGTCTCGGAAACGCTATAGAACAGGTCTTATTTGGTTGTACTTAGTCCTATAATTATAAGTGATAGGTATATTTAAACATTCGCTCACGCACGAGGAGGGTTGCGGAAAGTACTTCTTCTATCAGTGTTCAATATGCGATGTCTATCTACTATGTTGTATCGTATCACGCTTCGTCTGTGACCTGAGGGATTTTAACTGCTCATACGATAAAGAGCAGTTGATCATGATTAACCTCCACTTCTATACCCTTAAATAGCGAAAGGGTCTGAGTGATAGTAACTCGGACATTTTCTTCCGGGAGGACATATCACCTTTCCTTTTACTTTGCCCGTCGTCCATCTCGTCTTCGGCATCACAGCCAGCCAAGTCCTCATAGTTTTCATTCTCCCTTCCCTATCTCGCTTGCTGTCCCTAGATCCCTACCAATGCCTGCAGATACTCAAGGGACTTTGGTCACCCTCAAGCACCTCCTGATCCTCTGATGAGCCGCTAGGATCTTCCATCATGCCAGTATCCCAAAGCACCAACCGTCAAGTGAATGGGGTGGAGTTGGTATTTGCCTTTTCCCCTTCCGTTGGCGTGTATCTCATGAATTCTGTATCAAGTAAAACACTCGCCCAACCGTGTTCTAGCGTTCGATGTGGTGGCATAGTTGCATAATAGTAGTCGACGGGATACTCTACCGTAAGAGCAAGAATTTCTTTCGACATTGTAGATGGTTCCGATGTGGAGTTGGTTTCCAAGCTTGGTAGCATCAGATCTTCGGCAGCCTTGCCGAAATTAATGGAACCCTTCGCGAACAGTGTTTGCTTCTCGAGGAGTCCTTCCTCTTTGGTGAAGCGAAGTTTGCATTATAGCGATGGATATAACAGGCGATTTGGTCCTAGATATTCCAGCTCTATATTGATCTGCCAAGGAAAATATTGAAATGCACAGTATCACTTCCTAAAGTTGGGTTTTAGGATCTTCCGGTTTCGAGGTAGTAAGGCATAATCGTTTCTCAATCACTGCAACGATTTCTTGCCAATCGCACATGGCACCTTGCCCGAAGTCGCCACAAGCCAAGGTTTTTACCTGCGGTCGTAATACTTCCATCCATCCCTCATCCGGATTTACACCATCAACACCCCATTCTTCTTCCAATATTCGCATCTGTTTCGCCGTAACAGGGTGCGCCCACATGGAGGTGTTCATGGCCGGTGCAACAATTATACGGGCTCTTTTCGTGTTCGTGGGGTTGATATCCCATGCACGAATGACACTTGTTAGGAGATTGTCGGAGAAACCGCCTGCGATCTTAGCTAACGTATTCGCTGTCAATGGGGCCACTACGAGAATATGAGACCAACGACGGAGTTCAATATGAAGTATACTTGCGCCCCTTGTCCAGGGCTCTATCCACTCGTGCTCATCCTGGTAGATAGCATCGACGATAGGGAGCGCGGCTAGAGAGGCCACGGTAGGTTGTTCGGCGGACTCGCCGGTAAGAAAGCGAGCCGCATTTTGGGTAAGGATCACACGAATGGAGAGATTGGGATGGTGGCTTAGAGAGGATATGATGAGTGATAGCTTTACGACTGCGACAGAACCGCTAGCGGCGAGAAGAAGATGCGTTTTGCCATCGTTAAGCGCTGCGGTGAGGGCTGCAGCAGAATTGCGCTCATTTTGGTTATCATAGTCATCAGACTTATAGGACATTGTGCGCAGCTAGCACTTGGAGGACCTGGATATCAAATCAGGATTTGAATTGCAAAGGAGGACCAACTTACACGATGTCGTCGTGTCTTTGATCACCCTTCCCGAATTTTCTGGACCAGCTTTGACGTAAATACCCAGATTTAAGGCCGTGGCAAGGCATATGACAGGTGTGACTGTAGTCGAAGAAACTGCTTGAATTGAAGTATTGCTGCCTCGTGATATTTGGGGAGTAGTGGTGAGTAAAGCCGCTCCACTATGGAAAACTAGCGAGAAAGCAAGGGGAGCGGAGGAGGGCACAGTCATGAAGGCTTGGTACACGCTGCGCAAATGTTACCTCCTCCGATATGTAAAGTACCATGCGGATCTAGACAGTTGCCAATGGATGTGAAAGAAGACAGGAGATCGTAATGCAGCAACTGCCAAGCATTACTATTCTATGAGTATTGCATACGCTAAATCGCAGAAATACAACCGCTTGGTTGAAAGAAGACTTCCGAGAGACCCTCGTTCCGAGGTTCAGCACTGATCTCACAGTATTCGCATAGTCTATTCAACGTTGCAAAGCTTACTATGTAGCTATATGGTGAAATCATGATAGCTGACGTGAATCTACCTTACTCAATTGATCAAGACATCACTGCCTGCCACATATGCGAACGGGGGCATCCCACCAACGCCACGTCCTCCAACAGCGGGCAATCAATACAAGACTATTATCCACAAACACCAACATGCCCAAATACCTCAATAAACTCTCGATCCTTCCAGGAACAGGACGCGGGAGAGCACGACCATGGGCCCTGGGGTTTGCAACTATGGTCGGATACTATTATAATTGCCTGTCATTCGTCGAAACCTCGTTTCTTGTGCGTTACTTTCGACTTATCATGAGGTGACGATAGAGACCAATGATTGATCTGAGACTGAGCATATTGCGACGAGTAACAAGCAAAGCGTTCATCTTCCGCGCCCTAGTTACCCGAGTATGTCTGACTCACATCTCAATCCAGCCATGAATACTACGGAAGAAGTCCCTGTAATAAGGTCAATCAGCCGTCGTTGCCCCGCGTCCTCTCTGCTGTCCCTTTGTCATTCGTAATCTACTGAGCTCAGTGCGGCCATGCTCACCCTTGTACGTTCGCTGCCGCGATATGCTCCCAAAGTGCACACTTTCAAGCGACCACGTCCGCTTCCGATCACCAAAATAACGCGACGTAAACATGGAATTTAGATTAGATTTGACCCAAACCAAACTCCGCTTTCTAACCCATTTTACTGTTCCTTCCGCCCCTCCTGCTGCCTTATGTCCCAATGTTGGCGTGGATAAAGTATGAATGATATCGATGGGGGCGCATCAGGTCGAAGGACGTTATATACCTCGACACGACACTGGATGACGTACTTCATCGTTGATCCTGCTGTTTCGTACTTTTCTACTTCGGAGTGGTGGACAGATGTATGCCGAGATTGACGGATCAATATTATAGTGAATCGGCAAAGACTTTTGCTTTAGGCATTAGCGATGCCACGCTCTAAGCACCATCATTGGTATTATATATATAGAGAGAACGTATGTGGAGTGCTGCGCCTTAGGTCCCACTGCTCTATGCAGAATCCACATGGAAACCCGAGGCTTGCGGCGAGTGCTGTCTTTGATCCTCTTTAGGTGTAATATCCTGCAAGGGCACATTGTGTACGAAAGCATTCCCTGGTGAAGCAGGTCTATCATCTGAATCAGACTTGTCTCTGATAACCACACGGTTGCGAGCGTCGACGAAAATGACAATATCTGACCAATTTGGGTATGTCTACTTGCAGAGAACTGCATAAGCAAGTGCGATTTGATCTTTGGGTAGCTCGCGACTGACCTTTTTGATACAGTTGATCGTAATTGCATTCAGTGTTCTTCCAACGCCAACGATGCCGATAATCAATGGTATGAGTTGACCGGTTGATTCGATAGTGTAGACGCCGCTGATAGAGTTGTATGCTAGGGTCAATTCAACCGAAATGATAGTCAAGGTGATTGTAAAAATAGTTGCTAGAACTAAGAAGATCTTCAAGCGCGTCAACCTAGCGAATTGATGTTACTCTTGGGCTAAATCTGCGGATCGCCATGCGGAGATGCTTACCACACGTTTTTCTGCAAAGGTTCTTCATCATCTTGATCTGCGTCCCCTAATATAACAACTTCCTTCGAATTGCTGGAGAGGTATGCGAATGCACTCAACAGTTGTCGCATGTTTGGAATGTCCAGCCATCTCAGGAAATCGCTGCGAGTTGCATCAAGATAGTTTAGCCATCGTTTTTGGCGCTGGTTGCCGATACTTGCTATTAGAATCAAAAATTCTGTGTAAGGAAAGATAATGGTGTTGATAAGCAGAGACCTGACTGCCGTTCCCATGAATGCCATCATGATATAGCAGCACCAAAGCAAAAGGGCGCCACTATATACAATGTATACAATAGACAGAATCTTGAAAAATATCCGCGCATGACCCAACATGTTGGCCTTACAGAATAGGAAAACAAATTTGGGGCATGAATCTGTTGTGAGAAACTCGATACCAGCGAACCAGAACCAAATGTTATACATCCCAATGCCAGCCACGATACATGAGCGCCAAACGACGCCTAGCCAAGATATCTGATCACTTTTGTAAATTGATGTGAGTCCCAATGAGAATACACGAGGTCTCATGCACTCCATCGCGAGCTTGCGGTTCTTTTTATAGTTCAGATATTGCTCGTGCCGGTAAGATCTGACTGGATCCACAGGCGTGTCATTCGCATCAAACTTGGCTAAGCGGAGAAATACGTATAAGTCGAGCAACCAGAAAACTGGTTCAAGAGAGTAATTAACATAGTTGGCATTGAAGATCTCAGGAAACAGGGAGTAGGCCGCCAGGAAATTGAGCATCTGGAGCTGGAATAGTTGAAAGGAAGTAAGCGAGACTCCAGGAGGAGGCTTTTCGATGAGATCCTTAATGGGGATTCTACATTTGATCGCTTTCAACTGGGTCTTTAGCGCCTTGGCCGGGCTTTCTGACCTCAAGATTGCCTGAAGATCGAAATGCTGTTGAATCCCACTGGGGAGAACGTCAATCAGATTGGGGTGATCTTGAAGCTTGGATAAAAGTGGCTCTAGACCTGCAGCGTTGAACAACGTCAGGCGTAGGCCAGTGACGCTCAATACCGATAGCAGATATCCGAAGCATAGTTGTAACATTATAAAAGCCTCCGCGGGACGCAAGGGTCCTGTCGCATTGGTTGCATTTGCTATCGCGATGAAGACTGCGAATAAGAAGATGGAATTGGTGTCAAGCGAGTCCGAGACTCTATTCAGAAGGAGTATATTGGTCAAAAGCGACGAGATCCATTGCAGATAGATACCGGTCCTGATTCCAAGACCATAGGCGTCCGAGTTGCCCACAAAGCCGTTGCAGATGTCACGCGTGAAGAGTGCCGATGCCTTCATGAAATTAATGTGTGCGGAGACCAACGGTAGTATGAGCCAACAGCTACGGTATCGATAGCACCGGATTGAGAACAAAGTAGAGACCCACAAGCCCTTCTACATCTGCCGTATACCGATCGTATGCACAACTGCAGCGTCGCTGCCGGGTACGCAGTAGGTGAGGTCGTGGGAATATGCGTAACGCAGGGTGGTTGTTTTCAGAACACCTATACATCACGAAACAGTGGATATAGCCTTGCTTTACACAAGGCTGCGTTGCCAAATGTGATAACTACCTATACATGCTGGTTGCATCAGGTGGGCGAAGTCCAACGCTTCAGCCTTGCTCACTGCACGTTGATGCCGTGGTATTTCACGTATTTCCTCCAGTCAACCTTCCTGCTGGAGGACGTAAGCGAGGCCCACCTTAAATTAGCAAGCCATTACGTGTTATTCTAGATTCGAGGAAATCACCGTATATATGTATATACAGGCAAATCAATCGACAAAAAGCAAAAACAAAAGGGGAAAAATGTAATGGAGAAGATGCGTTAGGAGAGAATCGAACTCCACTAAACCACTAACGCCTTTATTCGATGGGAGTGTCAGCTTGTCGTATACTATATTCGCTCCAGTCTGCACGATACTTCGCTGAGAGATCTTGTCTTTCGGATATCTAGAGTGGCTCATACGTAGACCGGCCGTATACTCAACGGGTATTGCGTTTGCCGGCTGGTCGTGCTACGAATGAACATATACTTGATGTAGTGATGTTGTTGCCTTTTCTATCTATGGCAATCAGCCAAGCGTCTCCTAATCTGCCACCATGTACATGCAGTGTGGCGCTGCCTCACATTTGGGCCAGTTACCATCCATCACCACGCCTAGAGAAAAGAATGGATCCTTGACGCCTTAATACTGCATGTTCGCATATACCGAGACCCTGTTGCACGCTCGCTGCCCCAACGCTAAGGGAATTCGAAGAACAAAGCGAATGTCAGGGTATCATCATCCTAGGTTATGGTGTAACCTCCGTCCACCCTCAAGTCGGCACCAGTCACGTACCCCGAAGCATCACTCAGTAAGTAGGTTACCGCGCCCATAAGATCCTCAGGACGACCCATTTCACCTGATGGGATCAGCGATGTCCACTGTTTGTGGAGATCTGGGTTCTCTTCCATGATCTTCTGAGTCCTGGTATACGTCAGCCAGTATCAAGAACGTGGGATCGATGAAACTTACAAGGCCGTGAGCATGTAGCCCGGGCTTATGACATTGACACGGATCCCTGCATGTGCCCACTCAACCGCAAAGCTTGCCGCCAGGTGCCTCACTGCAGCTTTGGCAGCATTGTAAGGCGCTTGCGGCTGGGGAACATTCACAATGGCACCGGACATTGACCCAATCATCACCATGGAACCCTTAACCTTGCGCTCCATGAGATGGCGAGCCACTTCGCAGGCGAAGAAATACGTTCCATTCACGTCCACGCCCCACAGCTTTTGCAGACGTTCGGGAGGGTATTCAATGGCATCAAAGTTCTCAGTGAAGCCGGCGGAGGTGACCAAATGGTCGATCTTTCCATGATCCTTGACGATCTCGGCAACAACAGACTTCACAGACTCGCTATCGGAGACATCACAGTAATGCGCAGTTACTTTCGGGACCCTGTAGTAACGATTAGCTATATAGATGAGCGATCGCGTAAAACGTACTCTTCGGCTCCTGGATTTTCCTCGCGGAAATGCCTCATAAGCTCCTCCGCTTGGCGAGCTCCTTCGTCCTCTTGAGGGTGTTAGAAACTTTCTCACTTCTCTGCGATTGACTTACTGCTGAGGTCGACAAGCGCGACATCCGCCCCTGATATTACACATGCCTGGCTCATGACTAGCCCCAGGCCTCTTGCACCGCCAGTGACCACGACCACACGTTTTTCTAGAGTAAAGGATGCTAGAGTCCGTTTGAAATGCAGACCTCCTCGACCTTGAAGAGGTTGTGACGGTGGATGATGGGACTCATCGGGATGCTCAATCCGAATGGTGTTATCTGTGCGGCCGAAGGCCCCGTGGTGCTTATCCTCATTCTCGAGAAGCTGGGAAGCGACATTGGGCGAGCGCTTGTCCTCCTTGTATAGTTTCGTAGAGCATGTAATTGGCCGTGTGGAGTATATGGGTTTTAAGAGAGGAGCGGATGTGGGTCTTGCTATATAGGTGCCGGAACTGATGAGCTTGGTAGAGCGTAGAGCTGCACGTGAGGAAAACATTATGCGTAGGGAGTATGTCATGTATAGACGAAGCAACAATGCCCCTCCGAGCAAAGGTTGTGTATGTATACAGCGAAGTGGTGATTGAGGTTGTGGTTGGTGATCAAGAGGAACGTTGTTTTCCGTGGAGCAGGTTGGCAGGAGTAACCGACTCCGGTAGAAGAAGAAAGAACGGGAGGTGAGGGGATATCTGGTAAGGTACGTAATTGAATCAGCTGAGCAATAAGCCACTCAGGCTATACAGAGCCCTTGGTATTTACGCTGATATAAGGTAGAGTCGAGCTGGCGTACGAGAGGAGGAATCTCGATGCTTACAGATAGACTCACCTGGTCAAAGTGCGTATTGACGTGACTGAGCAGCTCAGAAATATATTTTCCCTAGCGCCCGCTTGCCTTGCCTATTCCAGTATTTGACTTTACCAATTGGCCCGTTGAAATGCACGCTACTTTACAAACCGTCGAAACCGAAGAAGAGGACAGGGAACCCTGGTCGTCCTTAATTTTCTCAACTTAATTGTCGCAGATGGTTTGAAACCTCTGAATACGCTTCTGTAGACGTCACCTGAGGCAGAACTGTGGGTGATAGGACGCCTGGACGAAGTATGTTTGATCCTTCACAACCTTGGGAAGGGCCAAGGCGTGTCAGCGCACAGACCAGGGAGAGCGGGTTTCGAGCCCCTGAAGAACTGGCTAAGCACCCCACGTGTGGGGGTAGTACGCGTCCAGTCGACCTGCTCTCGTCCTCGGCAAACTTGCAGAACACAGTGCAATCTTGTTTGATAATGGCTGATCGCTGCATCCGGCGATCGAAGAGAGAAGAGTGATTTTCTTCACAGATACATCTTCTGACTGGTCAGATTTCTGGATACGAACAACTCTGACAATCTGACATGCAAAGGTCACGGGAATTGGCTTAGGTAGCCGTGTGGCTTTATGCCGTGGCGTTTCGAAGAAAGCCCGCAAGTGAAACAGTACCGCAAATGTCACTCGAGGTTTAATCCCTCTGATTACGGTTTTGATAAGTTTCCAATAATATGAGGAAAAGAGGATGCTTGCTTCAAGACAAACAGCTCCGTATAAACAAGTCAGCCCCCAAGATTCGGTGAACCTTCGTCCAATACGCCTGAACAAACCATGATCCAAAAAGCCATCCCTCAATAGTTTTCAAATGCATCCATTTCGTTCTCATCCATCAAGTCCCGTTTCCTGCTCGTCAGCTTCCTCATCTTCCTGCCTGGCGTCTTCCCGCCTGACTGGTTCTCAACGGGGTCCGTCAAGGTCAGACCGTTGAGCTTCGACAGAGCGGTCCCCAAGGACTCGTTACGAGCCCCTCCTCCTGCTGCCAATCGTACGTCTGTGAGGCTTAGACTTGGCACCCTGACTTTCGTGGATGACCTTGTGGGTGAGCGGCAATGTATTTCGCGCTCGAGCGCTTCGAGTTTGCGGCGTAGATCTGTATTCTCGGCTTCAAGCTCTGTCGTGTAAGCATTGTGATCTACTGGGTCTTCGTGTACTGCCCACGGTTAGCGCTGTCAAGATCGAGGGTTGCATAGCACCTACTTTGAATGCCTTTGGAGAGTATGTCCAGCTTGCGATCCAGATGCTCATCGTTGCGATCAGCCTATCATCCGATCAGCAACTGCATTTCTTCTTGCCATGTATGAAGTAAGTTTACCTCTTCGCCCCAAGCACCCATCCACCTTCTCCGGGCGTCTTCGGTCCACCTCTCCATTTCCTTCCAGCATTCCTCTCTGACCTGCAACTCAATCTCTTCTGCCTTATCTTCTGCTATCTGCCAATTCTCCTCTGCTTCTTTCCTTCGCCCTTCTTCTTCGGCCAATCTCACATTCAAGATGTCCACCTCTTCACTGAGTCTAGCAATCTCCGAGAATGCCATCTCCACTACAGCTTCGTCCGTGTGGGTAGCGTTGGGTGACGTTCGTCCACTCGGTACTCTTCCTATCGTTCCGGAAAGAATGGTACTAGAGACTGAGGGGATTCGAGGAACAGTAACTTCGCGAGCCAGTGCCGAGTATCGAAGGATCTGGGAGGTTGCGTTGAAATCGCCGAGTGGATCTGCAGTCACAATCATGAGAGCTTTCTGAGCGTTTCGATGATGGTGTGGTGGGTGAGCGGTATGTTGGTGAGAGGACGATAGGAAGGAGTTTGAGAAGAGCAATTCAGTCAACTTGCACTGACGAAATGGAACGAGAGAAGGCTGTTTAAGGTTAGATTGAAGTGCCTACGAACGGAACCTATTCTCACCTTCGAATTATCATTATTATCGCTTTGCATCTGCAGGCACTGGCCTAAGTACATCAAACTCTCGTTGATCTTCCCAGCTTCTGCAAGTGTTGCTCCTGCAGTCTTCGCATTCCTAGCACGCTCCGAACCTAGAGTAAGACTATTCAGCTCTGTCCCTTTAGAATGGGGTTCAAACTTACCAGCAAGATCGACGATGGTGAGCTGTGCACCAGTCCACAAATTCGACATACCTCCTCTTGGCCGTCTCTTTACCTCAACACAAAAGAAGCCATGACTTCTCGAACTCACACTATTACTCCCAGTGCCGGCAACCCTTCTCTCGGTCAAGCCAGTCTCCAGCACCATTAACGCTTCTTCATAGCTTCCACAAACCACTTTCCGAAGACCGGCCACTACTTTCCTGTCTGGAGATGCTTCTGTCGACTTGAACAGTAGGTGACGCCGACGAAGGTCTTTTTGATTGTTCGGCACTGCCAACAGATCGAATATTCTATCATTATACACTTCATACATCGACACCACGACAGCGAATTCGGCGTTCGGATCAACCGTTACGTAGAGGTCGCTAATATCGGGGAATTGAGGGAGGGCCGAAGGACGCTGTGGGAGCTTGCGTTTGGGTACGCTTGGGGTGAATGTATCCTGCAAATCATTGCCGAAGCGAATTTTAGCTTGTTTCCTTGGAATCCAGAGGGGGGGATATTTCCAGAAAGGGACTTTCAAAGGGGTAACGCCTGTCTCCTTGGGGTTTGGCTCTGTATGGGATAGAGCGGCCTCAACAACTCTGATACTTGGGTGATCAGGCTCCTTCAAAGATGAGGGACCCTCGAGGCTTAGAATAGACCATTGACTCCTTGGGCCAATCGATATGGGAGCTCTGAAAGGAGGACGAAAAGGGGCGCCTACCATCATGGGTGTGGGAGCTCTCGATCGATTTGGCTCTTGCTGAGCATCTCCGTAAATACTGTCCAGAAAGGCAGACGCCGAGAGAATCTGCGCTTCTGAGGCATCGGTCGCGGCCAAAGACGCGATCAATGAGGGGTGGTTTGAGGGGTGGAGAATCTGGTTCTTCAGAGAGCGGTATAAGAGGTCGACAGACAGCTGGGTTAGACCTCGCTGCGATTTGGACCCGAGAATTGTATGGCTCTATCGATATATTAGATCATCACCACTTCCCCGGCAACGAGTCGTGTGCAGACCTTCCCTGAGCCTGTAACCCCTAGCGTAGCAATCAATCCGTCTCTTGCGTCCCCAAGGACTCCCTCAACCAATGGTACAACCCCAGTACCTTTAAATATGTCAATTTGCTCCGCCTGCTCTTCGAAAACCTTCGTAAACGCAAACTTCTCCACGGCTCGCTTCCTCGAGTCACTTGGCGGATTAAGCGTGATATGTGTAGGCATGCCATCTTGGGAGTCTTCACTGGGCGGCTCGACGGTTAAGTATCGCTCGGGAGGAGGAAGAAGAGGATAGAGGGATTGCGGTGTTAGTTGAACTAACGGCGATGGCGGAGGGCGAAGGCGGAGGTAGACTTGGAAAAGCGAGGTTGGCGATGGCTTCGGAGGAGGATCCATAGTTGCTATGCTCGTGTAAATCTAGTGATCGGATCTGTAGATCGGAGAGCCTTGTAGCTGTGTCGTGCGCTTGGGATGTAAGGCTATCAGCAGTAAACAACCGTTGCCTGGACAGCTAAAATTGCCCCTAGAAGGGTTCACCCCTTCTGGTCCAAACTTACTTCTGGTCCAGCCCTAAGGGGTTAGTAGCCCGGAGTTCTTGAAGCTCCGTATTCCGTCGCCTAGCTCCGGGCGTACTCTAGGGTACTTTTAGGCCTTAATACTATTATTTTATAATTAATTTTGTTGTAAGAAGTACTCGTATTTAGGCGTTCTATAATTCTTATAGCGGAAATAAATTAATAAAGTACGTGGTTGTAGAAAGCGAGGTGTGGACCGGAAGGGGGTCTCGGGGTGAACCCTTCTATCGAGCCACGCTAAAGTACCATACAAATTGCTGTGATCCAAATTGACTGCATCCAAATCCTAATCCTCGGACAATCTATTTGGTACTAATTGAGTAACATCGACGTGATGGGTGGCCTCAGCGCAAAGCTGCAAAGAACCTGGAGACGTGACTCCTTCTATTACACAGCTAGGATCAAGGGCAGGAGCTTTGAAAACTACCTTTAGCTGAGCTCCTGCATATTCAACAAACTTCGCTTGTGAATCTCGAACCAAACACTATGGATATACTAGACATCTTCAAATCCTACCTAAAATACCAAACAAAGTCCAACCCCTATGAGTGGATACTGCTTTGGTGGAGACCATTCTGGCGTAAGCTAACGCTACGTCAATACGATTCTTTGAACAACCATCTGCACATATTATCAAGTAGACCGTAGGGTATGGCTCATAGGCATGGTATTTATGCTTGAATGTATCTGCGATTCTCTCATTGCAACGATCGTATTCTTGGCCCATCTACCGTGTTTGCTTTACATGGTCCTGTAGTCCGATTCTCGAGAGCTTGCACAAGCAGCGCAAATGTGATGGAACTATCAAGGGGTAAAGGACAGAGCAGAAGTGGATAGTCAGATGTGATTGCGGAGGACAAGGTGAAGGCTGGAAAGTGTGAATTGTAGTTGAAAAGGCCGGCGATGAGAGCTTTCCTATACACAGTATATATGCGAGGAAAAACATCCGTACAATTTCTATTACATGCCGTTTAGATGCAGCAAAAGTCCCCCAACTGTCCTATGTTGGACCTATTGAATGTGAACATACAATCCCAAGCCAATGATGGTGGGTCGTGACGTCGTAATGCGAGATTTTTATTTCACTAGCCTTAATACCCCAGAGCATCCGTTATCAGTCAATCCGGCACATATCAGAAGAAGTTTGCTGGTGGCATCGGACTCCCGCCTCTGGCTGTCCTCTCGGCGGGCGGACTCGTCCTTGGAGTTCCACCACTCGACAACGGACTTGGCCTCCTCCTATCAACCATCTCCATGCTCTCGTCGCTGGGTGAGTCGAATGGCGATGTATTCTGTGATCTTGACGGCGCAACCCTCCCACTGGTTCCGATACTCCTGTTCCACTGCTCTGCATTATCTCCCCTGCTATCATTTGAGTCACTCGTACTGGACACGCCGAGTGGACTACGATTCTGCATACGCCTATCCAAAGCATTGCCAGCATGCCGTTGCCGCTCTCTTCTGTTCGAGGCCGGTAACTGTCCACCACCAGGCGTATTTGTGCGGGATGGGACTTCGAGTTGTGAGCCTCGCTGAGAAGGGTCGCTGGCATGTGAGTCGCGGCTGGCAGAGCTAGGCGAGGCAGCGGAATGGGCAGAGGGTCCGCTTGGTCGGCGGTCTCTGCTGCCAGAGCTAGGAGAGGATACGTCGTCAGGGATGAGGCTTCGAGGTGGTCTGCGTGAACCCCACATGCCTCTCCCAGGTGTTTCGGCATCAGGAGAAACATCGCTGCTTGCGGATTCCGGCAACTTTGGCACAGGCTTTGACTTCCTACTCCATCGCGATGCTCCGCTCCTCCTTTCATTGCCTGGGTTCAGCGGAGATGGTAGCTCGCTGCTGGAAGTAGCAGGCGAGGGGAGTTCGTAGAGTCCCTGAGGACCAGCATACATCTCGACAGGCGAGAGGTAATCGCCGTCCATCTCTGCACGTAACCTGCTGCCTTCCATTTCTACACCACTTTTCGTACCCTCCATCTCCACGCCACCTTTGCTTCCTTCCATCTCCGCTTTATTCTTATCGTAGCCTGCTATATCTGGCTGACTGCCCTGCATCTCGATCTTCGACGAGCTGTCAGCCTCGCCAAGTTTATTTCCTGAGTAGAGTTCGCCGATCGGTGGCTTGCTGGTGCCATCCATTTCGGCCTTGCGGAATCCCTCCTCCTCTTCCTTCTTGGTCTCTGACTCCTCCCTTCTCCTGCGACGCTTCTTTATGATGAAGTACGCAGCGCCAGCTCCGGCAAGGAGTAAACCAACGACGACGCCGACAATTATGCCAACAATTGCACCAGTGGATATCCCGGAGTTTTGGGTGGTCTTGGTGATCAGAGGATTTGTGGAGTTGGCAGCTCGAATGGCCACTATATTGGATTGCGCGTTTTCCACCCACAGAGCTTGAGAAACGGAAAAGTTGGAATGTTCGTAGTTTGTGATGAGATACCTATTATCGTAAGCGTTGATATAGAGATTTGCTAGTAAGAGCTTACGCTTCCTGAAGGAATGTCCTCCCTAAGGTAGTTTGAGTATCATTGTCCGCTCGGCGAAGTGGGAAATAGTATTGGGTTGAATTAACGATGGGTTTATCGAGTGTAAGGTCGAAAGCATGATATGGTAGAGTAATATTCACACTCGGACCGCCATTAATGTCATTACCGAGTATGAAAGAGATGCTAGGGTTCCGGGACTGTAGCTGATCATGAAGGGTGTTGTTTACAAGGTACCGTTTGATTGTGTCATTGTATGTAAGGCCAAAAGCATTTTCGAAAAGTGTGCAGGCATCTTGAGGAAGCCAGATCTGTGGTACTGTGGCATCGATGAAGGTTAAATGACCTTCCGACGAGAGTGGCTGGCTTGTCGATTTCGTCGAATCGGTGTAACTAATGGATTGTAGGCCCACAACAAGGTCTCGAGAGATATCGGATGCGAACTGAAAATCGACACCATTGGGCGTGAACTTGGAGGCATCATAACCTCCCAAGGTCAGTGAACCATAAATCTTCTTGAAACCTATAAGGTGTTAGCTCTACGGAGATATGGATGGCTAGTAAGCTTTCTCACGATATGGAGCCCCAGCAGTGTATCCATACGACAGACTCGGTATTTTGCCCGACTGTTTCAGAGCTGATAGGTAGCTTGAATGTGGATCATTGAATTGGGAGAAATTCGTTGGATGCATGGTGACACCGAGGTAGCCAAAAAAGTAATCCGTGGTAGCGAGTGCAGCAACGACCATTTTTGGCTCATCGGTGTCATTCGAACCAGGCAATCCCAACCCCATGGTTTCCAGTCCATAATCGCCAGCGTCGTAGGATGCCTGATAGTCTGGAAGATTTTGCTCCTGTTGTAGACCGAACAATCCCTGATCTTGCCACGTACTGGATGCGTTCACATTGAACAGAGCGCCCCGTGTTTGAGCACACGTCACTTGCTCTGTTCTAGTGAGAGTCGACGGGCATGCACCAAAATTTGTAGTTTTGTTCGCAGTGACGACCCATGACTCTCCCAGCGCGGTACCGACAAGGACCCGGGCGGGTTGTGGAGGGGTGCCGGCGTGTATATGGAAGGTAGACCATGGCCCGTCGTTGCCTTCGCTATAATGTTAGTGACCACGTCAGTAATGATTCCTAACGTTGGTAGCTATACCAGTCTGAGACAGTCTATCGAAGCCAGCAACTCACAAGTATTGGCTTGGGGTAACCACAATTGGAGCGGCTGTGGTATTGGTGCCCATCTCGCTCCCAAATGCGATCCACGAGAACAGCCTGTTGTCAACGAGTTGGTCCTCGAAGGATCATTGCTGAGTTGTACGGTAACGACAGACGAACAGAGGTCGGTTTCGACAACAGAAGCTGCGCGGAAAGCGGTGCGCATCTGCGGTACGTCTTTCATCTCCATTAATTTGGACAGCCCAAAGTTGATTGGGCCGTTCTCCATCCTACAGTGCGGCTGAGCTTGACGGATGATCTCGGCGGCGCGTTGGTAGAGCTAGGCACTAGTCAAACTTGGGGGCAAAGACCGTTGAGTGTCAGAAGTAGCGCGCCTAAAAACTGACGAATCAGCGTTCGCCCATTTCTGGGTCTTTTACTACTACACTGTAGAGAGACGAGGTACTCTGAATTCCATCAATAGCAGCGGAGCAGGCGAGGGCATACGTGATCCATGTCACGAACCTCTGTATTACTGATATCAGTATTGAGAATAGCAATGTCCTAGGATCGTACGTTGCTATCTACTCGAAGCTTGGTGTTTGAACGATAGAGGGACACAGCGCTTGTTATTGATAAGATGATAGTGGTCTGACCTTGGTGGGCTCTTCATCTCATGGAATGTTGTATTTATTTCTCCATCGCGGATGCTCTCTTATTTACGTTTCATGCTTGAACGCTAGATACACGAGACCCGTCTGCATCCGGGCTTGAATGCACCGAGCGAGATGCTTTCTGATATACACCTGTCAATGCTCGCACGCTTGAATCATGGTTCATGAGCCACCCTTGCCGCCTCCGTAAAGTCCTTCAGTGCAAAATACATCATCCGCACCATTACTTCTTCGCGTATTGTTTCGTCCACGCCTTAGCGTTTTTGATGAATTCTTTCTTGTTCTCTTTGTATTCTCTGCCAATATTCCCCTCCACGGCGTCGTCAGGCTGAGGATCCATGAGTAGACCCTTTGCGAAGCTAAGCACAGCGTCGATCTTGGATGACGGCTTCCATTCATCTGCGCGAAGCATACCCAAGCACATACTGCCCTTGTCGTCATTGGTTACGTTGGGATGGTAGATCTTCGTCTTGAAGCTCAAGGTGGGTGGTTTGAAGGGGTATTCGGTGGGGAGGCTGAGATGGAGGGTGAAGACACCGCCCTGGGAGGTATCAGTCAGCCTTCGGTATCACGATGGCTGCGACTAAGTAGATTTTAAATCTGGTGATGGCCTACTTCGTATGGGGAGCCTTTGGGACCGTCGATGAGAATCTGCCACTGGTGCATGTCTGCTTCTGAAGGAAGGCTGATTTTCATTCCCTCCAACGGCTTCTTCTGGAGCTCAGCATACTCCTTTGTAGAACAGTCAGCAGGTCTAGCGGACGTGATGCTGGGCAATAATTCGCACCTTCGTAATTCGCTTCTGTGCAGTAGCCATACCTCCGGTTCTCCGAGTAGTGAAAGACGGTATTGCAGCGGCGCTTTGAGCAGCGCGGAAAGGTCAGCTTTCCCTTGATTAAGGAGCGACTTCACATGGAAAAAGAAGTAAATAAGCGGTAAGACCTTCAGACGTGCATTTCGCCTATGCGCATGTCAAACGCCGTCGATTTTACTAGATTGGTGAGTCGATGTAGAACGCTACGTCTCTCATAGAATACATTCTAGTGTTCGTAAAGCGGGAACATAGCTCTAAGTAGAAAATTACCATTGTTGTACACGGTAGTCACACTTATTGGCCATGTAGCAAGTACGTTTTGTGTCACATAGACGTGGTAACAAAGACTATTGGTAGTGTATGAGAAGCATGCTACGTAGTACAAGTTTTACTTTTATTTTCGCACTGAAATTGATCCACTTCCCACACGATCCAACTTTCCGCAAGCTGCTCACGTTCCCCTTCGTTCAAAACTTCCTCAAAGTAGTGAGCTGTATATAGAGCAATTTAGAGAGCGTGTTCCGTGTCAAGAAGATCCTGCCGTCCGAAGGTGTTAATCGGAAAATCTCCAATATCATGTTTCCCATGCTCATTTGAGTCAAAGTGGTTCCGTCAACGATCTATGTGCTGTCGACGGCCATGTGCTTGATGCCAGGTCCATCTGGTGGACGGAGAAATCTGAAAAACATTGGGCACACATTGGCTACATGAAGGACTAAATATTCGCCGACTTTGCGCCCTTCATTGCGTGTTGGCAGTAATGGTTGTGGCGTTGATGCCACGAGCCAGCGGAGCGGAGTATCAATAGATTCACATGGCCTCACTCCGTCCATCGCCTTGCAAATGAAGTCGGATTTCCTAGTCAAGGAGCCGAAGATTATCAAAATCACGCTAATTAGATCAACTTCCATACGCTGGCCTATTGCTCGCTAGAGCTCCTCTTAAAACGATTGCCAGGCAAAGCAGAGGGTGTACAGACTATAAGAAAATGTGATGAATAGAGATAGGAGACCTCTAGAACACTGCGCACATGATCATCAGCTATATAGCTATCGCTAGAATTCAGGAGCAGCGTTGATAACATATTCTCTAGAAGTGGAAGTCCGACCTCGTCATACCAGTCTGAGGAGTGTTTTCGCCAGGGATAAATTCCTTCGAAGTAACGAAAAAAAAGTTTTCCATAAGAAAATTTCAGAGGTGATAAGATGGCACTCACGTTGGTATCAATCTGGATCAAGCAGTGTCTCCTATTTCCCGTCGCTTGGATGCCGGGAAGAAAGCCTTTTCATTCTCTTTGCAAAACTACCATAACCCCCATCAACCCTAATAGTACCGTTTTCAACCAAGGGTGCTCAGATAACAGAATGGTCACGTATCCCACGAAGGGTACATATCCAACCACACTTCCAATGATGTCATCAGCTCTCGTCAAATAGTCCTGCCCTCGTGCATAAAGCTCCGTATCATCAGCGAGATTGTTGTCACCCTTCGTAAGTAATTTCAATGGCTCTTCCCTGCAAAGTGGACACGTTAGCACTATTACCTAAGGTTACCACTTATGACACTGTGGTTGTACTTGCCCTCCACCGTATCGCCTGACAACCCTATGCACGATTGGGATATCCTTTCCCTTGACGTTATACACCACCACCTCGCCAATCTGCGTTTCTATTCCCCTATTCCACAGAAATAACAGATCACCGCGTTGGAAAGCGGGCTCCATGCTCCCAGACAAAACAACGACGATGGGGGACGGGGAGGCTGTAGCGACGGAGAGACCTTTCCAGAGCATGAAGGCGGTCGAGAGTACAAGGGCAAAGTTGAGGAGTTGGGTGAGAAGCTGGCGGGGCGCGCCAAGCCCTAGGGTGGAGAGCATGGTGGGAATGGGCAAACGTCTGCTAACTAGTGGAGTATGAATTAGAATACTTCTTTGGCTGGAGGCTGCACTTTGCTACCTGGCCATTACTGATGCGATTGACGACATGTTGAATTGGCTTTGCTTTCAAGAGACGTTGCAGGTATTCTAAGATCTAGTCTAGTTCGAGGGCTTGAATGCTTGGCGTGCATTCTAACACTCATAGCTTCCTCACTCTTTATGCGACACAGTACCACACCTTGATGAAGCTACAGGCAATGCTAGTATTTCAATGGTATCAGTGGGCAACAGCTTGCGATTAGATTGTCATGAAAAACAATCTTCTAGGATGGATGGAAAACGAAGAAGGCCATTGCGGACCGTCGAGTACTCATAGTGTCCAATATGTGTTTCTATCGGTATTCTAGAGACTGCGTGGGGAAGAGCTGAGAGTTGCGCTTTCCCTCCAGCAGCGCAATCTCATTGTTTTAAAGATATGCTCTGTCTTCGAGTGGCTTGCCTTCCACGATCCCTACGCACTTCCTATCGTTATGCCATCGCTTGCACATAGAGCATCATTCTATGTTGTACACCACTCAGGCTTCTTAGACCCCTTTTTTGACGCCGATGAGCACACTCTCAGAGACTGTGATTTGAATAACTACTTCCCAAGATCCGAAACTATGGTGGAAACAGCACCACTTCTACCTCAAATGAACCGTGTCCCTCAAGACCATCCTATATTTCTCTGCGTTTGCCATTCACCATGGCCTTTCCTTCGTCAGAAAGCCTTACTCATCGTGCGTGGTACCCTCGCTGTTTACATGGCTGCTGTGCTGGTTCTCAGTGTGTTGAAAGACTGCAATGGTCCTTATGCAAAATTCGTTGCCTTTGATGCACGCAACTTGAGTTACGCGATCCAAACCATATATTACTGGATGAGCGCTGTACGTCTCCCTCCACAGCACGGTGCCACAGTTTAGGTCACAAAGCTAACATTGTCTGCATAGACATGGACCATGCAACATCTGCTGGGATTCCCGAGTCTAGCAGACCGGTTGCCACCAGAAGAACAGCCCAAAGGCAGATACCTCGCAAAGGTACAGAAGGCCTTCTCCTTACCTACCGATGTCGACATCGGCTCTAAGAAACCGGTCGCGTTCACCCTCTTCTACACCGCGGCCGTCACCTTTCCTTTAGTCGTCACCATCGCGTCATGGTCGTTCTTGGACCCACTGGACTCATCCATTGGGCGTTCATCCTGGCCACGGCTTATGGTCTTATTCATCATCGTTAACTTGAATGGAGTCAACTCAGTGATAGCCATCCTCGAAATTATGATACTCAGCAGCGTGCACAAGCAGAAGGTGAAGTCTTTGATTCTACTGATAAACCTCGCTGAACCATATAGCTATCCGGTTTACCAATCCCTATCATCGCCCAGTGCTTGATATACTTCATCTGGGTGATCCTTGGTCGCTTCGCTACGGGCTGTTTCATCATCAATTACTTCGATCCAGCACAGACTGGATGGAGAGGACTAGTGGCAACATACGGCTACATATTGTCGCTCTCCGTCTTCATGTTCTTGATAGTTCGATCTATGCATGGGATGAGGGAGAAGTTGGTACCAAAGACGGGACTGGGTACACTAGGTTGATGTAATCTCTCATAGTGAGATTCTCTCTTCTCTTCTCTTCCTCAGTTCCCAAACTAACATCTACTTGATGTAAGGCCTATGCGTTACTTAACATACATTCGAATGCATTTGGCCACCGTCAACATTGTTCACCTGGAACTGGTCCAATATTCATTTCACATTCATTGTATCTGTGATTGTTTGCTTAATATTTCAAGGATGGCCAGCCATTGCAATTAAGACAGTGGACCGTGTCCTATCGGGATTACGACAGGGACATTCGACATCTCTAAAACATTCAACTGTCATACAGTCATTGGTTTCTTTTGCATCTTTGAGTCCAAGGACATTATCCAAGCAGCTGTTCTTATTATGGGTGCCAGGTCACTTCATCACGTCACGTCGCGTCAATACCCTGAAACTCACGTCCCAATGTGAAGTAATCAGCTGTACTCAATCAACAAATCTTGTCTCAGTCTTTACCTGAAGAGCACCACCTTCAGCAAGGCAAACTCGCCATTAGATTGAGCGACTTAATTTCTTGGGGATCGATTTTGACTTTACTGACACGACATTGCGACATTGAAATAGAATTCTATATCCAGAAAATCAACAATGTCATCTTCTGCAAATACCAAGTCACCCTGTGCAAGGACGCCTTTCGAGCAATTCAATGCGACGCAAACTCAGTTGGAGGTCAAGTCAGGGGAGTTCTGGTGTATTAAGATGAATGATGAAGAGTGGCCGGTGGTAATATGCGACGAAGAGATCCTGCAAAGATTTTTCAAAGACCAGCCACGCCCAGCAAATGCTCGCCGAGCGAATGGGACTTGGATTAAGGATTCCGCCGGCAACAAATGTTATCCAGCCCTTATCCCAGGTACTCTCAAACTGTAAGTCTTCGTGCATGTTCCGTGAACTAGACTAATCTATAGATAAGGTGTTGGCCTGGTTCGAAGGCTTTACAACCCTTTGACGATAAGATGGGGAAAGCGGTTCGAGCGTCAACTACCAACCCATTACTAGCGAAGTCTTGGGATGAGGCCATCGATTGCGAAGAGTGGAACAGGGGTATTGGCTGGTGGAAAGAAAAACTGGTTTCGAAGGATAAGGCTGGATTTCGAGCAAGGCATACTCACAATGCGTGCAAAGAGAAAGAAATGCCCTCAAGCGATGGTAGCGTTGAAAAATTGTCCGAGCATAAGCTATGTAAGAGTCGCAAGCGTAAGGGAACGCCGGACTTTAAGCTTCCACCCGGCTATACCAGGGTGGAAGAGGATGATGATGAAGGAGATCTCTTTCTCCCTCCACCAGAGGACGCTACTAGTCCACATATCAAGAAGGAGGTTGGCAGTCTATCTTCTCCGAACTTTGGTACGCTGTACGGGAACCTTGATCCAACACATCCTGAGCGCGGAGAATCGAATAAACGAAGCAAGTTGGGTTCTGCGTTTCGTGCCTCTACGCCTCCTCTGATTCCGGTCAGCATCGATGGCGGGAGCCGACATGGTACTCCATTCGCACTACATAGACCTAGCTTGATGGATATGCGAGCTACCATGTCATCTTCCAGCCCTCAATCAACTCCCTCCTTATTAGGTATCGACGCAGAGTAAGTGATCTATCTTAATCACCAGGCCTGAGCGCTGATATTTCTCCTTCTGAGTAGTATAGTCTCGATCTACGTCGGCAACCCTCACAGAAAGTTCAGGGCCAGACGCAGTGGCCTGGACGGAAGCCCGCTTCTCTCAAGCCTGGTCACCTACCATCCTCGAATTGGGTGGTATATCATGTCACCACTGCTTTCATCTCTGGATCCCGACGACTTCCCCCCTGTCGGCCAATATCTTGAACGTGGCGAATACAATCCCAACATACTAGACGAAGGCACCGAGTGGGTCCGTCTTGAGGACGACATGACCCACCAGCAATGCAGCCAAGAGGTTGTCCGCTGCGGTACAATCTATTCGCTGGCACAGACCCTTGAAATTTCAGGACTTACAGATCTCGCACCCCGCAAGTTAAAGGCTCTGGCCAAGCAGCAACCATGCCATCCACTTGCGATCCTTTGCCTCGTCGATGCGGTGTTTGAGAGCGGGGATGAAGACTTACGTGACTTCTTGGTGCATTACCTTGCTGATAACTATTGGAACGTTGTACTCGCAGAGCCAAAAAAGGTTGCGGCGCTTATGCAGGGGGATGATAAGCTATCCAGACGTATATTCGGGTTATTGAGTGGCGAAGCGTCTGCCTCTTCTACAACGACTGCCCAGAGCTCCGGTAAGGACAATGGTAAAGCAGAGCCAGACCTGGAGGCAAAGATCGACGATGGGCTAGGAAGCATAAAAGATCTAGGGCTAGAAGGCAGATTTGATTTTAGTATTGCAGGTCAAATGAGGCCTGGAATGGATCAGCCCGTAGAGCCAGAGTTGGTACTGACGGAGGAAGAAGAAAAATGGATGCGTGAAGACGATGACGTGGTTACTATTTTGTGATAAAGACGATCCAGCAGCAGAGTCAATCTTCTCATCGTTGATGGTTACGCATTAAGCGCGATCAATTTGAGACAAGTCCACAGATCGTTGAACATCACTGGTCTTTGAATATTGCTATGCGACTATTGGAGAGAATACCATGTTTTAGAAATTGGATAGATATGCTCATAACGCATTCATCTCGACAACCGGTCCAAATTGATCATGGCTATAGAACCGAACATACTCGCTTTGTGGTCGGGCACTACTTACATATTGAATGTATCAAGGAATTGGCCTAGCAAGGTGGCAAGTTGGTGTTCGATTTCTTTTCGCCGGGTAAATACCGGCTGTTGCCACTTATCAGGCCACAAGGCAACAACAGTGATGTCGCAACGCTGGACTCGACACGGCAAAGCTCGAGAAGACTCTGCATGACATATGCAAGCCGCAGAGTCAATAGCGCGAATCAGCATAGAGCTATCGAAGAAATTCATGCACGTGACCATGTGTTCTAGGACGCATCAGCCGCGGTCGCCTACTACTTAAAATGCCCCTCGTATCCCACCTCTCTTCCTTTCTTCACGCTTCTCCTCCAGAGCCGGACGAACACACCACCGCGAAGGATCTCATTGGATCTCGCGCGCGCAGAGTCGCCTCGGGAAACCCTCTTTGCATCTTCAGTCGAATTCTCGATTGAAGAGAAAGGGAGGTGGTTCCTGAGAGACTTCCGAAGGTCTCACCCATGCAACGTGCGTGCTGAAGCGTCAATTCAATTCCCAGCAGTCCAACTGTGATACGCTCATTCCTTACTACAATCGGGTCTCTTTCTTACCATCAGTCCTTGGAGCTTTTTCATTGATGCACGCGCATAACGGTCCTTTGATAATCACACTCCGAGGCTTTGGCCAAAATGTTTCGCTCCTTCCACTCAAAGGATCGGGCGGGCAAGGCGGTCAGGTCGAGCAAGAGGTCGTTCCGCGAGCATACGAAGTTGAAGTTGCAGCAGAGTCTGAACAGCCAACCTGTGGGAAGGTATGTTCGAAACGCCCTGTGTGATAATGCATCATCAAAAGCAAGTCCACTGACAGGGCCAATGTACAGTTCACTGACCAGTCCCATCGTTGCTTTGATGGTGGGATCTGATCGTCGTGTGTTCGCTGCCCATGAGGACGTTCTCTCTATTTCACCCTTCTTCGCCACGGCTCTCAAAGGCCAGTTCTACAAGAGCACGTCGAAGCGGGTGGAGCTGCCTGATGAGTGAGTAGACTGTGTCGGCCATTATTTCTATTCTAATCACTGAGCATTCTTCTAGGTTACCCGAGATCTTTTCCTGTGTCCTCGAATACCTCTACAAAGGTGACTACTACCCACGCCTGCTTCACAACAAGCGTCATAACTCTTGGGAGCTCGAGGATGCTCAGGACCCACTCAGCCATGGAGGTAGCGGATCTGTCGAGTCTACAATATTTCATCCCGGTATGGGCGGCGATTTACTCAAAGACACCGCCATCTACTGCGCCGCCGAGAAATTCGGCTTGGAGGAACTGAAGCGCCTAGCTCTTCGCAAGCAAGGCCTTCAGTCCGGCCTCCAGGTCGAAGTGATCTTGCGATCAGCTCGGTATGCGTACGAGAACACACCGGACTCGGACTCAAGACTTCGCGCTCATTACTTGGCGCTGATTATCAGGAGTCGCAAGACTTTCAAGAGGAGCGGAACCATGCAGATGGAGATGGAGATTGGTGGAAGCAAATTGTATGCTTGAGCTTGCGTTGAAGTACAAGTGCTTGCGACTAATCTTGGACTGCTAGGTTTTTCGACCTTTTCGTTGCGATGTGCAATCATGTTGATGACATTATCGAGGTGACTAACAAGTCATCTCCTAAGACAATCTAAGCACATGATCTGCTTCGTCGCTTTGGGCAGGCCTAAGAGAGAACGAAGGAGCCGGATTGATTCAGCATACGAAAGGGATATTTCCACTCTCCTACAGACTGTTGCCAGATCGAGAGAATCTCCCAGGAAAGCCGGCGAGCTTGGCGTTACACACATAACACCGCTCTTGAACTCCACTTCTTACCAGAACACATTGAGGTCGGCCAACCGTTTGTGGTGACCACGATCCTTGGACCGAGTCATCCACGATTTACTGCAATTTAATTCCCGACGCCCTATCACCTCTCTTACAAGTTCTACCTCTCTCGGGAGGCAGAGCACGGATTTACGATTTGCACCAGCATCTACCCATAATCATTTCCTTATCTCACTACGTGACGACATCTCCAATCTCACGGTCGGAGAAAGACAAAGCTCTACGACTTCAATCCTAGATTTCCTTTGTTGTGCGTGATGGTGGCGAGAAGAACAGTCTGCATGGCTGAAGCTAGCTGGTTCGCTTTGGCGACCGTCTTGGACAGGGCGAAGTAGCGAATCGCTTGCCGCGGAGCAGCGGAAGTGGTATTCCCTTTGTGGAACAAGCCACGGAAGCTGTGAAACGGTCCTGTGTGGTATTCAGATTGCTTGAGAATTGAGAAATTTGGCCACCTCATGTTTGCTCTCCATAACGATTTCGTGAAGCTTCTAACATCGACTGACACTCGCCTGCATGGAATGCTTGATGTGTCTGAAGGTATCTCAAGAGCCCGTCACATATGGCTAACCGAGTCTTGTATAGGCCAACGGCCCGAGCGCACAGTCAAGACCCATCTTGGTATGCCGAGAACACTCCGAAACGCTCCCGATTGGTTTCAAGACTGCGCGACTACCTTTTAACACGGGACATTGTTTGACATCCGTTCCGAATAGGCGCACAACCGCTCATATATACCTCCGCGGGCTCTGATCAGCGACAAGAATGTTTTGAGAATCAAGTTGGAAGCAGATCAATGTACATAGGTTATCCCCGCTCCACCTAATTTCGTCGATTTCAATTATAATGCGCCGCTGGCGGCGCCCGTTATCTTTTTTTCTTTTGATGCTGAGCCTCTCACTTTTCGACTTCACCTTTGCGCGCCCTCCGAGAGACTCCTTCACCAAAGACATCAGTATCTCCACCTCCAATGCAGTTCCTCACGTCCAAACGAGATCCCTAGCCCCTCACCCCAACCCTCCACAACCCCTCCTCCCCCGCGACTTCGGCTTCCAGCACTTCCTCAACCTAGGCGGCGGCTGGAACCTCTACTACTCCAGCTGGCCCGCCTCTATCTTCCCCGTCGCCCCCGCCGTCTCCGCCTTGCGGCACCTCTACACCTCGATGGAAATGAACGGCGGCAGCATCTGGCGGCTTTCCCCGCCGCGCTACGAGATCCCGTTGCGGGTTGGGAATGTGCTGTTGACGATGGAGTCGAATCAGCCGATTGAGTGGGATCTGGTGATGGGGTTTGGGACGAAGATGTTGGGGTATTTGGATCGAGGGTTTGTGGGGTTGTATCGGTTGGTGTTGAGTCATGCTGCTAATGATGCTACGATTTTTGTGACGCTGAGGATTGTGGATAGGGGGAGGGGGGTGGGGGGGTAGGGGTGAAGGGGGAGGGAGGAG
>JAABUX010002268.1_pt1 | contig 27466 bp, 22 predicted proteins | sample 5561851 | NCBI WGS metagenome assembly JAABUX01 (sample SAMN10711883, study PRJNA513361) | rock metagenome | isolation source: Antarctica rocks | place: Antarctica: Victoria Land, Richard Nunatak red sandstone | collected 2016-01-03 | reverse complement strand
CAGCGATTTTCCGTCGTCGCAAGGAGCGAAGAGCGCAGAATTGCGCAGCAATTTAAGCGATGAGCGACGCAGCGACGGCGGAAAAGCGCGGAGCAACTGTCGCGACATTTACCGGTCGGCACACTAGTGCTCGGGAGAATTGCGGACATGCTCCAGGACTCGCGCTTCTTGCAACCTCGGCGGCTGCCCGTGCTGGTAGCGCTCGCATTTCTGTCGGGCTGCGGCGGCGGCGGCTGCGGCAATTGCAACGTGCCGCCCTTCAATGCCGCGACTGTGCCGGGAGCCACACCCGTGCCGGGCGCGACGCCCACGGTACCGGGCGCGACGCCCTCGCCGAGGCCGCCCGGCGCGACGCCGACGCCCTTGCCGCCGGGCGCGACGCCGACACCCTTGCCACCGGGCGCGACGCCGACGCCCCTGCCGCCAGGCGCGACACCCACGCCCGCGCCCACTCCGGTGCCTCCGTTGAGTTGCGCCCAGAATGCGGTCCCGCCAGGTCAGGGAGTGCCGCTCGGATCCGACGCTACGTTCGCGGTGCTGGCCGGTTCCACGGTTACCAACGTTGGTCCGACCATCGTGACCGGCAATCTTGGAGTGAGTCCGGGCGCGGCCGTCACCGGATTCGGTCCCGGCGCCGGTACCGTTACGGGAGGTGCGATACACGCCGCCGATCCAACCGCGGCGACGGCTCAACTGGATTTGACGACCGCGTATAACAATGCGGCAGGCCGAGCATATCAAAACGTAGCCGCCGATATCGGCGGCCTGGTTCTGGCGCCCGGCGTCTACAGAGCGCCCGTGTCGTTAGCGATCACCGGCAACGTCACGCTCGACGGCCAGAACAACCCAAACAGCGTCTTTATTTTCCAAATGGCATCCACCCTGACGACATCGACGGGCAGCACGGTGACGCTCATTAACCGGGCGAATGCGTGCAACGTCTTCTGGCAGGTCGGGAGTTCGGCGTCGCTGAGCGCCACGTCGACTTTCAACGGAACGATCTTCGCCTTGGCTTCGATCTCGCTAGGCACCAACGCCATCGTCAACGGCCGAACGTTGGCGCGCAACGGTGCGGTGACGTTACTGAGTAATACGGTTACGGTGACAGGTCCTTAAAGAACCTCGAGAAGTCCGGCGACCTTCGTCGTCTGCGCCGCGTTATCGGTCCGTTATCCGCCGAACGACGAGCATCCGGTCGCGTTCGATGAGGTGCGCGAGCACCTTTTGGCCGCTTTCGACTTCGCCGAATACCGAAAACGCGCGGTCGAGGTGCAATTGGGGCGAGAGGGTGACATAGAACTGCGTGCCGGCCGAGTCGCGGAGGGCGCGGTTGCCGGTATAGTTCAGTCCCATAGCGATGACGAAGGAGCGCTGCTCGACCGGATTTTCTTCGGCCGGGATAGTATAGCCGGCGTCGCCGTCTTGATTATCGTGCGGGTCGCCCGTCTGCACGACGAAATCGGGCACGATGCGAAACCAGCGGTTGCCGTCGAAATACCCGCCGCTCGCGAGAGCGAGAAAATTGGCGACGGTCGACGGCGCCCACTCTGGATAGAGGCGCACGACGACGTCGCCTTTCGTCGTGCGGATCAGCACTCGTGGATGGCGGCCCGGCAGCGGCCCGTTCATCTGCGCTGCCGTCGTCGGTTCGAGAGGCGCGAGCGGAAACGTCGCGGGGTCGGGCCGCTGCGGTCGCCCAGCCACCACGGGTTTTCGGAACGTAGCCCGCGGCGCAGACCACGGAGGCAGATGCAAGCCCGCCGGGTCCCGGGTAAAGTGTGCGGTCGGAGCTTGACCGCGCAGATGCTTCAGCACCTCGCGCGCCTCCAGCTGTACGCGCCATGACGGGTCGCCCAGCGCTAGCCGCGCGAACGTCACGGCACGGGCATCGGAGCGCCGCCCCCACGCTCGCACCGCTTCGATGCGTACGAGTTCGTCGCGATCGCGCAAAGCCGCATCGAGAAAGCCGGGCTCGGCCCGCTTTGCAAAGCCGCGGTAAAGTGACCACATGATATGCCAACGCACCGCCTCGTCCCGTTCCCGGATAAAGCTGCGTTCGAGCTCGCGCTCTAACTGCGCCGCAAACGGCACGGCTCCAAAAACCTCGAGTTGCGCGGCCGCATGCCCGCGTACGTCCTGATCGGCATCGGTGCGCAGCACGTGCTCGAGATCGGCCGCGACGGCCGGCCGCGCGAGAACCGGATTTTCGGAGACGATGCGTCCGATTGCGTCGACGGCGGCGTACCGCACGGCGGAGCTTCGGTCGCCACGGCCGAGCTCGCGTTCCGGCTCGAGTGCGGAGGCGACCGAAAGCAAGCCGAGACCGTACGCGCACATGGCCCGCACTGCGGGGTCGGCCACCGTTAGGTGCGCTAACAGCGCCGAGGCCCCGGACCGCTGCTTCGTCCGGCCGATCGCGAGCGCCGCGCGTGCCGCGAGCTGCGGGCCCGCGTCGAGATCTGCGCTTAACTCCGGTTCGAGTCGGCGTGCGTATTCCGCGCCTTCGACGCGTCGATAAGCGTCAAAGACGGTAGTTGCATCGGTCGGCGGTGAGAGTACGGCAAAGTTTGCCGATAAACAGATTAGAGTAACGAGCCCCGAGCGTTTCCAGCCAACCATAATAACCTGACTTACGTTACATGCTTGGCAGGCGCCCCGGTCGCTTTCCTCCATGGCGATATCGCCGTGCCGCTCCCATCAACGGAAGGTATCTCAAGCAATGTCCACCCCAAAACGGAAACCCGGCGGCGGCATGACTGTACGCGAAGCCGGCCAAAAAGGCGGCGAAACCGTCAAAAAGAAGTACGGCCCCGAATTCTACGAAGCCATCGGGCGCAAAGGCGGCGAGGCGACGAAGCTCGCGCACGGCCACGAATTCTACGAGCAAATCGGTAAGAAGGGCGGCAAAAAGGGCGGCGAAGCAACGCGCGATCGCTACGGACCGGCCTTCTACGAGGAGATCGGACAGAAGGGCGGCCAAAAGGTAAAACAGCTGATCGAAGAAGGCAAAAAAGCTGCCGCCGCTGCTTTGGAAGCGAGCGAAAAGAAGGCCTCGTAATTGCGCTTGGACCCAAAATCGATAGGTGTGCTTCTCGGAAGCGTCGCGGTGGCCGTCGGTGCCGCGTCATCGGTGCACGCTCTTCCCGCGCCCGAACCACCCCGCTCCGCTCCGACCGGGGCCTCGCCGGCGCCGGAACCGAGCGGCGCGTCGCTGCCGTTCGGCACGCCGCTCTATTTCGTGCTCGACCAAGCGGTTAGTTCGGCTTCGACGCCCTCCGGAACGACGATCAACATGCATCTTCGGGCGCCGCTCGTGGTGAACGGGGTCACGCTCGCCGCGGCCGGAACGCCTGCCTCGTTCAACGTCGTCTCGACACGTAAAGCGCAGTCGGGAGATGTCGACGGCGCCGTCCGAATTTACGTCAACCCGATGGCCCTGCCGCAGCGAAATCTCACGCTCCCGCTACGCGCGATCCATGAATATCTCTCGCGCGAAATGAGCGCGGGGCAAATGTCGACGCGCATGGCGACCGATACGGTCGAAGATGTTTTTGTACCGTATGCGTTCCTGTATCAGATACTGCGCAAGGGCCATCAGATGGTGATGCCGGTCGGTACGATCTTGCGCGCCGAAACCGCGGCCACGATCGATGCGAGCAATCCGGCGCGCGTCGTGCTCGCGACGCCGCCCCCGTTCGTAAGCAATTACGATGCGCCGCATTCGGATCTCACGCCGGCGCCGTTCTATACGCCTGCCGCCCAACCGGCGCACCCGCTCCAAAAGGGAAAGCCGACCATTCCGCCGCGCTCGCCGTCGCCCTCGGCCGTCGAATCCGCAGCCGTGCCACAGGGCTCGTCGTCCGCCGTGCCCTCCGGCTCGATGCCGGCGGCCGTACCGGTACCGTCCGCGAGCGTACCACCCGCCGGTCCGTCCGGGGGTGCACCGTCCGCCTTGCCGGAGGCGACCGCGTCGTCGTCCGCGTTACCGCCCATGCGGACGTCGCCCGTGCCGAGCGGCTTGTAGGGGCGGCAGACACCTGCGCTGCATCCAGCAGTCATGATCGCCCGTAGTACTGCCTTACTCGCACTCGCCGCGTTCGCTTTCGCGCCGATGTCCGCGCTCGCGGACGACGCGTCGGGCAAGCCGAACGCCGCTGAAGCGGTCTTCGTCAGCAAAGTATCGAGCGACCTCAACGCGCGCTTCGCGACGCCGGGCGCCGCGCTCAAAGCGGGGTATCTGCGCTACACGGACGAGGATGGCACGGGTGCGATCAGCTACGCCAACCGTCAGTGGTCGAGTGCCGACGCCGCGCACCCGAGCCAGTTGTGGTACGACGTCAAAGGCCGCCTGATCGGCGCCGACTACTCCGAACCGCAAGCCGGCGGTCCACCGAACCTCTTCGGCGTCCAGCCGGCCCGCTGGCAAAAGTTCGGCTTACACGTGCACTACGGGCTCGCGGGGCCGAACGGAACGACGACGTACGGCGCGACCGGGCCGAAGAAGCTTGCGACCGTCGGCGGCAGCGCGGAGAATCCGAGCGCGGCCGACCTCGTCAAACTCGGACTCGCGAAAACGCCGGGCGACGTACGTTTCGTTTTCACGTTTCCGGCGGTCTACGATCTCGCGCTGTGGGTGATTCCCAACTCCGACGGCGCCTTTGCGGATAAAAACCCGAGCGTAAAGCCGCAGCACGCGCTCACAGACATGGGCATGTAGCGGCGGCCTCGCGTCCTATTCGCTCGACCAGTAATCCTTGAGCGCTTTACCGCGCGAGGGGTGCCGTAGCTTGCGAAGCGCTTTGGCTTCGATCTGCCGGATACGCTCGCGCGTCACACCGAATTCTTGGCCGACTTCCTCCAGCGTCCGTTGGTGGCCGTCTTCGAGTCCGAAGCGCAGCACGAGTACTTTCCGCTCGCGCTCGGTCAAGTTTTTCAGGACGTCCGCCATCTTCTCTTTGAGCAGCATGACGGAAGCTGCCTCGGCCGGCGCGATCGCCTCTTGATCCTCGATGAAGTCCCCGAGGTGCGAATCTTCTTCTTCGCCGATCGGCGTTTCGAGCGAGATCGGTTCTTGCGAAATCTTGATGACTTCGCGCACTTTCTCGGGCGTCAGCCCCATCTCGTGAGCGATCTCTTCTACCGTCGGATCGCGCCCGAGCTCTTGCAGCAGCTGCCGTGAAATCTTGATCAGGCGATTGATCGTCTCGACCATATGGACCGGAATGCGAATCGTCCGCGCCTGATCGGCGAGCGCGCGCGTAATCGCTTGGCGGATCCACCACGTAGCGTACGTCGAGAACTTGTAGCCCTTGCGGTAATCGAACTTCTCCACGGCGCGGATGAGCCCGAGGTTACCTTCCTGAATGAGGTCGAGGAAGAGCATGCCGCGGCCGACGTACTTTTTCGCGATCGAAACGACCAGACGTAGATTCGCCTCGGTCAGTTTTCGCTTCGCTTCGAAGCCGTGCTCGATGACGCGGTTTTGCGCCTGGCCGTTTTTCTGCGCTTCGAGTTCGCCCGCTTCGATCGCCATCGCGTATTGCTTCTCTTCGTCCATCGAGAGCAGCGGCACGCGGCCGATCTCTTTGAGATACATGCGAACGGGGTCGTCGAGCGAGATGCCGGCCGGAACCGCCGTATCGTCGACGGGACTGTCACCCTCGGCCTGCTTATCTTCTTTTTGATCTTCGACGACGTCGATTTCGAGCACGGAAAGTTGCTCGAACAGTTCGTCGATGCGCTCGGAATTGACGTCTTCGACGCTGTCGAAAACGGCATTGATTTCTTCGTACGTCAACGACTTGCGCTTTTGCCCGCGCTCGATCAGCTTCTTGATTTGCTCTTCGAGCGGTAGCGCCGGGGCGCCGTTTTCGGATTGCGCGGTCGCGTTCGATTTCTTACGAGCCATGATGTTCTTCCTCACCTCCTTTCGAGCCGTAGCGTGTTCGAGTGGGCTTCACTAGTCGGGTCAGCGTGCTCCTAGCCTTCGTTTCTTTCGTTGTTCTAGTTGTTCGACCAAGCGGGCATATTCGTCTTTTTCGTCCGCTCCGATGGGAATGCCCGTGGCAAATGCGGAGTCCAGGAGGGCAGATAGCTCGCGCTTTCGATCCTCCAGGTGACTTTCGGTGAGACCCTCGATAACTCGGTCGAGATGCGCTCGCCGCGCTGCTGAATCCGGAAAACGGAGCCGGGAAGAGCGATCCGGCTTCTGCAGTGTGACGAGGAGCTCGATTGCCGATCGGTCTTCCGCGAGCGCCGCATAGACGTCGGCCGCAACCATCAAGCCCGCCTCATGGCGGCGGAGCGCCTCGTAAATGCCGCGCAACCGAGCGTCGCGAAAGACGTCCGCCGGAATGCGGTCGCCGTATTCCGCGACGAGTGCCGGTTCGTCGATGAATGCCGCCAAGATCTCGCGTTCGATCGGCGGCGGCTCGGCCGCTCGTGGGACGTGCCGCGTCGCCGCCCCGCGCGGCGCGAGGCTTCCCGGATTGGATGCGAAGCGACTGTTGCGAATGTCGTTCGGCGAGAGACCGAGGCGATTCGCGGCGTAGACGAGCCATGCATCGCGTTCTTCGCGCGGAGCCTGCTCCCGCAGGAGCGCGTCGACCGCGCGCGCCGCCTGGGACGGCGGCAACCCGCGTTCGCGAAACCGGTCGAGCTCGCGATCGATAACGAATTGCAAGCCGCTGAGGCGCGAGGCGGCCTCGAGCTTCGCTTCGAACGCCGGGGCGCCGGCATTGCGCACGAACGTATCGGGATCTTCCCCCGGCGGAAGCTGCACGACGAACGGCGCGCAGCCGGCTGCGCGCAACAAAACGATCGCTTTCGCCGTCGCGGCAGCCCCGGCGTCGTCCGCGTCGAAGCACAAGAAGATACGCATCGCGTATTTGCGCAACTCCGCCGCTTGCTCGGCCGTAAACGCCGTCCCGAGCGAGGCCACGGCATTCGTGAATCCGGCTTGGTGAAGCGCGATGCAGTCGAGGTACCCTTCGACGACGATCAGCGCGTCGCGCACGGCTGCCGTGCGCCGCGCGACGTTGAGCGCGTAGAGCCCGCGGCCTTTGGTGTAGACGGGTGTCGTCGACGTATTGAGATACTTCGGTTCCGAACCATCGAGCGCACGTCCGCCGAACGCAACGACCTCGCCCGTCGTTGCGTACGTCGGAATCATCAGCCGGCTGCGGTAAAAATCGTAGTAGCCGCCACCCTGGCGTTCTTTGACGAGACCGGCTCTCGCCGCGAGCGCGAGGTCGACGCCGTTCTTGCGGAGTTCATCCACGAGCCCGCTCCAGCCGGGCGGCGCGAAGCCGAGTTTGAAAGACTCGACGCTCGCTTGCGAGAGACGGCGCGTCTCGACGTAGGCGCGAGCGGTTTCGCCGTCGGCGCCCATACGCAGCGTATGATGGAAGAATGCCGCAGCCTGCTCGTTCGCCGCGTAGATTTGGTCCTTCTCGCTGCGCGCGCGTGCGAGAGCCGGCGATTCGGGCTCGACTTCGATGCCGGCACGCCCGGCGAGGAGGCGAGAGGCTTCGGGAAAGCTTAAATTTTCCAAGCGCTGCACGAATTCGATAACGTCGCCACCTGCGCCGCACCCGAAACACTTGAAGAAACCGCGGTCCGGATGCACGTGGAACGACGGCGTCTTCTCGCCATGAAACGGGCACAGCCCTACGAGATCGTTGCCGCGCTTCTGCAGCTGAACATGCGTTCCGATGTAGGCGCCGATGTCGGTGCGCAGCAGGATCTCGCGAAGCGTGGATTGGTCGATGCGCACGATTATCGCGTACGACATTCCATGAACGGCGCGGAATGCCCGCCCGCCCGCTTAGGCACCGGGCGACGCGCGCAACGCAGAGCCGTTCGACGGCGGTCGTTTACAAGGGGGCCCTCGACGAAGCTCCCGAAACGGCCTTACGTTCTGCTACATCATTTCCGTCCGCAGCGTTCGATGCGATTGAAACGCGTCGAAAGACGCTGCTGCAAGCGGTACAGCCGCACTTCGATGCGTCTTGCCGACGTCCGAGCATGCTAGCGCAGCTGCTCGCTTTCGGAATCGCGGCCGTACCGGTCCCGCACCCCGTCGCACTCGGCTTCGGTTCGGCCGTGCTCTTTGCAGCAGTGCTCGCCGCGATGACGTGGCTGACGCGCGCGAAACCGGCGGCCGCCGTCTTCGCGATCGTCGTTTGCGACCCGTACGACTTCGCGCACACGCTCGGTCCGACGAGCGTAACGCTTCCGAAAGTCGTGCTCATCGGCGCGATCGCCGGGCTCGTGCTGCGCCGGGCTTCGCTCGCGACGCTGCTCGACCGGCGTGCCCGGCGGCTCGTCATGGGAGCGGCCGGCATATTCGCAGCCACCGCGCTGTCTGCCATTCCGGCCGAATACATCGACGCGGTCGCGCGCGAAACGCTCAAAGCGCTGCAGAATCTCGCAACGCTCGCGACCGCGGCCGTCGCCTTTGCAGCCGAGCCCGAGGACGAATACGTCTGGGCCGGCGTCTCGGTCGCGAGCGTCTCGGTGTGCGTTCTCGCGCTCCTGCAAGAGTTCACGATCGCGCCGTCGGGCGTACTCATTCACGGTGCGATCTATCCGCGGATCGCCGGGCCCCTCGAAGGCCCCAATCAACTTGCCGGCTACTTCGACCTCGCGATTCCGATGCTCGTCGCGGGCCTGACCCGCGGCCGGTACCACCGCGTGACGCTGGCGATTCTGGTCTTAGCGCTCCTCACGGACCTGCTGACCCTCTCTCGAGGCAGCCTGCTCGGGTTAATCCCGGGCGTAGCGCTCGCTCTCGCGCTGACGCAACGCTGGAACCTGCGCGAGCTCGCCGTCGCCGCTGCGGCCGGACTGACCGGAATCGTCGCTACCGGAGCGCTGCTTCTGCGCAGCGGGGCGTTGACGCGCTATGCGAGCTTCACGGAAGTCGACCAAGACAACGGCCTGGCCACGCGCGCGGTGTTGTGGAGCGCCGCCGTAAAAATGTGGCTCTCCGATCCCGGCCTCGGCGTCGGCGCCGGCAACTTCGAACTTCAAACACCGAGCGTCGGACTTGTGGGCGTGCGAACGCATGCCAACAGTCTGTACCTGCAGTCGCTGGCGGAGGGCGGAGTGTTGCTTTTCGCCGCCGTCGTCTGGACGATCGTGTCGGCCCTGACGACGATGCTTGCGGCCCGCTCGCGCGGTCCACTCGTCGTGGGAATCGCCGCCGCGACGCTGGCTCTGGGCACGCACGAACTCGTCGACTACTTGAGCTTTTTCCCCAAAGTCGGCGGGTACTGGTGGGCGCTGCTGGGAATTGGCATCGGTGCACTTGGAACCGCAGCACCGCCCCCCGGAACGCACCGGGCCGCGCGAGGCAATGATTGATTCGGCCAACGCGGCGATCGACGTGGACGCCCTCATGGATCGCTTGCGCGAACGGGTGGCCGAGGTTCGGCAAAAGGGTCCGGCCGGCGATCCGCTCGGGGCGCGCGCGCTACGCGGAAATTTGTTCATCAACGCGCTCGAAGCGTATGCCAACATTGCGGATCGCAAGTCGCAGATCCGGTCGCAGTGGCCCTCGCATATCGGCGATCGATTCCCGTTCAAGATCGAGCGGATCCGGGTCGTCAGTCTCAAGTTATTGGCGTTTTTATTTAAGGATCAACGTCACGTCAACGTGGCGATCGTGTCCGCACTGCGCGAACAGATCAGCCTGAACCGCCACCTCGTCGAACAAATCGCAAACCTCCGCGAGCAGGTCGACGCGTTAAAACTGACGGCAGCGCCGAACGCCACGATCCTTGACGGCGACCGCTAAAGCCCGAGCCGGCGTCGTCACAGCCGCCCAGGTTCGTCTCGGCATCGTCACGCCATGGTTCGGTCCGACCCTGCAGGGCGGAGCGGAACAGCAGAGTTTTCAGCTCGCAAACAATTTCGCCGCGCGAGGCTACCTGGTCGACGTTTTGACGACGTGTAACGCCTCGTTTGCGGATGACTGGTCTCGGAATACGCTACGTCCCGGAGCCGAAAAACGCGGCAACCTGACCGTTTACCGCTTCAAAACCCGCAAACGGGACCGGCGCGCTTTCGACCGCGTCAACGCCATTCTCACGGAGTTGCCGCGGGAGCGCTTGGCACCTTCCGTCTCGCCGATCGGCGACGACGACGCACATATCTTTTACGAAGAGAACATCAATGCTCCGGGCCTTTTGTCGCATCTGAGCCAACACGGTAGCGGCTATCACGGCATCATCTTCATTCCGTATTTGTACGGCACGACGCTCGGCGGCTTGCCGCTGGTTCGGGAACGCGCCTTCCTTCAACCCTGCCTACACGACGAATCGTATGCGTATTTGCAGCGCGTGCAAGAGAACGTTCAAGCGGCGCGCGGTCTCTTATTGAACAGCGCAGGCGAACTCGAGCTCGCCGTTCGTCTGTACGGGCCGGGAATCATCAAGAAGAGCGCGATCGTCGGCGAGGGCGTCTTAACCGACGTCGCACCCGAGCTGCACGCGCATCACGTGAACGGTTTCGCGCCGCGCGAACATGCCTACGTTTTGTATCTGGGGCGCCAAGACGAAACGAAAAACGTCGGTATGCTCCTGCAGGTGTGGAACGAGTTCAAACGCCGGCGCCCGATGTCGCCGCTGCAGCTCGTTCTCGCGGGCCGGCACAGCGGGTCCAACAGCGACAAGCTGCGAGCGATCGTCGATCTGGGCTCGGTAACGGCGGCCGAGAAGAATGCGCTCCTGGCAAATTGCGTAGCGCTCGCGCAGCCGAGTTTGAACGAAAGTTTTTCACGCGTCCTCTATGAAACGTGGACGCTCGGTCGCCCCGTTGTCGTGCACGGCGACTGTCTGGCGACTGCCACGGCCGTCCGCAGCTGCGACGGCGGACTCATCGCCGCTACGGTCCCGGAATGGCAGGCAGCGCTGGAGTGGATCGATGAAGCGACTGCCGCGCAGCTCTCGCAGCTGGGCGAGCGCGGACGGAGCTTCGCACGCGACTACGCTTCTTGGGATGCGGTGATCGAGCGCTACGAGCGCGTCTTGGGACTCGCTTCGCGAGCGACGTCGCGGCCGGAAAGGCAGCGCGGCGCCGTGCGGCAGATCGTGCCGGATAACGAACGTGCGCAGCGTTATGCAGCGGCTCTCACTCGTGCGCTCGAACGCGATCGCTTCACAGCGACGCCCGAAGCTTCGTCTCCGGACGCTTGCGGCGAGGGCGTCGTCATCTTGCACCATGCGTGCGGTGAAATGCTGCCCGGCAGGGACGTGCCGGATCGAGCGACGCGCGTGCTCGTCGTTCATGCGACGAACCGCGACGATCCGCGTGCGCTAAAAATGTGCAGCGAAGAATTGCGCAGCTTCGTACCCATCTACGGGACCAGCGGCTTTGCTTCGACGCAGCCGGCGCTCGACAGCATGCGAGCCGCCGGCTTTACGAATGCGCGACTCGCGCCGATCAGCGTGGATCCTCGCGAATGGGACATTCTTCCGGACCGGACGCTCGCAGAAGCGTTGCACGACGGTAAGCAAAACCTTTTGTACATGGGAGCGCTCGTCACGCGCGGACACCTCGATCAGTTGATCATCACGTTTCTGCACTATCTTACGTTCGAACGCGAAGCCCGCTTGACGATCGTCGGCACGGGCCGCGTAGATGATGCATTATACCGGCACTTACTTGCAGAAGTGCACCGGCTCGATCTGGCGGACCATGTCCTCGTGGCTCGCAATGTCTCGGAAGCTCAGTTCGTCGCGGTCTTTCGAGCGGCCGACGTTCTCATATCGCTCGATCCGGCGGACGATCTCGGCGAGGCGTTCTTGCAAGCGATGTGGTTCGACGTTCCGATCCTCGCCTACCGGACACGAACCGCGCAGGCGCTACTGGGGGAAGCGGGGCTGCTGCTTACGGACACGTCGGATCTGCTCGCGATCGCGGCGCTCGCGCAGCTGTTGGTCCTCGACCCGTCGTTGCGCTCGAACGTCCTCCAAGCAGAGCGACGCGCGCGGGCCAAGTTCGATAGCGAAACGCTGGTCGCAGAAATAACGTCATGCCACGGCGTCCGCGCGTAGCATTCGTCGTTGCGCGTTGCGGCGCAGGCGTCATCGGCGGCGCAGAGCGCTTGTGCCTCGAAACGGCCTCTCACATGGCCGAATCTTGGGACGTCGAAATACTCACGACCTGCGCGACGGACTACGCGACCTGGAAGAACGAATATGCACCGGGACTTATGATGCAAGGAAACGTGCCGGTCCGCCGTTTTCCCGTCGACCGCCTTCGCGACCGAGCGACGTTCGACCGGCTGAGCGCGAAACTATCGCAACGTCCGCAGGACGCGAGCGCCGAAGATCAAGCTGCATGGATGGCCGCGCAGGGACCGGCTTGCTCCGCACTGAGCGCTTATCTTGAAGAGCACGCAACGTCGCTCGACGCCGTCTATTTTTATTCGTACCTCTACGCGACGACGTACGATAATGTGCAACGGGTCGCCGCAAAAGCGGTGCTCGTCTCTCTGGCGCATGACGAATGGATGTTGCGCCTCCCGATGTGGAATAGCATGTTCGAGTCCGCCCAGCGGGTCGTCTGCCTGACACCCGAGGAGGAGCACCTACTCGCCTCTCGCTTTGCTCCGGCGCAATTGCGAACTTCGCTCATCGCGCTCGGAATAGATGAGGCGGCTCCGGATATCGAAACCGGGTTCGCTGACGAGTTCGAGACGGCGGCACCTTACGCGCTCTACGTCGGGCGGGTCGACGCAGCGAAAAACTGCGCTGAGCTCGTGCGTGATTTTATCGAACTAGCTACACGCGGCGAGCCTACGATTCGACTCGTTCTGATGGGGCCCGTTTCGATGACCCTTCCCGACCATCCGAGTTTAAAAGTCCGCGGTCCGGTCGGTGAAAACGTGAAACGGCGAGCGATGGCTCAGGCGGCGTTCGTCGTGGTACCATCGCTCTTCGAGAGCCTGTCGCTCGTGGCGCTCGAGAGTTGGAGACAGAGTACGGCCGTACTCGTGAACGGCGGCTCGAGCGTGCTCGTGGGCCAATGCCGTCGCTCGGGCGGCGGCGTATGGTACGGCAATCGGGCCGAGTTCGCGGCCCAATACACAACCTGTTTGCAAGGCCGCGCGGAGGCCCTCGGACGGCAAGGCAACATTTACGTGAAGGAGCGCTATCGATGGGACGACGTGACGCGGTCACACCGAAACCTGATCGAACGTCGACCGGCGCGGACCAGCTGAGGAGCCTTAACGCTTGGAACGGGACCGGATATGCTTTCTCCATATTGGGACGCACAAGACCGGAACGACGTCGATTCAGCGACTGCTTGCCCCTGGGCTTCGCGGGAGGTCTTCTGCGCTCCGAGCTCCGACCGCAGGACATCGCTAACTTTGCGCTCGATGTGGAAGTTCAGCTCGTTATCGTGCATCGATCGGTAGCCATGTTGCGAGGTTACGTTCGTCGCGCGAGACTTTTCGACGACGCACCGCTCTCCGCTATAACAGGCAAAGCGCGCTGAATCTCACTGCAGCGCATGCGTTGAAGGGCGCCCCTTGCGATTTAAATAGGCCCAAGTGTCGTCGCGCCTTTGGTTTTGCAGGCGCGCTTCTATTGCTGGCTCTTATCGTTCATGCGCACCATTACCTCAGTAAGTACAGCGATCCGACTGTAGGTCTCTACATCTACATCGCGGAGCTGTGGTTGGGCGGACACTTGCCCTATCTCGCAGCATGGGAATACAAACCGCCGGGCCTGTTCGCATATCTCGCGCTCGCATTGAAAGTCACGGGGAACAACGCAACCGTCGCGATTGAACTGTTGGCAACGCTCTCCACGTTCGTCACCGCGCTGCTCCTATGGCGACTCGCGCAGTTCGTTGATCGCGTAGGCTCGAGGTTCAGCGGTCGTTATGCGGCGCTCTTCTTCGTGCTGCTCGCGCCGGAAAACGAGGGCTACAATGGCGACAGCGAAGTTTTACTCAGCCCGTTCACCGCAGGCGCTTATTTGCTGGCGTGCGCTGGCAGCGTCACGTTATGGTCGACGGCGCTCGCCGGACTACTGGCCGGTTGCGCCTTGCAAATGAAGTTGTCGGTATTGCCGATCGTCGGGCTTCCTGCGCTCGTCATGGCGCGAAAGTCACGTCATCCATTCGCGATCGTCGCAGCTTATGCAGCCGGCGCGCTCTTTCCGTTCGCGCTCGAAGCGGCTCTGTACGCATCCGCGAGCGCTATGCCGGCGCTCGTCGACGCGAACTTGGGAGCGACGTTGCGGCGCTCAGCCGCACTTCGGCATGGTGTCTCGCGCGAGAACCTGTTCCGATTTAGTGCGGAGCTGCGCGTGCTCTCACCCGCTTTGGAATTCGCACTACTCGCGAGTGTCGCGAGCGTTAATCGCCGGCGCTTGGCATCGTGGGGTTGGTTCGCTACCGCGCTCGCTTCGATCGCCATAATCGGAGAATTTTACGACCGTCAGTTTGTCCTATTGAAGGCGCCCGTAGCCCTTCTCGGCGGCATCGGTTTGCGCGTCGCCCTCGATTGCATTCGTGGACGTCCCTTGACGCGCGCGTGGACCGCAGCGGTCGTGATACTAACGACCTTCGCACTTCACGATTACTGGGAAACGGCGCAAGCAGCCACTATCGCCTATCATCGTTTTGTTTTAGGTGAACCAGAGTACCGCGAAGGTCCGTATGCAGAAATCGTTCGCGCCTTGCGTGTATTCCCGCGTAGCTCGCTATTCGTACTACAAGAATCGCCGCTGCTTTATTACGAATTGGGTGTCTCGAGTCCGACGCGTTTCCCGTACGCGGAGCACTTACTCGATCCGCGCATGGTCGCGATGACAGGGGTGCCTGGAAGACCGGAAGTCGCGCGTATATTCGCGAAAAAACCGCACATTGTCATCACCGGACAGCTAGGGGAAACGCGCTTCGATCCGATGACCGTCGAACTCATTCGCGAGTACTTGAGGCGCGACTACTATGCGGTCGCGACCCTCAGCTCGCAAACGAGGATCTATGTCCGTAAATCGCTTCGCGCTGCACGCCCTCGAGCCGGGCCGACATATCATTGCGTATATGCCAAAGCGCTGGGCGGCGGCATGACCGTTCCCGTCGAAGTCCCGGTGCGACACTTAAGGTCACCTGCTCTTCATACGGTTGATCGTTGCTGAACGTCATGACGGTTGGGCGGGCGCGCGTGTCTTATGGTGGTGTGCTCGTTTTTGGATGTGTTGCGCTGTTCTGCGCGATCTACGTCGACCTCGTTTTCTATCGGGTGCACGCGCTACTGCTCGGCGTCGACACCGGAACCTATCTGCAGACCCTTGTGAACTTCGTTCATTCCGGCTCGACCTTTAATCTAGGCGAGCACCGTCCGAAGCTTACTGTCCACGACTCGTGGACAGTAATCGTCGCGCTGGCGCCGCTGATTGCGGTCTCACCCAACGTGGAAACGCTCCTTACCGCGGGCGTGGTAATTGTCGCGGCGGCAGCAATTCCGCTCTACGCCTTTGCGCGGTCGCTTGATCTGTCCGAATACGGCGCGACGGCGCTCGCGATTGCGTACCTACTCAGTCCGGCGGCCCAAGGGTGGGCGTTCGGAAACTTCACGGAGTCGGATTTCGTGCCGATTCTCGCGTTCTCGCTGGCCCTCGCGGCCCGTAAACGTTCGCTTCTATGGACGATCCTCTTAGCGCAACTACTTACCGGGGTGAAAGAGGACGAGTGTCTCTTCCTCATTATGTTTGGTCTCGCGAGCATACGTTGGTACGATCGCACGCTCGGGGTCGCCGTTTTCGGCATCGGAGGTCTTAACTTTGCCGCCTACTGGTTGCTCGTTCACGTCGCGGGATACGCGCCGCACAATCCACCGTATCGGATGTGGGACCCGCATTGGCTCACGCATCTCGCGTTCCTGGCCGAGCAATTGGCGCCATTCGCATTTGCTCCGTTGCTGCTGGGACCGCGGCTGCTCTTCGGCATCCCGTTCTACCTCGAGATCACGTTCAACGAACCATGGTTGTCCGAGATGGCCCACGGCGGGTCGCATTACACAGTCCCGCTTGTCACCATCATCGCGATCGGCAGTGCCGTTGCCGCGAGCGAACATCCGCGGTTCCTCCGACTCGTTTTACCGTGCGCTTTTCTTTCGGCGCTCTTGCTTAACACGACGGTGTTGCGTTTCGGGCGCCACGAAGTGCCGCCGGATTGGACGCGGTATTGTGCAGCGACGCGTGCGGCCGCTGACGGGTCTGGGCACACCTACCGGATCGAGGACGAGGGTCAGTTCGCGATCGCCGCTGCTAATCCGAAGGTTGACTTTCGTAACGAAGGGCGGAAATCGCTGGTCGATCACCCGCCGTGGTGGAGTGGGACGACACCTCCGGTAAGCTCGTCGGGCGCGGCCGGCTGCCGCCCGTCAGCGTCGATTCCACTGCGCGGCGACCGAACTGTATTACCGAGCGGCCAAGTTCGAGCTGCCGGTGTCGAGTACCGGGTAGCGTACGATCTCCGAGCTCCAGCACTCGATTAGCGTTGCGGATCGTTCTTCTCGCAGCAGCGGTTTTCGCCGCCATCTACATCGCGCTTGATCTAAACGCGCTTTACGCGTTGCGCGCGAACCAGAACACGGGACTGTATTTGCAGAGTCTGGTGGATTTCGTTCGCACCGGATCAACGTTTGACCAGCCCGACGGCAGGCCGCATATGCTCGTACATGACCAGTGGGTCGTCTACGCGTTGCTGGGTCCACTCGTGGCGCTCTGGCCGCGACCGGAAACTATGATTGTCGCGCAGGTCGTCGCGCTTGCCGGCGCTGCGCTCGTCCTGTATTGGCTGGCGAACATCTGCGGCATCGAACGCGCCGCGGCCGCGGCTCTATCAATTGCGTTTCTGATTTCGCCGTCCGTTCAAGGTTTTGCGTACGACGGGTTCGTCGCCGAAGACGTCGTTCCAATCGTCGGCTTCTCATTCGCCTTTGCGATCCAGCGCCGCTCACTCCTATGGACGCTGGCCGCTGCGCAGATACTCTTGGGCATTAAAGAAGATGAGGCGTGGTTCTTGGCGTGGCTGGGAGCAGTCGGAGCGATCTGGTTCGATCGCCGACTTGGCGTCGCGGTCTTGTTGCTCGCGACCATTAACCTCGGTAGCTACTACGCGATTGCATCGCACTTTGGGTATCTCCCTGAACGGCCGCATTACGGCCCGGTCGATCGCGAATGGGCCGGCCAGTTGACGTTCCTGGTCGAGCTGCTCGTGCCGCTCGCGTTCGCCCCATTGCGCTTAGGTTGGGCGCTAATCGCCGGACTGCCATTTATTATCGAGCTTTTTTTCACCCAAGACCGCACCTATCCGCTCTATCACACTGGCTCGTACTACACTATCCCGCTTGTCGTCGCGGCGACGGTAGGGACGGTGTACGTCGTCGCACGCCGACCGTGGTTCGCCCGTTACGCGCTAGCGGGCTCGATCTTGATGGCGCTCCTATTCAACAATGCGAGCATTCTGCACATTGGTCGTCGGCCTTTCACGCCCGATCCTCAATACGCAGCGGCGCGTTCATGGGCGTCGACATCGCTTCCGGTCGACATCCCTTGCGAGGACGTGGGCGCGTGGACCGTTGCCGCGGCCGATCTTCAAGCGCGGCTCATCGGATGCGGAAGGCGTGGTACGCGCCGTGGTCGGCCCGCTTGGCGAGACGAACCGCTTCGTGCAACCGCCCCCTGGACGCTCGGAGCGCACAAAGGCGACTGACGTAGCCCTGATTTATGCCGCGGATCGGCACAGAGTTGCTGTGGTTTGAACCTCGGGGTGCACGTCTCGGGAGTGCAGTTTCCGAACGACTTGTGCGACCATTTAACGATTCGATATAAGCGTTTTTAGTTGGCTCTCTGGGATCAACGACGCAGGTTTCGAGTCCGGTAACGTGATCGTGCGTAACTACCGCTCCGCCGGCTTAGATTGGAACCTGCTCGACGATTTCTTGGAGATCATCGTTCCGCAATACGCATAAAGCCGCCCTTACGCAACTTCAATTGCCGCCCCGGCTCAATCGCACGCTATCGTTATAAATCGCACGTATTACATACCTCGCTCACTGCCGGACCGGCTTCGCGAGTGGCGGCAGTGCAAAGGGCGGCGTCCCTCGGTTTCAATGAAAGGCGCGGCGACCCACAATACTTAAGGGTCCAATAGTAGCGAATACCCCTGCTTGCTATCAAGGCACAGGCGCTCAGACGAATCGGTCAGGAAGGTAAGGTGACGTTGTCACGAACGCGGATACGCTTCCTATTTTCCGTTCTCTTGCTGACAGGCTGCGGCGGTAGCGGTAGCACGCTGACGCCGCCCGCTCCAATCGTCGGCGCGCTGCCCGTCGGCGCAGTGCCGGCAAGCGTCGCTCGCGGCAAGTTATCGCACGTTGTCGTAATCGTTCAAGAGAATCGCAGCTTCGATAACGTCTTTAACGGCTTTCCCGGTGCCGACACCGTCACCTCGGGACGGACCAGCTCGGGCGCAACCGTTGCGCTGCAGCCGAGATCGTTTCTCGAAACGTACGACATCTCGCACGAAGAAGCAGACTATCTGAAGGCATACAACGGCGGCGCGATGGACGGATTTGACCGCGAGTCGACGGGTGGAATCGGTGGCATCAGCGGTCCGTCGAATGCGCCGCCTAATCCGGAGTACGCTTTTCTGCCCCCTCCCGAAACCGCTCAATACTTTGCGCTTGCCAAGGGCTACACGTTAGCGGACCGATTCTTCCCGTCGCAGATCGATTCGAGCTTTGCGGCACATCAGTATCTGATCGCCGCACAGGCCGGCGGAGCCGTCAACGTTCCGACCAAGCCGCCTTGGGGATGCGATGCAGCGCCCGGCACGGTCGTCGCGACACTAGATCCCGATCGCTCGCTCGGTCCCGGCGTATTTCCTTGCTTCTCCTATGCAACGCTCGCTGACGAACTCGATGCGAAGGGTCGTTCCTGGCGATACTATGCACCCGCGATCGGCGGCGACCAAGGCCAGGTATGGTCGGCGTACGACGCGGTTCGTCAAATCCGGTATGGCCCTGATTGGCAACGCTCGGTAATCTCACCGGAAACGCGAGTGCTGACCGACATAGCGGCAGGATCGCTCTCCGATGTGACGTGGATCGTGCCGGATTTTGTCAATTCCGATCATCCTGCGTCGAATTCCGTAAGCGGACCGGACTGGGTCACGAGTATCGTAAATGCAGTCGGGAAGAGCCCGTTTTGGTCCTCGACGGCGATCGTCGTCTTCTGGGATGACTGGGGCGGGTTGTATGACCACGTCGCTCCACCTCAAACGGACGCCGACGGACTCGGCATACGGACGCCGCTGCTCGTTATTTCTCCCTATGCGAAGCGCGGTTACGTTTCGCACGTTCAGTACGAGACGGGCAGCGTCGATCGATTCATCGAGGGCGTTTTCAGCTTAGGCACGCTCGCGAACTCCGACGGTCGAGCGACGGACCTGAGTGACTGCTTCGATTTCACGCAATCGCCACGGTCTTTCTCGAGCTTCGCGCTCCGTTCCCCGGCCAGCACGCTGATGCGCCGGCGTCCCTCCGACCTTCCCCCGGACACGGATTGACGCTGCCGACCTCATAGCGGCGGGCGAGTCGGCGGCCGGGCGCTAACGATGAACCCTCGTGCGTATGCGGCCCGGTGATTCGCTCCGCTGGCTAGGTTTGATTGCAGTCAGCTCCGTTTCGTTCGCGTTCATTTTCGCGCCGGCTCGGTTGAAGAGAAAGTCAACATCTTACGCACGGCCGATGCATGCGCGCCTGGCACGCTGAATATATATCTGCGCCGCGAAAGTATCTATTCGTCGGGGCTTTACGCGTTGTGCCGCGAACTTGAGCGTGTTAATCTTGACCCAAGAGCGTTGCGTAAGCGCACGAAAGAACTCGAAGCCGAACGGGAGCTTACGGCTTGCAATATTGAGCTTGAGCCCGAGGATCCGAAACTGCTGCTGCGAAAAAACGCTGCCCTCGAACTGTTCGAGGAGAGTCCAAAAAAGGTATATGTGTATACAGGAGTTAGATCCTCGTTCTGACTAGGAAAAAAGGTGGCAACGCTGGCCATCGCTGTACTCGTCGGCGAGGATCGTTCCCCGAGCGGGACTCTGGCTCGAAAGACGGTCGTTCGACTTCATATACTTGCGCCGGTCTTGCTCGATTCAAGGAGACCATAATGCGCATCGATCGGTTTGTGAGGTTGAGACCGCTTGGCTGCCGAAGTTTGAACTGCCGAAAGTCGTTGAATCCGAGTCCGGCGCATGGCCGAACGATGCGGTGTGAGCCATCGCGCCCCGCTGCTTTAAGGTGCTATAAGCCCTGCATCGCGCAGGTTTTTAAAGAGCTATAAATATCTGACCGACCATCTGACAGGGGTACACCAGATTTTGTCCGCGTTGGCAACGCTGGCATGGTTAGCGCTTTTATGGTATGGCGCGGGACTGTTTTTTACAGCGCGGCGGGCTGGAGCGGCGGATCGTATTCGAGATACGCTTTTTCTCGCAGTTTGCTCGGTGTTTTTCCTGGCGCTGCTCGGTCTGTTTTATCCTGCCGCATGCTTCGGCGTTGCTGCCGCTATTGCGGCATTTCGGCTGTATCGGGACCGCAGGCTTCCGCAATCTGTTCCCGAGAGCGGCGACAGCGAAGCCTTCGCGCACGTGCTGCCCGTTGTTGCGGTTACGGCCGTCTCATGGCCAGGGATCGTTCGGCCGCTCCTGGATGGTGATTCGCTGGGCTACCACCTTCCGAATGCGGCATCATGGGCCAACGCGCATTCGCTGTGGACTACAGCAACAATTTATTGGTGGTATCCGCCCGGCTCAGAGCTCTTCGCATCGGCTCTTTTCTTGATCGGCGGACCAGCTGTCTTGGGAATTGCAGGGCTTGCCGCCTTGCTGTTATTGGCCCTACGCGTCGAAGCATTCGCTCGGCGTGCTGGGCTCTCGACATGGAGTGCCGGTGCCGTGGCTGCTATGGTGGTGACGGTCCCGACCATAGGACTGCAAGGTGGCAGCTTGCAAAACGACGTCTGGCTCGGAGCTTGGACGCTCGAATGCTTATGGGCGCTCACATACGATCGCTCCGCTTTCGCGCGGTCGCTCTCAATCTGCGCCATCGTCAAGCCGGTCGGTTTTGTCTTCAGTGCGTTCGTGCTTATCTTCGGCCTGTCTCTGAGGCGGACGCACTTGCACACTCCCGCGCGCATATGGCTCACCGCTCTCGAAGCATCAAGTATGCTCGCGATTTGGGTGATCCACGTAGCAATCTTGTGGCCGAACGCGATCATCTCGCCTGTGCAAGATGCATATCCGAATCTGGGCTCATCCCTAGTCGTCGCGCATGGCGTCCAAGGCGCGTTAACGTTCGCGCGCGCTTTGATCGCGCATGCTCCGGGCACCGTCGTGCTGTTCGCGACGGTGGTTGCGGCACTATTTGTCGGAACAAACCCCGCTCGCCGACACTTGCCGTGGATATTCACTGCAGTTTTTCTTATCGAACCGTTCGGGTTTGATAACGGCGATCCTCAGCTCGCAACTGGCGCATCGCTCCGATTTCTAATACCGGCCTTCGTTGCTGGCGTTGCGGGAAGTCTTGACGGCGGAAAGCGCTGGTCGTCGCTCATCGGAGTCGTTGCTGCCGCGATAGCGATCGTGCAAGTACACAAGTTCGTCGACATTTTTTGGAACGACGCCAACGCGCACGGAATGCTGCTGGTTGCCACCGCTGTGGGCGTCATCATCTTGCTGCGATCAAAGATGCCCGCTCCCTTCGTGTCAGCGCTCGTCTGCGCTTTATTGGTCTACGGCATACAGATCGATAACTATCCGGTGCGGTACTACGACGCGTCGCTTGGAAGTAACGCGGCTCCAAGCCGGCTATTCGATTGGCTTGTGCGTAACGGGCCGCAACGTATTGTGACCGTGCACCTTGGAAGCGGCGCGATCTCGGCCGTTTTGCCGCACGCGTTCGTGGCCAATGCGACTGACGATCCTTGCAGCGAAGCCGCCCACTTGAAAGCGGTCCTCGTCGTCGCTGGTCCATCCTATCGAGACTGCGGACCCAAATTGTTTGAGGACGCCAGCGCGACGGTGTACGCGGCTGGTGGTGCAGGTAGCCTGCGAGAATCGGAGAGCGGTAGAGCGCAAGAATCAACAACCGCGCTGGAGCGCCGCGCGGTTTCGCCGGACGGCACGCTAACGCTTGTCGAATGTCGACGCGAAGATGACTATCAGCCAGCGATCCGCGACTTGGCCTTAGCCCAAGCTTGAAGCGGTAGATCGCTTCAACGCCGATCGCAACCTGAGGTTGTCCCGGGTTGGGACACATACGTAACATCGGCGAAGTCCGGCTAACGAGTTTTGATGGGAAGAAAGTCGATCTTTCAGTGAGCAGTTTAAGCGAGATGCGGTTCGCCGCGTAGAGACGGCAAGCATGCTTTGTCGCAAGTCGCCCGCTTTTTGGACGTACATCCGTCTCTCCTACAGACGTGGCGACGTAAGTACGGGGGAAAGGGCCGAGAGCAAGCCGGCAGCTTCCGTAGACGAAGACCTTCGTCGGCTCCGTCGTGAGAACGCTTCGTTGCGGGAAGATCGCGGCATTTTAGCGGCATTTTGAAAGAAGCGGCCGCGTTGTGAGCCAAGGAATCGTGATGAGATACGCGTTCATGGAGGAGCAGAGAACGCATCACGGCGTACGTCGGACGTGCACGCCTCTTGACGTTTACCCCGCCGGCTACTATGAACGGCGAGGGCGATTGCCGAGCGCGCGGGATCTTGGAGATCGCGCATTGCGTGCGGAAATGCTTCGCGTTCACAGCGAAAGCCGACGCACGTACTGCCGTCCCCGCATACATGCCGAGTTACGGGCGCACGGCGTGAGCGTTGGCCCCAAGCGCATTGGTCGTGTTATGGAATGCGAGCCAGTATGAGTCGCAAAGGCGCGTGTTGACAACGCCGTCGTCGAGAGCTTCTTCGGACCGATGAAGACGGAGCTTGGAGATCCGGTATGGGAAAGCCGCGCGGCAGCACGTGCGGCGATCTTTGAGTACTTAGAGATCTGGTACAACCGGAAACGCCGGCATTCTACGCTCGGTGTCAGTCCAGAAAAGTACGAGTTGTCGCTACCGAAAGCAGCTTAGCAATCTGTCCGGGAAACCGGGACAACCTCAACTAGGGGGTACCAAAGAGTCTGTCATGGCACGTGTGCAGTCGCCCGATTCGCGCTTGAGCGCACTCGCTAAACCAAGTCTGTCGGCGCCATCCTGGCCATTCTTTTACGAGAATCAAACCGCGTTTGTGCTGGTCTGTTGGATGATCAGCAGACTCGTCGTCCTCCATGGACTACGTAGCGTTCCGTCTCCGAATCTGGGCGTTGTCGCGAACTGGGACGGGGTTTGGTATCGAACAATCGCGACGCAGGGTTACGACTTCGCGGCGGACGGGCGATGGCATTCCATCGCCTTCTTCCCGCTGTATCCCTATCTCGTTTCACTTGCTATGCGAGCCGGCGCGAACTTCGATCTGGCTTCCGTCCTCGTTAGCAATGCTGCTTATCTCGCAATGATGATCGTGACCAGCCACTGGGTGGCCAAGCGCAACGGTCACTCGGCGGCACGATGGACGAGCGCTTTTCTTGCGTTCTTCCCGCTCTCGCTCTTCGGGTCGGTGGCGTACCCCGAAGGGCTCTTCATGCTGCTTTCGGCGCTTGCGCTGAAAGAGTTCGACGAGCGGCGATACCCAGCGAGCGCGCTTTGGAGCGCTTTGGCCGCGCTCGCACGCCCGAACGGTGTTTGCCTGTGCGTAGCCTTCGCGGCATCCGCGCTGGCCGAACGTCGCGGCAAAGGCGCAATGCTGCCGGCGATAACTGCGCTCCTTGGGGCGCTCGTTATGATCACGTTCGGTGCCGTACGCTTCCATGATCCGCTGGCCTTCATTCACGCCCAGCAGGCTTGGCGACACGGAATCGGCGGTGGGCTTACCGAGTGGCGCATCCTCCTCTCGAGCGGTAGCGTCTCGTTCGGGCATTGGCGCCTGAAATTTGTACATTCTCCCCATCGTCGCGGTGCTGATGCTTGTGGGATCGCGGATCCACTGGGCAGCTCAGTTGTGCCTATGGTCGGTCGTCGTCGCAGTCGAGCATCTGTGCTGGGGCCGAGACTTTCCGTTCGCCGTCATCGCGCTGCTCGGCGGCGCGGCCGTGATCGCCTTCCGCCGTCAGCTTGGTTCGGGGCTGGTCGCGTACGCATACGTTTCGCTCTGCGTTCTGCTTGGAAGCGGCAGCTCCATGTCCGCCGACCGCTTCTTATTCGGGGTGCTGCCTTTCTCGCTCGCGATCGGGTTGCTCTTGGAACGCAATCCCTGCCTCGGCCTCCCGCTTATCGCTGCCGATTGGCTCGATCTCGTCCAGAGCGCCGCCGCCTTCGCAAGGTCGGCTTGGGTCGCGTAGCGCGCGGATGTCCATAGCCAAAGCAGCGCGCGATCACGCGCCGCCGACAGATCATCGCGCATCGCCATGAGCGGCGCCGGCAGCAGCTCTACGAGCAGCGGGTCCTTCTTCGCAAAGGTCCCGCGCCCGCGGCTGCGACTGTACCGCCGCAACATTCGCCGGACCAGCGGGTGATCGGTCGGCGATTCGAGCCCCGCCGTTGCATGGCGGCTCGCGATCGCGGCAAGGCCGGCGCAAGGTAGGTAGAGCGAGCCCAGCAATCCCCCGCGGCCCCCGGCCGGCGAGCGGGATCGGCGCGTCTCGAGCGCCTTAAGATAGACTGCTAAGGTTTGGGGCGCCGCTGGCAGCGGGTGGCTCAACCGCAACGGCGCCGAACGAGGATGCGTATTCCGGACACTGGCGCGTCATAGGAGTGCGATACCTAAGCGCGTCCGCACTTCTGCGTCACGTTCGAGCGGTACGCGAGAAAGAGCAACCACAACGCAGCTATGCTGGTCGTAGCGATACCGGCGTAGAGCGAGGTTGGAACGAATGTAAGAATGTAAGCGTGACTCGATGCGCTCCTGATAGCAACGCGATACCGCGTAGCGCAATATCGGCCGGCACGATTCGCCCCGCGCGGCCATCGATGGCAACGCGCCACTCGGGGTCGAATGCATCTCTTATGACAAGAAAACAAGCGTGCGTGCACGACGTCATAAACGTTTGGCGAGCCGGCTCGTCTTCGACGACGTGAAACGAAGCGCCGGCGGCCGGCGGGACAATCTCGGTCGCTCCAAGCCCGGTCAGTACATCGCGACGCTCATCGAAGCGCGCTCCACTGGGAAGCAGGCCGCCTCGTATCGCTTTCACGGCGGAGGTTTCATCGCTTGCAAGCGGAGTACCGAACCAAGCTCGCGGCATGACGCGGCGGTTCTCGAAAGCGAGAATTGCGGGATTGACCCGGATCCGACGCCAGTGCTCGGGCGCAGCGTAAAACGCCGCGAAGTTCCCGTACGCGACCGCCGTGCCATGCAGGTCGTCAACGAGCGATAGCTTTTCGATCGTTAGTGCGCCCCATGCACTGCAGGTATGACATTGCGAGCGGCATGTGCGATACGTGTGCGGCAATCGGGACCGGTCGCCCAGCAGCCCAATGAACGCCGGGCACTCGACTCTCTGCACGACACGCTGCCTAAACCGCCGCTGGTTTCGAGCATTGAATCTCATGGACGACTGTACGCGCGAGAAGAGTTTGCGCTGCAGCTCCAGTATCGTTGTCCAGCGGTGGTAACGGTCAGGTTATTCGGATCCTCGGTTCGCGGCGCAGCTAGAAAGCGACCAATAATCATTCACGAGAGTCCCTGTGAAGATTTGCTCGTGATCAGGACGGCGGACGCAATTTCACCGCAATGCGTTTTCAAGCACGAAGTGACCGGCGCCGAACAAGCGACGTCCGCCTTGGAATGTCACGCGATTCCTCTACTGAAATGCTTACCTGATTTGTGGGCATTTAAAAACGGCCGCCCGAAAAGGTTTCTAGATCCGTCGTGCAATGTCATCAAATACGACGTTAAGGGGCGCTTTATCCGCGTATCGATCGAGCGCGTGCCCGCGCGTCCCGTCGGCGTTTAAGCGCGAGCAGCGATACGCAAGGGCAGACATCTGCGCGATGAAATCGTCGGCGCTGCTCCCGCTTACGGTGCGCAGCTGCTGGTCGTGTAATTCCGAGAGGATAACCGGCCTGCCAGCTGCAAGCGTCGCGTGCGCGCCGCGAATCACGCGCGGCTCGGCACCCTCGACGTCCATCTTTAAGAAGCGGCATCGCCGGCCTGCGATGACGTCGTCGAGCCGTTTCGTTGACACAAACTCATCGGCATGCGCAGGCGGTAGCGGGCTCTCAGGCGCGAAGTGTGCACCTCCGAAGTTCGCCGTGCGGGGTGCATGGCGAACGCGCAAAGTTCCGGCACGTTCGTCGAGGGCTATGCGATGCACGGCCATTTGCGACAAAAAGCCGTTTTCGTCGACACTTGTGCGAAGGGCGTCCGCAAGATACGGAAGTGGTTCGAACGCTTCGACGAAGCCCGCGTCTCCAACCAACCGGGCAAGGTGTAGCGCGTGGTATCCGATGTTCGCCCCTGCGTCGACTGCGAGTTCGCCGGCACGCACTGTATTTGCGAGGAATCTGGTTTCGGCAAGCTCGTAGTTATCTAGCAAGATTGGTCTGCTGATCGCGCGTTCGTCGAGCGAACACCAGATGCGAACGCCGAACTGCGTTTCCTTAATGACCCAGGTGTGGCGCTCGAAGCGATGCACGCTGTACGGCACGAAGTCCTCGGCGAGGAGCGTCGCGCGGCGAATTCTTTCCGCTAAGCGACACGCGAGCGCTTCCAGTCCGGTTCGGCGTATTAGCCCACGCGCGCTTCGAGCCATCATTTATAGCAGCCTGTGAATTCTAAGTCGGCCGGTATCTTGCTGCGCAAAGCAATCAACTAGTATCGTTGATGCGACTACTGAGTCGTAAACGTCGCTCAATAAATCCGGGACTAATATATAGTAGCCCTCCCGGAGATATAAGCGAAGCATTGGGCTAGTGAACTCGCGATGGTAGCAGCAAGCAGTCGGACCTTACAGCGCTATAGCGCTACCTCGAGGGCATTGAGGAGCTGGAATGCTAATTGTATTAGTACGGAGAGTATTCCTCACGGAATTGTTGCGGGAAAGGTCGTACACCCCAGTGCTCGTGTCATATACCGCACTCCCTTCTCGTACCCTTCCAAGGCCGTGCACGTAAAAATAGCGTTCCATATGATTTCCATATGTTGCCCCAAGCTCATACTCTTCAATTACGACCGCGTCTCTTGTGCCGACGTTTCCTCCAAATTGTACTCCCGAGAGGTCGTGCCGAGTTCCGTGGAAATTCCCGACCGGACCCAGGAGCCTAGAAATGAAGGCGGCGTAACTCCTTGATTGCTACACCAAAGGAGAAACGCCGTGAAAAGATCATACCCCACCTCCGAC
>JAABUX010002267.1_pt1 | contig 27469 bp, 27 predicted proteins | sample 5561851 | NCBI WGS metagenome assembly JAABUX01 (sample SAMN10711883, study PRJNA513361) | rock metagenome | isolation source: Antarctica rocks | place: Antarctica: Victoria Land, Richard Nunatak red sandstone | collected 2016-01-03 | reverse complement strand
GCTCTGGATCGCACAGGCTTTCTCAACGTCCCCGTACGCCCAGAACATGGCAACAATCCCACGCGCGCTCCTCGACAGCCTCACCGAAGCCGCATGCTACCCAGCCTGAAAAGGCCAAAGTCAAGCTCAGTGGATGTCAGCGATGGTTCGGTGTCGTTGATCCCGAGCTTGCCAAGGGTGTCCGTAAGACGAAGCTGCTTTCGGTCGATGGCAATGCCGACAAGAGCGCTGACCAAGCTCTTCCGCACGGAACGCAACTTCATCCGTGTCGTGACATCGCCCCACTGCGCCACCACGACACCGTGCTGGATGATCATGACCGCCGATGAGCCGATGTGCTGAGACCATGCCTGGGCCTGAGCGAGACCATTCTCAGACCACTCGGCGCTGGCCGGGGTTGCTTTCTCCCATGCGTCGCCAGGGTATCGATCAAGTGCATGGTCATCCGTCGCAGCCGCAGGTGCGGATGGAGCCCACAAACATGCGGCTAGGCTGGCCGCCCGCAGCAAGCGTGCCAAGGCCGTCAAGCACGACCCAGCACCGGCCATCACCACCTATGTCACGCGCGTGGAGGCGTCAGCGAAACCAAGTCGAGTTGCCGGACCGGATTGGTCCAGCCGTTACCAGCGCGGTAGCGGACAATCACGTTGGTAGTCGGATCGAGCCAGAATGTTGCTTCCCCGAACTTGCTTTGGCCGTGGAAGGAACGTTGCACAACCACTGTCTGCATCGGCTTGCCGTTCACATCGATTGTCTCGTAACCGGTTCGCTTCAGCGTATATTCGTCCAACCATCCCCCATGGAAGAGGCCCGGGTAACGCACTTCGGTCTCACCCTTGACGAAGAACTGCGCCAGCGCCTGGCTCACCTGTGGGAGAAGCGGGTCGCATTTCCACTCGTCAGGCATGAAGCCGTACACTTGCCGCAATGGCGCCTCTGCGTCAGTCCGCGACAGGCAGACGTGCGGGTCGTAAGGGTCCGTGCCGACTGCGACGACGTGTCGGGCAGGGCTTCCGTTATCAGCCCCGTTCACACGGTATTCCGCAGTGGTACCTGGCGGCGAGCAGGAGAAGCGAGGTAGGTCGCCCGACGCGACGGGGACAGACGGCTGGGCAGCACAAGCACTCAGCCCTGCACAGAGGAGCAACAGAGTAAAGCCGGGGCTAGCTGGCGAAGCGTGAGGCATGTCCAAGCTCCTGAACCACTTCGGGGCATCTTACCGGCTTGCGGCATCTAGGCCCCGTCAGAAGTTTGTTGTCAAGACGATACGGAGACGCCTCTGCTGACCTACATTGGGCCTTTCCTAACCAGCCATTTGCACATGGGTTTGATGGCTACGACGGACCCTGGATATTCATGCTGCACGCTGCTTGGCGTGTAGTTTTGAACGAATGCTTAAGTGACCCCGATCGGGTGGAGTTTAGCCCGTGCGGTCTCCTTCACCCCCGCCCTCTCCCAAAAGGGAGAGGGGTTGGCAGGAAGCCTACTCCTGCGCTGCCTGGATCGCCGCCCACACCCGCTGCGGCGTCGCCGGCATGTCCATGTGCTGCACGCCCACCCCCCGCAGCGCATCCATCAGCGCGTTCATCACCGCCGGCAGCGCCCCGGCGCAGCCAGCCTCGCCGCAGCCCTTCACGCCCAGTACGTTGGTGCGCGCCGGCACCGGATGGCTTAGGAACTGAAAATCCGGCGCGTCGCCCGCATGGGGCAGGGCGTAGTCCATGAATGATCCCGTGACCAATTGCCCATCCTCGTCATAGGCCACCGACTCCATCAATGCTTGGCCGATGCCCTGCACGATGCCGCCATGCGCCTGGCCCTCGACCAGCATCGGGTTGATGACCACGCCGAAGTCGTTGACCATGCCGTAGCGTACAACCTGCACCACGCCCGTCTCGGCATCGACCTCCACCTCCGCCACATGGCAGCCGTTGGGGAAGGCGCTCGGGGCGGCCTCGTGGATATGCCGCACGTCCAGGCTGGCCGGCACGCCCTCCAGCAGCGGCGGCGCGGTCCGCAACTCCGCCGCCAGGTCCATGATGCCGATGCCGCGGTCGGTGCCAGCGATGCTGAAGCGCCCGCGCTCGAACTCGATGTCGGCGGCGGCCGCCTCAAGCACATATGACGCCGCCTGCCGTCCCTGCTCGATGCAGATCGCGCTGGCCTCGACGACGGCGGCACCGCTGGCCATCATGCTCTTGGACCCGCCGGTGCCGCCGCCGGCAATCAGTTGATCGCTGTCACCCTGCAGCAGCCACACCTTGTCGAACGGCACGCCCAGCCGGTCGCACAACACCTGCGCGAATGGCGAGGCATGGCCCTGGCCATAATCCAAGGTGCCCGTAATGATCGTCACGGTCCCGTCCGCCTCGAAGCGGATGCCGCCCATCTCCTGCTGCGGCGGCGCGGTCACCTCCAAGTACTGGCCGATGCCGCGCCCGCGCAGCTTGCCAACCCGCCGGCTCTCGGCGCGGCGGGCGGGGAAGCCGTCCCAGTCGGCCATCCCAAGCGCCCGGTCCAGGATGGCCGGGAAGTCGCCGCTGTCATACAGCATGCCGGACGGCGCGGCGTAGGGCATCTGGCCCGGCTGGATGTGGTTGCGGCGGCGCAGCTCCACCCGGTCGATGCCCATCTCATGCGCGGCGGCGTCCACCAGCCGCTCCATATACAGGTTGCCCTCCGGCCGCCCGGCGCCGCGGTATGGGCCGACCGGCGTGGTGTTGGTGAACACGCACCGCGCCTGCGCCTCGATCAGCGGCGTCGCATAAACGCCAATCATGTTCTTCATCGTGTTGACGGTCGGCGGGATCGTCGTTGCGTTGCTGAGGTAGGCGCCCAGGTTGCCATAGCCGGTCACCCGGATCGCCAGGAAATGCCCCTCCGCGTCCAGCGCAAGCTCGGCGTCAACGTCATGGTCGCGCCCATGGCTGTCGGACAGGAAGCTCTCGCTACGCTCGTCGGTCCACTTCACCGGCCGGCCCAGCAGGCGCGCAGCCAGCAACAGGCAGGGATACTCCGGGTACACCGACGCCTTCATGCCAAAGGACCCGCCGACGTTGCCGGTCAGCACGCGCACCTGCTCCACCGGGACGCCCAGCACGTCCTTCAAGGTCGCCCGCAGGCCGAACACGCCTTGGCAGCCTACGCGCAAGGTGTAGCGCCCGGTGTCCGCCTCGAACTCCGCCAGCGCAGACCGCGGCTCCAGCGCGCTGACCACGATGCGGCTGTTGCTGATCGACAGCCGCGTGACATGCGCCGCCTGTCCGAAAGCGGCAGCCACGGCGGCGGCGTCCCCATGATGGTAGTCCAGCACTAGGTTGCCCGGCACGCCGTCATGCACCAGCGGCGCACCCGCAGCCGCTGCAGCCCGCGCCGCGGTCACGGCCGGCAGCGGGTCGATGTCCAGCAGCACCGCCTCGGCGGCGTCGCGCGCCTGCATCGCCGTTTCGGCCACCACCATCGCCACGGGGTCGCCGACGTAGCGCACCTTGCCCTCTGCCAGCGCCATCTGCTCCGGGCGCGGCGACGGCGATCCATCGCGGTTCTTGCCGGACGAGGACTGCATCGGCCCGATGCCGCCCTCGCGCAGGTCGGCCGCGGTGAACACGCCGAGCACGCCGGGCATCGCCAGCGCCTCTGCCCGGTCCACGCCGCGCAGCACGCCATGCGCGTTGCGGCTGCGGACCATCACCGCATGGAGCTGCCCGGGCAGGCTCAGGTCGCCGCTGTAGCGCCCGTCGCCGCGCAGCAGGACGGGATCCTCCTTGCGGGACACGGGCTGTCCGATGGCGAACTTGGCGTCGGTTGGGTCGAGGTAGGCGTTCATCAGGGCGTCTCCGGCAACACTACTGAAAGATTTAGGACGCAGCGCGCATTGCGGGAGGGTGCCGGGGCCAAACCAGTTGCGTGACCAGGGTTGCGGCGGCCTGCACGCCCAGCACCAGCGCGACGCAGCCGGGCCAGCCGGCATGCGCCCAGATGCCCGCCGGCAGCAGCCCGCCCAGGCTGCCGCCGACGTAGTAGCTGGTCACGTACAGCCCGACCGCCGTGGAACGCGACGACCGCGCTGCCGAGGCGACGTAGCCTAGCGACAGCACCTGCTCGGTGAAGATGGCAGCCGCCACCAGCGCCATGCCGGACAGGATGCCCGGCAGCGACGGCAACAGGGTCAGCAGCAGGCCCGCCATGCCGACCGAGGCCGCCAGCAGCACCGTCCGCCGCCGCCCGAAGCGCAGCGCCAGCCGGGTTGCCACCGGGGTCGCCACGACACCCAGCAAGTAGATGACGAACACCGACCCAAGCCCCGCCGGCCCCAGCCCGAACGGCGGCGCGGCGAGCAGGAAGTTGGCGTAGGTGAACGTCGCCACCATCGAGAACAGCACCGCAAAGCCGACGACGCAGGTCGCCATCACCTGCGGGTTGCCGAACTGGTCGGCGAACCCGGCCAAGGTGCCGCGCCAGCCCCGCACCGGACGGAATCGCTGTTCCGGCGGCAAGCAGGCCGCGATCACCCCGGCGCACAGCAGCGTCATCGCCGCCAGCACCAGGAACGCCAGCCGCCAGCCGCCGTACTCCGTCACCCACCCGGCCACGAACCGCCCGGCGAAGCCGCCGATGATGGTGCCGATGGCGTAGGTGCCCGTCACCCGGACTGCCTCCGGCCCCGGGCACTCATCGGCGATATAGGCGACGGTGACGGCGAAGATGAACGGCAGCAGCAGGCCCTGCAGGAAGCGGCACAGCACCAGCATGTCGAGGTCCGGCGCGAACGCTCCCAGCAGGGTTGGCGCCACCAGGGCCAGCGACGCGCCGACGATCAGCCGCCGCCGCCCCAGGGCGTCGGACACGCCACCAACGAACGGCGCCACCAGCGCCACCGCGACCAGCGTCGCCGTGACGGTCAGGCCGGTGTGCGTCAGGCTTGCGCCGAACCCCCGAGCCAGGGTCGGCAGGATCGCCTGCGTGGAGTAGAGGTTTATGAAGGTGCAGAACCCGGCTGCGGCGACGCCGGCCTGCCGGTTGGCGATCAACCGCCCGGTCCTCCGGCCAGGATCGCAGTGCAGGCAACCGGCAGCGGCGCCGGCGGCCGGGGCGGGGACGGCGGGGCAGGCGGCGCGTCAAGCTGCTTGAACCACCAGTCGAGCGAGGCGTCGCAGCCTTCCACGGCCGGCGGTGGCGGCTGGTCCCGGCACTCCGGCTGTCCGGTGGGACAACGGAAGTGCAGGTGCATATGGGCAGTGTGGCCGTACCAGGGGCGAATCAGGTGCAGCCAGGTGCGGTCCCCAGTCACCACGCGGCAAAGCTGCTGCTTGATGGCCGGGTTGACCAGCACGCGGTCCAATCCGGGCAGGCCGGTCGCCATGTGCAGCAGGGTGACGTGCTCGGGGGACCAGGCCTCGGGATCGATGCCGCGCCCGTCCGGCGTCACCAGGCTGCGGACCTCCAGGTTGTCCAGCGCCGCTGGGCTGAGATGGGGCTTGGGGCGCACGTCCAGCCAGACGTCGGCGTCCAGGCCCAGCATGTGGCTGGCGTGGATGCCTGGCATTGGTCCGCCGCGGGGGCGCGAGATGTCGTTCATGTACAGCGTCGGCAGCCCCGCGGCGTAGGCGCGCACCGCCAGGGTCTGCAATGCCGCGATGGTGTCCGGATGGCCATAGAACCAGCTCCGCCTGGCGCGTATGGTCTGGTAGCCCGGTCCAGACTCCGGCAGCTCGACCGCTCCGGCGATGCAGCCGCCGCCGGGGCCGCCGACGATGCGAACCGGCTCCGGGCGAACCGGCTCCGGGCGAACCGGCTCCGTCCGCTGCTGCGCGCGGGCGCTGCCCATGCCGTTCCAAAGCAGGAGAAGAACGGCTAGAACGGCGGCACGGGGACTGGTCATGCTGGGAACCTAGCGGCAATCGACGGGATCGCCTCCATAGACCTTTTCTGTGGAGGCCGGGCTACCCCCAACCCAGCAACTACGCCCACCCCAACAACCAAGGCATGAGGTCCTCGATGGCGCGTTACCTGGTCACTGGCGGCGCCGGCTATGTCGGCAGCCACCTGGTCGCCCTGCTGGCCACCCAGGGCGCGGAGGTCGTCGTGCTCGACAGCCTCCGCCAAGGCCATCGCGCTGCCGTACCGCCCGGCGTGCGGCTGGTCGTGGCCGAGCTGTCCGATGCCGCCGCCGTGGATGCCATGCTTGCGGACGGACCCTGGGACGCCGTGTTCCACTTCGCCTCCCTCTCCCTGGTCGGCGAGAGCATGGCGCAGCCGATGCGCTACCTGCTGGACAACGCCGCCCTGGGCATCCGCCTGATCGACGCCTGCATCCGGCACGGCGTGCGCCGCTTCGTGCTGTCCAGCACCGCCAACCTGTTCGGCCTGCCCGACAGCATCCCTATCGCGGAGGACGCGCGCGTCGCCCCGGCCTCCCCATACGGCGAGAGCAAGCTGATGATTGAGCGCGCGCTGTTCTGGGCCGACCAGCTCCATGGCTTGCGGAGCGCCTGCCTGCGCTACTTCAACGCCGCCGGGGCCGACCCCGAGGGCGTGCTGGGCGAGGACCATGATCCTGAAACCCACCTGATCCCCCTGGTGATCGACGCCGCCCTGGGCCGCCGTCCGCCGCTGACAGTATTTGGCACCGATTACGACACTCCGGACGGCACCTGCATCCGGGACTATGTGCATGTGACCGATTTGGGCCACGCCCACCTCTGCGCACTGCGGCAGTTGGACCACCGCAGCGTCACCTACAACCTTGGCAACGGGCTGGGCCACTCGGTGCGGGACGTGATCGGCGCGGTGGAACGCATCCTGGGGCGGCCGGTGCCGGTGGTGTTCGGCGAGCGCCGCGCCGGGGACCCGCCGGTGCTGGTGGCCTCAAGCGCGCTAATCCGGTCGGAGGCCGGGTGGGCGCCGCAGTTCGCGGACCTGGACAGCATCGTCGGCACTGCGGCGCGCTGGCGGCTGGCGCATCCGCAGGGCTACGCCACGGAGCGGGCGCCTAACCCTGTAGCGGCGGCGCTGGGATCGACAGGTAGGCCAGCCGCTTGACCTCCTTCCGACCTCGCGTCACCGAGTCCAGGATCAGGCCGCAGGTTAGCGACAGGAAGGACAGCAGCACCAGCCCCGTCGCCAGCACCGCCGTCGGCAGGCGCGGCACCAGCCCGGTTTGCAGGTAGGTCCTCAGCACCGGCGCGAACACCACCGCCGCGACCAGCAGCAGCATGGCCGCGATCACGGCGAAGAACGGCAGCGGACGCTCCTCCTTCACCAGCAGCAGGACCGTGCGCAGGATGCGGAGGCCGTCGCGGTAGGTGTTCAGCTTGCTTGCCGACCCGGCCGGACGCTCCTTGTAGGGCGTCGGCACCTCGCCGATCGGCATCCGCAGCTCCAGCGCGTGGATGGTGAATTCCGTCTCGGTCTCGAAGCCGCCGGACAGCGCGGGAAAGCTCTTTACGAAGCGGCGGGAGAACACCCGGTAGCCCGACAGCATGTCCGACACGCGGTCGCCGAAGATGCTTGCCGTCAGGCCCGTCAGCACCCGATTGCCGAAGCGGTGGCCCGGCCGGTAGGCGGCCTGTGCCTCCGACACGCGGGCACCGTTCACCATGTCCAAGCCATCGCGCAGCAGCAGTCCCACCATGGCCGGGGCGGAGGCGGCGTCGTAGGTGTCGTCGCCATCGACCAGCACGTAGGCATCAGCCTCGATGTCGGCGAACATGCGGCGGATCACGTTGCCCTTGCCCTGCAGCCGTTCGGTCCGCACCGCCGCGCCAGCCTCCCGCGCCACCGCGGCGGTGCCGTCCGACGAGTTGTTGTCATAGACGTAGATCACCGCATCTGGCAGCGCGGCCCGGAAGGCGTGGACGACGGCGGGGATGGCCGCCTGCTCGTTGAAGCATGGCACCAGCACCGCAACCCGGTGCGGCGCCGTCACTGCCTGCCGCCGCTGAACACCAACCGGCGGGACAGGTTGAAGTTGGCGAGCAGCCCGGCCGCCACCCCGGCCAGGATCGCCAGCACCGGATGCGCGGCGCAGATGGGTACGTTCCAGACCAGCAGAAAGAAGGCGCCGCGGTTCAGCACGAAGCCGACCCCGTTGGCCGCGACGAACAGCAGCCATTGCCGCGCCGCGCCGTCTTGACGCCGGCCGGAGAACGTCCAGGCGCGGTTGCCGGCCCAGGTCGTCGTCACCGCCGCGAAGTAGCTGAGCAGCCCCGCGGCGGTCAGCCCGACCAGCCCCCGCAGCGCATAGACGACCGCGGTGTCCACGAGGAACCCTGCGAACCCGACGATGCCGAATTGCAGGAATTGCTGCCCGAGCCGCACCCGGTCCGGCGTCAGGACGGCGCGGATCGGGGAAGGAAGCCAGGAGGGAAGCAGCATGGCGACGCAGTAGCGGAAATCTAGGCGGCAGGCCACCATCCCGACCTGACGGGCGCCGCGCTGGCCTGCTGGGCGCAGGCGTGGTTCTGTCCACAAAACAGACCCGGAGGTCACGATGAAACGCCGCACCTTGCTGACCGCTCCGGCGCTGCTGGCGCTGCCCTCCCTCGCGCGGGCGCAGGGGAGCCGCGTGCTGCGCTTCATCCCGCAGGCCGACCTGACGGTGCTGGACCCGATGTGGACCACCGCCTACGTCACCCGCAACCACGCCTTCATGGTGTATGACACGCTGTTCGGCCAGGACAGCCAGTACCGGCCCTCGCCGCAGATGCTGGAGTCGTTCGCGACCGAGGACGGCGGCAAGATCTGGGTGCTGCGCCTGCGGCCGGGCCTGCTGTTCCATGACGGGGAACCCGTGCGCTCCCGGGACTGCGTCGCCAGCCTGCAACGCTGGGGCAAGCGCGACGCTTTCGGCGGTGCGCTGATGGCCGCCACCGACGAGCTGGCGCCGGTCGATGACCGCACCTTCACCTTCCGCCTGCGCAAGCCGTTCCCGCTGCTGCCCAAGGCACTGGCCAAGACGCCGCTTTACATGCCCGCCATCATGCCCGAGCGCATCGCCAAGACCGACCCGTTCACCCAGGTCACCGACATGACCGGCAGTGGCCCCTACCGCTTCGTCGCCGCGGAGCGCGTGCCCGGCGCCCGCGCCGTGTATGAACGCTTCGCCGCCTACAAGCCGCGCGAGGACGGCACGACCGACTGGACTGCCGGCCCGAAGGTAGTCAACTTCGACCGGGTGGAGTGGACCACCATCCCCGACCCGACCACCGCCGCCCAGGCGCTGATCAACGGCGAGCAGGACTGGTGGGACTACGCCACCGCCGACCTGATGCCGCTGCTGTCCCGCAGCCGCGGCGTGAAGGTGGTCGTGCAGGAGCCGTCGGGCCAAATCCCGATCCTGCGGTTCAACCACTTGCAGCCGCCATTCAACAATCCCGCGATCCGCCGCGCCTTGCTCGGCGCCGTCAGCCAGGAGGACGTGGTGACGACCGTCGTCGGCGACGCTCCGGGCATGTCCCGCACCGGCGTCGGCTTCTTCTGCCCCGGCACGCCGATGGCCAGCGGCGTCGGATTGGAGGCGCTGACCAGCCCGCGCGACATAGACAAGGTGAAGCGCGACCTGAAGGCGGCCGGCTACAACGGGGAGCGCGTGGTGCTGATGGCTGCCACCGACTTCCCGGTCCTGAAGGCCATGGCGGACGTGGCGGCCGACATGATGCAGCGCGCCGGCATGAACGTCGATTATGTCGCCACCGACTGGGGCAGCGTCGTCACCCGCCGGGCCAAGAAGGAGCCGGTTGAGCAGGGCGGCTGGAGCGCCTTCTGCACGGCCTGGGCCGGCACCGACCACCTGGACCCCTCCGGCCACCTGTCCCTGCGCGCGAACGGCGAGCAGGCCTGGATCGGCTGGCCCACCGACCTGCGGATCGAGCAGTTGCGCGACCAGTGGTTCGACGCCCCGGATGTGCCGGCCCAGGCGGCGATTTGCGCGGAAATCCAGCAGGAAGCTTTCCAGTCCGTCCCCTATATCCCGATGGGCCAATATCTGCAGCCCACGGCCTACCGCACCGACCTGCAGGGCGTGCTAAACGGCTTCGCGCTGTTCTGGAACGTCAAGCGCGCATGATCACCCGCCGGGGCGCGCTTGCCGGGGCAGCGGCCCTGGCGATGCCGTCCGTGGCGCGGGGCCAGAAAAACGAGGGTCCGAGGGGCGTGCTGCGGATGGTGCCGCAGGCCAACCTGGGGTCGCTCGATCCGATCTGGTCCACGGCCAATATCACCCGCAACCACGGTTTCATGATCTATGACACGCTGTATGGCCTGACCGCCGGGTTGCAGCCGGCGCCGCAGATGGCGACGGGACACCAGGTGCTGGACGACGGGCGCCGGGTCGAGATCACCTTGCGCGAGGGCCTGGCGTTTCATGACGGCGAGCCGGTGCGCGCGGTGGACGCCGTGGCCAGCCTGCGCCGCTGGATGGCGCGCAACCCGTTCGGCCAGAAGCTGGCGACGGTTCTGGACGAGCTGCTGCCGCTCGATGACCGCCGGCTGCTGTTCCGCCTGTCGCGCCCGTTCCCGCTGCTGCTCAACGCGCTGGCCAGCACCAGTACGCCCGCCTTCATCATGCCCGAGCGCGTGGCGGCCACCGACCCGTTCCGCCAGATCGCCGACACTACCGGCTCCGGCCCGTTCCGCTTCAAGCGGGACGAGTTCAACTCTGGCAGCCTTGCCGTCTATGAGCGTAACCCGGCCTATCAGCCCGCCAACGGCCCGGCCAGCCTGACCGCTGGCGGCAAGGTCGCCCACTTCGACCGCGTGGAGTGGCGCATCATCCCTGACGCCGCCACCGCCTCCGCCGCGCTGCAGCAGGGCGAGATCGACTGGTTCGAGCAGCCGCCGCCGGAGCTGCAAACCCTGCTGCGCCGCAGCCGCAACATCACCGTGGAGGCCATCGACACCCCTTGCCGCTGATGGGCGTGCTCCGCCTGAATCACCTGCACCCGCCGTTCGACGACCTGGCCCTGCGCCGCGCCCTGCTGCCAGCGGTCAGCCAAGCGGATTTCATGGCGGCCATCGTCGGCACCGACCCGGCCATAACCCGCGACCCCGCCGGCGCCTTCACCCCGGGCACGACCTACGCGACCGAGGCCGGGCTGGAGCCGCTGCTGTCCCTGCGCAGCCTGGATGCCGCGCGCACGGCGATGCAGAAGGCCGGCTACACCAACCAGCCAATGCGGCTGATCGGCCCCACCGACATCCTGGCGCCGGCCGCGCTGACCCAGGTGGCCGCCGACCTGTTCCGCCGGCTGGGCTTCAACATGGACCTGGCGTTGTCCGACTGGGGCACCGTCATCCAGCGTCGGGCCAGCCAGGAGCCGCTGGAGCGCGGCGGCTGGTCGGCGCTGCTGACCAGCTTCACCAGCTACGACTTCCTCGACCCGGCGCTGCATCCCCTGGCCCGCGGCAACGGCGTGAAGGGCTGGCCCGGCTGGCCCACCCTGCCGCGCCTGGAGCAACTGCGCGACGCCTGGTTCGACGCGCCGGACCCGGCCGCCCGCAAGGCGATCTGCGACGACATCCAGCGAGTGGTGATCGACGAGGTGGCCTGGGTGCCGGTCGGCGGCTACTTGTCGATGACGGCGTTGCGCCGCAACCTGGTGGACCGCGTGAATGGGTTTGCCATCTTCTGGGGCTTGCGCCCACAATAGCGGCATGGTGGCCCGTGGATTGCTTGTTTTTCGCGGAATGCCTCGGATAAGGAACGGAAGCCATGAAGCGTCGAGACCTCCTGGCCACCGGTGCCGCAGTTGCAGGCAGCCTGGCGATGCCGCGGCTGGCCAAGGCGCAGGACGCCCGGGTTCTGCGCTTCGTGCCGCAGGCCAACCTGTCCACCTTGGACGCCATCGTCGGCACCCAGTACGTCGTGCGCAACGCCAGCGTGCTGATCTGGGACACCCTGTTCGGCGTCGATGCCAACCTGGACCCCAAGCCGCAGATGGTCGAGGCCTGGGAAGCCACGGACGGCAACAAGACCTGGATGTTCAAGCTGCGCCCCAACCTGCGCTTCCATGACAACACGCCGGTGCTGTCCCGCGACGTGGTTGCGAGCCTGTCGCGCTGGATGGTGCGCGACACCATGGGCCAGCGCATCAAGGCCACCCTGGACGCCATCGAGGCGCCGGACGACCGCACCATCCGCCTACGCCTGAACAAGCCGTTCCCGAAGATGCTGTTCGCCCTGGGCAAGAGCAACCCGCCGATGGCGGAGATCATGCCGGAGCGCATTGCCAAGACCGACCCGTTCGTGCAGATCACCGAGTACGTCGGCTCCGGCCCGATGTCGTTCAAGCGCGACGAGTGGAACCCCGGCAGCAAGGCCGTCTTCCAGCGCTTCGCCGGCTATGAGCCCCGAGCCGAGGCCGGAGAGTGGCTGTCAGGCGGCAAGCGCATGATGTTCGACCGCATCGAGTGGCAGATCATGCCCGACGACGCCACCAAGGCCGCCGCGCTACAGAACGGCGAGGTCGATTGGTGGGAGAACCCCGTGCCGGACCTGGTGCCGCTGCTAAAGCGCAACCGTAACATCAACGTCGATATCTCTGATCCCTTGGGCAATATCGGCTCGTTCCGCATGAACCACCTGCAGCCGCCGTTCAACGACGTGCGGGTGCGGCGGGCGGTGATGATGGCGCTGGACCAGGAGGACTACATGCGCGCCATCGTCGGCGAGGACGACGCGCTATGGAAGCGCAACGCCAGCTACTTCACGCCGGGCACCAAGACGTGGAGCGACGCCGGAGGCGAGATCCTGACGGGGCCGCGCCGGTATGACGAGGCGAAGCGGCTGCTGGCCGAGGCCGGCTACAACGGCGAGCCCGTGGTGCTGCTGGTCGCCACCGACATCCAGATCACCAAGGCGCAGGGTGACGTGACGGCGGACCTGCTGGGCAAGATCGGCATGAAGGTGGACTACCAGGCGCTGGACTGGGGCACCGTGGGCGCGCGCCGGGCCAAGAAGGACCCGGTGAGCCAGGGGGGCTGGAACATCTTCCACACCTGGCATGCGGGCGCCGATTGCATCAACCCGGCACCCTACACCGGGCTGGACTGCGGCGGCGACAAGGCCTGGTTCGGCTGGCCGAAGTCGGATGCGGTGGAGGCGCTGATCGGCGAGTGGTTCGACGCGCCGGACCTGCCGGCGGAGAAGGCGGCGATGGCGGCGATCAACAAGGCGTCGATGCAGTTCGTCACCTACGCGCCGACCGGATTCTTCCTGCAATACCAGGCATGGCGCAAGAACGTCAGCGGTGTCGTCAAGGCGCCGTTCCCGGTGTTCTGGGGCGTGCAGAAAACTTGAGGCGCAGGGCCTGACATGCTGGGATACCTGCTCCGCCGCATTCTCTCCACCATCCCGGTAATGGCCGTGGTGGCGCTGTTCGTGTTCAGCCTGCTGTACATCGCCCCGGGCGACCCGGCAGCGATCATTGCCGGCGACCAGGCAACGCCGGCCGATGTGGAGCGCATCCGCGCCGGGCTGGGCCTGGACCGGCCGTTCCTGATCCGCTTCGGCGAGTGGGCGTGGCACGTGGTGAACGGCGACCTCGGCATCTCGATCTTCACCAACCTGCCGGTGACGCACATGATCGCGCAGCGGCTGGAGCCGACGATCTCGCTGATGGTGCTGACCCTGATCCTGTCCATCGGGATCGCAGTGCCGATGGGCGTGCTGGCAGCGTGGAACCATGGCACCTGGATCGATCGGTTCATCATGATCTTTGCGGTGCTGGGGTTCTCGGTCCCGGTGTTCGTGGTGGGCTACCTGCTGGCCTACGTGTTCGCGCTGCAGCTCGATTGGTTTCCGGTGCAGGGCTACACACCGCTGTCGCGCGGGGTGGGGCCATGGCTGAACAACCTGGTGCTGCCGGCTGTGGCCTTGGGCGGCGTCTATATCGCGCTGATCGCCCGCATCACCCGGGCGACCATGCTGGAGGTGCTGAGCCAGGACTACATCCGCACCGCCAAGGCCAAGGGCGTCGGCAGCCGCACCGTGCTGTTCCTGCACGCCTTGAAGAACGCCGCCGTGCCCATCGTGACGGTGATCGGCCTGGGCGTCGCGCTGCTGATCGGCGGGGCCGTGGTGACGGAAAGCGTATTCGCCATCCCCGGGCTGGGCCGGCTGGTGGTGGACGCCATCCTGCGGCGGGACTACCCGGTGATCCAGGGCGTCGTGCTGCTGTTCAGCTTTGTGTATGTGCTCGTCAACCTCGGCGTTGACCTGCTCTACACCGTCTTCGATCCGAGGATCCGGCTATGAGCACCACCACCCTCCCGGACCTGCCCCTCGCCACGGCGCTGCAGCCGCATGTGACGCCGGCCGCCCCAATGCCGGATGTGCTGCCGGCGGCGCGTCCGCGCGGGCGGCTGCGGACGTTCATCCGGCGCTACCCAACCATTTTTGCCGGCGGGCTGCTTCTCGCGCTGATCCTGTTCATCGCCGTCGCCGCTCCGCTGCTTTGGACGGTGGACCCTACGGCACTTGCGCCAGCCAAGCGCACGCGGCCGCCCTCGGCGCTGTACTGGTTCGGCACCGACACGCTGGGGCGGGACGTGTACTCCCGCGTGCTGTACGGGGCGCGGGTGTCGCTGATCGTCGGCTTCTCCGTCGCGGCGCTGGCTTCGGCCATCGGCATGGCCATCGGGCTGGTCTCCGGCTTCGTGCGCTGGCTGGACGCCGTGATTATGCGGATCATGGACGGGCTGATGAGCATCCCGCCGATCCTGCTCGCCATCGCACTGATGGCGCTGACCCGCGGCAGCGTCGGCAACGTGGTGACGGCCATCACCATCGCCGAAATCCCTCGCGTGTCCCGGCTGGTGCGCGGCGTAGTGCTGTCCCTGCGGGAGCAGCCGTATGTCGAGGCCGCTGTCGCCTCCGGCACCCGGGTTCCGCTCATCATCTGGCGGCATATCGTGCCCAACACGCTGGCGCCGATCATCGTGCAGGCGACCTACATCTGCGCGTCGGCAATGATCACCGAGGCCATCCTGTCCTTCATCGGCGCCGGCACCCCGCCGATCATCCCGAGCTGGGGCAACATCATGGCGGAGGGCCGGGCCTTGTGGCAGGTGAAGCCCTACATCGTGTTCTTCCCGGCGGTGTTCCTGTCGCTCACGGTGCTGTCGGTGAACCTGCTGGGCGACGGCTTGCGCGACGCCCTGGACCCGCGCATGGCGAAGAAGGTCTGACGCGATGGCGCTGCTCGAAGTGGACCGCCTGCAGACGCACTTTGGCACCCTGGATGGAGTGGTGCGCGCAGTGGAGGGGCTGAGCTTCCACATCGACGCCGGGGAGACCCTGGCCATCGTGGGCGAAAGCGGCTGCGGCAAGTCCGTGACCAGCATGAGCATCCTGCGGCTGATCCAGGAGCCGCCGGGCCGAATTGCCGGGCAGATCAGGTTCCAGGGGCGCGACCTGCTGCGGCTGCCGGAGGCGGAGATGCGCAAGCTGCGCGGCAACGATATCAGCATGATCTTCCAGGAGCCGATGACCAGCCTGAACCCGGTGCTGACCATCGGCCGGCAGATCGGCGAGACCCTGCGCCTGCACCAGGGCCTGAACGCCCGCCAGGCCGAGGCCCGCGCCGTGGAGATGCTGACCCTGGTGGGCATCCCCGCGCCGGAGCGCCGGGTGCGCGAGTACCCGCATCAGCAGTCCGGCGGGATGCGGCAGCGGGTGATGATCGCCATGGCGCTGGCCTGCAACCCCAAGCTGCTGATCGCCGACGAACCCACGACGGCGCTAGACGTGACGATCCAGGCGCAAATCCTCGACCTGATGTGGGACTTAAAGACGCGCATCGGCTCGGCAATCCTGCTGATCACGCACGACCTGGGCGTGGTTGCGGAGATGGCGCAACGCGTCGTCGTCATGTACGCCGGGCGCAAGGTGGAGGAGGCTTCGGCCGGCGACATTTTCGCCAACCCGCAGCACCCGTACACCCGGGGCCTGCTGGGCGCGGTGCCCAAGCTGGGATCGTCGCTGTCCACCCAGGGCCGCAGCAAGCTGGCTGAAATACCCGGCCTGGTGCCGTCGCTCCGCAAACCCATCATCGGCTGCGCCTTTGCCAGCCGCTGCCAGAGCGCCACAGAGCTGTGCCGCACCGTCGCCCCGGCCGTCGAGCAGAAGCGCCCCGGCCACAGCGTCGCCTGCCACTACGCCGAGTATGCCATGCCCGCGGGGATGGCCGCATGAGCAAGCCCACGCCGCTGCTGGAGGTGATGGCGCTCAAGAAGCACTTCCCCCTGCACGGCGGCCTGCTGGGCGGCGTCACCGGGCAGGTTTATGCCGTCGATGGCGTGTCGTTCCACATCGACCGCGGCGAGACCCTGTCCTTGGTCGGCGAAAGCGGCTGCGGCAAGAGCACGGTGGGCAAGACCATCCTGCGCCTGGTCGATCCCACCGACGGCGAGGTTTGGCTGGACGGCAAGCGCATCGACAACCTGCCCGCCAGCCAGCTTCGCCCGTTGCGCCAGCGCGTCCAGGTGGTGTTCCAGGACCCGTTCAGCAGCCTGAACCCGCGGATGCGCGTGGGCGACATCATCGCCGAGCCGCTGCGCAACTTCGGCCTGGCCAGCAGCGCGTCCGAGCTGCAGGACCGCGTCGCCAAGCTGATGGACACCGTGCGCCTGCCGCGCGACGCCATGCGCCGCTTCCCGCACGAGTTCAGCGGCGGCCAGCGCCAGCGCATCGGCATCGCCCGCGCCCTGGCCCCCGGTGCGGACCTGATCATCTGCGACGAGGCGGTGTCGGCGTTGGACGTGTCGGTGAAGGCGCAGATCGTCAACCTGCTGTCCGACCTGCAGGACGAGCTGGGCCTGGCGCTGCTGTTCATCAGCCACGACCTGGCCATCGTCGAGCACCTGACGCACCGGGTCGCCGTCATGTACCTGGGCAAGATCGTCGAGGTCGCCGACCGCCGCACGCTGTTCGCCGCGCCGCGCCATCCTTACACCCGCGCGCTGCTGTCGGCGGTGCCGGTACCCGACCCCACGGTCCGGCGCGACCGCGTCATCCTGACCGGCGACGTGCCCAGCCCGATCAACCCGCCCAGTGGCTGCCGCTTCCACACCCGCTGTCCCTACGTGTTCGACCGCTGCCGGACCGAGGAGCCGGCGCTGCGCGATGTCGGCGAGGGACAGAAGACGGCGTGCCACCTGGATGCCCTACCGGAGCTTCACGTCCTGCCGGCGGCGGCGTAGCGGCGAGGGCATCGGCCTGAGTCGCGGCAACGCTGCTTGACCGCTGCGGCTGTCCGCCTAACATTAGGTAAATAGTGGAAAGCGGATCGCGAGATCTCCGCATTGCCCAACGCTGGGGCTTCCGCGCGCATTTAGGGAAGGGCACGCAATGCCGCAGGTATCGCTGACAGTGAACGGGCGCAGCCACACCGCCGAGATCGAGGGCCGCACCCTGCTTGTGGAGTTGCTGCGGGAGGGAATGGGCCTAACCGGCACCCATGTCGGGTGCGACACCAGCCAGTGCGGCGCCTGCGTCGTCCACGTGGACGGCAAGTCGGTCAAGGCGTGCACCGTGCTCGCCATGCAGGCGAACGGCGCCGAGGTGTTGACCATCGAGGGCCTGGCTGCGAACGACGGCACCCTGCATCCGATGCAGGCGATGTTCCGCGAGCACCACGCCCTGCAGTGCGGCTTCTGCACGCCGGGCATGGTGATGTCGGCGATCGACCTGGTGCACATGCACCCGGACGGGCTGACGGAGGACGAGATCCGCCACGGGCTAGAGGGCAACCTGTGCCGCTGCACGGGCTACCACAACATCGTCAAGGCCATTGCGGCAGCGTGGCCGATCATGCATGGCAAGCAGCTTGCCGAAGCAGCCGAGTAGGAACAGGCTATGTACGATTTCAGCTATCACAAGCCGTCCAGCATCCCGGACGCCCTGCAGACGCTCGGCACGGACGTGGATGCGAAGGCGCTGGCCGGCGGGCAGACCTTCATCCCCGTGCTGAAGCAGCGGCTGAACAAGCCCAACGTGATCGTCGATCTATCCGCCCTGGGCCTGTCCGGCATCACTGTGGCGCCAGGCCGCATCACCATCGGCGCCATGACGACGCATGAAGCCATCCGGTCCAACCCGGACATCAAGCGGCTGATCCCCGGCCTGGCCTATATGGCATCGGTGATCGGCGACACGCAGGTGCGGCATCGTGGCACCATGGGCGGGTCGCTGGCCAACAACGACCCCTCCGCCTGCTACCCGGCCGCCGTGCTGGCGTTGGGGGCCACGATCCACACCGACCACCGCACCATCCCGGCCGAGGACTACTTCCAGGGCATGTTCACCACCGCGCTGGAAGCGGGCGAGCTGATCACCGCCATCGAGTTCCCGGTGCCCGAGCGCTCGGCCTATGAGAAGTTCCGCAACCCGGCGTCGCGCTACGCCATGGTCGGCGTGTTCGTGGCCAAGGGCGATTTCGGCGTGCGTGTCGCCATCACCGGCGCCGGGCAGAACGGCGTGTTCCGCCACACCGAGATGGAGCAGGCGCTCGCGGCTAACTTCTCGCCGGAGGCTATCGCAGGCATCACGACGCCATCGGACGGGTTGAATGGCGACATTCACGCCAGTCCGGAGTATCGTGCCCACCTGATCGGCGTAATGGCCCGGCGGGCCGTCGCTTCGGCTTAGCCGGGAGAAGCTGCGGGGGGATGGCTCCCGGCAGACATGGCTGCGGGAGAAGTCCCGCAGCCCGATGGCGTTTAAGGAGTTTGGCGGTTGGTCGTTGACCTGCATCTGCTGTGTAAACAAGGACAGCGTAACAAGCGTGTCGGGCCGGAACCCACCCGGTATGAGACTGGAACCTGGCCGGTGACGGATGAGGTTGCCGAGGAGGCGCTGGGCGGCCGGCTGTACCTGCACGCTGCCCGGGCCGAGCAGGCATACTACGGCGGCACCATCCAAGCGTGGCGCCACTCGCCGGAAGACCCGAAGCGCAAAGTGTTCACCTATTTGGTCGATGGCCCGTTCCGCATCCGCTGCCCGGAGAAGTGGGGGCAGGAGAAGGCCATCGTCCGCCGGTAGCAGTCAACGATGGCTCAAGTTGCCGGCGCTCGGCATGTCGCGGTCATCGGCGCCGGGATCATCGGCGCCGCCTGCGCGCTGGAGCTGATCCGGGACGGACACCGGGTAACATTGATCGAACCTGGCGACCCCGGCGGCGAGCAGGCGGCCAGCTACGGTAATGGCGCCTGGCTCAGCCCCAGTTCGGTCGTGCCCCCGTCCATGCCAGGCTTGTGGCGGAAAGTGCCGGGCTTCCTGGCCGATCCGCTGGGACCGCTGGCGATCCGCTGGCGGCACCTGCCGCGTTTGGCCCCGTGGCTGATGCGCTTCGTCCGTGCCGGGTCCACTGTGGCGCGGGTGGAGGTGACAGCCCGCGCGTTGCGGCCCCTGGTGGCTGATGCGCCGGAGCGGCACCGCCGCTTGGCCGAAGAGGCCGGGGTGCCCGAGATGATCGAGCGGCGCGGCCTGCTCTATATCTTCCCCAGCCGCGCCGACTTCGAGCGTGAGGCCCTGGCCTGGCGCTTGCGACGCGACAACGGCGTCGAGTGGCTTGAACTGGACGCCGACGAGTTGCGCCAGCAGGAACCGGAGCTGGACCGGCGTTACACCTTTGGCGCCCTGGTGCAGGCTGGGGGCAACTGCACCGATCCCGGCCTGTATGTCGCTGCCCTGGTGCGGCACGCCAGGGATCAAGGCGCATCGCTGTTGCGTGCGGGCGCGAACGGCTTTCGTACCCGCGCCAAGCGACTAGACGCCGTAGTGACAACCGCAGGTGAGATTGCCTGCGACGCTGCCGTCCTGTGCGCCGGCGCCCGGTCCCGTGCGCTGGCCCGCATGGTCGGCGACCGGGTGCCGCTGGAGACCGAGCGCGGATACCACGCCGTCATCAGCCAGCCCGGCACCGGCCCGCGACACCCGGTCATGCCCAGTGACGGCAAGATGTGCGCCACCCCCACCCAGAGCGGCTTGCGGATCGCCGGCCAGGTCGAGTTGGCCAGCCTTGACGCCGCGCCGGACTGGCGCCGGGCGGAAATCCTGCGCGACTACGCGTTGCGCGCCTTTCCGAATCTGCCGCAAGACCTGCCGCCGGACCGCGTGACGTTCTGGATGGGCCACCGCCCCAGCATGCCCGACGGCCTGCCGGTGATCGGCCCGGCCAGCGGCTGCCTGGACGTGCTGCACGCCTTCGGGCACGGCCATGTCGGGCTGGCATCGGGCCCGGTCACGGGGCGCTTGGTCGCGGACCTGTTGGCCGGGCGGCCACCCGTCATCGACCCGGCGCCGTACTCGGCCCGCCGGTTCGCCTGAACCAGAGGAGGCTTCCATGACCGCGCGCCCCTTCACCGCTGCCGACCTGGCCGTCCTGCAGGGGTGGGATACGCCCACCATCTGCAACGGCCTGGAGCTGGTCGCGCCAGAACGCCGGGCCATCGGCTTCACCGTGGAGCCGATGATCGCGGCGGACCGAAGCCTCAAGCCCATGGTCGGCCTGGCGCGCGTCGGCTCCATCCGCGCCAAGGAACCGCCCCGCGGCCAGGTGGCGAGCCGGCTGGACTGGTTCGACTACGTCGCCGACGCCGACCTGCCGACCGTCGTTGTGCTGCAGGACCTGGACGACCGGCCCGGCTATGGCGCCTGGTGGGGCGAGGTTCACACCACCGTCCACAAGGCGCTGGGCGCCCAGGGCTGCGTGACCAACGGGTCGTTCCGCGATTGCGACATGCTGGCACCGGGCTTCCAGATCATCGGCGGACGCATCGGGCCGAGCCACGCGCACGTCCACATGGTCGAGTTCGGCCGTCCGGTGAACGTGTTCGGCATGAACGCCATCCATGACGACGTGGTCCATGCCGATTTCCACGGCGCCGTCGTGATCCCGGCCGATGCGGTGCGCCGCCTGCCGGACGCCATCGCGCTGTGCACCCGGCGGGAGAAGGTGATCCTCGACGTCTGAGCCAGCCCAGACTTCAGCCCAGCGCGGCTGCGGGCGGCCGTGCAGGCGGCGGGCGAAATCCACTGAGCGCCGCGGCAGCGCTGGCGACCGCCGCAGCCCAGTCGCCGGGGCTGGGCTGCCGATGGATCTGCAGCGTTGGATACCAGGGGCTGCTGGTCCGGCCGTGCAGCCAGCGCCAGCAGTTGTCGTAGCGGTCCAGCAGCAGGACCGGCTTGCCCATGCCGGCCGCGAGGTGGGCGACGGCGGTATCGACGCTGACGACCACGTCCAGGTTGGCGATGATGGCCGCAGTGTCGGCAAAGTCCCGCACGCCGGGCATGGGGTCGATCATGGCCGGTGGCGCCCTGACCCCGAATTGCAGGTTCACCAGTTGCACGCCGGGCGCTTGGCCGAGGGGCGCCAAGACGTCCGGCGTCGTGCTGCGGACCCGGTCCGTTGCCGCCGCAGCCGGGTCCGTGGCGCGTGCGGCGCCGGCCCAGGCCACCCCGACCCGCAGCCCGTTGGGCAGCATCCTCGCCTGGCGCGCTGTCTCTGCCGGATCGGCGGTCAAGTAGGGCGCGGCCGGTGGCGGACGGTCCAGGTCCGTGCTGAACACCCGAGGCAGGCTGAGCATCGGACACCAGAGGTCGTATGGCGGGGGTGGTGCGCCCGGCAGCACCACCGCATCCACCCCGGGCACCTTGGCGATCAGGCGCACCAGTTGAGCCGGCACCCAGGCGATCACGCGCGCCCCCAGGCCCGCCAGCAAGGGGGCGTAGCGGATGAACTGCAAGGTGTCGCCGAACCCCTCCTCATGCTGCAGCAGCACGGTGCGGCCCTGCAGGTCATCCAGTCCGGCAAGCTGCGGGCCAGGTAGCGGGCGGGCGCGGCCCGGCAGGCGGTGACGGCAGGCGAACGCCGCCCACCCCTCGGCGAGCCGTCCGGACTTCAGCAGGACGACGGCATGGTTCAGCGCCAGTTGCGGATCGTGCGGCGCCAGGGCCAGCGCGCGGCGGAAGGCATCGTCCGCCTCGGCGAACCACCCTTCAGCGGCGAGCGCCTTGCCCAAGTTGGACCAGGCCGCGCCATCGGGCTGCAACGTGGCAGCGCGCTGGAAGGCGGCGACGGAGTCCGCCATCGGTCCGACTTCCGACAGCAGCGTGCCCAGCAGGGCCGGCAGGCGGGCATCCTGCGGCATCTCGGCCATGGCAGCACGCAGGTGGGGGACCGCCGCAGCCGGTCGTCCGTGCCGCCGCAGCAGGTCGAGAAGGTCCTGCACCGGATGGTTTGCCGCCGGGTGGCTGCGGGCAATGCGGGCTAGGGCGGGGGCAGCGGAGGTGTCGCCCCCTGCCGCGACGGCCAGGGCGTGGATCAGTTCTGCCTCCAGGTCGGCGCCGTCGGCCCAGGCCGCGCTGCTGGCCGCAGCAATTGCAAACTTCCCGGCGTGCAAGGCCTGCAAGGCGTGCCGTAGGTCGGAACGGGATGGCTTGGCCGTCATGCGCCCTTTTCGCCCCACCCCGCCCCTGCACGCAACCCGTCGGCGCCGGTTGCGCGGCCCCCAACCACAGCCGCGCGTTGCTTGACCCGCACGCCGCCCCGGGCCGATGATCCCTCGCTGCAACCGTCAAGGAGCCGCCATGAATATCGCCGCCAGCCCCGCCACCCTCGCCGGCTGCTCAGCGGAGGAGTGGAGAATCCGCTGCGACCTTGCCGCCATGTACCGCCTGGTGGCGCACCACCGCATGACCGACCTGATCTACACCCACATCAGCGCGCGCCTGCCGGGGACCGAGGACCACTTCCTGATCAACCAGTACGGCATCCAGTTCCACGAGATGCGGGCGTCCGACCTGGTGAAGATCGACATGGACGGCAACATCGTCCAGGACGAGGCCCAATCGCGCCAGGTGAACGCGGCCGGGTTCACCATCCACTCGGCCATCCACATGGCCCGGCATGAGCTGATCTGCGTCATCCACACCCACACCGCCGCCGGCATGGCCATCGCCGCGCAGAAGCACGGCCTGCTGCCGATCAGCCAGCACGCGCTGAAGTTCTATGGCCACCTGGCCTATCACGGCTACGAAGGCATCGCGCTGGACCTGGACGAGCGCGAGCGGCTGGTCGCCGACCTCGGTCCGCACCGCGCCATGATCCTGCAGAACCACGGCCTGCTGGTGGCCGGGCGCACGTTCGGGGAGGCGTTCGGCAACATCTACTATCTAGAGCGCGCCTGCCAGGCCCAGGTCGCCGCCCTGGCTGGCGGCACTGATCTGGTCTATCCGCCGGAGCAGGTGCGCCTGCACACCGCCGAGCAGTTCGACCGCGGCGGCAGCACGGCGCATGGCGACATGCTATGGGAATCCTGCCTGCGCCTGATCGAGCACGACCGGACCGACTACCGCACTTGACCCGGCCGCTGCTGCAGATCGAGGGCCTGCGGACGGTGTTCCGCGGGGCCGCGGGCGACGTGCCGGCGGTGGATGGCGTGACCCTGTCCGTCCCCGCCGGCAAGACTCTTGGGATCGTCGGCGAGAGTGGCTGCGGCAAGTCCATGCTGTCGCTGTCCGTCATGCGGCTGGTGCCGAACCCCGGGCGCGTCGCGGAGGGCCGGGTGGTGTTCGAGGGGCAGGATTTGCTGGCCTTGCCGCCCGCCGCCATGCGCGGCATCCGCGGCAACCGGATCGCGATGATCTTCCAGGAGCCGATGACCAGCCTGAACCCGGTGTTCACCGTGGGCGACCAGATCACCGAGGCGATGCGCGCCCATGACCGCCGGGCCAGCCGCGCCGAGCTGCGGACCCGCACCGTTGCCGCGCTGGACCGCGTCCGCATCCCCGCCGCTTCCCGGCGCTTCGACGATTACCCGCACCAGATGAGCGGCGGCATGCGCCAGCGCGTGATGATCGCCATGGCGCTGTCCTGCAACCCGGACCTGCTGATCGCCGACGAGCCGACGACGGCGCTGGACGTGACGGTGCAGGCGCAGATCCTGGACCTGCTGCGCGACCTGCAACAGCAGAGCGGCATGGCGATCATCCTGATCACCCACGACCTGGGCGTGGTGGCCGAGATGGCGGACGAGGTGGCCGTCATGTATGCCGGCCGCGTGGTGGAGCGGGCAGGGGGCGCCGACATCTTCGACGACCCGCAGCACCCGTACACGCTGGGCCTGCTGGGAAGCATCCCCAAGATCGAGGAGACACGCGACCGGCTGCTGGCCATCGAGGGATCGGTGCCGGCACCCTTTGCACTGCCGGACGGCTGCCGCTTCCACCCGCGCTGCGTGTTCGCCGCCGGGCGGTGCACCGAGGTCGATCCGCCGCTGATCCCCCTGGGCGCGGCGCACGAGGCGGCCTGCATCCGCGCCCCGGTCGAGGAGCTTGCGGCATGACGCTGCTGGCGGTGGAGGGCCTGGCCAAGCACTACCCGATGCGGTCGGGCCTGCTGTCCCGCGCGTCCGGGGCGGTGCGGGCGGTGGATGGCGTAGGCTTCACCCTGGCGCGGGGGGAAACCCTGGCCCTGGTCGGCGAGAGCGGCTGCGGCAAGAGTACGACGGCCCGGCTGGTTCTGCGGCTGATCGACCCCACGGCGGGGACGGTGCGGTTCGAGGACCAGGACATCACCACCCTGCGCGGCCCGGCGCTGCGGGCGCTGCGGCGGCGCATGCAGATCGTGTTCCAGGACCCTTTCGCCTCGCTGAACCCGCGCATGACGGTGGGCGACATTCTGGAGGAGCCGCTGATCGTCCACGCCACTGGGAACGCCGCGGCCCGGCGTGCGCGGGTGGCGGAGCTGCTGGGGCTGGTGGGCCTGGCGCCCTACCACGCTGCGCGGTATCCGCACGAGTTCAGCGGCGGGCAGCGGCAGCGCATCGGCATCGCCCGGGCGCTGGCGGTGGAGCCGGCGCTGGTGGTGCTAGACGAACCCGTGAGCGCGCTGGACGTGTCGATCCAGGCGCAGGTGGTGAACCTGCTGAAGGACCTGCAGGCGCGGCTGGGCCTGTCCTACCTGTTCATCGCGCATGACCTAGCGGTGGTGAAGCACGTCGCGGACCGGGTTGCGGTGATGTACCTGGGCCGCATCGTCGAGGTCGGGCCGAAAAGCCAGGTGTTCGCCAACCCGCGCCACCCCTACACCCGGGTGCTGCTGGCCGCGATCCCACGGCCCGACCCGCACCGGCGCTTGGCGCGGCAGGTGGCCGGCGGCGACGTGCCCAGCCCGGCCAACATCCCCGCCGGGTGCCGGTTCCACACCCGCTGCGCCTACGTCATCGACCGCTGCCGCATCGAGGACCCTGCCTTGCTGCCCCTGGACCCTGCGCCCAACTCAGCCGCCCACCTGTCCGCCTGCCACCGCGCGGCGGAGCTGCCGCCCGCCGAGGCCATCCAGGCCCACGCCGCCCCACCCGCCGCCGCCCGGCGCCTGGCGCTGTATGCCGACCGGCGCGCGCTGACCGAGGTAACGGCGCAATGATCGCCACCCTGGTGCATCCGCGCATCATGCTGGTCGGCGGCGGCGCGGTGGCGGAGCTGCCGGGGGTGCTGGCGAAGCTCGGGCTGTCGCGGCCGTTGGTGGTGACGGACCCCTACATGGTCAGTTCCGGCCTGGTGCGGCGCTGCCTGGGGCCGCTGGAGGCGGCGGGGCTGACGCCGGCGGTGTTTAGCGACACGGTGCCGGAGCCGACGGACACGGTGATCGATGCCGGGGCGGCGCTGCTGCAAGGCGGGTCGTATGACTGCCTGATTGGGTTTGGCGGGGGGTCGCCGATCGACACGGCGAAGGCGATGTCGATCCTGGCGGCGGGGCGAGCGTCAGGGGCGGGTTCGCACATGCGGGACTTCAAGGTGCCGGTGCAGGCGGACGCGCCGGGACTGCCGGTGATCGCCGTGCCGACCACTGCCGGGACGGGCAGCGAGGCGACGCGCTTCACCGTCATCACCGACACCGAGCGCGGCGAGAAGATGCTGATCGCCGGCATGGCGGCGCTGCCGTTGGCGGCGGTGGTGGATTACGAGCTGACGTTCACGGTGCCTCGGCGGATCACCGCGGATACTGGGGTGGACAGCTTGACGCATGCGTTAGAGGCGTATGTGAGCCGTCGAGCCAACCCATACTCGGACGCGCAGGCGATGGCGGCGATGGGGCTGATTGGGGCCAACCTTCGGACGGCCTATGCCGAGCCGGACAATGTTGCGGCTCGGGAGGCGATGATGCTGGGGGCAATGCAGGCCGGGATTGCATTCACCAACAGCAGCGTGGCGCTGGTGCATGGGATGTCTCGGCCCATTGGGGCGCACTTCCATGTGCCGCACGGGCTGTCCAATGCGATGCTGCTGCCGGCGATCACGCGATTTGGGTTGGAGGCGGCGGAGGGGCGGTATGCCACAGCGGCGCGGCAGATTGGGCTTGCTGGAGCGGCGGATGGTGATGGGACAGCGGCGGGCAAGCTGGCGGAGGGGCTGGCGCAGTTAAATCGGGACCTGGATGTGCCGACGCCGGGCGGCTTTGGGATTGATAAAGCTGCTTGGGATGGCCGGTTGGCCCTGATGGCTGACCAGGCGTCAGCGTCTGGCAGCCCCGGGAACAACCCGCGGGTGCCAACGAAAGCCGAGATCGTAGCACTGTATCAGGTGGTGTGGTCGGGAAACTCGTGACGACGCTGGAAACGGAACGCCTGCGGCTGCGGCCGTTCCGCATGGAGGATGCGCCTGATATTGCGGACTATGCAATCCGGCCAGAGTTCGCGCGCTACTTGCCACTCCACTCGCAAAGCCTGGAAAGCGTCATGGCTTTCGTGACCGGCCGTGTGCAAGGAGGACAGCCCGACAGTGCCGGCAACTGGCACTTTGTCATACAGGAAACGGAGAAGCCAAGGGCAATCGGAACCATAAGGATCGGCATACGAGAACTGGAACATAGGCAAGCCGACCTTGGCTATGCGCTAAATCCAAACGCATGGGACAAGGGATACAGCAGCGAGGCACTACAGCGCATTCTCGCCTTCGGTTTTCACGAACTTGGGATAGAGCGCATATGGGTCATGGCAAATATCCAAAACGCCGCGTCATGGCGTGTGATGGAACGGGCCGGCATGGAGCGCGAAGGTTTTATGCGTCATCATCGTTTGTATCGCGCCGAATGGTGGGACACGGTCCTCTATGGCATCGTGCGGGACCGGGCCGGATACGAAGCCCAGAGTACTTTCTGACTCAGAAGCAGACTTTTGACCATATATCAGATTGATCCCGCCGACGTCTACCATGGCCATATCGTTCTTTTGGTTATGGTTTGCTTAACAACGACGCTTGTAGCCCTGACCTTTGCCCTTCGCGGTTGGGGAGCCTGGTGGCTGCTGCTTATCATGGCAGCGCTCATACCGGCAGTGGTCTTATACCAACCGGCTTAAGTTTTGACCTGTGCCCAGTCGCGGGCGGTGATGGAGGTGATGCGCTTGGCATCCATCATGAGGCTGTTCCAGGCGTCGCAGCAGGCGTCGAGGATGGCGGTGTAGCTGT
>JAABUX010002264.1_pt1 | contig 27490 bp, 24 predicted proteins | sample 5561851 | NCBI WGS metagenome assembly JAABUX01 (sample SAMN10711883, study PRJNA513361) | rock metagenome | isolation source: Antarctica rocks | place: Antarctica: Victoria Land, Richard Nunatak red sandstone | collected 2016-01-03 | reverse complement strand
GCCCGGCGTCGGCCGCGCCGGCGGGCGCGCCGAGCGCGGCGAGGCAGGCGGCGACGGCCCGCCCGCCGCCGGCGCCCCGGCCGTCGCGCCCCGGGGCGGGCCCGGGCGACGCGGACGCGGCGCTGCTGGCGGCCATCGAGGACGAGGCGGCGATGGCGGACGAGGCGGCGGCGGACGCGGCGGCGGCGCTGGAGGCGCAGGCGGCGGCCGCGCTGGACGGCGCGCAGGCGGCGGCCGCGTGGGCGCAGGGCCTGGACGTGGACGCCGAGCTGGCGGCGCTGGGCGCGGAGACGCAGGTTCGTGATTGTGGACGGGCTGAGTGGGCGGCGCGGTGTGGCCCGCCCGTCCACGCCGGATCAGGCCGGGCTGCCTGCAGGGGGGCCGGCCCGACGCACGGGGCTCTGTCAGCATGGCGCGCACGGGGCGCGCGGCCGCTTAGCCTAACCCTAACCCTAGCCAAATGTTAGCGAGCGGCGCCGCGGCCGCGCGCAGGCGCTGGAGGCGCAGCAGCGGCGCGCGATGGTGCTGGCGGACCACCCGAGCAGCGAGATGTACGGCGAGTGCCGCGCGCTGCTGGCCATGTTTGGGCTGCCGTTCCTGGTGGCGCCGGAGGAGGCCGAGGCGCAGTGCGCGTGGCTGGACGCGGCCGGGCTGGTCGATGGCGTGGTCACCGATGACAACGACGTCTTCCTGTTCGGCGGCCGCCACGTGTTCAGGTGCGCGGCGCGCCGCCGGCCGGCCGCGCGGGCGCGCGGGGCTCGGCCATACCCTGATGCACCCATACGCGCGTTAGGGGTTTTTTTGTACCAAAACCCTAGCGTGCCATACCCTAACGCGCGCGCAGGCACCTGTTCGCTGAGAAGCAGTACGTGGAGGAGTTCCGCACGGAGGACGTGACGCGCGAGCTGGGCCTGGACCAGCAGGCGCTCATCCGCCTGGCCCTGCTGCTGGGCTCGGACTACACCGAGGGCGTCGCCGGGATTGGCATCGTCAATGCGCTCGAGGCGCGGCGCCCGCGCCGCCGCCCGCGCGCGCGCCCGCGGCATTGTCAAAGCGCTCAAGGCGAGGCGCGGCGCCTGCCACCTGTGACAATGGGGCGCCGGCCCCGCCGGCAGGTGGTGCGCGCATTCCGCGGCGAGGACTTTGGCGACTTTGCGGAGTGGGTGCGCGAGCCCGACCTGGACGCGCTGCGGGAGGCGCAGATGGCCGGCCGGCGCAAGGCGCCGCGCGGCAAGCGCAAGGCCGTGGCTGCCGCGTCCTCGGATGACGCGCCCGACGCCGGCGCGCACACGAGGCTGCCCGCCCGGCTGCTCGCCGCGCATGCGCTCGCGCCCAGCGCACCCCGCGCGCGCAGGCGCCGACGCGGCGGCCCCCGAGCCGGCGGCGCCCGACCCGATCGCGGCCTTCAAGGCGCGGCACCGCAAGCTGCGCAAGAACTGGGACCTGCCGGCCGGCTTTCCGAGCGGCGACGTGGTGGCCGCGTACCTGCGCGCGCGCGTGGACGAGTGCCGCGAGCGCTTCACGATGGGCCGCCCGGACGTGCCGCAGCTGGAGGCCTTCTGCCGCGACAAGTTCGGCTGGCCCGCCGAGCGCGTGCGCGCGGAGCTGGCGCCCGTGCTCAAGGCGCGCCCGCCGTAACCCTGGCCCTGCGTGGGCGCATACAGAGCTGGCGCCCGTGCTCCAGGCGCCCCGTGCATGCGCGCGCGCGGCGCCCGGCCAGCAGCGCAGGGGCATGCGCGCGCGCGGTGCCCGGCCAGCGGCCCGGGGGCGGGCCGCGAGGGCGCGCGCGCGCGCGCGGCAGGCGTTCGACGCGCGCGAGTCGCAGGCGACCATGGACAACTTCTTGTACAGCCAGCGCTTTGCCAAGTTCAAGTCCAAGCGCCTGCAGCTGGCGGTCGCCGGCATCACCGGCCGCGCCAACCCCGAGCTCAACCTGGCGGCCGTGGACGGCACGCCCAGCAAGAAGCGGCGCGGCGCGGGCGCGGGCGCGGGCGATGCTGGCGCGGCCGAGGGCGAGGCGGGCGCGGACGAGGCGGGCGCGGTGGCGGCCGCGCCCGGCGGCGGCGGTCGCGGCAAGCGCGGCCGCGGGCGTGGCCGCGGGCGCGGCCGCGGGAAGGAGGCGCGCGGGGCGGCTGCGCCGCGGCAGGGGCCGGTGGTGCTGGAGCCTGATCCTGAGTGAGGCAGATTGCGTGTTTATGGGCAGCGAACAAGGTGGAGCGGAGTGAGGAAAGACCCCCAGTGAAAGGCCAAGTCTGCTTGGAGCAGGGGTTACATCGAGGGTAGGGCGCTGGTGTGGCAAGTGCTGCATGCATGAAATGAACATAATTTGACAGCGATTTGTACAGAGGACAGTGTCTGCTGGCCAGGTGGGTTGACATGCACGTTTGCTATTCTTCCTGCGCTCAGGGCCCAGTTGGTGCTCCAGGTGTGCGCTTCTGGATGAGATTGTACAACTTGTACCTCTGCTGCCCCAGTGCACACGCTTCTACTTTACTCAGGCCCGGTCCACTCTTCCGCAGGGCAGCACCACTACGTAGCGCATCAAACATGGGCTCGCCCTCTGCCCCAGGCTGCCAGCACGGCAAGAGGCAGGCGGCAGACTGAGCGACGGATGAGCAACACGGCCGCGGCGCAGCAGGTGCCTGTGGTAACTGAGGTTTCTAGTTTTTAGTGATGCGTGCATGCAAACTGGAGCGCAGGCCAGCGTGCAGTGTTTGTGGTGTCGAAGTCAGCGAGCTTCTTCGGCCCGCAGGCTGTGTTACGACGTTGCCGCGTGGCTGCCTCTCCTGTGTCCCTGTGATTCTGGATGCATGTACATGCGACTGGCAACCGCGCGCGCTCCTGGCAGGCAGCAGCGAGCGGTGCGGGGACGGTGGAGGCGGAGCGGGAGCACCGGACAGCGCAGCATGGGGCGGGGCGCAGGCAGGCCAAGGACGTCGTACTGGAGTACTATGCTGCGTATAACGCGGGCGACGTGGACGCAACCCTGGCGCTCATGGCGCCGGACTGCCGCTGTGCGCGCTGCGCAGCTTCCCCTGTCAGAGGCTGTGCCGCTCTGCGAGCGCCTGGTGCCTGAGCGCTGGGGGCGACCGGCCGGTGCCCCGAGCGCGCGAGCGCGTTGCCGAGGCTGAAAGGGCGGGCCGCGCCGCAGACCACGACATGATCTACCTGGAGCCCTTCTGCGGCCACGAGGCCATCCGCGCCTACTTCGAGAAGGTCAGGTCGATCGTCCCGCCAGACCTCAAGTTCGCGGTCGAGGACATCACGGAGGGCGACGCGCGGGCCGCCGGCGTCAAGTGGTGCGCAGCGCCGCAAGCACGTGCCCGCCGCCTTGTGACCACGCGCTAGCCTGCGTGCCGCGGAGTGCGACGGGGCGCACGCGGGGGCAGGCACGTGGAGGTGGACGGCAACGAGTTCCCTTTCTCGCGCGGCGCCAGGTGGGTCGCGCGCGCGCGAGGCAGGCTCGCCCTTTCGCCGCTCGCGCGGGGCACGCTGAAGCGCTGTGACGGGCCGCAGCTTCTACGAGCTGGACGCCGAGGGCCGCATCGTGTATGCGCGCGACCTGGTGGAGCCGGCGCTCAAGCCCGGCAGCTCCGCCCTGCTGGCGCGCCCGGCGCAGCCAGGCTCCCTCGACCCTACTCCTACTCCCAGCGCGGGTTGCGCGCGCGCCGCCGGCGGGCCTGAGGCCGGGCGCCAGCGGCGACGCAGGGCCTGAAGCTGCTGGCGCCCGTGGTGCGCAAGCTGGGCCCGCGGGCCAACCCGGCCGCGCTGAAGGAGGTGCCCTGGCGGGCGGTCGCGGTGTGGCTGTTCTACGCGGGTGCGGGCCCCGCCGCGCATCGCGCCTGCGTCCTGTGTGCAAACATTTGGTTGTCGGAATGCACGAGCTTTATTGCAGCGGGCGCGTGCGCGCGCAGGGTACATCGCGCTCGTCATGGGGTCGCGCGTGGCGCCGGGCAGGTACCGCCGCCCGGCTCTCTGGCGCCCCGCCGCGCCCCTCCTGCCTGGCCCGGCGACGGGACGCGGCCGCGCCGCAGGCCCGCGCTGGAGACCCCGCCCGACATCCTGCTGGAGACGCTGTACCAGAGCCTGGCCTTCTTCTACGTCAACCCCATCATGAGCTCGCTGGGCCTGTCCTTCATCCCGGACGTGCCGGCGCGCCCCGCTCGCCCGCGTGTGATCGCAGCAAGGGGCCGGCAGCTGAGGCGGCCGCGCGCGCAGGTGCACCCCGTCGGCCTGGGCGTCTTCAACTTTGTCAACGCGTGGTGCGCGCCCGAAGCCGTCCTGGGAGCCAGTCCGATGGCCTGGGCGCCGCGCGCAGATGCGTGCGGGGGCGCGCAGGTCGCTGATGCTGCTGCCGCTGATGATGGCCGACCGCAAGGGCCAGGGCGTGCGGCGGAAGTTCCCGCTCTACGTGGCCACGCAGGCGCGGCGCAGAGCGCGGCAGCCGCCATGCTACGCATGCGTGCGCCGGCGGCTGACGCGCCGCGCGCGCGCAGTTCCTGACCAACGTCTTCTTCATACCCTACATGGCGCTGCGGGAGGCCGCCGGGCGCGCGCTGGGCGGGCGCAGCCCCTCGGGCGCCGACGCGGCGCGGCTGCCGGGCTACGCGCGCGCTATCGGCGTCGTGGGCGCCGCGGTGGGCGCGCTGACGTTCGTCTGGGTGGCCGCGGCGCGGCCGGAGGTCGGCGGCGCCGCCGAGCGCTGGGCCTACTTCCTGAGCGAGCTGCAGGCGCGCCGCGCTCGCTGCGCCCGCGCGCTGCGCCGCCGGCGGGCGACGCATGTGGCTGACGCGCCCCGGGCGCGCAGGGCAACCGCGTCTTCTTCGCTTTTATTTTGGACATGGTCCTGTACGGCGCATTCCAGGCGATCCTGATGGACGAGGCGCCCGCGCGCCTGCGCTTCACGCCCTTCTTCGGCCTGGCCTACTGGCTGGTGACGGCCAGGCCGGCGCGGGCCGCGCGGGACTGAGCCTTGCTGCGCCCCCTGGAATGCATGCCTCTGTTCCCATAGCTAGGCTGCATCAGTTCCCACAACAACGCGAATTGTTCCAGTCATACTTTCAGCTAGCGGTTGGGTACCAGTGCATGGCCCTGTAAACCTACGCAGTCCTTGCTACCCTACATCCTACCGCAAGTACCAGACAGACAGACAGAGCACACCCGGACAGGCAGACAAAACAGATCACAGGCAGGAACACTCTGAGCGCCGGCCAGGCAGCACACCAGGTGCAGACAGGGCTACCTGGCGCTGATATTCAAGGAGTCCAGCGCATGCATCTGCGGGCCCCCAGCAAGCCCGCCGCCGCCGGCGGCCTGCAGCACCTGCGCCAGCAGCGCGCTCTCGGCCGGCAGGGATGCCGACAGCGCGAGCGCCGCGGCCTCGCACGCGAGCGCCGGCACGGCGTCGACCGCGGCCAGCGCGCCCGTCGCCTCCGGCGGCGGCGACCCGCGCAGCAGCCGCGTGAGCTGCACCAGCGCGGGCGCGGCCGGCGGGCACTCCTGGACGTCCACCGCGCCCTCCTGCTCGCGCGCGCGCGGTCGGTGGTCGCCCGGCGTTCGCGCGCGCTCAGCAACCACTCATGAGCAACCGCGTCAAAGAGCGCCATGGCGCGGCGGCTCGGCGCCGCGCGGGCGCCGCTGCCAGGCCGCAGGACGTTGGGGGGGGCGGGTGGCGCGCGCCTCCAGCGGCAGGCCGGCCTCCTGCTTGGCGATGCGCAGCGCGTCCTGCAGGCCGCCCAGCGCGTCCACCAGGCCGTGCGCGAGCGCGTCCTCGCCCGTCCACACGCGCCCGCGCGCCACGCGCCGCACCGCCTCCACCGTCTGCCCGCGCCCGGCCGCCACCTGCCGCTCGCGGCGCGCCGCCGTGCGTCAGGGCGTAGCCAAGCGGCTAAGCTGGGGACCGGGCGGGTGGAGTTGGGGTAGGGTAGGGCGCGCGCATTGAGCAGGAAGCCGTTGTACACGTTGTCGACGATGCCGTCGATGGTGCGCCGCTGGCTGCCGGTGAAGTCGGCGAAGGGCAGCATGGCGTCCGCGTTGGCGCCCACCGCGATCGTCTCCGGGTTGACGCCCTGGTCGCGCAGCGCCGGCCCGACGTTGAACTTGCCGAACACCTGGCGCCGGCGCGCCGCGCGTCAGCCCGCTGTGCCGGGCTCCTCGGCGGTGTGCAAACAAGTCGTTGCTTTCGGCGCCTGCTGGCCCCGCCTGCTAAAAATAATTGCACAACAGGCATGCCGCCGCCTTGACACATGCTCACACAGCGGGGCGGGCGGGGCGGCGGCGCCAACCGGCCGCCGCGCGCCGAGCGCACCACGCCGATGCTGCCCGTCAGCGTGCTGGGCTGCGCGACGATTTTGGTTGCGGGCGCGGAGATGTAGTACCCGCCGCTCGCCGCCACGTTGCCCTGCGCGGGGTTGGGTATAATCGTCAGGCCGGGCCGCCAGGCCGGCGCACGCGGTGGGGACAGGCCGGCCAGGGCGCGCCATGCTGACGACCACGGGCTTGGCCTGGCGCGTGCGCTGCATCTCGCGCGCGATGGTGTCGCTCGCGATGGCGGAGCCGCCCTGGCTGTCCAGGCGCACGACGACGGCGGCGATGGCCGGGTCGTCGCGCGCGGCCGCGAGCGCGCGGCAGAACGGCGTGCTAGCGATCTGCTGGTTCTGCGCCACCTCGCGCCCGGAGCCCTTGCCGCTAACGATGTTGCCGCTGGCGGTGAGCAGCGCAATGGCGGGCCGGCCGCCCGGCGGCCGGCGCGCCGGCGCGTCCCAGCTGCCCTCCTCGGCCGCCTCGCCCAGCAGCAGCGCGCGCAGCGCGGCCGCCGCCTCCGAGCCGCGCGCTGCGGCGGCGCGCAGCTCTCGCGCGCGCAGGTAGCGCGTGAGCCGCACGCGCGGCAGCCGCGGCGCGTCCGCGGCCGCGCCCGGCGGCTGCGTCACCAGCTCCATGACCTCGTCCCTGCCGGTCGCGCGCGCGGCGGTCGGGCGGCGCGGCCCCCGCGGCACGGGTCCCTGCGCCTGCCGGCGCCCCGAGAGCACCGGGCGGGCGGCCGGGGCGCGCCTGTACTTGGCGCCGTCCACCAGCCGGCGCTCGATGGCCTGCGCGCAGGTGAAGGGCGCCTGGTCCATGGCCGCGCGCACCTGCGCGCCGCGCCGCCGCCTCGGCGCCGGCGCGCGCGCCTCGCCGCAGGGTAGATAGACGGGCGGGGGCGCGCCGTGGCGACCTCCAGGCCGCGCGCCGCGGCGACGCCCGACACGATCTGGCGCACGTACGAGGTGAGCACGGCCTCGGTGGACTCGCGGTGCTCCCGCGTGTAGCCCGCCTGCGTGAACTGCGCCGCGGCCGGGCGCGCCGGCTCAGGGCGCCGGCGCGGCGGCGGGCGCGGCCGCGGGCGGGCCGGCGCGGCCAGCGCGCGCCTGGTTGGCGACGCTCTTGAACTCCTCGCGCGCGAGGAAGAGCGGCCGCACGTGCCAGCGGTCGAACAGCGCGCGCAGGAAGGGCGTGCTGGACGCCAGCCCGCTCACCGACAGCAGCCCGCTCGGCTGCATGTACACGCGCTCGAACGCGGTGGCCAGGTAGTAGGTGATCGTGCCGTTGGCGCCCGCCTCGCCGAACGCGTCCGCGAACGCGACGGTCGCCGCGCGCCCCGCGCTGCGCTGCCGGAAGTCGGCGACCGCGTTGCGCAGCTCCTGCACTTGCGCCAGGCCGGAGAAGGCCTGGTTGCCGCCGATGGTGGCCACCTGCGCGCCCCGGCGCGCGCGCCTGCGCCGCCGCCGCCCGGCGCGCGCGCGCGCTCGCAGTCTCGGGCGCGCGGGCGTGGGGGCGCACCACGCCGCGCACGCGCTCGTCGTCGCCGGCCGCGCTCAGCGCCGCCACGACCTGCGCGCCGCCCGGCTCAGCCTGGTTCCCGGGGAGCCGGGAGCAGGCACGGCGCCGCGCGCCGCGCACCTGCTTCAGCTCGAGCTGCGTCTTGGCCCTGCCGAACGCCTGCGCGGCGGGCCAGGCAGTGCTCAGGAGCGTTGCCAGACGGCGGTGCGGGCGCGCCAGGGGCGCGCGTGCGGGCGCTCTGCCTGGAGCAGCGGGTTGGGGATGGAGCGCTCGACCAGGAGGATGTCTTCCAGGTCGATGTCCAGCACAAACTGCTCCGGCAGGTTGAGCTGGCGTTGCAGCGCGTCCTGCGGCGGGCACGCCAAGCGAGCATCGCAAGAGAGCGGCGGGCGGCGCCGCGCGAGCGCCCGCGTCACTGTCGGGAAGGCAGGCACCTGGCGCGCCCGCTGCAGCACGTAGGCCGTGCCGCCGACACCCACCAGCGTGACGCCGCCCACCACGGCCAGGCCGCGCTGGATGGACCTGAAGATGAATGCCATGCGCGGCTGGTTCACGCGCGCGCGGCCGCCATGGCTGCTGCTGCAGGCGGCACAAATGGAGGGCAGTCACAGTCTGAGCAGGCCTGCTGCCGCGGGTGCCTTGCTCCGCGCAGGCCGTGGCTACTCATGCACGGCCATTTGCTAGCTGTAGGGCCCAACAGGACCCCCAAATGCTGACTTCACATGTGTTGTGGTGTAAAACATATGACTCCATGTTCTACAACTCTTCACATGGCCATTTAGAGGACGTCCAGCGCTGGCAGTGCTCGCGTGCCCCATGCTCTCATGGTCTGAGGCTGTACCACCACCACCTGCCTCCCTCTCCGCACTTTGCACGTCTCACCCCTTCTCTCCCTGCCAAACGGTACCACACAAATGGTACCAAACGACCCCTCGCCCACTGTGCAAGGCACGCTAGCCGCAAATTAACTTTGGTGGCGTCTGGCACTACCAGCACGAATTTTCCACCTACAAAGTTATAGAAGCAGTCACTGAGTGAGAATGTACAGAATGACTGCGCTGTAAGCAGAGTGCAAGCGGGTGCATGACAGCAAGCCACATGGCATGTATACCTTCAGGCTGCAGTCACGTCGCGCTGGCAGCTTCCTGCCAGACCCACCTGCCAGTGGCAGGCTGCCACTGGCACAGCGCAAGCCGTGACCACCAGCCGGTCCACAACAATCACCCGGATAGAATCATGCCCCGCCTCGACAGCCTCAGCGAGGAGCGCCTCTGCTCCACCACCCTCTCTCACTGTGCGTCACTGGATGCCCCTGAGTAGCTCCAGACCGCGCCTGTGCCCTCCCTCGCCGACCTGCTGCGCTGGTTGCGCGGGCCGGCCAGCCTGCGTCGCTGGGGCTCACCAACGCTGTGCCTTCTCTGATGTCCTCGCCTGCAGCCAGCCAGAGCGTGCCCAAGTCAGCCCGCGCGCAGGCCGGCCCCTGCGCCCCACAGCGCACAGGGCAGGTGCTTTGAGGCGCACCAGCACCATCGATGCTCGCGCGCGCACAGGCGCACGCGCTGGCCGCCTGGCCGGCTCTCCGCGCGCGGCTGCCGGTGGGGGCAGGGCCTCGGCGTATGTGTTCCCATGCTGCTCGTTGCTGTGGCTGTCCCGTGTGACCCTGCACAGCTTGTCGCACAGGGACTGGTCCGCCAGCGGCACTGCCACGCTCGCATGGCGGCCGCACTACAGCCTGTCAGCCTGTCCAGCCGCGGCAGAGCGCAGCACGCAAGCCCGCATCGGGCAGCCGCACGAGGTCGCACGCGACGGCGACGCGGCAGTTTTTTTTGTCGCGGGTGCAGCGCGGCTCTCTTGGCACTGTAGTTGCGCAGCAGGCTGGGTTTTCTTTTGCAGAGCTTGGCCGGAGAGCGCCTGTGCCACGGGGTAGTCGGCGCAGGTTGCCCCAAGTCCACCAGAATACCTATCCAGATGAGCTGGCTGTCCTGCGCTTTGTGGCTCTCCAACCTCGCGCGGCGGTCTACACAGCCCTGCCGCACGTGCGCAGAGGCTTAGCGCCGCGCACGAGAAGGCGCTCAGCCGTGTCACGCACATGGCAGCAGTCTTGCGCGCAGAGGGCACGTTGGCCTTGCTTTACTGAGCGTGCCGCTTGTTTGGAACGCTGATCACCCCGGGCGCGCTTTTGCTTGGCCTGGCCAGCACCTAGCTGCTGCGCACAGCGGCGCCTGGCGGCGCAGAGCCTGGGGGCGCAACTCTCAGCAGGCTGGGCTGCGGGGCCTGGATAGCCGGCAGCAACGCCGGCAGCGAGCAGCGCGCGCAGCTGTTGCTGGCCGGCTGACGTGTCCGGACTAGGACCTTTGCCCCGCCCGCCGTACTTGTCGCCGCACTGTTGTTGGGATCTTCTTTGTTGCGGGGCTTGTGTATGTCTGCTGCATCCAGCGCGGTGCACATGGTCAGGGTCTCGGAGAGCCGCTGGAGAGGAGGCCGGGGTGGGCTGAGGTCTACCTGCGTTCGCCAGGTAGGCTCCTCAGCTTTGGGGGGCATCTTATGCCCCGCGGCGCGCTGTTCTGTGAGCGCCAGGCAGTGTGAGCCATAAGAGGCGCGCTGATGTGAGGCTGCCTATTGCGATTAACGTTGAGCAGGCGCCTGACGAGGCACGCAGCGGTCCGAGCGCGCAGCCGCGGGCGGTCTGTCATCAAGTGCGGACCATGCGACTTCTTTCCAGCCGTTCAAGCGCGCCTACTCATTGTGGTGCGGCAGCTGCCCCAAGCGATACGCGCCCGCCGCTGCTCCGTGGGGGCGTGCATTCTTGCATAACGCAGCGCTTGAGAAGGGCAACCGCTATCATTACTCAGGCATTGTGCAAAGCTTCTTAATCCCGCACACGCACCCTATAGGCCTATAGGCCAGTGCGCAGTTACAACCTTTTACATAACAAGCTACATACATGTAGAGTAAAGCCTGGATTGCACTCGTAAAGCTCGTTGACCTCACAGTCAAGAACATTTGGCTTGCAGTGTCAATTGAAAAGTTTACACTCACTCGCGCATTCATCCCAATCTTCACTTGTTCCTCACAGCACAGGCGTAGCCTCCCATGCCTCCGCCCGTCATCGCAGTCCTTGGCGCCACCGGCTCTCAGGGCGGTGGCGCCGTGGCCGCGCTGCAGAAGCAGGGCAAGTTTGGCATCCGCGCTATCACGCGCAGCGCTGACAAGGCAAAGGAGCTTACCAGCCAGGGCGTGGAGGTGGTTGAGGCAGACATGGGCGACAAGCGCTCGCTGGAGCAGGTGCGCGCTCCCTGTATGGCTTTTGCGTGGTTCACATGCGCCAGGGCTCCACTGGGCTTCAGCAGACACTTGAAATGAGTAACTCGCAGGCGTTCAAGGGCGCCACGGGCCTCTTCCTTGTCACCGACTTTTACGGCTGCGGCGGCGACCCGGAGACGGAGATGCAGCACGGCAGGAACGCCATTGATGCCGCCAAGCAGGTCAGCGCCCCTCGCCTGGGCCCCTGGGGTTTGTCCACGCCGCCGCTGTGCGGCTGGTGCAACAATGCCAGGCTGCAGTGGCCGGACCTTGAGGGTGCGGGGCCGTGCGCGCAGGCCGGAGTCAAGCACGTCGTCCTCAGCACGCTGGAGGACCCGGCCAAGCTGCTGCCCGAGGGCGCGCTGCCGGAGCTCAAGGCGCACCCCGGGTACGTTGTCGCGCACTTCCAGACCAAGGCCGCCATTCAGGTGCGCCGGGGGGCACCGTGCTGCATTGGGAAGCGCTCGGGCCCGCGTGGGGGCCCGGCAATATGCCAGCGCCGCACCGCGCACCTTGTGCTTGGCGAGGGAGGCCGGGCCCTTGCTCGTTCTCTGCGCGGGCGACAGCTCCATGCTCCTGAAGGTCTCCCGTGCACGATTGGGAAGCGCGGTGCACACAGAGCGTCTGTCGCCACTCAGCGATCGGCCTCGAGCGTCAACTGCCGGCCCCTTGGCCGCACCTGGCTCCATGCTGCGCGGGCGCGGTTGGGGCGCGCGCAACCGCGTCCCCACCGCCCGCGCGCCGCCGGCAGGAGTACCTGGCGGCGTCGGGCGTGCCCTACACGGCGCTGCTGCCGTGCTGCTTCTTCGACAACTACGCCAAGACCTTTGTGTTCCAGCCGCAGCCGGACGGCAGCCGCACCTGGTCGGACAACCTCGGCACGGCGCCGCTCCTCATGCACGCCGTGGCGGACATCGGGCAGAGCGCCGCGCGTGCGCACCGCTGGCCGCTCCTGCCTGGTGTGCTGATCGCGATCCGCGTGCCGCGTTGCAGCACCCTCGCGCAGCGTCCCACAGGCTCCTGCCGGCCCGCCTCCGGGAGCGCACGACTGGCCGCGCTGGTCCCTCCCGAGCGTCTGTACTGGGGCGGCTGCGCATGCGATGCCAGGCGGGTTGCCTGTGCGTGCGCTGCTCCTATGTGGCATAGAGCGGCTGCTAACGCGGGCTGCATGCGCGCGCGCCGCGCAGTGGTGTTTGCTGACCCAGAGAAGTACGCCGGCCAGACGATTCCGGTCGTGCGCGAGGCCATCAGCTGGACGCAGGTCGCTGACATCCTGACCGAGGTCACCGGCACCAAAGTCAGGCGCGGTCGTCCTGCCGCCGGACGGCGCGACGCTCCCAGTGTGTTGTGGTAGAGGTTGAGAGGCATGGTAGCAGGTTGGTGTGCCGCGTCGTGGCGCATGAGCAGCGCGCAAGAGCAGTAGTGCAGCCAGGCACTGCTGCATGATGCAGGAGCGCAGCCAGGCGTTGCTGCATGCCGGCGTCGGCCACCTAGACACAATGCTCGTGGCACGGCTGCAGCACATGGGACCCTGGCGCATGTTGGCCGCACACCCGTGAAAGCAGCTGGACCCTGCATTGGCGGCACCAGCCCTGGGTCAAGCGGCTGCGCTCAGCACAGCACATGCGCGCAGGTATGCGCAGATCTCCGACGAGCAGTACGCTGGCATGCCCTTCCCGGCCGCGGGTGCGCACCCCGTGCCTCCTTCCGGGTAGTGCCCCGCCGACACTGTGCTACAGACAGTGCGCGCCGTGTGTCGGCTCGCTTGCGCGTGTAGTTACGCAGGCACGCCGCTCGTGCCGACTGCGCGCCGCAGACCGAGCGCAGCGGGCTCCATGCACGAGCCTGTTTGCCGCAGATGTGCCGGCCAGGGGTGCGCTGCGGGAGTCGTGCGACGTGTGCACAAGCAGCACAGCTGCCAGAGCCCCTCCTGCGCGGCCCGCAAGGCTGGCGGCGCGAGGCTGTGCGCCGGGGCGGCAGAGGACCTGGCGGCCATGTTCCGGTACTACCGGGAGGCCCGTACGACGTACAGCGAGCTGCGCGACCCCAAGCGCGCCATCTGCCAGGGCCCCACCTTCCGGGAGTGGGCGACTGCCAACCGCGACGCGCTCACTGCCAAGGTGAGCCAGTGAGCCGGCGCTGCTGGCCGGCGAGGCCTTGCGCGCTCGTGCGCCGGCTGTCTGCGTGTGGGCCGGAGCGGGTGTTGTGTGGATGTCTGGGCTGTATGTGGCTGCCTAACTGTGGTTGTTGTGAGTGTGTGTCATGCATGCATATCAGTCAAAGTTGCTTGTGCACCACGAAGCACCGTGTCGCGCTTGGACGATGTGTGCGTTTGTAACTTTGTGCGCCGGCGGTGACCCAATGAAATCAGCAAGCTGAAGAGTTCAGTCCAGTGTACCATTATGAAAGAAAACGTCCCGCCCTTGTTCAGAGCATGCCCATGACGCGGAGGCACGCAGTATTGCTACTTTCTCTTATCATATCAAGACAAGAGCGATGCACTGCGTGCACTGCAAGTATTCGCACATGGCTACGCCCAGTGCTGCACATCTCAGCCTGGAGGCGGCCTGTTTGTGAAACCAGGCACCCTTCTGGCACCGGCTCGCTGCGAGAAGAGTGCTGTTGTGATGACTGAAAGCTGCTGCAATAATATCCCACTCTCGGACCTTCGCTAGCAGCTGCTCACATGCCAAACGTCATGCCCCCACTTCCATCTGCCTGGGCGGGGCGGGGAGCGACTGAGGGTGCGGAGCGAACAGCACACGTGCTGTGCGCACTGGGGCGCCGGCGCGCACGGGCTGTGGGCGCCTGAGAGCAGATAGCATGCCGCCGCCTGTGCCCTCTGCGTTCCTATGGGCGACAGGGCAGGACACCTCACGCCATGGGGCTGCGCACCCCGGTGATTGGCTGGAGCGCCCGCATTCCAGTGGCGCAGTGGCGCTCACGGCCGCGCAGCGCTCGTCAGACCGCAGCTCAGGCGGCAATGCAGGCAGCATGAGCGGCGAGCATGAGCAGTGCAGCACCACTGTACTTCAGGTATTGCTACCGCAGGATGCCCGCGAGCACAGTACGCATGCGTCACACTCGTCGGCGGCCCCGCGAGAGGGCGCCCTGAGTGGCCATGGCCAGCTGCGGGACGCGCGCTCGTCCGCAGCATCGGCGAAGCTCTCTGCGGGCGGGGAGCGCGCCGCGCTGCTGGCCTCGCGCCCTGACGACTCATGCTGCGGGAAGCCCGAGCCGGCGCGGCGCGCCCGCGCGAGCAAGGCGGGCAGCGGCGACGCCGGCGCGTTTCGCTGGACGCAGCTGTGGCCGGTGCGGCTGTGTGCGGACTGCGCCAGGCGCGGACACCTGTCACGCCGGCCTGCGTCACAAGGTTGTGGTGTCGTTATGTCAAGTTTTCAGGATGGGTGGTGCATGGCGGATGCTCCTTGCGTCGCGGGTGACGCAGCTCCGTTTGGCAGTGAGGCGCTCATTCGCACTGCTATGGAGTCTGTCTGTCACCCAGGACAGCCCGCTCGCAGTCATAGTGGGTGTGGAGCCTGCTTGCGCACAACTCGCTCAGCGACTGCACAGCCGTGGACCGGCGGTGCCAGCCGAGCGTTTGACATGCTGCAGGGGCTTGTGGGCGCGGGGCGCGCTGATCATGGTGGTGTCCACGCTCATCAGCACCACCTCGGCGCTGTGCGTCAAGCTCATCGGGGACCGGGTGCCGCTATTTGAGATCGTGGTGCGCGCTCGCTGTCCGCATGCCGGACATACGCAGCCATCATGCCGTTGCACCGCGGTGCGCGGTCGCTCGGCTTGTGGACACCTGTGCGCGGACCTCCGCAGCGCCAGGGCTTGTGGCATGTTGACCCATTCACAGGGCCACGGCCTTCGCTCTGCGCTCGACACACGAGAGGCGCACACCCGCTTGGCAGCACGCAGCCCAATGGGTGTCGCCTGAAAGTGCCACGGGCGCGCGCGCAGCTCTGCAGGTCGCTCGTCAGTGCGCTGCTGTGCTGGTTCTGCGCGCGGCTGCAGCGCGTGACGAGCGTGTTTGGGCCAGTTCGGTGGTGGCCAGCGTATGCAGGCGCGCGCGGCGCGCCTGGCCCCGGGGTCACTATGTGTGCCACGCTCTGGCATGAGTGTCAGGCCTGTGTGCAGGGTGTGCCTCCCGCCGCTGCAGGCTTTTGTTAAGCGCAGGGGATGGTGCTCCGCTCACAGCCACGTCGACGCTGCGCGCAGTGCGCGGCGTGCCCGGTGCGGCGTCCATGGCTCTGTACTATGAAGCGATCGCGACGATGTCGCTGTCCGACGCGGTGCGCCACTGAGCCACCCGCAGCGAGTGTGCTGGCCGACGCAGGGCTGCCTTAGTGGCCCGCTGCTTCCTGTGCAGTACTTCTCATCCAACACCCATGGCAGAGCCAAGGGTTGGCGCAGGGGCAGGTTTGCTGCACCAGAGGGGAGTGCGGCCTTGTGTCGCGCTGCATGCACTGCCATGGGTGGAAGCGGCGGTTGGTGTGCACGCTGCAGCTGCGCCGCGGGCATGCATCAGCTGCAGACGGGCCGCGGCCGCGCGCAGATGACACTGCTGTACTCCAACCCGGCGCTGTGCGCCGTCAATCGCGTGGGTCATTGGCACGGAGGCCGTGACGGCCGTGGGCGTCGCGGGCGTGGCGGCCACCGTGGCGGGCGCTGTCTTCATCGCGCAGCCGCCAATATTGTTCGGCCAGGCCGCATGGGACGAGACGCGCATGCTGGGTGCGTCGTTGGGGCGCCTCGCTGCCTGGGCGTACGTGGTGTGGGAGCTGTGACGCAGCGGGTGGATGCCAGGCGTGGCGGTGCCTGGAGGGCCTGGCGTGCTGGGCTGAGTCGGTTACCTTTCTCTCGGTGATGCAGGCCGGACGCGCGCCCGGCTTGTCTGCGTGTCTGACGCGCACGCGTGCACGCTTGCAGGCTCCATGTCTGGCATACTGGCGGCGGTGCTGGCCGCCGTGGCGTTCACGGCCATGAAATTTGTGCCGAAGACCGAGCCCACGGTGGTGCTGGCGATGTCGTACCACACGTCAGCGGTCGCGATGTCCGCCGTGCCGCTGGCCGTGCGCCCCGTCCCCGCGCTGCAGGGGCATGCGTGTGAGCACGGTGGCCTGGTGGCACGATTGTCTCGCCATTACACATGTGCCCTGATGGATGACACAGCGCGGCGTGTCTGCTACCTGCCTCGAGTGAGTGCGATTGCGCTGTGCGCTTGTGTTCTCGGCAACAAATGAACGCTTCTGGGAGGTCTACGGGCGCTGCGTGGGCGCGGTGCCGCGCGCGAGGCCTGCGCGCGCGCGCCGCAGCTGGGCGTGCCGGACTGGCCGGTGTGGCCGAGCGGGCGCGAGCTGGGGCTGCTGGCGGGCGTGGCCGTCAGCTCGTTCCTGGGGCAGTACACGCTCAGCCGCTCCTTCCAGCCGCTCGCGGCCTCGCATGCGTCGGCCGTGAACACGCTCCAGGCGCGCTGCGCACCTGCCGGGCGATTTTTTTGGGGAAAGCTTGCATGTCTCAAAAGTGCACACCCTGCATGCGTGAGCCCAGCACAGTGTGGGCGGACATGGCGAGGCTTTAGGGCTGACCTGTTCAAGCTCGACTTCGGGCGTGCGCTGTGTTATGTATGGGCATGGCTTCCCAGCCGTACTTGATGGGCGTGCTTGGTGAGCAGGTGCTTTGGGGCCACCTGTACGGCGTCCTGCTCCTGAGCGAGCACGAGACGGTGTTTGCGGCGGGCGGCTCGGCGCTGATCGCGACCGGCGTCCTCAGCCTCAGCCTCCGCCCCAGCTCGACGCAGGAGGCTGCTGCTGCGCACGACGCGGGCGCCGCGCAGCCCCCGAGCGCGGCCCAGGCCGCGGCAGGCGGGGCGGCTGGCACGGCGGCGGCGGGCGCCGCGGCGACGGCAGACACAGAGGGCGCGCCGGGGCTCGTCGAGCCCCGGGCGGAGCTGAGGCCGCAGGCGCAGTGGGCGCTGGTGCGCTGGAGCAGGAGGCTATGCGGCTGGGCGGGGGGCCGCGCCGGCCCCACGGCTCGCCCTCGTGACCAGGGCGAGGCAGAGGGCCTGGTGGCGCGGGCTGCGGAGGCGCCCGCCGCATGGCAGGGCGCGGAGTGGCCGCGCGGACGGGGGCCGCTGGAGGGGCAGTGGGCGGGCGTGGCGGAGGGCGAGAGCGCCAGGCACACAGTTTTGCTTGTGCCCCCGGACAGGTAGGCCGTGTGAGGCCGCGCTGATCTGACAGCATGGGTGCAGCGGCGCCCAAACACGGCAGAGCAGTGCCGTTAAGGAGAGCCGGCTGATGCCGTGCCTCTTGTCAATTGCTTGCGGTAGGGCAGCTTTCCTGCTTCCCTTTTTCTATTCTTTGAATCTTGCTCGTGCACTCTGGCGTATTCAGCGAGTTTTTGCATGCATGCGGCAGCAGTCCTGTCAACCACGCTTGCTGGGTGCTGCGGCGGCCCCAGAATAGACTTTTAGTGTTTTTGAAATTGAGGGCCTGGCTATGCCAGAGCGGGCTTGCGTTTCTGGCAGCGCACGCGAAGTGCCCATTTGTGCAGGTGCACATGCACGCTGCTTGTGCCACCCTTTGATTCTGCCTGGTGCAGAGGCCGGTGGCAGTGCCTGGGTGTGGGGCGTAGTCAAGGCGCGCTTGCGTGCGCCACCTCGGGCGGCGGCGCGTGGGCGGGCGGCCGCCGCGCTCCTCAGTCTGGGCGCGGTGCGCCTTTGAGTGGGATCAGCATAGCCTGAGGTTGCTGCGCCGTGCATGCGCTGTGCAAAATGCCGGCATGCAAGCTGCCTCTGCTGGCCAACATCATCCTGAGTGTAGTGTCGGACCTGTCAGCGGCCTGCAACCACCAGCTGCTGTGCATACCCTTGGGCTGAGACAGGCTCTTGTGCCTGACGAGTAATATGTGTGCCTGACAGGTGAAGAGATGGTGGTTTCCTGAATGTAGCGCTGTCCATGTTGCTCTTGATTTTGTGAGCAGTCTCTTGCTGCTGCCTCCGCCCACCGTCATCAACAGAGGCTGAGCTTGTCCATGCCACGACCAAGCGGCCCTGTGGCAAACTTGGTGCGGTCACAGTGCACGTCGCAGCGCAACAATCCACACAATGAGCCACAGCCTCGCGCTCGCCGCCGGATGGCGTCCTGGCTTGGACGAGGCGCGCGCCCGTGGCGTGGCATGGAAAAGCGCCACAGCGCGCCCCAGGGCCGCTCGTTGTCTCCCATAGCTGATCAGTCAGGGGCGCCTAGACTGCTAAATAGCCTCCCTGTTACGCCGCCGCTGGAGTCAAGGCCGGTGCTGGTCGCCGGTGCGCGGTCGGCGGTCGAGGCGCCTTGCAGGCGCTCAGGGGTTGACGCACTTGCCGCACATCTTGCGGAGGCAGGGTGCTCCACTGTACTGGTGCCAGTCGCCGTAGACAACTTCGCAGCACAACTGCTGGTTGCTGGGGCCTGCACGGGCCGCACCGCTCTCAGCCTCCCAACACGCGGACGGACCAACGCACCCTCCGCAAGGTGGCCTTGACAGACAGTCAAGCGGCAGGCACGACCTGGCTCGCCTTGCGCTACGCAGAGTAGGGCAGACCTTGGTCCTGAGCAAGAAAGCATGACAACAACACAGCGTCAACCGTGAGTGACTGCGCAGCCCGTGCCAATGCTGCACTGGTGGCAGGCTCCTGCGTGAGGACTTTGGCCTGCACCAACTCAGGACGTGCGGGAGCGCACAGGATGTTTGGTGTTCGGCCAAGTAAAATAAAGCTGCTTCTTCTGGGTTCTGCGCTTGAGCCTGAGCAAGAGCGCGGGCGGCAGGTCTGGCAGCCTGGGTCACGTGGTCGCCATGCCGGGCACCAGCGACGTGGCAGAGGCCCCCGTCGCACAACAGCTTGCGCCCTGCGTGCCAGCGCAGGGCGCTGATCCGTCAATGCAAGCACGCAGCTGACACAGAGCACGTGGCGCATGCGTTCCCGGGGTGCGGCGTGGCAGGCGACGGCACACGGTGGCACAGCGATCAGGCACGCCAGGCGCACCTCTGAGGGCGGGCCCCACGCTCGCAGCGTGGCCGACGTGCAGGGTCACCAGGACGAGCGCGAGCAGGGGCAGCACAGAGGCAGCCATGGTCACAGAAAGCAAGCGGCGGCTGCGTGCAAAGTTAAGTAAAGGTCACTGGCTAATGTCTCTGCTGGAAATGGGGACATCTTCTGGGGCCGCGCAGGTAGGCAGCAGGGAGCACCCTAGGCCAGGTATTTAGAGCAGGTGGGTGCAATTGCACCTGGCTTCTTTGCTGGAACGATGCATTCCCCATGCAATATATAGGGTATAGTGCACCTCGTGCAGCAGATCGCAATCTCTGGGTGCCGCGTCAAGAGTCGCAGTGTCGAGTGCAGTCAGTGTTGATGTCAATGTCTTGCGCCCACCTGGCTTGGGACCAAAAACGCGGCACCGGCATGGCAGATCGCTAGTACGCGCCCCCGAAACGGCATGGCTGCCTACTATACAGTTTTCAGACAAGCGGCTGGTGGCAGATGGGTCGAGGCACAGGCTAAATAGGCCGCAAGTAGACGCCAACACGTAGCACGGAGCCGATGGTCCGGGGGTGCAAATTTGATGAGTCTGAGCTGTAGCAGGCAACTGTAAGGAGTGCGGGGGCGGCGCTGGCTGGGCCGCTGGTGCCTGGCGGCGTCAATGCTGTGCGCATAAGCTGGCTGCTGGCGTGCACTCCCGTGCCTTTGGTGGACTTCCCTTCTTGCACAGGGTATACCTGCACCAGTTGGGACACAGGACCGCTGCAGCAGCTTGGTAGAGTACATATTTTAAACGCGCGCAACCCCTGACCTGTACAGGTCTGCCTTTCTGCCTCACACACTTGCACAATTTGCAGCCACCAAAGTAGGTGTGCGCTCTGCAGGGCAGTGTACTTTGCCAGGGAGCTGTCCGCAGCACGCCCAGGCCACATCCAGCGCCAGCGGCTTGAGCCGACACTCTAGCGCGCCCAGCGCTCCAGCAAGGTCCCTCGCGGGCGCCTGTGCAAGGCTGCAGACGTCACACACCATGCCAGAGCAGGTATGCTGCTGTTATCAAGAAAAGCTCCTGTTGTGTCAACGATATGGGGCGCATTGCACGCGCGGAGACAGAGCCTGTCCCGCAAACCAGGCAGGCGCCTTCACGCCACGCAAGGTGACATGCTGCGCTCCTGCGCACTGGCACCCATTTTGTAGCTGCAAGGGAGGCAGTCACCTGCTCCACGCTGCGCTCCGGCGTGCACGCAGCAGCGCGCGGGGCGTGCGCGACAGGCGACCACCGCTGTCAGGCACGCGCTTGCAGGCGCTGGCACGCGCCCCTGTGGCCCGCGCGCCAGACCGCCTTGTGGCACGCGGTCGAGCAGAAGCGCGCGGTGCTGCAGCCGGAGCACAGCTGCGTCCGCAGGCCCGCCTCCGACGCGCCGGCCAGGTTGCCGCACCTGCGCGTGCATGCGCGCTGGTCACTCTTCAACGTGCGCGCGAGCGGGCGGCGCAGGCGGCGGGCGCGGCGCGCACCCCGACCACCAGCAGCCCATGGGGTGCAGCGCGGGCGTGGCCAGGCGCAGGTCGTCCAGGCTGGCCTGCGGCGGGGCATCGGCTGCGACGCCCGGCGCGACCTCGGCCTCAAAGCACACGATGGCGGCCGCCATGGCGGCCAGCCGGCGCTGCGAAGCAGTGCTGCTTGGCTCTGTCAGCGCTGGCACGTCCAGCTGCAGGGCAGCCTGCCGCGCGGCGCCCGCGGAGCTCAGTGAGACAGCGCCTGCCTGCGCGAGGGTGGGCAGGCGAGCTGCGGGGCGCGCGCACACCACCGCCGGCGAGTGGCCCTTGGCGGCGCGCAGCACGCCGTCCATGCGGCACGCTGCGAGCGCCGCCCTGAGCTCGCGCTCGCGCTCGGGCGCGGCGCACGCGTCCACAGAGCGCCGCGCCAGGCGCAGGGCTGCGCCCAGCGCCCCGGCGCGCACGAGCGCCGCGGCCAGCGCGCGCGACGCGCCGCACAGGCTCGCGAGCCCGCCCAGTGCCGCCGCCAGCCGCGCCTCCGCCGCCAGGGCCGGGGCGTCGCACGGACTGCCTTCAAGCGGGCAGCCTTTGCCGTCGTCGCCGACCGCTCCGCTGGGCAAGGCCTCAGCTTCGCAGGGGCGCGCCGCGCCATCGCCGCCATCTGCGCCCAGCATGCAGGCGCACGTGGGGCGCTTGTCGTCACAGCCAGGCACGCTCGCGCGCCCACTGCAAGCCCTCGGCAAGCGCCGCGTACAGCCATCGCAGGCGCGCCCGGGGCCGCATGCATCTGCACGTGTTTGGCTGCGAGCGTGCACGCATGCGCCGCACGCGCAGGAGGCAGCAACACACGCGGTCACCTGACAGCGCCCCAGCCCACTGGCAGGACTCAGGGAGGCGCGCACAGCGTTCGGCCAGCGTGCGTAGCGCCTGCACGACAAAGGGCGCCAGGCCCGCGCACGCCGACACGAGCGCCCTGCACTCGCCGGGGCTGTCGCCCGCCACGAGCCGGCCGCAGGCGCCCTGCGCGCTCGCACGGGCATGCACGCGCTCGGTCCTGGCGGCCCGCGCCGCGGCGCAACTGGTGCCCTCAGCGGCGGTGCGCGGGCCGCGCGCGCACCACCACCTCTGCCAAAAAATCCGACACCGGGTCGTCGCTGCTTGGCGCGCTATGGCTCGGGGGCGCCAGCGCGCGCACGCGCTCCGGCGGCAGGAGCAGCAGGGGCAGCAGGTGCGCGGCCGCGCACGGCAGCAGCTCCGCCGGCAGGGCGTCCGCCCGCAAAGCCGCCCCCGGGCGCAGCAGGCGTGCGACGGAGGTCGTGAGCGCATCCTGCGCCGCGCGGCGCGCGGCCGCTCACGGGCAGGCGCCAGCGCCCCTCACATGCACATCGTCGCGCCTCCGGCTGCCACACAGCGGCTGCGGCGCTGCAGCAGGCGGCGCGGCGCACCCAGAGCCCTGCGCGCCAGGCGGCGCCCGGCGCGTGCGCGGTCGCGAGCAGCTTGGCCAGCGTCGCGAGCAGCGCCTTTGCGGCCGGCGCGACGGCTGCGCCGGGGCCCGCCGCCAGCAGCACCGCCACTGCGTGCTGCACCGTTTGCACGCCGGCGGCCGCGCCGAGGCTCAGGGGCTGCCACGCCTGCATGCGCAGCGCTGCCACAGCCATGCAGCGACGCGCGGGGACGCCGTGCGCAGCCGCACGGCGCAGCACAGTCTTGGCACAGCTGTCGGGGCTCAGCGACAGGGCGACGCCGGGAGCGCGCCTGGGCCGCACACTCGGCGGCGCCGGGCCCCGCTGAGACGCCCGGAGCGTCCGGCGCGCGCCTCAGCGCGGCCTCCACCGCCGCCAGGGCGGTCGGCAGCAGGCCCTCACGCAGCTCGGCGTCGCCGCGAACCACCCCTTCGTCGACCTGCGCGCGCGACAGACGGCGCTGCGAAGGCTGCACGATGAGGGCCGCTCCAGCCGCGCAGCGTGCTCTTCACGACGCTGCCACTGCGGACTACGGCGCTGTCTGTCAAAGCGGCACATGCACCGCTGCAGCCTTGCGGCCAAACCGGCGGCATATGGCGCGCTCTTCATGCATGCATGCGCGGCCCCAGCCGAGGCCGCACCAGGTGCGACAAGGGCATCCTGCAGCGCACGAGGTCCTCGAACGTTGCCAGCAGCATATCCGGGACGGCGCTGCCCAGCGCCGCGTCGGCGTGCGCGCTCGGCTCGCGCGCTCCCTGCGCCACAGCGCGTGCCGTCACGCGTACGGCCTTCACCGGGACAGGCTCGCAGCCTCGCGCCGACTGCCCGCGCCTCTGCTGCTGGGCATCGCACAGGCCGCGCGGCCCTGATGTCAGCTCGCAACAAAGTCGTGGCCCAGCGAGCCAAGCCCAGCCGAGGCACCGTGGCGCTGCAAGTCAGAATCGGCCTGCCCATGCATGCATGACCGCTCGGCATGCAGGCTGGCGGCCAGCACGGTGAACGGCCCCGCTGAGCCAGCCGCCAGCACCAGCATCCGCCGGGCACTGCGCCCCGCCCGTGCGAGCCGGCGCCCCTCGACCGCGCACCGGTCCGGCGATGCGCTGCGAGGTCCAGTGCAGCATGGTGTACAGGTGGCGCAGGCCGCGCGCTCGTTGCTCGCCGGGCACGCGCTTGCACAGCTCCTTGGAGCTCAGCATGCCGCCCAGCGCTCCGGCGCACGCGCACGCGAGCTCGTTCGGGACCCGCCGCGGGCCTGCGGCGGAGCAATGCTGCCCTGAGCTGCGCCGGTCACGCTGAGGCGCCGCACGGCGTTGGCGGCCGTGCCCCCGGCAGACCAGGGCTGGCACTGTTTGCAAGAGCGCGGGAGCCCGGCCCTGTTGTGCACCGCGCGAGCAGCGCGGGGAGGGGGTGGTGTGCGGCGCGCACCGCGCTCCCACAGCTGCAGGCAGCGCAGCAGCAGCGGGACTACGCGGTCGCCCAGCAGCGCCTGCAGGCGCTGCTCCACCTCCGGGTCGAGCCGGCGCGCGCCGGCCTGGAGCGTGTCAGAGTGCGCCTGGATTGCGCAGCGTACGTGCTGGGTCACCATGCAGACGCTGATGTCGGCTCCGCTGGAACCGCCTGCGGGCAGTGCGCACGGTCGCGAGCGCTCGCGCCCGTGCAGCAGCTCAGCGCTCTGCGTGCGCAACACGTCGAGCGCGCACCGCAGCCCCCGTGCAGCCCCTGCTCCAGGACGCTGATGAGCAGGTCGCCCGCGGGCGCGCTGCAGAATGCCTCCAGGAACGCGGCGCACGCGGCCACGCCGGGCACCACGCTGAACAGCAGCCGCGCCGCGAGCAGGTGCTGCGGCGGCCCAGGCCGCGGTCTGCCGCACGCTCAGCGCGGGGGCTGCACGCAAGCGGGGGCGTGCGCACCTCGCAGGAGGCGAACATGACGCTCTTGCGGCGGTCTCCAAGGACTGCCAACTCGGGCGGTAATGGCGATGAGGGAGGCGGCGGGAGCGCCGGGGCGACGCTCAGCCACGCGAGCACCGCGCAGATGCCCGAATGGTACTGCGCCAGGACCGCAGACGGGGCCGCGGCCGCCCCGCCCAGCGCCTCCGCCCCATCGGCCATGCACCACTTGAACACCGCCTGCGCGGCGCGGCGCCGGCTGGGCGGCAGCCTGCGCAGGACGGGTTTGCCGCAGGCGAGCAGGCGGCGCCACACCTGCTCCAGTGCGGGTGCGCATGTAGCGAGCATGGCGCGGGCGGTGACGTTGTCCGGGCTGCTCGCCGCCAGCTCTGCCCACGCCGTGGCCACGCTCGCAGCCAGGCCATACACGTCGCACCCCGCGTACCTGCGGCCGCGTGAGGCCAAGCTGAAGAGCGCGAGCGCGGCCGCGTCGGCGGCACGCAGCCTGCAGACGGGGGCGCGTGCGTAGCGCACACTCACCCAACGGCGGCCTCGCGGATGGCCGTGCGGCGCTCGGGGCCGTCCTTCACGAAGAAGGGGCAGCTGAGCAAGGTGCAGAGCGCATGCACAGTGCGCACCAGCACCACCGCGAGCTGCGGCCCCACGCCCTGCTCCAGCCCGGCAGGCAGGGAGCACCACTCGACACGACAAACTATGCTCGCCAACATAGCGACGACTTTCGCGCCGGCGCCCCTGTACAGGAGCCTGGCTTCGTCCAGAGTCAGGCCGCTCTCCTTGGCCACAGTGGCCACAGCCAAGACGAGCTCGCTAACTAGAGGCATCAGCAGCTTCTGCACATCAGCGTGCACCAGGTCGGCAAAGTGCACGGGGCACGTGGCCGCGGCTGCCAGCGCCGGGGCCCCCGCCTCGAGCGCCCCGACCTGCGCAGCTGCCCTGGCCGCCAGGTCTGCCAGGGCAGACATCCCGGGCCTGCCGCGGCGCGGATGCAGGCTCTGTTTTTGCTGGGGGTCCTGCTCAGACAGACTAGCTTGATGGCACACTCACGGGGTGGAACGCTGGGTGGCTATTAACATATGTTGAGGCGTCAGGACACTCCCTCGCTTGAGCCCTGCGTGGTGTGGCGGCAGTCCCCTGTTGAGACTGGCCGCCTGAGGAGCCTGAGCCTGGCTGACCAAGGCCTCCACCTTGTGCACCGTACTCGCCGCTTTCTCAGCACCGGGCGGCCTTGTACGTTCCCTGCGTTGCGTGCTACCCCCCTTAGCACCGCACACAACAGCACGGGATGTTTGCATATGAGTCCAGCGATGATGGAGCAGCTGGGCCTCCAGATCTGCGCCTGGACCAGCTCCCGGCAGAGGTGCGTGCTGAGGAGCTTGCGCCCTGCCTGTCAACGCAGGGCAGCTGCGCAGGGGCCTCGCCGCGCCTCCAACGCGCGCTGCTCGGCCGCTGCAGGTCCTGCAGGCAATTGCGATTCACCTCAACAGGCACTCCAGCACATTGCCCCCAGAAGCTCTCTCCCTTCAGCTGGTTTGCAGGTGCGCACCGCATCTGCCGTACAGTGAAAGATGCAGTGTGGAGCACGCAGCAGCTGTGCGCTCACCGCAAGCGACAGGCCGTTCAAGCAGGCGCTCGAGCAGCCGTTCTGGAGCGCGCTGGAAGGGGGCCTGCGAATCAGGCTGTGGCAGGCGCTTGGACGGCCCGGCGCGCCCCCGCCTCGCTCCCTTGACCTCAGGGATCTTCTGTGTGCAACAGGGCACGCGAGCAGGGCGCACCGTAGTGCTTGCACCACACCTATATGTTGACAAGGCGCGTCAACTTGTGTCAACAGTCGCGTCGAAGCAGGCCCCGTTTGGTGCACGCACTGTCTCAATCCCTGGCTGGCGCAGGCACGCCCGAGGAAGCGGGCGCACGGCGGTGGCTCCGGGCGCATGGCGGCGCTGTCAAGTGCGTTCACGGCTGGACCCACATTCTGGGAAATATAGCGGAGGCGGAGAGCCCCGGACGCGACCTGGATGGCGGGCGGGTGACGACCTTGCTGGCCAGCCTGCCTGCGCTGACGTCCTTCCGCTTGACCGTGCTTGCCGACCCAGACCGCTGCCGTTCTGCAGCAGCCGTCCGGGCCTTATTGGCCGGGGCCGCGCGCGCGATAGGCCGCTGCTCGGGCCTGCAGCAGCTGCGTCTGCATGCCGACCTGCTCGGCAGGGAGTCGGGCCAGCTCCCAGAGGCGCTGGCGCGGGAGCTGGCCAGGGCGCACGTGCTGGAAGAGGTTGACCTGGATTTTGGGGCCCCCCGGGCCTGCCGCAGGCCGGCCACTTTCAGCCTCGCACACCTGGTGGCAGGCTTGACGAGCCTGTCGCGGCTGCGCACGCTGTGTCTGGCGGCTGACAATGTGGGCATGGAGGCCACGCTGCCCGCCTGCGTGTCGTGCCTGGCGCAGCTGACCTCCCTGACGCTCGGCATGTCTCACGGCCTGCGCTGCGCGCCCGGCTGGGCGCGCCTGCCGGCGCTTGAGCGCCTGGCGTTTGTGTACTGCGCTTTTGCGGGCGACGGCGAGGCGGCGCTGCCGGGCATGGACGCGCTGGTGGCCCTGACCAGCCTCAGCGTGAAAGAGTGCCCCAGCCTGCGGGCGCTCCCCGCGTCGCTGTGGCGGCTGTCGCAGCTGTGCAGCATCGTCCACCAGACCAGCCGGTGGGCCCTGGCGGACGTGCCGCGCAGCGAGCGGCCGGGCGCGGGCCTGCCCTCGAGTGGCGCGCCCTGCTTTGCATCTTTGAGCAGTCTCAGCCTGGTGGGGCAGAACCTGCTGCTGTTTCCGCCGGGCATCCTGGCCGCAACCCGCCTGACGTATCTCGACTTGTCGCACAGCTGCTTTGAGCAGCTGCCCGAGCGCGTGAGCGCGCTCACCGCACTCGAGGAGCTGCGCCTCGGGCGCAGTTCTGCGGCTGAACTGGAGATTGGTGGCGCCCTCGACGCCCGCGCCCTGGGCAGCCTGGCCGGCTTTGCAAACCTGCGCGGCCTCTGCTTTGCAGGTTGCAGTGTGCTGCTCTGCCCGAGCTTTCAGAGCGCGGCTGCGCACCCCCGCCTGACGCGGCTGCAGCTGGACACCTCGTTCCCAGCCCTTGGCCCGTCGTGCGGCGCAGTTTTGGTCTTTGTCATCGCCCTGCTGCAGCAGGGCCGCTCGGACGTGCTCGTGCTGGCCGACTGCGTCATCTTCGGCGCGGGGCGGCAGGACAGCCGCGACTTCCGGGGCGCCCTGCGGGCTGTGGGGTATCCGCTGAGTGAAGCAGACTCCTACGATCTGGTGTAGGCCGTGGCCTGGCGCCTGGCTGTGCCGAGGAGGCGGCAGCAGGGCCCAAGCGCATGCTGCTGCCCAGGTCTTTTGTGTCCCAAGCCGGCCTGCAACCCGTGGAATATCGGGAGTGCATGCTGAGACATGCTGAGAGAATGCAAAACCTTGTGCTTAGCCAGAAGTAACACAG
>JAABUX010002263.1_pt1 | contig 27490 bp, 21 predicted proteins | sample 5561851 | NCBI WGS metagenome assembly JAABUX01 (sample SAMN10711883, study PRJNA513361) | rock metagenome | isolation source: Antarctica rocks | place: Antarctica: Victoria Land, Richard Nunatak red sandstone | collected 2016-01-03 | reverse complement strand
ATGAGTTCACCGAGAAGGTCCGCGAGTGGGGCCGGACCGTGTTCAGCGGTCGGATCGAGTTTGATCCCGAGGTCGAGTCGGTCGTCCGCGCCGAGGGGGCGCTGTTGTCCGCCCGGGCTGAGGACTTGCGCAAGCTCGCGGTGGAGTCCGAAGCGGCCGGCGAGGGCCTCGAAGCGCGAGGCGAGTTCCAGGCCACCGTCGACCGGATGAACCAACTCCTCAACCACTGGGTCCGACCCCAACTCGCGGTCGGACCCGGTCCTCGCCACTGGCGACACGTCCCCCCGGAGTGGTTCGAGGAAGCTCGTCGCCAGGTCGCGGCCCTCCCGCCCCTGCCGGCGGATTGGCTCCCGGATGATCCAGAGCAGCGAGCAAGGTTTGAGAAGCTGCGCAACCCTTGATCACGAAGCGGTCGAACCTCGTCCATCTTCTGGTTTATCAAGCATGTCCGATCGACCGCCAACCTTGCTGACGCCAGTACCTATTAATATCAATAGTCCCGAGTTTCGTGTCATCGCTGGTTGGTCGTTCTCCGAAGCTTTTGTCGCGCGGCTTCTCCGGAGCGACATTCCCCAACGGTTCGACTTCGGCAGATGCTCGATGTGGGCTTATCGCGACCCCGACGATTACCTCGTCGGGTTCGGGACCCTCGATCTTTGTTACGAATATGCTGCGGAGACGGCGGGGCGGATTCATCCATACATTCCGCTTCTGGCCGTCAATCGGCCCAGCGAGGGTCGCGGGTATGGAAAATTCATCGTCCGTCATTTGAGCGACGAAGCGACATTGCTCGCCTTCTCGGGTATCTGTGCCGATGTCCTTTATCTCGACGTCTACACCACCAGTACAAAGGCCATTCATCTGTACGAAAAGTGTGGATTCGCGAGGCTCGGCGGTGAGCCGATACCAGACGCGATGGAAGGTGGTTTGAGTTACATCGTCATGGCCAAGCGGGCGTCAATCGTTTCTGGACAAGTGCCTTTGTTTGTCAAAGGTATGGACCCGGAGCCCCCCGGATTGCCTTGAGCCATCGGGCGACGCTTGAGGCGAGGATGATCGCCACCAAGGTCAGGAGCGTGGCGGTCAGGCCGATGTTCAGGTAGCCTTTGATCGCCGTGGCGGGTACCTGGGTCATCTTGGTGAACTTGCCGGTGATTTCGAGGATTCCGGCGGTGGTGGTTGTGGTCGCGACGAAGAGCATGGGCAACACGGTCACCCAGGCGTATTTGGCCCGGCCAGCGTTGATCGTGATCGTGGTCGCCACGGCCAGGGCCACGACCGCCAAGAGTTGGTTGGCGATCCCGAACATCGGCCAGATCGTTTCCACCGAGCCGGTGAGGATGAAGTAGCCCCAGCCGAAGACAACCAGGGCGGTCGCCAGGATCGCCGAACTTGGGCGGTCGAGGTCGCCGAGCGGTGCGTGGAGCTTGCCGAGGACCTCCTGCACCAGGAACCGGCCGATCCTCGTCCCGGTGTCGATCGTGGTCAGGATGAACAGCGCCTCGAACATGATCGCGAAGTGGTACCAGTATTTGACCAGGTGCTCCAGCCCCGGGATCGCCTTCGAGAAGATCCGGGCCATCCCCACCGCCAGGGTCACCGCGCCCCCGGTCCGGCCGTGGAGCGACTCCTGGACGTCCTTTTCCATCCGGACCAGCTCGGTCGCACCGGCGTCGATGCCGGGGCCGTCGTGGTCGACATCCAAAGCCTTGAGCGCCTGCTGGAACTGGGGGCGGCGCGCCAGGTCAATGTTGATGTTGTAGTACATCGAGTTGGGCAGCGCCGCGGCCGCGATCAGGGCGACGATCGCGACCAGGCCCTCCATCAACATGGCGCCGTAGCCGATCATCCGGACGTCTTTTTCTCGGTTGATCATCTTCGGCGTCGTGCCCGACGACACTAGGGCATGGAAGCCCGACACCGCGCCGCACATGATGCAAATGAAGACGTAGGGAAAAATCGGCCCGTCGAAGTAGGGGCCGCCGCCTTGGGCGAACTGGTGATTGACCATCGGCGCTTCGAGCGCCGGGTTGGCCACGATCACGCCGACGACCAGGAGCGCGATCGTCCCGATCTTGAGGAAGCTCGACAGGTAATCCCTCGGGCAGAGCAGCAACCAGACCGGCAAGATCGACGCGACGAAGCCGTATCCCGCGATGGCGTAGGTGGTGGTTTCTCGGCTCCAGGAGAACCAAGGCTCCAAGCTCGAACCGGGGATCGAACCCCCCAGGACCGTCACCCCGACGACCGCGACGGCCCCCAGGATCGACGCCTCGACGACTCGCCCCTTGCGGAGCCGATACATATACCAGCCCACCGCCAGGGCGATCGGGACCGTACACGCGATCGTGAACGCCCCCCACGAACTCCCCGGCACCAGCCGCTTCGCCCCGGCGGGCAGAACGAACCCAACGCCGTCCTTGGGTGCGGGGGCGTCACTTCCCGCCTTGCCCGGGACCGCCAGCCGGAACGGCTCGTGGAACACCAACTCGCCGTCGGGGCCTTCGGCGTAGCGGTAGGTGGTCTCGGGGGGAACGTCGTAGACTTTCGAGCCGTCGGCGCGGGTTTCCGGGAGCACTTCGCTCGATGCGGGGTAGGTCAACGTCGTCCCCGCCTTCATGGCGACCTCCTCGCCGCCCAACGCCTTGACGACGACGATCCCCAGGCCCGCCAGGGCGATGATGATGACGTAGAGGATGGCGAGGGTCGTCGCCAGTCCCGCCAACGGGCCGATCTCGGTCCGGGCGAGGCTTGCCAGGCTCCGACCCCCTCGCCGGACCGACGCCGCCAGGATCATCATGTCCTGCACCGCGCCCGCCAGGCAGACGCCGACGACCAGCCAGATCAAGCCCGGCATGTAGCCAAACTGGATCGCCAAGACCGGCCCGATCAGAGGCCCCGCCCCCGAGATCGCCGCGAAGTGGTGGCCGAAGAGGACCCATCGGTTCGTCGGCTGGAAATTCTGTCCATCCTCGAACTCGTGGGCCGGGGTGGCCCGCGAGTCGTCCAAAGCCGCCACCCTGGCCGCCAAGAAAGCGCTGTAGTAGCGGTAAGCGACCGCCAGGATGGCCAAGGCCCCGAGCATCACCGGCATGGCGTGGACTTGCGACATCGAGGGCTTGGACCTTTCGCGGGGGCGGATGCGGCCAGAGAGGCTCAACGAGCCGGGGAGGTTCCAGGATAACGAAACCGCCCCGCATTCTGAAGTCGGCGACCCGACCGAACTCGATCAATCAGGGCGGGGAATTACCAGACCTTGATGTCCTTGAAGAGGTCGGTGGCCGCCGATTTCAGGCCGCCGATCGCATCGCCGCCCGCCTTCTCGACGGTGTTGACGGCGCTCGACGTCGCGTTCCCCAATGACGACCCGATCGAGCCGTTGGCCTGCTCGGCGAACATCGGGTAGAGCTTTTGGTAGATTTGGCGTTGGCGGAACGAGTTGGCCGGGGCGAACCGGAGGTTGAAGGATTGCATGAAGCTGAGGAGGTCGCCGAGGGTCGCCCCTTGGTAATCTTCCAGCTCGGCGAGGACCTGCTCCATCTTCGGGCTGTGGAGGATCTTGGTCAGGCCGGCCATCGCCTTGATCGTGTCTCGGGCCGGGTAATGATCCGGGTTGCCGGGCGGGACCTCGCGCTCGAACTTGGCCCGGAGGTTGTCGATCGCGGCCTGGACGGCGGCGATCGTCTCGGGTTCGAGCGTCCCGGCCTCGTCGGCCTTCATCGCGGCGGTGACGGCCTGGTGGAGGGCGTCGCGCTCGGGCTTGAAGGCGGGGACGCGGAGGGCCAAGGGCCATTGGTCGTCCATCGTCATCTGGTGCAGGCAGATCGTGATGTCTTCCGAAGCGTATTCGAACGGGATGTCGCGGATGACGTCGCTCCGGAGCGGGGTCTTGATCCGCTGGAGCGACCGGTCGGCATTCGCCGGGCTGAGGAGTTCGGTCAGGAGGAGATTCAAGGCGTCGCCGTCGGTGATGTCGCGCTGCTCGGGGTGGTTCCGAATCCGGTCCCGGACCTGGGCACGATCCTTGTCGTTCCGGGCCAGGTTGGCCCGATTTTGGGCGTTGTACCGGCTGGCCGAAGCCTGGTGCAGCGAGTTGTTCCACCGCGCCGAGGTGTTGGCGCCAATCACCCCGGCCACGCCGTTCAGGTCATTGTAGGTCCCTCGGCCCCCATAAAGGTTGCCCAATCCCCGGGCGGTCCCGGTCGACGAGGTCGAGCCCCAACCGTTCCAGCCATATCCTCCGTACTGCGCCCGGGCCTGTCCCGACGCCAGGGAAATGGCCGCCATCACGAGTGCCCACCGCGTGGTTCGGAGCATGAAGCATGTCCTTGAAATCCGGGGAGAAGACGTATCGATCGAGCTTGAACGATCGCGGCTGAACTTCCTGGTGTCAAGAGGCTGACGGAGATGGCGAAGCCCCTCGTTGGTCAATATCGTGTTGTTCCGGGCGCTTGCCGTTGAAGGACGGATCAAAACAGATCGTCGAAGGTCCGCTTGGGCTGCTCCGTGGGGATGTCGGCTCGATGGTCGGAGAAGGGGTGGAGGAATTGGCTTCGTTCCGACTTCGGGCGCGACTGGAGGATGGCGGCGGCGAGCTTGAGGTCGTCGGGGGTGGTGATCTTGAGGTTCATCGCCGAGCCGAGGACGATGGTGCAGGGGTGGCCGAGGGCCTCGACCAATTGGGCGTCGTCGGTGATGGCGATTCCGCTCTTGAGCAAAGTTTCTCGGGCGGCGTAGGCTTCTTCGAGCAAGGCGCGGCGGAAGACCTGCGGGGTCTGGGCCCCGAACAGGCCGAGGCGGGGGACGGTCTCGATCGTCCGGTTGTCGGGGCCGACCCGCTTCAAGGTGTCGGCCACGGGGACGGCCAGGAGCGCGGCCCCGTGCTCGACGGCGGCGGCGAACACGGCGGCCACTTGCTCGCCCGTCAAGCAAGGGCGGGCGGCGTCGTGGACGGCGACGTGGTCGACCTCGGGATCGACGGCGGCCAGGGCCAGGGCGATGGTGTCGAACCGCTCGGCGCCGCCTTCGATCACGGTGATCCCCCGGAAGGCGACCTCGGCGGCGTAGCGGCGGTCGAACAGCTCGCGGTCTTCGGGGTGGATCGCCACGATGATCTGGGCCACGTCATCCCGCCCCGAGAACGGGTCCGACGCGCGGAGCCAGACGCCTCGGCCACCCAGGTCGGCATAGGTCTTCTTCCGACTTGGGTCGCCAAATCGCGTCGAGCGGCCGGCGGTCGGGAGGATCACGGCGAATCGGGCCATCGGGGCCAGGCTCCCTTGAAGTCGCATCGAAGCGAGAGGTGGACCATCGAGGCGGGTCAAACTCTGTCCTCCGCCTGGCGGACATGCCAGCAGACGCCGCCCGGATCGATAATGTGGATCTCGCAACCCCACGGAAACTGGGTGGGCGGCCCAAGCTTCACTCCGGGAAACGAACCCTCCAAGTCTTTCGCCTCGAGCTCGGACCAGTAGGCGTCGAGGTCCGCGACTTCAAAAGTAATCATCTGATTTTTCTGCCATTCCGGGACGTCGATCCCTTGCAGGATGAAATCGGCGCCGCCGGACCGCAGGCCCGCAAGCCCGTCGGCTTGCCACGCCCGGTCGAAGCCCAAGGCGGCGAAGAAGTCGAGCGACCGGGCGAAATTGGGTCCCGACGGGACGAAAGGGTAGAGTCGCGTCGCCTTTGTGTTCATCTGCGAGTCATCCATTTGATTCGGGCTTTGGCCGCAGGGGGTGGTCGCCAGGATTTGTAGTGTACGAAAGCCCAATCTCGACGTGCATGATTTTTTAAAAAATCGTGGGAAAATCGGGGCGACGCGGTTGCGCCGAAGTGGCGGGTTGCCGCCCCTCCGAAAGACCCTACAATGGGTTTGTGCGATCGGGGAACATCGAATCGATGAGTTCGACGAAGGGCTGGGTGTCACGCTCATGAGATCCGCCCGTTGTGTTGCTGAATCAGTCGGCGGCGAGGAGCGGTGCGGCGATGGATTGTTTCGAGCCTCGGTGCGCGGCGATCTTGCTCGAATGGCTCAAGTCGCAAGGGCAGGGCCAGAGCTTGCCGAGTAGCGGGTCGGCCCTCGAAAAGTCGGGTGGGCGGGCGGCCCCGGGGCGGCAGGGGTCGTTGTTCGCGAGCGTCCCCTACCAGGAAGAGTCGCCGATGATCCGCTCCGACGCCGAACTCTCCGGCGCGATCGAGCACCTCCAATATTCCGTCTTCCGCCGCTACGAGAATCACCTGACCAAGGCCGAGCGGCTGAGGCTCGACAACACGATCCAGAACGCCTTGTTCAAGGTCGACCGCTACCTCGAACGCCTCGACGACCCCGACCGCGATCGGGTCCACGCCGAGGTCGCCGAGCTCCGGGGGCAGGTCCGAGACGGCGCGGAACGGGCGGACCGGCTCAGGCAGCAGGGCAAACGCGCCGAACTGAAACTCTCGCAACTGGCGACGCTCACCCCCGAAGGGTTCGAGGAGTTCGTCGGCGAAATCTTCGAGGCGCTGGGCTACGAGGTCGACCACGTCGGCGGGACCGGCGACCAGGGGGTCGACCTCAAGGTCCGCCGCGGGGGCCTGATCGGGATAGTCCAGTGCAAATACTTCAGCCGAGGCGTGGTCGGCTCGCCGGAACTCCAGAAGTTCCTCGGGACGATCCACCACACCAAGAGCCACAAGGGGTTCTTCGTCACGACCCGGACCTTCACCTTGGCCGCCGACAAGTTCGCCGCCGAGCACCCGATCGAGCTGGTCGACGGCCCGAGGTTGGTCGAACTCGTCCAGGAAGCGATGGGGCCGGGCGCCAAGAAAGAACCCGAACCCGCCTGGTTTTGAGCGACGCGCCGAGGGAGCTTACCGGCCCGACCACCTTTGGCCTAGGAGTTGCCCCGGTGTTGATCGGTGATGACGTGAATTTGACCGATGAATTTTGGGAGGCCCGGAATCGATTGGCTTGACCGGCGATGACCGCTTGGATAACCTGCCATCCGAGGCGCGGAAGGAAGCCGCGACCCATCGCCGAGACGGCCAAGGAAGGGAACGACACACGATGAGCGCTTGCAGCAAGAACGGCACCAACGTCAACGTCGTCTTGAACGATTTGGTGTTGCCCGACGAATTCGAAGACTTGGAAGGGTTGTTGCGGGCCGACCTCAAAGCCGTGGTCGTCCTGATCGCCCAGCGAGCCAACGAGCGGCTTTTGTTGACCCGCCGAGAAAACCACCAGCTCCGGGCCTCGCTCTGGAACCAGTTGACCGCCGCCGTCAACTCGACCGTCGAGCCGCTGTCGGCCGACCGCCGATGAGGGGAGCTTCCCCATGCCTCGAATCGTCCTCGGTATCACCGGATCGGTGGCAGCGATCCGGACCCCCGTCATTCTCGAAGGGCTCCGAGCGCAAGGGCACGCCGTCCGGGTGGTGGCGACCGAACCCTCGCTCCACTTCTTCGACCCGGGCGACCTGCCCGCCGACCCGAGCGACCCGCTCGGTGGCCCTCTCTTCCGGGACCGGGACGAGTGGTCCGAAAGCCGATGGAGGCGCGACGACCCGGTCCTGCACATCGAGCTGAGGCGATGGGCCGACCTGCTCGTGGTCGCCCCGACCGACGCCAACACCCTGGCCAAATTCGCCTTGGGCCTGTCGGATAACTTGCTGACCTGCCTGTTCCGGGCCTGGGACTTCGCCAGGCCGGTCCTCCTCGCCCCGGCGATGAACACCCTGATGTGGGACAGCCCGGTCACCCGCCGCCACCTCCGGCTGCTCCTCGAAGACCACGGCGACGGCGGGCCTGGGCTCCCCTGGTCGGTCGACGACGCCCCTTCGATCTTCGCCCGCCACTCCAGGACGCTCGGCCTGGCCGCCCCAGGTTTCAAACGCCTGGCTTGCGGCGACGTCGGCGCCGGGGCGATGGCCGAAGTTGCCTCGATCCTCGAAGAAGTCCGCCGACGGCTCGACGACCACCCTCCTTCCGACCCCTTCGCCTGATCGATGGCAGGTTCCCCTTGAAATTTCTCGACTCCGGACCTCCCGCGAGCCGGATTCGACCAGGCCATCCCATGCCTCCTCTTTTTCGGCCCTCTTGACAATTGGCCCGGTTTGTTTAGAACTATTAGCAATCCCGATAACAAACTTCGCGAGTATCGAGGATCTGCCACCGACGGCGGAAGCTTATGCAGTTGGAATCGCTCAAAATTTTTTGTGACGTGGTCCGACGCTCGAGCTTCTCCAGGGGGGCGAAGGAAAATGGGATCTCGCAATCTTCGGCAAGCCAGGTGGTCCACCAGTTGGAGGTCCGGTTGGGGGTCAAGCTGATCGACCGATCGAAGCGGCCCCTGGTTCCCACCCCGCAAGGTCAGGTCTATTATGATGGTTGCAAAGACCTGGTGGGGCGTTATCTCGAGGTGGAGAATCGGGTCAAGTCGCTCGATAACGATCGGAACCTCGGCGGGACCGTCCGGCTCTCGGCGATCTACTCGGTGGGCTTCCACCACATGAGCCGGGATGTCGAACGGTTCAAGGTCGACTATCCTGGCGTTGACATCCGGATCGACTACATGCACCCGACCCGGGTGATCGAGAGCGTCCTGGGCAACGAGGCCGACCTGGGCTTGATCTCGTTCCCCAAGAAGTGGCCCGACCTGGTGGCGATCCCCTGGCGAAACGAGGAGATGGTCCTGGCGGTCCACCCTTCGCACCGACTGGCGAGCCTCGACGTGGTGGATGTCGGGGAGCTTGACGGGGAAACCTTCGTCGGCTTCGACGGAGAGTTGCCGATCCGCCGCGAGGTCGACCGTTTCCTCCGCAAGCATGGCGTTCATGTCAAAGTGGCCCTGGAGTTCGACAACATCGAGACGATCAAGAGGGCGGTCGAGGTCCCCTCGGGGGTGGCGATCCTGCCGGCGCCGACGCTGGTCGGCGAGGTCAACGCGGGGAGCTTGCGGGCGATCCGGTTCGTCGGCGTCAAGCTGACCCGCCCCCTGGCGGTGATCCACCGCCGGGGCGACCCGTTGTCGCTGGCGGCCTCGAGGTTCCTCGACTTCTTGACGGCCGACGAGGTGGGCTGTGCCCCTTTGAAGGCCGAACCGACCCTGAAACCGCCTCGATTGGAGCCTTGATCGCGCCGAGGCGACCGCCCTCGCCTCGGCCGATCGGAACTGGTTTGGTGCGGGAAACCGCCTTGTCTCGTGATCTGTCTGAGGGAGGAACCCCTCGGTCGAAACCGCCGCGACGGCGGGTTGGCCGATTCCGAAGGGATGCCCCGAGGGGTTCGGCATCGATTCGTGTTGGGAAGGGTGGGCCAGAGATGATGGGATCAGGACTTCCTCGAGCGCAAGGTCTTTACGACCCCCGGAACGAGCACGACGCCTGCGGCCTGGGCTTCGTCGCGGATATCCACGGCATAAAATCGCACAAGATCGTCCGGGATGGGCTCAAGGCGCTCGAAAACCTCAACCACCGGGGGGCTTGCGGCTGGGAAGACAACACCGGCGACGGCGCCGGGATCTTGATCCAGATCCCCGACCGATTCCTCCGCGAGGTCTTCCTTTCCGAACGGTGCGAAACCCTCGGCGTGACGGAGCCAAAACCCGGCGAGTACGGCGTCGGCGTGTTTTTCTCGTCGCCCCACGCCGAGCAGCGCGTCTTCGGGATGGCTTTGTTCGAGAAAATCGTCGCCGAGGAAGGGCAGGTTTTCCTCGGCTGGCGGCCCTTGACCACCGACAACTCGCTCCTGGGCCAAGGCGCCCGGTCGGTCGAGCCGGCCATCGACCACGCCTTCGTCGGTCGAGGCCCCAAGGCCGACACCGAGGACAAGTTCGAGCGCAAGCTCTACGTCATCCGCAAGCGGTTCGAGCGCGAAGTTGAAGAGTCCGGGCTGGACGACCACAAGTTCTTCTACTTCTGCTCGCTCTCGTGCCGGACCCTGGTCTACAAGGGGATGCTGACCCCCTCGCAGTTGGGATCATATTTCGCCGACGACCTGAGCGACCCCCGGCTCGAAAGCGCCTTGTGCCTGTTCCATTCCCGGTTCAGCACCAACACCTTCCCCAGTTGGGAGCTGGCGCACCCGCACCGGATGATCTCGCACAACGGCGAGATCAACACCTTGCGGGGCAACATCAACTGGATGAGGGCCAGGGAAGCCCTGTTCGAGTCGGACCTCTACGAAAAAGGGGACGTCGCCAAGCTCTTGCCGATCATCCGCGAAGGCTTGAGCGACACCGCCTGCCTCGACAACGCGGTGGAGCTGCTCGTCCGGTCGGGGTTCAGCCTCCCGCACGCGATGATGATGCTCGTGCCCGAAGCCTGGGAAAATCACGAGACGATGTCGAGGGAGAAGAAAGACTTCTACCGCTACCACACCTGCCTGATGGAAGCCTGGGACGGCCCGGCGTCGATCGGCTTCACCGACGGCAAGCTCGTCGGCGCCATGCTCGACCGCAACGGCCTCCGCCCCACTCGGTATTGGGTCACGAAGGGCGGAATGGTCGTCATGGCCTCGGAGTCGGGCGTCCTCGACATCCCTCCCGACCAGGTCGTGACCAAAGGTCGACTCGAACCGGGGGTGATGTTCCTGGTCGACCTGGAGCGAGGCGTCATCGTCGACGACGAGGAGATCAAGCGGGAGATCGCCTCGAAGTACCCCTACGGTGACTGGCTCCGCGAATTCATGCTCCCCTTGGCCGAGGTGCCCGAGGCCCCGCAGGTCCCCGGCCCCGACCACGAAACCTTGCTCCACCGCCAGCAGGCGTTCGGCTACACCTTGGAAGACCTCAAATACATCCTCGGGCCGATGGGGAGCGGCGGCGAGGAGGCGATCGGCTCGATGGGCAGCGACACCCCGATCGCCGTCCTGTCGGACCAGGCGCAGTCGCTGTTCAACTACTTCCAGCAGCTTTTCGCCCAGGTGACCAACCCCCCGCTCGACGCGATCCGCGAAGAACTGATCACGTCGGTCCGGACCGGGGCCGGGGGGGAAGGCAACCTATTGACGCCGACCCCGGAAAGCTGCCGCCAGATCGCCTTGGATATTCCCGTCCTCGACAACGACGAGCTGGCCCGGCTCAAGCAGTTGGACGGTTGGCGAGGCTTCAAGTCGGCCACCCTGGCGATGACCTTCCCGGCGGCTCAAGGGGCCGAGGGGATGGGGCGGGCGCTCGATCGGATGTTCGCCGAGGCCGTGGAGGCGATCCGCGACGGGTCGAACCTCCTGATCCTCTCCGACCGGGGGGTCGATGCCGAGAACGCGGCGATCCCGTCGCTCCTGGCGTGCGCCGGCCTGCATCACCACCTCGTCCGCGAAGGGTTGCGGACCCGAGCCGGGCTGATCATCGAGTGCGGCGACGCCCGAGAGGTCCACCACTTCGCCCTCTTGCTCGGCTACGGCGCGGGGACGATCAACCCCTACCTCGCCTTCGAGACCTTGGACGACATGATCGGCCAGGGGATGATCCGCCCCGAGATCGACCACGCCGAGGCGGTCAACCGCTACCGGAAGGCGATCAAGAAGGGCGTGGTCAAGGTGATGTCGAAGATGGGGATCAGTACGATCCAGAGCTACCGGGGGGCGCAAATCTTCGAGGCGATCGGCCTGAACCGCGAGTTCGTCGACCGCTATTTCGACAAGACCGCGAGCCGGATCGGCGGCGTCGGCCTCGAAGAGATCGCCCGGGAAACCTTGTACCACCACCGCCGGGCCTACGCCGACCGCGAAGTCGGCCCGCCCTTGCTCGACTGGGGCGGGCAATACCAGTGGCGCCGCGAGGGCGAGCACCACCTGTTCAACCCGGAAACGGTGTACCGGCTCCAGCACGCCACCAAGTCGGGCAAGTTCGCGATCTTCCAGCAATACGCCCGGATGGTCGACGAGCAGAACGAGCGGCTGGCGACCCTCCGAGGGTTGTTCGAGTTCCGGTTCGAAGGCCGGACGCCGATCCCGATCGAAGAGGTCGAGCCGGTCGAGGCGATCTTGACCCGGTTCGCCACCGGGGCCATGTCCTACGGCTCGATCAGCGGCGAGGCCCACGAAACTTTGGCCATCGCCATGAACCGGATCGGCGGCCGGAGCAATACCGGCGAAGGTGGGGAAGACCCGAGCAGGAACACCCTCGACCCCAACGGCGACGACCGGCGGAGCAAGATCAAGCAGGTGGCCTCGGGCCGATTCGGCGTCACGAGCGAATACCTCGTGAGCGCCGACGAGATCCAAATCAAGGTCGCTCAAGGCGCCAAGCCCGGCGAAGGGGGGCAACTCCCCGGCCAGAAGGTCTGGCCCTGGATCGCCAAGGTCCGGTTCTCGACCCCCGGCGTGTCCTTGATCAGCCCGCCGCCGCACCACGACATCTACTCGATCGAAGACCTGGCGCAACTGATCCACGACCTCAAGAACGCCAACCCCCGGGCCAGGATCAGCGTCAAGCTCGTGGCCGAGGTCGGCGTCGGGACCGTCGCGGCGGGCGTCGCCAAGGCGCACTCCGACGTGATCATGATCTCCGGCTACGACGGCGGGACCGGCGCCAGCCCGCTCACGTCGCTCAAGCACGCGGGCATCCCCTGGGAACTTGGCCTCGCGGAGACCCAGCAAACCCTCGTCCTGAACCGGCTCCGAGACCGCGTGATCGTCCAGACCGACGGCCAGTTGAAGACCGGGCGCGACGTCGTGATCGCCGCGCTTTTGGGGGCCGAGGAGTATGGCTTCGCCACCGCCCCGCTGGTCGTGATGGGCTGCATCATGATGCGGGTCTGCCACCTGGATACTTGCCCGGTCGGGATCGCCTCGCAAAACCCCAAGCTCCGCGAAAAGTTCAACGGCCAGGCCGAGCACGTCGTCAACTTCTTCCGGTTCGTCGCCGAGGAGGTCCGCTGGCTGATGGCCCGGCTCGGCTTCCGCCACCTCGACGACATGATCGGCCGGAGCGACCTCTTGGACATGAAGCGGGCCATCAACCACTACAAGGCCCGGGGTCTCGACTTCTCGAACATCTTCTACCGCCCCGAGACCCCCGAAGGGGCCAAGGTCCGCAAGGCGATCGAGCAGGACCACGGCCTCGACAAGGCCCTGGATCAGACCTTCCTGCCGCTCGCCGCCCCCGCGCTCGAACGGGGCGAGGCGGTCCACTGGACCCAACCGATCCGCAACGTCAACCGGACCGTCGGGACGATCCTCGGCAGCGAAGTCACCCGGAAGTACGGCGGGGCCGGTTTGCCCGACGACACGATCAAGATCCACCTCGTCGGCTCGGCGGGTCAGAGCTTCGGGGCGTTCGTGCCCAAGGGGATGACCTTGATCTTGGAAGGCGACGCCAACGACTACGTCGGCAAGGGGCTCTCCGGCGGCAAGCTCGTCGTCTTCCCGCCCGCGGACTCGCCGTTCGTCGCCGAGGAAAACGTCGTGATCGGCAACGTGGCCCTCTATGGCGCCACCGGCGGTCGGGCCTTCTTCCGAGGCGGGGCCGGCGAGCGGTTCTGCGTCCGGAACAGCGGGGCCTTGGCGGTGGTCGAAGGGGTCGGCGACCACGGCTGCGAGTACATGACCGGCGGCGTCGCGGTGGTGATCGGCCCGACGGGTCGAAACTTCGCCGCCGGGATGAGCGGGGGTTCCGCCTTCATCTGGGATGAAGCGGGCGACTTCGCCGACCGGTGCAACCTCGACATGGCCGCCCTGGAGCGGCTCGAAGACGGCGAGGACATCGCCCTGCTCCGCGATCTCCTGATCCAGCATGCCGGGTACACCGGGAGCGCGGTGGCCGCCCGCTTGCTGGGGGATTGGGAGCGGTCGCGGGCCGAGTTCGTCAAGGTGATGCCGATCGACTATCGCCGGGTCTTGGACCAGCAAAAGGCCGCCCGGAAGGTGGAGCAGGAGCGGATGCAACTGGAGGTGAGTGGTGGGTAAGCCGACCGGATTCCTCGAAACGCCTCGCGAAACCCACGCCTACCGGCCGGTGGCCGACCGCCTGGGGGATTACCGGGAGCTGTATCAACCCCTGCCGATCCTCAAGGTCCGCGAGCAAGGCGGGCGCTGCATGGATTGCGGGATTCCCTTCTGCCACCAAGGGTGCCCGCTCGGGAACCTAATCCCCGACTGGAGCGACCTGGTTTATCGCGACCAGTGGAAATCCGCCATCGAGCGGCTGCACGCCACGAACAATTTCCCCGAGTTCACCGGCAAGCTCTGTCCCGCTCCCTGCGAGTCGGCGTGCGTGCTCGGCCTGATCGACCAGCCGGTGGCGATCAAGCAGATCGAGGAGTCGATCGTCGACCGGGCCTGGGCCGAAGGCTGGATCGTCCCCATCCCCCCCAAGCGGAAGACCGGCAAGAAGGTCGCGGTGATCGGTTCCGGGCCGGCGGGCCTGGCCGTCGCGCAGCAACTGGCCCGAGCCGGGCACGATGTCGTCGTCTTCGAGCGCGACGACCGGATCGGCGGCTTGCTCCGCTACGGGATTCCCGACTTCAAGATGGAGAAGCACCACATCGACCGCCGGATCGACCAGATGGAGGCCGAAGGGGTCGAGTTCCGATCCGGGGTGAACGTCGGGGTCGACATCACCGCCGAGGACTTGATGCGCGACTTCGACGCCGTCTGCCTCTGCGCCGGGTCGACCCGACCGCGCGACCTGCCGATCCCTGGCCGGGAACTGGACGGCATCCACTACGCGATGGACTACCTCACCCCGCAGAACAAGCGGGTGGCCGGCGACGAACTGCCCGAGTTGGAGCACCTGACGGCCCGGGGCAAGCACGTCATCATCATCGGCGGCGGCGACACCGGCGCGGATTGCCTCGGGACCACGCACCGCCAGGGGGCCAAGAGCGTCCACCAGTTCCAGATCCACCCCCAGCCGCCCGACGGTCGCTTGCCGTCGAACCCCTGGCCGCAGTGGTCCAACGTCTTCCGCGCCGGCGCGGCGCACGAGGAAGGGGGCGTCCGCGAGTGGTCGATCCACACCCGACGCTTCGTCGGCGAGGGTGGCAAAGTCACCGCCCTGGAGACCGTCCGCGTCGAGGTGATCCGCGACGAGGACGGCGGGCGGACGCGCGTCGTCGAGATCGAGGGGACCGAGCGGACCTATCCCGCCGACCTGATCCTCCTGGCGATCGGCTACAGCGGCCCCGACCGGAGCTTGCTCTTGGACGAACTCGGCGTCGAGCTCGACGACCGAGGGAACGTCCGGGCCGACGGCGACCGGCGGACCAACGTCGAGAAAGTGTTCGTCGCCGGTGACATGTCGCGCGGGCAAAGCTTGATCGTCTGGGCGATCGCCGAAGGACGCCACGCCGCGCACAGCATCGACAAGCACCTGATGGGCCAGACCGACCTCCCCAAGCCGCTCGACCACGGCAACGACCGCCGCCCGTTCGCCTGATCCGATCGCCAACCAAACAGAAAAGGCACGGCCAGGTGCTCAGAGAGCCTGGCCGTGCCAGATTCATGCCGCGACGATTGCCGGTAGGCTCAACGCCCGCCCCAGTCAATAAGCGTCGGCGGAGATGACTTCGCCGTTGGCCCGGGTGCCGAGGCCCAGGTAAGTCTGCATGGCGATCGTCGACTTGAGGAACTTGACGCTGCCGTCGGCCATGAGGAAGTTGCAGCCGCCGGGGTGGTTGCTCTGCGAGTTGGAGTACGACGAGTCGTCGGGGCTACATTTAGCGCAGCTCGACCGGCACGAGTTCCAGGCATACTGGGTCGAGTTGGGCGGCACGATCGTCTGGAAAAGGCTCATACCCACCGCGCCCCAGGCCCAGCGGACGCCGTTATCGTTGACGATGTTGGTGTTCGCCTTGTAGGACAAGGTGCAAGCTTGGAGCGCCGTGATCAGGTTGCCATTGTTGAGTTGCGTGGTCGCGTCCACGGCATCGAAGGGTTGCGCGGTGCTCACGCCGAGCGTGGCGTTGTTGCGCGTGGCACCAGTAGCGTTCGAAGGGCTGCCGACGAGCGACTCGCTGAAGGCAATCGTGTTGGAGGAGCCGTCCGTGATGTCGCGGAGGCCGTACGAGACCCAATAAGCGAAGACGCCCGTGGAGTACGGCGTACAACCGGGCTGGCCACCGTTGATATTTAATGGGTCGGGCGCGCACCCTCCGTAACCGGGACCACCGGTGGCGGTGTTATAGCCGGACTGGCTGGTGGTGCCGACGCTACCCCGGTAGTTATTGTTGCCCGGGGGATTGGCGAAGTTGCCCCAACTCGCGTTGAACTGTGCGCCGCTGGAGTTGTTGTCGGACGGGCAAAGGAACGAATTAATTGTCGCGAAGGCCCCAGTGCTGTTGCAAGGCCAAGCGTAGTCGTAACCGGCGCAGAAGCTGAAGTTGATCGCGTTGTAGATTGGAGTCTGCTCCATATAACCGAGCAACTCCGCTTGGGCGCTCCATTCCGTCCACCCTGAGTAGGGGCTACCGTTGGTACCATTGCCGTAATTGGCGGCATGGGCCGACTCCGAGTGCCCTTGCGGGAAACTGTTGTTGGAGCTGTGGTAGTTGTGCATCGCCAGGCCGATTTGCTTCATGTTGTTGACGCACTGAGTGCGGCGGGCCGCTTCGCGGGCCGCTTGCACGGCGGGCAAGAGCAGGGCGATCAGGACGGCGATGATGGCGATGACCACCAAAAGTTCGATGAGGGTGAAGCCTCGCTGAATCCGCGATTTCATGAAAATCTCCATTCGGAAAAATGGCGTGGGCCGATGGGGTCTAGCTCGCCGTCGAGCCATGAAAAATAGAATTGAAGAAAACTTCATGCGTGATTTCATGGACATGGTTCTGCCCTTGCCAGTTCCACGAAGCGTGGAATCGACCGGGGCGGGCAATAACGAAGGACATTCGGCGAGCGATACGCGGGTCGCCTCCCGTCCGATCCCATTTCCCGCCAAACATGCGAAACGGACGAGGCGCTTTTAGCGTCCGCTCTGTCGGGCTCTGGCCTGCCCGCTCAGACCTGTTCCTTTCCCCGGGCCATTGGCGATTTGGGATTTCGCGTTTTCGAGACGAGCTTGCTGCTGCCTCTCAGGTCCCCCAATTGGAGTCTCGGGAATGGAACCTCCCCCGCACCCGACCGTCATCGAGAGGAGAATTCCAAGAACCGTCAGGATCGCAACCTTCGCGAGAGCTGTGCTTCTGGCCATCACACGATCCTTTTGACACGATCGATTTAGGATAGGAAACCCCGAAGGGGCGGATAGGTGCCGGAGATCAATTTTGAAGCTTGAGCCAACGCGAGTGTGGCTTCCTTCGAAAGTCGAAAAAACCCGAAACCAGCCGACACGAATCGGACGCCCCAAGCCCGGAAAATCAAGCAAGTCCTGTCGAAGTGTCTCGACTCCGCGAGGGCGTCTTGAAAAATCAAGCCATCTGTTGAGGCGTCAAACGCGAAGTCACCGCGCCATGTCGGCGGCGATTTCCGTTCAAGATGATGCGAGCGGAGGAAGTGTGCGGTCGATGCTATGGTCTGCCGACCTCGTTGTCAAGCGACATGATTTCGACGCCGACCGGAAAGTTTCGAATTGCGAACAAGCCGGCGGTCGGCCCGACTCATCCTCCCGATCATTCAAGCCTGCGGGCCCGCTTTTTTCGCCGAAACGTCGGCGGCGGGGCGGCCGGCGAGGTAACGCTGCTCGTTGCTCCGGGCGATCAGGGAGTGGATCAGCGAGGTGACTTTCTTGGACCGGAGCGTGGTCTTCATGATCTTGAGGAAGTCTTCTTCGCGGAGGGCTTCGGGCCAGCTAAACGACTCGTAATCGTCGTAATCGCTCGGCTCGAAGCATTCGGCCTCGACGCTCGCGGGGTAGACGAGTTCTCGCTTGTGGTACACGGTCAAGATCCGGTATCGGGCGGCGTTCAAGGCGGGGGCGGTCAGCTCGACGTGGTGCTGGACGTTCTGGATCGAGCCGTCTTCGACCGTCGAGTCGTACTCGGTGATCACCTCGGCCTCGACCAGACCTTTGGTAATCTCCGAGAGCAGCCCGGCTTGGGCGTGGAGGATCGCCAGCGGAGGGAGCACGTCGTTGGAGATGTCGTCCGACCAAAGGCTGGGTATCGTATCCGCCATGACTCGTCCTCGTTGAGCTGATTCGCCACCCCTTGTTTCGGTTCGGCTTCGCGGGCGATTATAAGGAAAGCCGCCCGGATTGTCTCGCGCTTGTCCCGGACGGCGGGTTGAAGGGCATCGGCGATCGGCTGGAAAACCGGCTCGCCACCGCGTCCGCGACCATTCCACCTGGGATTCTTGCCATCGGCGTAAGTCTCGACATAGGATAACCAAACGCCGGATCGAAGACGATCGTGGCACCGCCAAAGCTTCGAAGTGTCCCGACCTGATCAAATCGCGGGGGAGCCTGACACATGCCTGTTCGGGAGTTTTGGTATCATGTCCGCTCGGCGGCGCGATTGATCGCCCCAAAAGTCGTCGCGACTTCGGCGACGCTCAATGCCGGTTCCCTAGAATCGGATCTGGAAAAGGCCGACCTCTGGCTGACTCCCGGGGCGGTCGAGGGGTTCGCCCTGGACGACTTTTCCTTTCTCTCCGAGGAGGAGCGTCGAATTCTCGGCGACTGTGTCGCTCGGTTCCTCGAAGTGGCCCGGCAGGTTCCCAATCGTGGAGCCGCCTCGGAAACCCAGGTGAAACAGGCGAGATCCTCGTTCGCCAAGATCCTCGAGCTTGTTCGCTTCGATAAATATGATGACGTCGACGCGTTCGTGCTCGGGAAGCGGCTGGAACAAGCTTTGGAACAAACGGATGAGATGCCGACCTGGGTCCGCGCCATGCGCTTCGAATCCGGCCTGGACAGCATCGGCGAGCGGGCTTTGTGGATCTATCTGATGGTGGATGATGAGATCCTTGACGTCGAACATCCTTTCGACGCGGTGCGCGAAGTTTATGACCTCGTGGGGAAATATCAGCGTCGGGTCTCGCCCGACTGGTATCCATTCATCCATTTTCGGACCGTTTCCGAGCAGCGGGCCTTGGCGAAATGAGCCTCCACGATGACCTGCTTTCCCAAGCTCAACACCTGCTTCACCGCGAAAAGCGAAGACCGAAGCAAGCCAGCCTAAGAAGGGCAGTCTCCGCCGCTTACTATGCCCTCTTTCACCTGCTGATCGCTGAATCGTCGCGGATGCTCGTGTCGAACCCGTCGCTCCGGTCGCTGGTGTCGCGGACTTTCATCCACGCGGAGATGAACAAGACGTCTCGATCGTTCGCCGGAGGCAATTTACCCCGAAAATTCGACGCTGTGACCGAGGGGAAGGCTGTCCCGAACGCCTTGCGTAATGTCGCCAACGTTTTCAGCGAATTGCAGCAGGCTCGCCACCTGGCGGACTATGACCTGGCCAAGAAATTCTCCCGAGGCGAGGCTCAGGTGTTTGTCGACCAAGCGTCGCGAGCTTTTCAAGATTGGCAAACGATCCGCAAAGACGATCAGGCTCAACTTTATCTGGCTTGCCTCTTGTTGTGGGATCGATGGGATAAGATAAGGTAGTCCATCGTTTTGAATGAATCGAGTGCCTCACCAGCCCTCGAAGTGTCACGCTCATCCCCTTCGCGACCAGGCGGCCGGCCTCTCCCCGCCGGTTCCCGGCTCGCCCTCCACCCTCCAGGTGCAAGTGACCTCGAACCATGAAACGCTCCACACCCGTCCCGTTCGTGATCCTGGTCCTGGTGGCGATCGCCGCCCTGTTCGTCCCGGTGATTTCGAAACCGCCGGCGCCGGGCGGCGACCCGATCAACCCGGGCGACGTCGCCTGGATGCTCACCGCTTCGGCCCTGGTGCTGTTGATGACCCCCGGGCTGTCGTTCTTCTACGGCGGGATGGTCGGGTTCAAGAATGTGGTTTCGACGATGCTCCAGAGCATCGTGGCCCTGGGGGTGATCAGCCTGTTGTGGGTGGTGGTCGGGTTCAGCCTGGCGTTCGGCGACAGCTTCGGCGGGTTCATCGGCGACCCTCGGACCTTCCTCATGTTCGACGGCGTCAACGACCTGACCAACAAGGGGCTGGCCGCGACCATCCCCCTGATGCTCTTCGCCATGTTCCAACTCAAGTTCGCGATCATCACCCCCGCCTTGATCACCGGGTCGTTCGCCGAGCGGGTCCGGTTCTCGTCGTACCTCCTGTTCATGGTCCTGTTCAGCTTGTTCATCTACTGCCCGCTGGCGCACTGGACCTGGCACCCCGACGGTTTCTTGCGGAAGATGGGCGTGCTCGACTTCGCCGGGGGGACGGTGGTGCATATGTCGGCCGGCTGGGCGGCCTTGGCCGGGGCGATCTTGCTCGGTCGCCGCCGGAGCCACATCGCGCAGGAGGCCCACGCCCCGGCGAACATCCCGTTCGTCCTCTTGGGGACGGGGATGCTCTGGTTCGGCTGGTTCGGCTTCAACGCCGGCTCGGCCGGGGCGGCCAACGGCCTGGCGACCTTGGCGTTCGCCACCACCAACACCGCGTCGGCCTCGGCGATGCTCGGCTGGTTGTTCTTCGACTGGATGCGAGGCCACAAGCCGTCGGCGCTGGGCGCCTGCATCGGGGCCGTGGTCGGCCTGGTGGCGATCACCCCGGCGGCCGGTTACGTCACCGTCCGCGAAAGCGTCGTGATCGGCCTGGCCGCCAGCGTCGTCAGCAACCTGGCGGTCCACCTCCGGACCAAGTCGACGCTCGACGACACCTTGGACGTCTTCCCCTGCCACGGGGTCGGCGGGATGGTCGGGATGATCATGACCGGGATCTTCGCCGATGGGGGCCTCGCCGAGGGCAAATCCAAGCTCTTCATGAGCCACATGCTCGCCCTGGTGATCGTCTCGGTGTTCTCGTTCGTCGGCTCGCTGATCTTGTTCAAGCTGACCGACCTGATCATCCCCCTCCGAGTGACCGAAGCCCAGGAGCGCGAGGGCCTCGACCTCAGCCAGCACGGAGAGACCGCCCTCGGGGCCGACCTCCTCAGCGGGATCGGCCAGTCGGAGGCGTACAGTCGGGAGCCGGTGGGGGCGGGTTCGATCTGATTCAATCTTACAAGTCTGCCGGATGTTTGGGTGGCAGGGGTCCGCGGTACTCCGCGACCCATGGGCCTCTACCTCGGCCTGGTCCGCCACTACACCGCCTCGCTCCCCCTGACGACCCTCGTCCACGGCCTCGCCAACGCCGCCGCCACCGTCGAAGCGGTCCGCTTCCCGGGCTGAGGTGGTCAATCGGGGTGACGGTCCCGCTCCGGCGGACGCTTGGTAAATAGCGGCGCCAAGCGGTCTTCAACCTCCGAAAGAAAAGCCGACAGACCCGACGCTTCGCCCCGCTCTCGGAGTGTCGCCAGCGGGGTCTGCCCCCAGCAAATCTCCTCGCGCTCATAGTTCTTTTCGGTCAAAAGGTCGAGGACACGTTTGGCGCTATAGCCTCCATCATCCTTCTTTGCGGTCAGGTGATGTGAACCCGTGCAAGGATCAAATCCCAATTCGACCCGAAGAGTAGCGACCGATTTTTCTTCCCGCATGTTTAACGGACTGAACCCTGTCAGCGCCCAAGACTCGCGTTCGTGCCGGGCGATACCGATGACGACAAGATCGCCGATCTCGACTTCAGATTCTCGGGCTTTGATCAACCAGTCGTACCGTCCTGGCAGACCATCATGGTCGCGAACGAGCAGGATACCATCGATCTGCTGCTTCTTGAACTGCCACCGTTTGAAGAGGCGAAACACACGGATCGCATTGCGAGCGTCATACTCTCCGCTCCGCCCACTGAACTCCCCACGCACAGCAGGTATGTTTTCCCTGGCCGACACGTTCTTAATTTCGGTCCATTTGAGGAACGGCGTGTTCTGATCCAGACCAAACCAGATCGGGCAACTTCGAAGTAAGTCATCGTCCACATAATCGACACACTCGCAAACAACCCGCTCGACCAAGCGAGTCACCATCCGAAAGTCGGCCTCCGACTCACAAACAACGAGAAACCGGCAAGGCATTACCGGGCCACCTCGGGGGCACGGTCAGCGACCCATTTTTCGCCGAACATACTCCACAATTCACCAGGGAGAAACTCGTCCCTCCAGCGGGGAAAGTCGGGATGTTCATCAAGTCGCCCGCACGCAACCGTTCCATCTTCCCGGAGAGTCGTCATCCGCACTTCCTCGGGGCAGAGGCTATCGACCAAGTAAGGCGAATGAGTTGTTGCGATGATTTGAAGATCGGGTTGGTGTTTCAGAACTTTGCGGAGGAGGCTGATCATGTTTCGTTGAGCCAGCGGATGGAGGCCTCGATCTAGGTCATCCAGAAGGATGAGATTTGGACGGTGTTGATTCATCATGGCGGTCAATAATCCCAGGACAAGCAAAGTACCTTCACTGACTCCATATGTTGAGACGCCGGCTTCACCCTTCACATCAAAGATGATCGATTCTAGTATTGTCCCTGCCGCTTTTTTACTTGCCTGGGTTCGCTCGAATCGGATTCTTTCGATGCTTGGGACAATTTCTTTCAGTTCTTGTTGAACGAGAAGAAAATTCTCCGGCTGATTGAGAGCCATGAATGCCAAAGTTGAGGCAAGCCCAGAGCCGTTATCCGCTAATCGCACTCCGACACCAGAGGACGGCACAGCCATTTGAGCAGCATCAAAACGGAATAATCGCGATCGACCTACCGATTGTTCCACGTTGGGAAATTCGCTAATCTTCCGCCACTCTTGCGATGTGTCTCCTAACTCCATAGCCTCGATGCTGCGATCCAATTGCCCATTTGGAGTGTGTGAAGATTCAGATTCTCCAGGAGACAGGATGAAACGCACATTGCCCACGGTAGTAGTGCAAGACAATTCCAATTGATTGAATTTCCGGTGGAAAAAACCGTAGTGCATCATGGATTGGCGGATCAAGTCGTCGCTGATAATTCTTTTCGTTGCAAAGGTGACAAGAAGATCAAGTCCTTGAAGGATGCTCGTTTTGCCAGAAGCGTTGGGCCCGACGAAAACCGTCAAGCGTTCGAGGCCAACCTCGACATCGCGAATACCTTTGAAATTCCGGATTCGAACTGATTGAATCATGGCGGGCTCGCTGGCCTTCGATGAGGGGCAAACGGGGAACGGCCTTATTTGTATTATAACCAAAACCGACGTCGACAGGATCGACACTCCACCTCCGGCGTCGGTTCAGCCGGCTCATCAAGCATGAATCAGCAAGCCGATCCGCTCGGGGAGTTGTTCGGCGACGGCCTGGATGACATCGCCCTTCATGGCCTTCCACAAGGACCCTCGGCGGGTGGTTCCCAGGAGGAGGAGGTCGGCGCCGTGGGTGACGGCCATGTCGAGGATCGCTTCGGGGATGTCGCGGGCCACCCCGTAGAGGAGGCGCAAGGGGACTCCGTTGTCGGTGGCTTGCTGCCTGAGGCGGTCGAACAGGGTCAGGGCGTCGGCGTCTTCGGCTAGGGTAGGGGGCGCGGAGGGTCCCATCGGGGTCACGGCGAGGTGGCGGATGAACAGGACGTCGAGCTCGGCCTGGCGGGTCTGGCACTCTTTCATGGCGAAGTCGAGGAGGCGGGGGTTGCCGGTGGTGGGGACCATGATCCGCTCCTTGGGCGTGTACCCGCCTTTCAAGATCATCTTCGGCTTGGGGGTCGCCGGGTCGACCGGGTGCGCCGGCTCCGGGGGTTTCATCAGGTAGGCGCGGTACTTCTGGGTCTCGACGCTGGCGTAGCCGATGATCAAGGCCACCGCCGCCGACGGGATGAACGCCCGCCAGTCGTCGCCCATGATCAGCGCGATCGACAACTCGGCGACGACGGCCCCCACCGCCAGCACCGTGTAGGCGATCCGGGTATTTTTGGCGATCGGCACGACCTTGTTCGAGACGATCGTGATCAGGCGACCGGCCAGGCCCGCCACCAGGACGATCAGGGCGAAGCCCCGGGCCGCCGGCTTCTCGGTGCAGATCGTCAGGCCGATGGCGAGCATGATCGCCGTCAAGCCGATCATGAACGCCCGCTCGAACGGCTTGAGGGCCAACTCCGGGTTGGTCGAGGTCGTCCCCAGGTTGATCGAGATCGCGCCGACGACGCCGATGGCGTAGAGCGCGGCCAGCTTCTCGACGTCGGAGAAGATCAGGACGACGACCGCCGGGATCACGGCGCCGACGACCAGGGGGAGCATCGGCATCCCGAACCGGTTGAGCTTCGACAGGACCGAGGGCAGTTCCTTGTCGCGCGAGAGCATGAACTGGATCGACACGAGGTCGGCCAGGGCGGTGTTGACCGCCGAGAGCAGGAGCGCTGCGAAGACCACCGAGGCGACCGCCGCGAAGGCCGGCCCGACGTAGAAGATGGCGATCTGCTTGAGCATGTCGCCGGTGTGCGCCGGCTGGCCGTCGGGCGTGGTTTCGCCGAGGATCGAGTCGGGCAGCGCCGTCATCGCCAGGGCGAGCACCAGGTTGAGGATCACGATCTCGATCAGGACCGGGAGGATCGCCTTCCTCGCCGTCTTCTCGACCGGCTGGACCATGATCCCGGTCATGTTGGCGATCGCCTCGACCCCCGAAAGCGCCAGGACGATCTCGGTGAAGCCGATCCAGGAGTGCCAGACCCCTCGCTCGAACGGCGAATGCACCATCTGGAACGCCTTGCTCAGCGAAGGGATGCAGGCCAGGCCGATCACCATCGTCAGGATCACCGTCAGGATCGCCACGACCATCGCGATCGAGCCGGTCTTGGTCGGCCCGAAATAATTCAAGGCGCCGATGGCGAGGATGGTCAAGGCGGCGGCCAGGGCGTCCAGCGGAATCCCCCGGTCGCCGATCCCGCTCAAACTTAGATGAAGGCCGTTGATCCCCAGGTAGTGGAAGGCATCCAGGCACGACAGCGACGCCGTCACCACATAATCCGCGCAGAGCAAAAGCCCGCCGACGACCGCCAGGAGCTGCGAGCGGTGCCTGGCCGACGAGTAGACCCCGCCGCCGTCGGGGAACAGTCGGCAAATGATCTCGTAGCTCCAACCCACCCCGATCATCAAGGCGCACATCGCCGCGACGAACCAGAACGAAGACCGACCCGTGAACAAGAATGCCAGCCCCAGGACATAAAGGCGGCTGGTGCCCCAATCTCCGAAAAGCATCGGCCCGGCATGATACCAGCGCAACTCGCGAGGACGTTCTCCGGTGGACAACATGGGCGGCCGTTTTCACTCCGAAAACCAAGACGGGAAGGATCGAGCGGCGAAGTCCAACCGGATGACCAAGATCGGCCTCCCAAGAGGCCGAAAAACGCCGCTTCGTCGCGGTCAATTGCGCCCTTGGATTGGAAACGATCCGAGATGCGCCCGTCAAGGGGCCGGGCCAACCCATCTTTCCCATCCAATCATGAGATGAAATCATTTCCAATCTTGGTCCGAGAAGTGCTGCCAGTCATCATCAGGAAGCAACGTTCCCTTCTTTGAGGAAAGATCACTTCATTCCCCATCAGATCACTTTGGATGACCCAAATATTGGGGTAGTAGACCCTGGACCGGCCCATTCGGTCGGCGGTGTGGCCCTCCCTTTGTCTAGCCGAAGAGAGACGTGGACTTGTCAACCTTGAATCAGATCGTCGCCCGCGAGGTCTACGACTCGCAAGGCTACCCCACCCTGGAAGTCGAAGTGAGGACCGAGGCCGGCGCCCGGGGGCGGTCGGGGGCCGCTTCGGGCGGGAGCGTGGGCCATCACGAGGCCCGGGAACTCCGCGACGACGAGCCGAAGCGATTCGGAGGCCGAGGCGTCCGGAGGGCCGTCGCCCTCGCCTCCTCGGAGGTCGCCCCGGCGCTCCGAGGTGTCGACCTCGACGACCAGCAAGGCGTCGACGACCTCCTGATCGCCCTCGACGGGACGCTCGACAAGTCCAGGCTCGGGGCCAACACCACGCTCGCCGTCTCGCTCGCCTCGGCCCAGGCCGCGGCCAACGATCGGGGCGAACCCCTCCACATCCACCTCAACCGGCTCTGGAAGCGGCACCTGGACGCCGGAGAACCCGCCGGGCCGATGCTCCCGCTCCCGATGGCCCTGATGATCTCGGGGGCCTCTCGGGTCGGTCGGATGCTCGACTTCCAGGACATCCTCATGATCCCGGTGGGCGCCCGCGACTTTTCCGAAGCCCTGGCCATGATCGCCGCCGTGTATCAGGAACTGGGGGCGATCCTCCACGAGCACGGCCACCCCTCACACCTGGTCTGCTCGCGCGGCGGCTTCGGCCCCCGGCTCCACTCCAACGCCCAGGCGGTCGACCACCTGCTCGAAGCGGTGATCGCCGCCGGGATGGAAATCGCCCGCGACGTCGCCGTGGCGATCGACGTCGCGGCGACCCACGTTTTCGACGCCTCGGCGAAGACCTACAAGCTGACCGTCGGCCAGGAGTCGCACGACACCCCGGCGATGATCGCCATGCTCGAGCACTGGACACGGCAGTATCCGATCGTGTCGATCGAAGACGGCCTGGGCGACAACGATTGGGAAGGTTGGACCGCGCTGACGGCCCGGCTCGGCTCGACCGTCCAGATCGTCGGCGACGACCTGTTCGCCACCCGGATCGACCGCCTCGACCTTGGCGGGCAGCATCAGGCCGCCAACGCCGTGGTGATCAAGCCGGGCCAGGTAGGGACCCTGAGCGAAACCTTCCAGGCGATGGCCTTGGCGCGTCGCCTGGGGCATCGGTCGATCATCGCCGCCCGAGCCGGCGAGACCGAAGACACCACCATCGCCGACCTCGCCGTCGCCACCGCCGCCGGCCAGATCAAGATCGGAGGGGTCAGCCGATCCGAGCGCATGGTCAAATACAACCGCCTGCTCCGGATCGAGGAAGAACTCGGCCCCAACCCTCGGTTCGCCGGCCGGAGCGTCCTCATCCCTTACTCTTGCCGGAATAATGGGCACGAAACGGCTTAAAGAAATCCATACAATTGATCAAATTTAATCGCTGAACATGCCAATCGGTGGAACAGGGTCCTCAAATTCAAAGTTTGCAAGAGGACATCGGGACCGCTTCGGGTGTGATCAGGATCAAAGACCCGATGTCGGATGAGGGTTTGTCATCCAGTTCGTTCAAGCAAGTATTCCAGACGATTTCGCTCCTGGCGACTTCGCTCAAACCTGTAAAGTCGGGATCGATCACCCGCACTCGGACTGAAAACCGATTTTATCGATAAATGTCGATTTCACAGGCCGTCTAGAGCGTGTTGTGAACTGTAATCCCGCGTTTCTCGGGGTTTTCGAGCGGGACGAAGTCCAAAATCGACTTTCCGAGGGGTGCGAGCTTCGAAGTCCCCCGGTTTTTCGGTACTACAGTTCACAACACGCTCTAGACGGCCTGTCAGGGACCGCTCCAGCGGACCCCGACCCCCGGCTTGCGTCCTTGAGCGTCCCGGACCGGCGGATCGGGTGCGGGGCCTCGGGGGCCTCGGAGTCGGCTCCGGTTGCGGACGGTATCGCCGACGGGGGGCAGGGCTTCGAGGCGGAAGCTGGGGGAGGCTACGCAAGTCGCGGGCTTGGCGGGAAATCGGCGGGATTTGCCGATTGACGAG